>ULOG01018978.1_pt1 | contig 80087 bp, 57 predicted proteins | sample 1952401 | NCBI WGS metagenome assembly ULOG01 (sample SAMEA4835598, study PRJEB28245) | human gut metagenome | biome: gut microbiome; material: fecal sample | place: Denmark | collected 2008
AACGCACCTGTAATACAATGCATTCAGTTTGACCAATATGGGGATAAAGTTTGGAAATATCTGATTGATGACTTTAGCAAGAACCCTCAGGAAATCATTGAAGCGATATGGAACAATGTACCCGCTTGGAGGGAAAGCAATGAAATCAGCGACGGATTGTTTCGTAAAGAGATTCCTGCGTACGATGAAGCGGTAGTCAGAGAACTGACTTGCAATGCATTGGTGCACCGCCCCTATACGGTAAGGGGGGACATTTTTATCAATATCCATCCGGACAGGATTGAAGTGGTCAATCCAGGAACGCTGCCGTTGGGAGTTACCCCGCAGAATATCCTTCATAAAACAGTAAAGAGAAACGAGCATTTTGCCAATCTGTGCTATGCCCTGCAGATGATGGAACGGGAAGGTTCCGGATATGACAAGATGTATGAAGTGCTTCTGTCCAATGGAAAACAGATTCCGAAAGTAGAAGAAGGCGATGACTATGTGAAGGCCATCGTCGGAAGGCGTATTATCAGCCAAGAGGCTATCAAGGTAATCCGCTTTGCCATGCAGGTAGCGGAACTGCGCCAAAAGCAGATTATCTGCCTGGGATTGATTGCCCAGCATGAAAGTATTTCAGCTTCCAATCTGATCAGATTGCTGGACTTGAAAAACCGTGATGAACTTTCTCCCTGGCTTGACAAGTTGGTGGACGACGGCATCGTGGAAACTTCGGGCAGAAAGAAAGGCAAGGAATATCGTGTGAATGCATCTGTTTTAAAGCACAGTGATTATAAAGGAACGACTTCCTTGAAAAGAATCGAACCTTACAGACTTCGTGAACTGATTATAGAGGACTTGAAAATATATGAATGTTCGGGATTAAAGGATATTCAGCAAAGAATCGGAAGCGAGATTCCTTATAAGAAAGTGCTGGAACAGATGAAAACGATGCTTGCAGATGGCATAGTAGAGTCGATAGGTGCCAACCGATGGGTGAAATACAAGCTGAAAAAATGATGATTCTCAGTTCCAAAATCGGGAATAAAAGAAATGAGAAAAAGCGATTTGGAACTGAGAAATGGAACCGACAGCATCTAACCACCTAACAATCAATTCACTAATCATTTCCCTAAAAGAGAATAGAGAATTTGAAAAAGAGAGAAATAATAGAGAGACAGCCAAAGTATATTGCACTATAACAACAAGAGCGGAGTCGTACTATCGGAAGACGTTCGGCTTGGAGCGGTAGTACCACACGCCTACAACATCGGCCAGCGCCCAGCCGATGGGGACGGACCACCAGATGCCCGTATAGCCCACCTGGGGCAGCGAAGCCAGCAGATAGGCCAGCAACACGCGCGTGCCCAGCGACACCACCGTGAGCACCACCGACAGGGAGGGAAGGGCCACGGCGCGATAGAAGCCGTAGAGCAGGAAGAGGTAGCCGATGCCCACGTAGAAGCTGCCCTCGATGCGCAGGTACTCCACGCCGATGGCGATAATCTCTCCCTCGGACGGAGAGACGAAAAGCGACATCAGCCAGGGGGCGCCCACAAAGACAAGGGCAGAGACGAGCAGGGCGAAGGCAGTGGTGAGCCACACGGCACTGCGGATGCCGCGACGGATGCGGTCGGTGCGGCCGGCTCCGAAGTTCTGGGCGATGAAGGTGGAGAAGGCGTTGCCAAAGTCCTGCACGGGCATGTAGGCGAAGGAATCGATCTTCACCGCCGCGGCAAAGGCGGCCATGACGGCCGTGCCGAAGCTGTTGACCAAGCCCTGCACCAGGAGGATGCCGAAGTTCATGACCGACTGCTGGACGCACGTCAGCAGCGAATAGGAAGACAGGCGGCGGATGGACGGAAGGTCGACCACACAGTCGGCCTTACGCAGGCGCAGATGGGGAAAACGGCGGCGGGTGTACAGATAAAGCCCCAGGGCGGCCACCGTCTGAGCCGCCACCGTGGCAAGGGCCGCTCCCTCGACGCCCATGCGCAAACCGAGCATAAAGAGGAGGTCGAGCCCGATGTTGAGCACCACAGACACGAGCAGGAAGCAGAGGGGCACCACTGAATTGCCCACCGCACGGAGCAGGAAGGCGTAGAAATTGTAGACGCACACAGGCACCATGCCCAGGAAGACAATGAAGAGGTAGCTGCGCGCCAACGGCTCTACCTCGGGCGGCGTGTGGAGCAGGCGGATGACGGGCGTCAGCCAGAGGAGCGAAGCCACATTGAGCACCAGCGTGACGCCACCCACGATGAGCGCGGACGAGAAGATGCTGCGCCGCATGCCGTCGAGGTCGCGCGCACCATACTGCATGGAGAACACGGCGCTGCACCCCATGCAGAGGCCAATGAAGATGGACGTGACAAACACGATGAGGGCATACGACGAACCCACAGCGGCCAGGGCATCGGCGCCCAAGACACGCCCCACGATGAGCGTATCGGCCACGTTGTAGCACTGCTGCAGCAGGTTGCCCAGCATCAGCGGGAAGGCAAAGCGGAGCATGGTGCCCGTGATGCTGCCCGTCGTCAGATTTCCCTTGTAGACATCGGCCATGCGTTTCTCTCCTTAAAAAAGCCCCCAAAAGTAAGACTTGCGCACCAGATACACAACGTTTGCCCCCAGAGTTTGAGGAAAGAAAGGGCGAAAAGCAGACATTTCTGCATATTTATTTGAACTATATTCATAAAAAGTATTACCTTTGCCCCCGCAAAACAAAAGAAAAGCCATCATGAACCAGACGTTACACATATCGAACAGGACCTGCCGGACGATCCGCCTGCACAAGGGTACGGACAGCCAGCCGACGGTGCACGTCCACTGGTTCAGCGGGTTCATCTAAGCACCCCTTCTCCCCTCTTCTTTATCTGCAAGTCATGCCGACCGAGGACGTCGGCAACAAGCTGGTGGCAGGCACGCACGACGTCTGCCCTCCCCGTTCATTGTGTCCAACATCAAAAAAGAGAAGTCATTATGTTCAGCATTATATGTACCATGCTGGTCGGTGTCGTCATCGGCCACTTCGTGCACGAAGGAAAGTTCGTACATCACATCGAGAAGAGCACTTCGCTCACCATCACAGCCCTGCTGTTCGTACTGGGCCTGTCCATCGGCTCCAACCGCCTCATCGTGGAAAACCTGGGGCGCATGGGATGGCAGGCAGCCCTATTGAAAACTTGGTTCGCGCCTTTGCGCTTCAGCAGGTTTCACTTATCTTTGCGGGAATTTACCCCGAAAAGACATACAGATACACCATGAACAGATTGAAAGGTTTCTTCTACGGGTTGGCCACGTCGGTGACGTTCGGCCTCATCCCGCTTTTCACCATGCCCCTGATGCAGGAAGGCATGCCGCTCGACTCCATCCTCTTCTACCGCTTCTTCTTTGCCACCCTGGCCTTGGCGGGGATGATGAAGCTGCACAAGGAGTCGTTCCGCATCGAACGGCGGGACCTGCCCATCCTGTTGCTGCTGGCCTTTTTCTACATGGCCTCCGCGCAATGCCTGTTCCTGGGGTACGACTACATGGGAGCGGGAGTGGCCACGACGCTGCACTTCACCTATCCCGTCTTTGTCACGCTGCTGATGCTGGTGCTCTTCAAGGAGCGGGCGTCGTGGGTGACGTGGGCGGCCATCGTGCTGGCCGTCTACGGCGTAGCAAAGCTGTCGCTGAAAGGCGGAGAGCTGGTGCTCGACCCCACGGGGATGATCATCGTGCTGCTCTCGGCCGTGGGTTACGCGAGCTACATCACGACGGTGAACAAGTCGCGCGTGAAGGACATGAACGGGCGCAAGTTGGCTTTCTATGTCTTCGTCTTCACCACGATACTGATAGCCGCCAAAGCCTTGCTGAATAAAGGCATACAACCCATTCCCGACGCCCTGTCGGCCACCAACCTGATACTGCTGGCCGTGGTGCCGACGGTCATCTCAAACATCACCCTGGTGCTGGCCGTACACAACATAGGCGGCACGCTGACGTCCATCCTGGGAGCCATGGAGCCGGTGACGGCCGTATGTGTGGGTGCCTTTGTCTTCGGCGAGGCCTTTACCTGGCAGGAAGCCTTCGGCATCGTCCTCATCCTGGTGGCCGTCACACTGATTATCCTGGGCAAACCCATACAGAACACGCTCTCGTCCGTTTTCAGGATGATACGGCCGAGGCATGCATAGAAAGGGGGAAGATTTTATTTCTGCCCAGCGGAAGGGATGTCTTCGCTCACGTTCATAGGGCTGACCTGCTGAAGCAAGTATGAAAGCCGAACAGGGTTGCGACGATTGTCCCACAACAACAAAACAGTAAGGCTCGCTTCATCGAAACAATAAAAGACTGAATACTTCGGTTCAACAACCACGTAACGCACATTCGGGTATTCGGTAAGATGCCCCAGGCAAGGGAATTGCGCCACCCGCTCCACGCAAGAAAGGATTTGCCGATACAGCGAGGTGCTGTAACGGGAATTTCCGTTGCGGACATCATAAAACAAAAATGTATCCTCCATATCCTGGAGGCACATTTCCGTCCATCTCACTTCCCGCTCCATGGCTTCAGGCGTTGCTCCATTTCGGCTGTTGAACAAACCTGCCCCTTATGCACCTGCTCTAAGGCGGCATCTATCCTCGTGCGCAATTCCGACGAGAAATGCAGGACTTCTCCAGCACATTGCCTGTCCATCAGTTCCTCTATCTCCTGCAACTGCCGCTCATCGTCAACGGCCAACAGGCGCTGAAGCAAAACTTGTTTACGCTCGGTGGTATTCATACGCATTCATTTTTACAAAGGTAGGAATTTGTTTCATCAAAAGGGTACATTCTGTCACTTTTTTGTACATACCTTTTTACTTTCACTCCTCCACCGTCATCGCCAGCATCTCCTGCAGGGTGGAAACGGCTTCTTCGACCGTGGGCACGTCCTTGACCACCATGCTGCGCTTGCCGTTCTGCTCGCGCAGGTCGCAACGGCGGGTGTACTTCATCATGTAGGCGATGACCTTGCCGAAGGCCTGGCTCTGATAGTAGGGGCTGTCAGGGTTGGACACGAAGAAGAGGGTCATGCGGCCACCCTTGAGGAACACCTTCTCGGCTCCCAGACGGGCGGCCAGCCGACGCAGGGGCACGATGCGAAGCAGCTCTTCCGTCTCGGGCGGTACAGGGCCGAAACGGTCTTCGAGGCGGGCGCGGAAAGCGTCGACGTCCTTGTCGAGCGTCAGCGTGTCGAGCTCGCGGTAGAGGAGCATGCGCTCGCTGCTGCCCGTGACGTAGGTGGCGGGCAAGAGGAGTTCGAGGTCGCTCTCCACCTGACATTCGTCCACAAACTGCTCACCGCTGATCTGCCCGCTGCCGTCGGCCGCCTGCTGCTCTTCGGCCACCAGGTCGGCAAACTCGTCGTTCTTCAGCTCGCGCACGGCTTCGGTGAGGATCTTCTGATAGGTTTCGTAACCCAAGTCGGCGATGAAGCCGCTCTGCTCGGCGCCCAGCATGTTGCCCGCCCCGCGGATGTCGAGGTCCTGCATGGCGATGTGGATGCCGCTGCCCAGGTCGGAAAAGTTTTCGATGGCCTGCAGGCGCCGCTTGGCTTCGGGCGTCAGGGTGGACAGCGGGGGTGCCAACAGGTAGCAGAAGGCTTTCTTGTTGCTGCGCCCCACACGCCCGCGCATCTGATGCAAGTCGCTCAAGCCGAAGTTCTGCGCCTGGTTGATGATGATGGTGTTGGCGTTGGGGATGTCGATGCCGCTCTCGATGATGGTGGTGGCGATGAGCACGTCGTAGTCGTAGTTCACGAAGTCGAGGATGACTTTCTCCAGCTCGGCGGGTTCCATCTGGCCGTGGCCGATGCACACACGACAGTCGGGTATGTTGCGCTCGATCATGGCCTTCAGTTCGGGCAGGTTGGAGATGCGGTTGTTCACGAAGAACACCTGTCCATTGCGGCTCATCTCGAAGTTGATGGCGTCGATGATGACTTCCTCGTTGAAGGTATGTACCTCTGTCTGGACGGGGTAGCGGTTGGGCGGCGGCGTCTGGATGACGCTGAGGTCGCGCGCACCCATCAGCGAGAACTGCAAGGTGCGGGGGATGGGCGTGGCAGTCATAGTGAGCGTGTCGACGTTCACCTTGAGCTGGCGGAGCTTCTCCTTGACGCTGACGCCGAACTTCTGCTCCTCGTCGATGATGAGCAGGCCCAGGTCCTTGAACTTGACGTCCTTGCCCAGAATGCGGTGGGTGCCGATGAGGATGTTCACCTCGCCTGCGGCCAATCCCTTGATGACGGCCTTCGTCTGGGCGGCGGTGCGGGCACGGCTCAGGTACTCCACGCGGCAGGGCAGGTTCTTCAGGCGCTCCTTGAACGTCTGGAAATGCTGGTAGGCCAATACGGTGGTGGGCACCAGGACGGCCACCTGCTTGTTGTCGCAGACGGCCTTGAAGGCAGCGCGGATGGCCACTTCGGTCTTTCCGAAGCCCACGTCGCCGCACACCAGCCGATCCATCGGCCGGGCGCTCTCCATGTCGGCCTTCACGTCGGCCGTGGCCTTGCTCTGGTCGGGCGTGTCTTCGTAGAGGAACGAGGCTTCGAGCTCGCGTTGCAGGAAGCTGTCGGGGCTGAACTGGAAACCTTTCTCCTCACGGCGTTGCGAGTAGAGGCGGATGAGGTCGCGGGCAATATCCTTGATTTTCTTTTTCGTACGGTCCTTCAACTTCTCCCAGGCACCCGTACCCAGCTTGTTGAGGCGGGGCGCTTCGCCCTCCTTGCCCTTGTACTTGGATACCTTGTGGAGGGAGTGGATGGAGACGAACACCACGTCGTCGTTCTGATAGACAAGCTTGATGACCTCCTGCGTGGTGTTGCCGTTGGGGATGCGCACCAAGCCGGCAAAGCGACCTACGCCGTGGTCGGTGTGCACCACGTAGTCGCCCGGCTGGAACTGATTGAGCTCCTTCAACGAAAGGGCCACCTTGCCGCTGCGGGCCTTGTCGCTCTTGAGGTTGTACTTGTGGAAGCGGTCGAACAGCTGGTGGTCGGTAAAGACGCACAGACGCAGCTGGTTGTCGGCAAAGCCCTCGTGCAGGGTCTTCTCGACCGCCGTGAAGGTAATCTTCTCGCCTCCGCGCTCCTCGAAGATGGCACGGATGCGGTCGGTCTGCTTGGTGCTGTCGCTACAGATATAGATGGTATAGCCGTCGGACAGATAGCGGTGGAAGCTGTCGGCTACGAGGTCAAAGTTCTTGTGGAAGATGGGTTGCGCCGACGTGTCGAACTGCAGCGAAGCGTCGGGCGTGCCTGTGGGCTTGGTGCCGAACTCCAGGCGGCGGAAGTCGAGGGCACGGACGGTGAACTCGCCGCCGTCGATGAGCTTGCCGTCCAGGCGGATGTCACCGTTCTCCTCCGCCTCGCGGGCGGCGATGGCTTGGGGCGTGAGGGCTTCGTCGTGCACCTGCTGGATGCGTTCGCGCAGCCACAGGAAGTCGCGCATGGCCAGGATGGTGTCGGCGGGCAGGAAGTCGAGAAACGACACCATGCCGCCCGTGCCGCCTGCCGAAAGGTCGCTGCTGAGGTCGGGCACGATGACCACGCTCTCCTTCTTCTCCTTGGACAGCTGCGTCTCCACCTCGAAGGTGCGCAGGCTCTCCACCTCGTCGCCGAAGAAGTCGATGCGGAAGGGGTATTCGCTGGAGAAGGAGAAGACGTCGATGATGCTGCCTCGGACGGCATACTGGCCGGGTTCATACACATAGTCGGTACGCTCGAAGCCATAGCTGCGGAGCACGTCGGTGACGAACGTCATGTCCACCTGCTCGCCGGCATGGAGGGTCAGCGTCTTCTGCTGGAGTTCGCCTTGCGACACCACCTTCTCGGCCAGCGCGTCGGGGAAGGTGACGATGCACAAGCCGCGGCTGTCCTTCTGCAGGCGGCTGAGCACCTCGGTGCGGAGGATTTCGTTGGCGGCGTCCTTCTGGCCGTACTTGATGGCGCGGCGGAAGGACGAGGGGAAGAAGAGCACGGAACTGTCGCCCAGCACCTGCACCAAGTCGTGGTAGAAGTAACCCGCCTCCTCGCCGTCGCCCAGCACGAAGACGAACGGGCGACCTGCCCGCCCCACCAGCACCGAGGCCAGCAGGGAAGCCGACGAGCCGTGAAGCCCGCCCACAAAGAGGTGTTTCAACTGATCATCGGCCAGCAGGCGCAAGGCCGCCTCGACCTGCGGGTGGGCGGCGTATCGTTGTTGTAGTTCGGTAATCGTAAAGCTCATGTGCGTGAATATTAGCCGTGCAAAATTACGAAGAAAATGGATAAGAATATATCCGCCGCAAAGAAAAGCACTGTTTTCCTGCTGAAAAAACGATGGAAAACACTACATTTGTGGCACATTTACAATCCATAGAAGATATGCATACATCAGACAGCATCGTCATCATCCCGACCTACAACGAACGGGAGAATATCGAGAACATCCTGCGGGCCGTCTTTGCCCTGGAGCATGGGTTCCACATTCTGGTCATCGAAGACGGGTCGCCCGACGGTACGGCCGAGATTGTCCGCCGCCTGCAACGCGAAGAGTTCGCCGACCGCCTGTTCATGGTGGAGCGTCGCGGCAAGCTGGGCTTGGGCACGGCCTACATCGCAGGCTTCCGCTGGGCGCTGGAGCACGACTACGAATACATCTTCGAAATGGACGCCGACTTCAGCCACAACCCCAAGGACCTGCCCCGCCTCTACAAGGCCTGTGCCGAGGAGGGAGCCGACGTATCCATCGGTTCGCGCTACGTGAGCGGCGTGAACGTGGTGAACTGGCCCATGGGACGCGTGCTGATGTCCTACTTCGCCTCGAAATACGTGCGCATCATCACGGGCCTGCCCATCCACGACACCACGGCGGGCTTCGTGTGCTACCGCCGCCGCGTGCTGCAAACCATCGACCTCGACTCCATCCGCTTCAAGGGCTATGCCTTCCAGATCGAGATGAAGTTCACCGCCTACAAGTGCGGCGCCCGTGTGAAGGAAGTGCCCGTCATCTTCATCAACCGCGAGCTGGGCACCTCGAAAATGAACTCCAGCATCTTCGGCGAAGCCGTCTTCGGCGTCATCCGCCTGAAGTGGGACAGCTGGTTCAAGAAGTATCCGAAGATTAGTGGTTAGCGGTAAGCGGTTAACGGTTAGTAGCCGTCCGGATGGAATACTAACCGCTAACCGTTAACCACTAACCGCTCAACAACGTCACTAACCACTAACCGTTAACCACTAACCGCTCATAACATGAAACGTACCCTCATCCACAACGCCCTCATCGTCAACGAGGGACAGACCATACAAGGCTCCGTGGTCATCACCGACCAGGGCCGCATCGCCGAGGTGCTGACCCACGGCAAACCCCTCTCCGCCCCCTGTGACGAAACCATCGACGCCACCGGCTGCTACCTGCTGCCGGGCGCCATCGACGACCACGTGCACTTCCGCGACCCGGGCCTGACGCACAAGGCCGACATCCTCAGCGAAAGCCGGGCAGCCGCCGCAGGAGGCGTAACGGGCATCATGGACATGCCCAACACCCTGCCGCAAACCACCACCCTCGAAGCCCTCGAAGCCAAGCTCAACCTGCTGAACGAACGCTGCATCGTGAACCACTCGTGCTACTTCGGCGCGACGAACAACAACTACGGCGACTTTGCCCGCCTGGACCGTTCGCGCGTGTGCGGCATCAAGCTCTTCATGGGCTCGAGCACGGGCAACATGCTGGTAGACCGCATGGAGAGCCTGCGCGCCATTTTCGGCAGCACCGACCTGCTCATCGCCGTCCATTGCGAGGCCCCCGCCATCATCCGACGCAACATGGAGAAATACAAGGCACAATATGCCGACGAGGACGACGTGCCCGTCAGCAAGCACCCCAACATCCGCTCCTCGGCCGCCTGCTACGCCTCGTCGAGCCTGGCCGTGAAGCTGGCGCGCGAAACGGGTGCCCGCCTGCATGTGCTCCACCTCTCCACCGCCCGCGAACTGAGCCTGCTCGAGGCAGGCCCCGTCAGCGGCAAGAAGATTACGGGCGAAGCCTGTGTGGCCCACCTGCTGTTCAGCCAGGCCGACTACCGCACGCTGGGCACCCTCATCAAGTGCAACCCGGCCGTGAAGACCAAGGCCGACCGCGACGCCCTGCGCCGTGCCGTCAACGAGGATGTGATCGACGTCATCGCCACCGACCATGCACCCCACCTCATCACCGAGAAGAAGGGCGGTGCGCTGAAGGCCGTGTCGGGCATGCCGATGATTCAGTTCTCGCTCGTGAGCATGCTGCAACTGGTGGACGAAGGCATCTTCACCATCGAGAAGGTCGTGGAGAAGATGTGCCACGCCCCCGCCCTGCTCTATGGCATCCGCGAACGCGGCTTCATCCGCGAGGGCTGGAAGGCCGACCTCGTGCTGGTGCGCCCCCACACGCCCTGGACGCTGGAGAAGAGCCTTATCCAGAGCAAGTGCGGCTGGAGTCCGCTGGAGGGCCGCACCTTCGACTGGCGCGTGGAGCGCACCTTCGTCAACGGCCATACCGTCTACGACGGCCATGCGGTAGACGAAAGCTATCGGGGCGAGGAACTGCGCTTCGACCGCTGACACCAGATTCGTTCGGGAGGAAGGCAGGTAACGATAGTTTACAAAACGCTTATTATCCGTTCCAAGAGCCGGCCGTTCCCTCCAAACAGGTTTAAACCCCAAGAGGCTTATGTTTCAAACATAAGGGGTGAATGTTTCAAACATAAGCCCCCTATGTTTCAAACCTTCGATAGTGGCACCTCAAGGCCGGTGAAAGCCTCTCTCTGAAAAGCCCGCCCGGCAACAGTCATAGATATTTACAACATCATACAACAGGAAACGAACATGCTCCTTACCTACAACATCGCCGATACGGCCCCCTACATCAACTGGATCTACTTCTTCCACGCGTGGGGCTTCCAGCCGCGCTTCGCCACCATCGCCAACCTGCACGGCTGCGACTCGTGCCGTGCCCTGTGGCTGGCGTCTTTCCCCCAGGCCGACTGCAACAAGGCGGCCGAAGCCATGCAGCTCTTCAAGGAGGCCCAGCGCATGCTCGCCCGCCTGGAAGGAGTGCTGCAGATGAAGTGCCTCTTCCGCCTGTGCTGCGCCAATGCCGATGGCGACAACCTGCTGCTGGACGACGTCACCTTCCCCCTGCTGCGCCAGCAGACACCCCATGCCGGCGACAGCCCCTACCTCTGCCTGAGCGACTTTGTACGCCCCCGCTCGTCGGGCATCACGGATACGGTAGGTGTCTTTGCCTCCACCGTGCAGGGAGAGGCGGAAGCTGCCTGCGGCGACGATCCCTACCGGCAACTGCTGGTACAGACCCTGGCCGACCGCCTGGCCGAAGCCGCCACAGAGCGCATGCACCTCTACGTGCGCCGCACCGCCTGGGGATATGCCCCCAACGAAGACCTGCCAATAGCCGACCTGCTGCAGGAGAAGTTCCAGGGCATCCGCCCGGCCGTGGGTTATCCGTCGCTGCCCGACCAGTCGGTCAACTTCCTCATCGACCGCCTGCTGGACCTCAGCCGGATAGGCATCCGCCTGACCGAAAACGGCGCGATGCATCCGCACGCCTCGGTCAGCGGGCTGATGCTGGCCCACCCAGCGGCACGTTACTTTACCGTGGGCCGCATCGGCAACGACCAGCTGGAAGACTATGCCTGCCGGCGGGGCCTGCCTGTGGACGAAATCAGAAAATTTCTGGCGGCCAACCTGCGGTGAGCTGTGATTTTCCACGTTTCCCAGCGACTTATCCATAAAAGCTTGCAACATCCATCCCCCGAGAAATGACCATGGACCCGATAGAACAAGCGTTCGTCAGCCTCATCAAGGAATACGAACGAGTCATCTACAAGGTATGCTACCTGTATGCCACGCCCAATGCCCCGCTCAACGACCTTTACCAGGAAGTGGTGCTCAACTTGTGGAAAGCCTATCCCAAGTTCAGAGGCGAATGCAAGGTATCCACCTGGATCTACCGCATCGCCCTGAACACCTGCATCAGCTTCATGCGCAAGGAGAAGAACATCCCCGAAATCGTGTCGCTGACACCCGCCGAGGCCGACCGCAGCGAGGAGTGGGACGAGACACAGGCCATGCTGCGCCAGCTGTACCGCCTCATCAACCGGCTGGGCCAACTGGAGAAGTCCATCATCCTGCTCTACCTCGAGGAAAAAAGCTACGAGGAAATCAGCGAAATCACGGGACTGACCGTGACCAACGTAGCCACCAAGCTGAACCGCATCAAAGAGAAACTGAGAAAAATGAACAAGGAGGACTGAATATGGAACTGGAGGAACTGAAAAAATCGTGGCAGACACTGGACCGCCACCTGCAGACACAGAACATAACGACGGAAGAGAGGGTGGCCGCCCTCGTCGAAAGCTACCAGCGGAAAACCAAACGGCGGCTGGGCAACATCCTGAGCCTGCTGAGGGCCTCGCTGGCCATCGGCATCGTGCTGCTGGTCATCATAGGTGCCATCGCCGTCCTGCTGCCCGCGTGGTACGACAACGAGGCGACCCTGCTCAAGCTGCAGGTAGTGCTGGCCTTCATCGCCCTCACCCTGCTGGCCGGAGGCTGCTGGGACTGGTGGACGTACCGCTACATCCAGCAGACGCGCGTCGACCTGCTGCCCATCGCCGAGGTGAGCCGGCGCATCGTCAGGCTGCGGCTGTGGACCCGCCAGGAAGCGGCGGCCATCAGCCTCTGGGTGCTGCTCTTCGGAGGCATCTATTATTGGGGCATGGAGTTCTACCGCCTGCCGGCCCATGTCCAGGCAGTTATCCTCGGCGTATTCGTGCTGTTCGAGGCAGCCATCATCTACCTGCTCTACCAGAAACTCATCTACAAGAACTTGAACCAAATCAAAAAAGACATAGAAGACCTGAAAGACGTATGCACCGAATCACATTAATCCTGCTCCTGGCCCTGCTCCTGCCCGACCTGTACATCTACCTGGTGTACATCGTGCGCCGTACGAAGAACTTTGCATGGCGTGCTGCCTTCTGGCTCCCCTCCGCCGTGCTGGTCGTGCTGTACCTGTACCTCATCTACCTGACGGGCGACAATGCCCTGGCCCACCATCCGCAGGCCATCGGCCGCCTGGCCATCGCCGTCATGGCACTGGCCGTACCCAAAATCCTGTTCATGCTCTGCTCGCTGCTTGGCATCCTGTGCCGCGGACTGGGTCGCTGCCTGTCGGCCGCCCTGCTGCACACACCGTTCCGCAAGCCGCGGGCACCGTTCATCGTCCACCGCACGCCGTTCACGGCCGCCGGGCTGGTGCTGGGCGTCGTGAGCTTCGTCAACGTGATTTATGGAGCCACAGCCGGCATCACGCGCTTTCAGGTGAAGCACGTGACCTACGAATCGGAGCGGCTGCCCGAGGGCTTCGACGGCTACCGCATCGCCCAGTTGTCTGACATCCACATCGGCAGCTGGCAGGGCCGCCCCGAAGCCGTGGAAAAGCTGGTGAAGCTCACCAACGAACAGCAGGCGGACCTCATCGTCTTTACCGGCGACCTGGTGAACCAGCAGAGCCACGAGCTGGACAGCTTCCGCCCGACCCTGTCGCGCCTCCAGGCACCCGACGGCGTCTACTCCGTACTGGGCAACCACGACTACGGCACCTACTACCGCTGGAAGAACAGCCGCGAGGAAGCCGACAACCTGCAATACCTGCGGGAGCAGCAGCAGGCCATGGGCTGGCGGCTGCTGGACAACAGCCACGTCATTCTGCACCACCGCGGAGACAGCATCGCCCTCATCGGCGTGGAGAACGACGGCGAACCGCCCTTTCCCCAACATGCCGACCTGCCCCGCGCCACCGAGGGAACGCAAGGGATGTTCAGCATCCTGCTGAGCCACAACCCCACCCACTGGCGCCGCGAGGTGCTGCCCGAGTCGGACATCGACCTCATGCTGGCCGGGCATACCCACGCCATGCAAATGACCCTCTTCGGCCGTTCGCTCGCCTCGCTGAAGTATCCCGAATGGTCGGGCATGTACCGCGAAGGCTCCCGTGCCCTCTACGTCAACATCGGCATCGGCTACGTGGGCCTGCCCTTCCGCTTCGGTGCCTGGCCCGAGATTACTGTCATCACGCTGAAGAAAAAGAAATAGCTGCTCGGACGTACCATGGTACGTCCCTACATCGTTACAATATGGCAAGCGGCATAGCCAAACTGAAAAACTTTGTTTTTCGTTTGCCTCTGCTCTTGCCTTTCACTATCTTTTCATAAAATAGGATGCGGCTCGGCATAGTCAAACTGAAAAACTTTGTTTTTCGTTTGCCTCTGCTCTCGCCTTTCACTATCTTTGCCCCCGAAAAAACAGCCTGTGTTATGAAACTCTTCTACTACATCTATCAGATTTGCATCGCACTTCCCCTCTTCCTGGTGCTGACCATCCTGACGGCCGTTGTCACCATCATCGGTTCGCTGCTGGGCGGAGCACACTTCTGGGGCTACTACCCCGGCAAGATATGGTCGCAACTGACGTGTTACATCCTTCTGCTGCCTGTTCACGTCGTGGGACGCGAGAAGCTGCACAAGCATACCTCCTACGTCTTTGTCCCCAACCATCAGGGAGCTTTCGACATCTTCCTCATCTACGGTTTCCTGGGCCGCAACTTCAAGTGGATGATGAAGAAGAGCCTGCGGAAAATCCCGTTTGTGGGCAAAGCCTGCGAAAGCGCCGGCCATATCTTCGTGGAGCGCGGCAATCCGAAGAAGATGTTCGCGATGATGCGCAAGGCCGAAGCGTCGCTCACGAACGGCGTGTCACTCGTTGTCTTTCCCGAAGGGGCCCGCACGTTCACGGGCCACATGGGCTACTTCAAGCGCGGTGCCTTCCAGCTGGCCGACGACCTGCAACTGGCCGTTGTGCCCGTCACCATCGACGGATCGTTCGAGATACTGCCCCGCACGGGCAAGTGGGTGCACCGCCACCGCCTCATCCTGACCATCCACGACCCCATCCCGCCCAAATGCAAGGGGCCCGAAAACATCAAGGCTACCATGACCGAAGCCTATGCCGCCGTGGAGAGCGCCCTGCCCGAGAAATACAAAGGTATGGTGAAGAACGAAGACCAGGATCGATGAGCATTCTCTTTCCAGGATTTTTCCTCCCCTTTCCACACAGTGCTTCGTGACCTCGCGACACAGTGCTTCCTGAGGGTCTGACGCAGTGCTTTGTCACCCCCTGACGAAGCACTTCATGAGCACCTCACGCAGTGCTTCGTCAGAGTGCCAGAAAGCACTGCATGACGAAGGCAGGCTGCAAACGGACAAGAAGACATACGACGATACGAACAGGAGAGCGAATTCCAAGGGCACGGCCCGTTGGAATTCGCTCTCCTGTTTTTTCTGTAAATCCTACTGCCCCATCAAGGCCGCGTGGCAGCCACATTCTGCTGCAACCGCTTGTGCTCCTCGATGAGCTTCATGTTCTCCTTCGCTTTGGAAACGTAGTCCTTCACCAGCACATTGTCCTTGAACGAAGCCGGAGCATCCTTCAGGATGGCCTCGATGTTGGGTGTCATGACGGGATAGGGCAAGGTGCTGCACATCATCATGAAGACGCTGGGACCCAGGACGTTTTCGTAATTGTCTGCAATGAACTGCTTCAAGTAAGTGTTCATCGCACCGACCAGCGAGTCGGACTCCTGCTGCAACTGGTCGTGGATATCGTCCAACGCCACGCCGTCGAGCACCATGCGGGCCTCCTTGCGGTCCACTTCCTCGATGGCCAGCTCCAGCGCATTGCGCTTGTCGATAAATTCATACAGCTTGTCGTTCAGGGGAGTACCCTCGGCCTTCATCTGTACGTTGGCAATGTCCACACGGATGTGGCCGTTCTCCAGCACCAGCGGCATCAGACCTTCGTCGCCCATATAGAGGGTCACCATCCGTACACTGTCCACCGGTCCTTTCATCTTGAACAGCCCGTGTATCACTTCCGCCGAGTCGACAGCCACCCAGTCGCCGTCCTGCAGGGTCTTCAGGTAAAGCATCTTGCCGTCAAGGCTGGTTACGGAGGACTGTCCTTCTATTCTGTACCCCCTGCTGCACGAAGCGCAGAGCAACAGCGCCAGCAAAGGGAAAGCATAATGAACAAACATTTTATACTTCATAAGAAATATATCATTTGAATTTCACGGCGCAAAGGTATTAATAATCCTTATAAAGGAGGAGAGCGGAAACGTATTTTCATTTGCTTTACGTATTTTTGCACTTAAATTAATAAAAAAGCAACAAGAAACGAACATGTCTACCTACGCACCCTTCGCCAAACCGCTCTACGTGATGCTGAAACCCGTAGGAGCCGTATGCAACCTGGCATGCGACTATTGTTACTACCTGGAAAAGTCCAAACTCTACAAGGACAATCCCAAGCACGTGATGAGCGAGGAGCTGCTGGAGAAGTTCATTGAGGAATACATCCAGTCGCAGACCATGCCGCAGGTGCTCTTCACCTGGCACGGCGGAGAGACGCTGATGCGCCCCCTGTCGTTCTACAAGCGAGCCATGGAGCTGCAGAAGAAATATGCCGGCGGACGCACCATCGACAACTGCATCCAGACCAACGGCACGCTGCTCACCGACGAGTGGTGCCGGTTCTTCAAGGAGAACAACTGGCTGGTGGGCGTCTCCATCGACGGCCCGCAGGAGTTCCACGACGAGTACCGCAAGAACAAGCAGGGACGCCCCTCGTTCCACAAGGTGATGCAGGGCATCAACCTGCTGAAGAAGCACGGGGTGGAGTGGAACGGCATGGCGGTGGTAAACGACTACAACGCCGACTATCCCGACGAGTTCTACCGCTTCTTCAAGGACCTGGGATGCCACTACATCCAGTTTGCCCCCATCGTGGAGCGCATCCTGCCCCACGGCGACGGACGCCACCTGGCTTCGCTGGCCGATACGGGTGACGTACCATTGGCTGATTTCTCCGTCAGCCCCGAACAATGGGGCAACTTCCTCTGTCGCCTGTTCGACCTGTGGGTCAAGGAAGATGTGGGCACGTACTACATCCAGATCTTCGACTCCACGCTGGCCAACTGGGTGGGCGAACAGCCCGGCGTATGCTCCATGGCACGGACGTGCGGCCATGCCGGCGTAATGGAGTTCAACGGCGACGTCTACTCGTGCGACCACTTCGTCTTCCCCGAATACAAGCTGGGCAACATCTACCAGCAGACCCTGGTGGAGATGATGTACAGCGAACGCCAGCAGCGTTTCGGACAGAACAAGTTCGACTCCCTGCCCCGCCAGTGCAAGGAATGCGAGTGGCTCTTCGCCTGCAACGGCGACTGCCCCAAGAACCGCTTTGCCCGCACGGCCGACGGCGAACCGGGCCTCAACTACCTCTGCGCCGGCTACCGGAAGTTCTTCAGCCACGTGGCCCCCTACATGGACTTCATGAAGAAGGAGTACCTGGCCCAGCGCGCGCCTGCCAACGTGATGGACGCCATCCGCGAAGGCAAGCTGCCCATGCCCCGATAAAAACTTATAGAGAAACAACGTATAAATCATTATTAATTAAAGTGACATACATGAAAATCAAGAAGTACCTCGTTGCGGCCCTCGCCGCAGCATTCACCTTCTCGGCACAGGCCGACGAAGGCATGTGGCTGCTCCAGCTGATGAAGCAGCAGAACTCCATCGACCTGATGAAGAAACAGGGTCTGAAGCTGGAAGCCGACGACCTCTACAACCCCAACGGCGTGTCGCTGAAAGATGCTGTCGGCATCTTCGGCGGAGGCTGTACCGGCGAAATCATCTCGCCCGAAGGCCTCATCCTGACCAACCACCACTGCGGATATGCCTCCATCCAGCAACACTCCAGCGTGGAGCACGACTACCTGACCGACGGCTTCTGGGCCAAGAGCCGCGCCGAGGAGCTGCCTACTCCGGGACTGAAGTTCCGCTTCGTGCACCGCATCGTGGACATCACCGACCTGGTGAACGCCAAGGTAAAGGCCGGTGAGGTGAACGAATACGAAGCCATGACCAGCAAGTTCCTCGGCAAGCTGGCCAAGGAAGAGCTGGAAAAGAGCGACCTCAAGGGGAAACCCGGCATCGAGGTGCGCGCCCTGCCCTTCTACGCCGGCAACAAGTATTACCTCTTCTATTATAAGGTGTACAGCGACGTGCGCATGGTGGCCGCTCCGCCCTCGAGCGTAGGCAAGTTTGGCGGCGAGACGGACAACTGGATGTGGCCCCGCCACACGGGCGACTTCTCCATGTTCCGCATCTACGCCGACAAGAACGGAGAGCCTGCCCAGTACAGCGCCGACAACGTGCCCCTGAAGACTCCGAAGTTCTTCCCCATCTCACTGAAGGGACTGGACGAAGGCGACTATGCCATGATCATGGGCTTCCCCGGCTCCACCGAACGCTACCTCACCGAGAGTGAAGTGCGCCAGCGCATGACCGCCGTCAACCAGGCCATGATAGACATGCGCACCGTCTACCTGGACGTGCTGAAGAAGTACATGCGCCAGAGCGACAAGACCCGCATCCAGTATGCCAACAAGTTTGCCGGCAGCAGCAACTACTGGAAGAACTCCATCGGCATGAACAAGGCCATCGTTGACAACGACGTGCTCGCCACCAAGGCCGAACAGGAGAAGAAATTCGCTGCCTTCGCACAGGGTAAAGCCGAATACGAAGGTGTGGTCGGCAAGATCGACGCGCTGGTAGAAAAGATGACTCCCGCCCTGCGCCGCGTGGAATACATTAGCGAAGCCTTGAGCGGCGCCATTGAGTTCGGCTGCCCCCCTGCCCTGATGGACAAGATGAAAGAGGCCATCGAGTCGAAGAACGACTCCCTGCTCCAGGCCACCAAGCAGCAGTTGCAGAAGGTGTACGACGACATCTACAACAAGGACTACGACCAGCAGGTGGACCGCGCCGTGGCCAAAGCCATCCTGCCCGCCCTGGCCAAGGCCCTGGCACCCGAAGAGCTGCCCGCCTTCTACCAGACCATCGAGAAGGAGTACAAGGGCGACTATGACGCGTATGTGGACGACCTCTTCGACACTTCCATCATGGGAAGCCAGGCCAACTTCGACAAGTTCATGAAGAAACCCACCGTGAAGGCCATCGACCGCGACCTGGCCACCGCCTACAGCCGTGCCAAGCTGGCCAAGCTGAAGGAAGCCGCCGCCGACTACAGCCAATATGCACAGGAAATCAGCCTGCTGCACAAGGCCTATATCCGCGGACTGAACGAAATGAAGCTCCCCGTGCCTTCCTACCCCGATGCCAACTTCACCATCCGTCTGACCTACGGCAACGTGAAGTCCTACGACCCGAAGGACGGCGTACACTACAAGTACTTCACCACCACCGACGGTATCCTGGAGAAAGAAGATCCCGAGAATCCCGAGTTCGTGGTTCCCGCCAAGCTGAAGGAACTCATTCAGAAGAAGGACTTCGGACGCTATGCCATGGCCAACGGCACCATGCCCGTCTGCTTCCTGACGACGAACGACATCACCGGCGGCAACTCCGGCTCGCCCGTCATCGACGGTGAAGGCCGCCTCATCGGCTGCGCCTTCGACGGCAACTGGGAATCGCTGAGCGGCGACATCAACTTCGACAACAACCTGCAGCGTTGCATCGCCCTCGACATCCGCTACATGCTCTTCATCCTCGACAAGCTGGGCGGCTGCGGCCACCTCATCGACGAGATGACCATCGTAGAGTAATCAAACAAACAGGCACGGATTACACGGACGATCACGGAGAAAAACAACCGTAGACCTTTCGCGAAATCCGTGCCTCATTTTTCAGATATTCACCTATTCACCTGACTCTATCCTTATGAACAAACTTCTATTTGCGGCAGTCCTCTCTGCCCTGACAGTCCCCGCCCTGGCCGACGAAGGCATGTGGATGCTGACCGACCTGAAGCGGCAGAACGAAGCCGCCATGCAGGAACTGGGCCTGCTGCTGCCCGCCGACTCCATCTACAACCCCGAAGGCATCGCCCTGAAGGATGCTGTGGTACACTTCGGCGGAGGCTGTACGGGCGAAGTCATCTCGGCCGAAGGCCTGGTACTGACTAACCACCACTGCGGCTACAGTGCCATCCAGCAGCACTCGAGCGTGGAGCACGACTACCTGACGGACGGCTTTTGGGCTATGAGCCGACAGGAGGAGCTACCGTGCAAGGGGCTTACCGTGACCTTCATCGACCGCATCCTCGACGTGACGGACTACGTACAGCAGCAGCTGGCCAAGGATCCTGACCCGCAGGGAACCAACTACCTGTCGCCCAAGTACCTGACCCAGGTATGCGCCCGCTTCCTCCAGGAGCAGGACATCACCCTGGGTACCGGCGAAAAGGCCGAACTGAAGACCTTCTACGGCGGCAACCGCTACTACCTCTTCCTGAAGACCGAATACAGCGACATCCGCATGGTGGGCGCGCCGCCGTCGAGCATCGGCAAGTTCGGTGCCGACACGGACAACTGGATGTGGCCCCGCCACACGGGCGACTTCTCCCTGTTCCGCATCTATGCCGACAAGGACGGACGCCCCGCCGCCTACAGCGCGGACAACGTGCCCCTGCGCGTGAAGAAGCACCTCAACATCAGCCTCCGCGGCTACAAGGAGGGCGACTTTGCCTTCGTCATGGGCTTCCCCGGCCGCAACTGGCGCTACATGATAGCCGACGAGGTGGAGGAGCGGATGCAGACGACCAACTTCATGCGCCACCACGTGCGCGACGCCCGCCAGCGCGTCCTCATGGAGCAGATGCTCAAGGCTGACGCCGTGCGCATCCACTACGCCAGCAAGTACGCCTCCAGCGCCAACTACTGGAAGAACGCCATCGGCATGAACGAAGGCCTCGTGCGCCTCCACGTGCTCGACACCAAGCGTGCCCAGCAGGAAGCCCTGCTGCAACGCGGACGCGAGCTGGGCGACACGACCTATCAGGCTGCCTTCGACCGCATCCGCGCCATCGTGCAGAAGCGCCGCCCTGCCCTCTACCACCAGCAGGCCATCCAGGAGGCACTGGTCACGGCACTCGACTTCATGCGCATCCCCAACACCGCCGCCCTCGTCACCGCTCTCAAGAGCAAGGACAAGGCAGCCATCCAGGCTGCTACCGACACCCTGCGACAGGCGGCCGACCGCTACTTCGCCTCCGTCCCCTATCCCGAAGTGGAGAAGCTCGTGGGCAAGGAGATGCTGCGCACGTATGCCAAGTACATCCCCGCCGACCAGCGCATCGGTATCTTCAAGGTCATCGACAAGCGCTTCAAGGGCGATACGGACGCCTTCATCGACGCCTGCTTCGAATACTCCATCTTCGGCAGCCGCGAGAACTTCGACAAGTTCATCAGCAAGCCCAAGCTCTACCGGCTGACCAGCGACTGGATGGTGCTCTTCAAGTACTCCATCACCGACGGCCTGTTGCAGACAGCCATCGCCATGATGGACGCCAACCGCGACTACAACGCCGGCCACAAGACATGGGTCAAGGGCATGATGGACCTGCGCCAGGCCAACGGCCAGCCCATCTATCCCGATGCCAACTCCACCCTGCGCCTCACCTACGGCAAGGTGGCCTCCTACGAACCCGCCGACGGAATGGTGTACGACTACCAGACGACACTGGACGGCGTGATGCAGAAGGAAGACCCGACGAACTGGGAGTTCGTAGTGCCCGACAAGCTGAAGCAGCTCTGGCAGGCGAAGGACTTCGGCCGCTATGCCCTCGAGGACGGACGGATGCCCGTGTGCTTCATCGTGGACACGGATAACACCGGCGGAAACTCGGGCAGCCCCGTGTTCAACGCCAAGGGAGAACTCATCGGCACCGGCTTCGACCGCAACTACGAAGGTCTGACGGGCGACATCGCCTTCCGCCCCTCGTCGCAGCGCGCCGCCTGCGTGGACATCCGCTACACGCTCTTCATCATCGACAAGTATGCCGGCGCCTCGCACCTCATCGACGAACTGAGCATCGTGGAGTGAACGAAAGAAGCTGACAGAACAAAAACGGCACACTGTTTGTTAGTAAATCATTATCAACAACCAACATGATACAATTATGGAAAGATTTGAAGAACTGATCAACAATGCTGCAGGCCCCGTGCTGGTAGACTTCTACGCCACCTGGTGCGGTCCCTGCAAGATGATGCACCCCATACTGGAAAACGTCAAGGCACGCGTGGGCGACAAGGCACGCATCGTCAAGATAGATGTAGACGAACAACAGGCGCTGGCCATGCAGTACCGCATCCAGGCCGTCCCCACCCTGATGCTCTTCAAGGGCGGCAAGCAGGTGTGGCGGCAGTCGGGCGTAGTGCAGGCAAACGAGCTGGTCGACCTCATTGAGAAACAGGTGTGAGGGTTAAGGCATCAGGTTTTAAGTATTAATTATCCATTATCCATTATCAATTCTCCATTGTTATGAAGAAGTTATTGCTTACCCTGGCCCTCGCGGCAGCAGCCCTCATCGGGCATGCCCAGGAGGTGATTGTGATGGACAAAGCCATGTTCATCGACAAGGTGTTCGACTATCGGAATGCCAAGGAATGGAAATACAAGGGCGACAAGCCCGCCATCATCGACCTCTATGCCGACTGGTGCGGCCCCTGCCGCAAGGTGGCTCCCATCATGAAGGAACTGGCCAAGGAATATGCCGGTAAAATCACCATCTACAAGGTGAACGTAGACAAGGAGCAGGAACTGGCCGCGCTGTTCAACGCCACCAGCATCCCCCTCTTCGTGCTCATCCCCATGAAGGAGCAACCCCAGCTTATCAACGGAGCCGCCGACAAGGCCACGTACAAGAAGGCCATCGACGAATTCCTGCTGAAATAAAAGCTCCGGTACTTACGGACGAATACTCCAGTACTTCCAGTCAAGTACTCGAGTACTTGCATAGAAATACTCCAGTACTTGCACGGAAGTACTGGAGTTTTCTGTATAGATACTGTCCGAAGAATAGGTTTATAGGGGAGATTCCGTCCATTGTCCACCCCGAAGCCGCATGACGGACGTGAAGCCTGCACGGCGCAGGGCCCGGTAAGCCTCGGCCATGCCGCTGGCAATGCGCTCGGGATAGTGGGCGTCGCTGTTCACCTGCACACGGATGCCCAGCTCGCGCAGCAGCGGGAAGTAGCGTTCGTCGGGATAGAAGACGCCCAACTCCCCATAGGCTTTCGTATTGATTTCCATCTGATAGCCGCGGCGGGCAATCTCAGTGAAATAGTTGCGCACGAGGCGGTCGTACCACGGCTCGTCTATCAGTCCCGGCCTGTAACAGTTGGCATTGTAGTGCACCTTGTCGGCATGGCCCACGATGTCGAAACCACCCAGCTCCACCATCCGCCACGAACGCTCGTAATACTGTCGCACCACGCGCTCCACATCCCCCTGAAAGTGCTCGTCCACCATCCGCCGGAACTTGTCGGCGGAAAGATCGGCGTCCACCACGCGCCCCTCGGCATCGCAGAGCAGGTGGACGGAACCGATGCGGTAGTCCAGCGGCAGGCGGCGGAAACACTCGGCGGCAGGATGGCTCTCTTCGTTCAGGTAATCAATCTCCAGCCCGATGTACAGTTCGATGCGTCCGGCATACTTCTCCTTGAGGCGGCGGAACTCGGCCAGATAGTCGTCCATGCGGTCCCACTCCATGGTCCACGCCGTGGGGAAAGGCAGCGGGGCGTGCGACGAGAAGCCGTAGGACGTAAAGCCCCGGCTCAGGGCAAAGCGGACGAAGTCTTCCATGCCCGCCCGGCCGTCGCAATAGAGGGAATGGCTGTGGTAGTTGGAAACCGCCGCCTTACAAATATCGTTTATCGGTGTCATAGATGCATTCATCTCTACAAGTCCCTCCCTATCCTTCTATCTCGCTCAACTCCAGCCAGCGCATCGTCTTCTCGTCAATCAGGTCCGTCAGCTGCGGCAGGCGTTTGGACTTCTCCGTCAGCTCGTCCACCGAAAGCGTGCCGCTGCACAAGGCTTCCTCGATGGCTTTCTTCTCGGCTTCGAGGTCGGCAATCTCCTTCTCCAGCTGCTCGAACTCACGGCGTTCCTTGAAACTCATGCGTCGCTTCTCGTCCTGCCGGGTGCGTGCGGGCTTCGCGGCAGCCTGTGGTTTGGCAGCCGCCTGCTGCTCCTTGTCGTGGCGTGCCTTGGCCTCCTTCCATTCACGGTACTGCGTGTAGTTACCGGGGAAATCGCGGATGTCGCCCCCGCCGTTGAACACCAGCAGATGATCCACCACCTTGTCCATGAAATAACGGTCGTGGCTGACGACGATGACGCATCCCTTGAAGCCTTGCAGATATTCCTCAAGCACCTGCAGGGTGACGATGTCAAGGTCGTTGGTGGGTTCGTCCAGCACCAGGAAATTGGGATTGCGCATCAGCACCGTGCAGAGGTAGAGGCGGCGGCGTTCGCCTCCACTCAGCTTGTAGACGTAGCTGTGCTGCGTCTCGGGCGTGAAGAGGAAGTGCTGGAGGAACTGTGAAGCGGTAAGCCGCTTGCCGTTACCCAGCTCAATGACCTCGGCAATGTCCTGCACCACGTCGATGACCTTCATCTGCTCATTGAACTGAAGTCCGTCCTGCGAGTAGTAGCCGAAACGGACGGTCTCGCCGATGTCCAGCGTACCGCTGTCGGGCTTCACCAGTCCCATCAGTATCTTGATGAAGGTTGACTTGCCCGTGCCGTTGTTGCCCACAATGCCCATCTTCTCGTAGCGGGCGAAGATGTAGGAGAAGTCGTCCAGTATCTTCAGGTCGCCGAAGGATTTGCACAGGTGGTCGGCCTCAAAAATCTTGTTGCCGATGTAGGAAGCCTTGACGTCGAGCTTCACATTAGCATCGTGGAAGCGCTGTTTGGCCACCTTCTCCAGTTCGTAGAAGGCATCCTCGCGATAACGGGCCTTGTGACCGCGGGCCTGGGGCATGCGGCGCATCCACTCCAGCTCGGTGCGGTACAGGTTGTTGGCCCGCTCCACCTCCACCGTCTTGGCATCGATGCGCTCCTGCCGCTTCTCCAGGTAATAGCTGTAGTTTCCTTTATAGGAATAAAGCGTACGGTTGTCTATCTCGATGATTTCGGAGCAGACGCGGTCCAGGAAATAGCGGTCGTGCGTCACCATGAGCAGCGTCAGGTTGGTGCGGCGCAGGTATTCTTCCAGCCACTCGGTCATGTCAAGGTCCAGGTGGTTGGTGGGCTCGTCGAGGATGAGAAGGTCGGGCTCGGTGATAAGAGTGTTGGCCAATGCCACACGCTTCAGCTGTCCGCCGGAGAGGTACTTCACCTGTTGGTTGAAGTCGCGTATCTTCAGTTGGGAAAGTATCTGCTTGGCTTTCTGCTCGTAGTCCCACGCCTTTTCGTGGTCCATGCGCACAAGCAGTTCGTCCAGACCGGGATGGCCCTCGGTCTCCATGCAGCGTTCGTACTCTTTGATAAGGTCTACGGTCGTGTTGCCGTGGTGGAAGCAGGCTTCGAGCACGGTCAGTTCTTCGGGGTACGAAGGGCTTTGCTCCAGATAGCCCACACGAAGGTCCCGACGAAAGGATATCTTTCCCTCGTCGTAGCCCTCCTTCCCTGAGAGGATGTTGAGCAGGGTGGACTTGCCGCTTCCGTTCTTGGCAATCAGTCCGACACGTTGGCCTTCGGCCAGGCCGAAGGATATATTTTCAAACAAAACCAGGTCGCCGAACGACTTGGTGAGGTTTTCTACTTGCAGGATGGGAGACATTAATTTAAATGAAGAATGAAGAATTAATAATGAAGAATAAAAGCGGAAACACAGCAACCTTTAGCTGATATTGCAATAGGCTTCCGCGAGGTTGACCTTCTCGCCGGCCTTCACCTTGCTCCACGCCAGCTTCATGGGATCGATCCATTGGCCGGTAGCGGTGTTGAGCAAGACGGGGGCTTCGCGGTTGCCGTCAATCAGCGTACGCCACTCCAGCCCGTCCATTTCGTTGGCCATGATGACGCAGAGCGTGATGCCCAACGCCAACCACTGGTCTTTCTTCTTGGGACCTATCACGCCGCGGTCCACCACCTGCTGCATGCTCTCCACGTCTTCTTCCGCTCCCTGGAAATCTTTCTTCAACAGGTCTTTCACCGTCTTCTCCACCCACGCATAGGCTTCGTCTATCTGATAGATTTCGGACAGGCGGACGGGAATGAGCTCGGCGGGATACTTCACCCCCGGCTTGCGCACCTGCAGGGAAGCAATCACCCGCTGGGCCTCAGCCACGGATTCACCCTGACGCACGGTGAACGAGCACTCGAAAGCCACGTCGTCCACGCCCGCAATCCAGATGTGCGAAACGTAGCTTTCGCCGTTCTCCTCGAAGGCATCCTGACTATAGGCACAATCCAGCGTACCTACCCGCACAGCCGTCGCCGAAGGATTTTCCTTCAGTTCCTGCCGCACGGACGCGCGTCCGTAACCGGCGTTGCCACGATAGGCAGAAATGCGGAAATTGCCCGTCCACTCGTCGGGATTGTAGAACAGAAACGAACCTTCGCTGTCCTCGAATTCGCTCCACGCGGCCGGGTATTCCATGGAGAACCATGCCCCCGGAGAGATATATTTCTTGAATGATTCCATATCGTTGATTCTGACTTGACTTCGCAAAGGTAGCACTCCCGACGCTGATATGCAAGCGGCAAGCGCAAAAACCATCCTTATTTGCCGATGGGCTGTATCTTCCTGCGCACTTCTTTCGATATCTCCAGAAACATGTAGTTCAGCTTGCCGGAGTGGATGCCTTCCTCGTGCTGGCGGTATTTTTTCCCCGCATATTCCTTGGACTTGTCGAAGGTGATGCGCGACATCTGGTTCTGCGACTTGCCCACCATGGTGGAGTCCAGCTGCTCGTCGGGGAAGAAGTCGGCCAGATCGACATCGCCGATCATCGTCGTCTCCAGAAAGTTCATATCCTTGTGCTGGCTGTCGGTATAGTAGCCCACAAACATGTGGCCGGGTATGCGCACCAGAATCGGTTCGATGTTGATGGCCCGCATCAGGGAAGCAAACAGCACACTGCCGTCCACACAATTGATCTGCGACGACTCCAACGCATCGTCGAACGTACGTACCCGCTGGGAGAAGACGATGTTGCTTGAAAGGCTCGTGTTTGACACTGAACTGTAGCGGAAGTTACGCTTCTGCAACACGTTCCACAGGGCATAGACCTGCTTGTCCACCGACTCGGCCGTACCGCCCTGATACCCCAGAAAGCGGTTGACGATGCGGGTATTGAGCGCCTCGCGCAACAGGCGGTCTATCATCGGATTCTCCTCGTTGACGTATGCGGCAAAAAAGAGGCTGGTATCATGAAACTTGGTTCCGTTGGTGACATAGCCCAGCAGACACTCATTGATGCTGCGCACGGAGAAGGTCCGCACCTTCTGCCCCCAGTCCTTGCCGTTCACCTCCACCGTGACGGCCACACTGATAGGCTCGGCCTGGCCGTTGGCCTTCAAGGCTTCGTAGTTCCAGATGATGTCGGGATAGATGATGTAATCGGTCCGCGGACGGGGCAGTACGAATTCGGACACGGAACGGGAGAAGAAAGGCGTCTCGGCCACCTCGACCCGGACACGCGTATAGCTGCGACCCGAACGCAGACGAACCGCAATGCACGACTTGGGATTGCCCACGTACACAGAGTCGGAAGGGACAATAACCTGTGCGTCCGTAGTGGCAACCGACAAAATGCTCGAAGGAAAAATGTTGCCGCCCAGGTCATCGGTTATCTCGAATGACTGCCGGAAAGGCAGGCCGTTGAACCACAAAGCCACCACTACCGCCACAACCACCAGTCCCAAGGGAATCGCCAACCGCCACCGGCCAACAGCCAGCTTCCGCCAATTCAAACGAACATTTTTCTTCATAACAATCAAACTTCAGTCACACAAAGATACGGTTTTCCCCGCAATCGGCACACTCTTTCCGACAAATTATTCCGACAAACCTTTTCCCGTCCGTCCGATTTGCCGGCAACGGCTTCGGCAAACGTACCCGCACGAAACGGGAGGTGTAACACCATTGTAACACTTGTTTCATGCTCCCGTAACAAAAATGCTCCAATTTTGCCGCACCAAAAGAATAAAAGCATACTTTTGTAAAACCATTCCTTACCTAAATAGACAGAAGAAATGAACAACTACCGGATATTGGTCGTCGACGACGAAGAAGACTTGTGTGAGATTCTAAAGTTCAACCTCGAAAACGAAGGTTACGAAGTGGATACAGCCAACTCGGCCGAAGAAGCCCTGCAGATGGACATCAGCCGATACGACCTGCTCCTGCTGGACGTGATGATGGGCGAGATATCCGGCTTCAAGATGGCCCGCATGCTGAAGCAAGACAAGAAGACGGCCCAAATCCCTATCATCTTCATCACCGCCAAAGATACGGAAAACGATACGGTCACGGGCTTCAATCTGGGAGCCGACGACTACATTTCCAAACCCTTCTCCCTGCGCGAAGTGGCGGCACGCGTCAAGGCCGTCCTGCGCAGAAGCGCGACACCCGAAGCCGAGCGGATGCCCGAACAGCTGGTCTACAAGTCGCTCGTGCTGGACATTGTCAAGAAGAAGGTCTGCATCAACGGCGAAGAAGCTCCGCTGACCAAAAAGGAATTTGAAATCCTGCTCCTGCTCCTCCAGAACAAAGGTCGGGTCTTCTCACGCGAAGACATTCTGAACAAGGTTTGGAGCGACGAAGTGTATGTCCTCGACCGCACCATCGACGTGAACATCACCCGCCTGCGCAAGAAAATCGGAGAGTATGGAAAGTGTATCGTAACGCGTCTGGGATATGGATACTGCTTCGAAGCCGAATGAAAGCCGGCATTTCCTGTCGTTCAGCCGAAAACTTTTCCTTTCGGTCATCCTGCTGTTCCTCCTCTTTGCGGGCAGCGTCATCACGTACCAATACCAGCGGGAAAAGGAATACAAGATAGAGCTGCTCGACCTGCAGCTGCAGGACTATAACGAAGACCTGCACTACCGCTTGCAGGAAACGCCCGACAGCCTGTGGTCTTCCATGCTCGGCAGCTACATCTCGCACACCAGCATCAAGGACCTGCGCGTCACCGTCATCAGCCCCAAAGGCATCGTCCTGTACGACAGCTCGAAAGGCAGCGAGAAGGTAGGCAACCACCACAACCGTCCCGAAGTGCTGCAAGCCCTGCGGCATGGCAAGGAACACGACGTACGCCGCACGTCGGAAACCACCGGCATACCCTATTTTTACTCGGCCACCGACTTCGGCCCCTACCTCATCCGCTCGGCCGTGCCCTACAGCGTTGACCTCATCAACCACCTGTCTACCGACCGCCACTACCTGTGGTTCACCCTACTGGTGACCCTCGCCATGATATTCATCTATTACCAGTTCACGTCACGCCTGGGGACCGCCATCACCAAACTACGCCAGTTTGCCAAACGCGCCGACAAGAACGAACCCATCGAGACCGACCTCCAGTCGGCCTTCCCCCACAACGAGCTGGGTGAAATCTCGCAACACATCATCCAGATATACCGCCGCCTGCGTGAAACGAAGGAAGCCCTCTACATCGAACGCGAAAAACTGATTACCCACCTCCAGACCTCGCGCGAAGGACTGGGCGTGTTCACCAAGGAAAAGAAGGAAATCCTGGTCAACAATCTGTTCATCCAATACAGCAACCTGATATCAGACTCCAACCTGGAAACCACCGAAGAGATATTCTCCGTCTGCGAATTCCAGAAAATCACCGACTTCATCGGCAAGGCTCAAAAAGGCCCGCTGGGGAAAGAAGAGAAGCGGATGTCCCTCACCATCAACAAGAACGGACGCATCTTCATCGTGGAGTGCATCATCTTCCAGGACCTGAGCTTCGAAATTTCCATCAACGACATCTCGCAAGAAGAGGAACAGAACCGCCTGAAGCGCCAACTGACCCAAAACATCGCCCACGAACTGAAGACGCCCGTCAGCAGCATCCAAGGCTATCTGGAGACCATCCTCAGCACCCCTGACCTGCCACAAGAGAAAATGCAGACTTTCCTGGAGCGGTGTTACGCACAAAGCAACCGCCTGACACGCCTCCTGCGCGACATATCGGTACTGACCCGCATGGACGAAGCCGCCAACCTCATCGACATGGAGAAAGTGGACATCAGCGTACTGGTGGGTACCATCGTCAACGAAGTGGCGCTGGAGCTGGAGGAGAAAGACATCACTGTAGTCAACTCTCTGAAGCCCCACATCCAGCTGCGCGGCAACTACTCGCTGCTCTACTCCATCTTCCGCAACCTGATGGACAACGCCATTGCCTATGCAGGCACCCACATCCACGTACACATCAGCTGTTTCCGCGAAGACGAAAACTTCTACTACTTCAGCTTTGCCGATACCGGCGTAGGCGTCTCGCCCGAACACCTGAGCCGCCTCTTCGAACGCTTCTACCGCGTAGACAAAGGCCGCTCGCGCAAGCTGGGCGGTACCGGCCTGGGACTGGCCATCGTAAAGAATGCCGTCCTGATTCACGGAGGAACCATTTCCGCCAAGAACAATCCCGGCGGAGGGCTGGAATTCGTGTTCACGCTGGCCAAGGAGAGATAAACACTTCCTGCGTCGCAAGGCCGCAAATGTGTTAACAAAGCACATAGAAGCCATAAAACATGTTATAAAACACGTTTTAGAACTTGGATTATTTGCAGATTTCCGCAAAGTCCGTACCTTTGCAGCGTGTTTTTCATAGTATTAGATTTAAGGTTAATAAAAGGTTGGGCTCAGCGGAGCCCTTTTTTTATGTCCTCATGTTTCCCCCACCCTTCTTGTCGGCGGTCTCCGATAATTCTTTTGTCAGACTGCAGATATTTCCCAAATGTGCGGAAAATTGTTTCTAAACAGAAAAAATAACACCCTCCCTGTAACTAAGCCGAAGCCTTGCACGACTAACGAAACAAAAAACAAGGATATGACGGATACTAACAAGGAAAAAGAATTCACCGAACTGCTGCTGCAACACCAGCACATCATCTACAAAGTGTGCCTGATGTATGCACAGGACAAGGAAGATATTGCCGACCTCTATCAGGAGACGGTGTATAACCTGTGGAAAAGCTACGCCACATTCGAAAACCGAAGCAGCTTCAGCACCTGGCTCTACCGTGTCGCACTGAATACCTGCATCAGCGACCTGCGCCGCCGAAAACACCACGAGTACGTGCCCCTGCAACTGGCAGACACCGTCCTGCCCGACAACGACCCGAAGGCCGAAATGCTGAACACCCTGTACAGCCTCATCCGCCGCCTGAACAAGCTGGACCGCATGTACATCGTCCTCTGGCTGGACGAAAAGACCTATGACGAAATAGCCGAAATCGTCGGAACCAACCGCAATCAGGTAGCCATCCGGCTGCACCGCATCAAAGAGAAACTGAAAACAATGACCAACCTTTAAATACCTCTTATTATGAATCTGGAAGAAATGCAACAAGCGTGGAAGGAACTCGACGAACGGGTCACACGCAACGAAATTCTGCACCGCGAAGAAGTGAAAAGGATACTGAACACACGACGGGAAAACAGCCTGGAACGGCTGACACGCTTGGAAAAGATGGGACTGGCAATGGCATTGATCGTCTGCATCGCATTCGCGTCTGCCTGGATTGCCCAGCCAGGTTTCCACCCCTTGCCCGGCATGACAGGAGCCGTACTCATCTTATACGGTCTTCTTGCACAAATCTTCAGCCTGCACAAACTGGGCAAAATCAGGCGGGAAACCAATCTGGAAAACCAGGTACGCCACATCCTGCAATACAAGAGCTGCTACAACCGCATGCTGTTGACGAGCTATCCGCTTGTCGTCCTGTTCTTCATCACTTTCCTCTGCTGCTACGGCACACGGTTCAACATCCTCTTCACGTCGCTGCTACTGGCTGCCTGCATCGTGGCCGACTTCTTTACCTTCCACTACACGCACGACAGGGTGAAAGAGATGATGAGTGCCAATCGCGAACTCAGGCAGATAGAAGAAGCGGAATAAAACGGCATCTGCCCCTGCACAACTCCCGAGTCGGGCAAGCGCCCCCTCCACCAGAGAATGCAGCCCTCCAGCCGCCTCTCCCGAATGCCCAGCTTAAACCAACTGCCTGCCCAGCTTAAAGCGATGCTTTACCCAGCTTAAAGCAACCGTTTGTCCAGCCTAAAGCATCGCTTTACGCAGGGCAAACGGATGATGCCCGCCGGGCAACTTCTTAAACAAATCTAAATCCGCCGAATATCCCATGATATTCAGCGGCCGCTATTCGGATATTCAAAATTTATTTCTAACTTTGCCCTGCATTGGTTCGCCAGCCTTCCACCAAGCGGAGGCGGTGATTAAAAGGGAATCGGGTGCAAGTCCCGAACAGTCCCGCTGCTGTGAGTTTCACAAAACGTTGCCGGCACATTACCCCATGCCACTGGAGCTGCTCCGGGAAGGCCGCCTGCAACAGAAACGAGTCAGAAGACCTGCCATGCCAATTCTTTATCATTGCTTTCGAGGAAAAAGCGGTGAGTCTAATGAACCGGGACTTCCCCGTCCTTCATTTTATTCATCCACACTTGATTCAAAGAAAGTAAAACATTAAACTTCTGCCAAAGTTTATGAAAGGATGTCCGGGCGAAGGGATTTCGGCCGGACATTTTTCATTTCAAGACATTTGTATCAAAACATTTGCAAATTCCATTCTTTTATCATACTTTAGAGGCAGAAACATCTGATACCATGTTTTATTTCTAACAAAATATCAAAACCTTAAAAAAAAACAAGTATGGAATTACCCTTTGCAGAATCCTGGAAAATCAAAATGGTGGAACCCATCCGCAAGAGCAGCCGCCAAGAACGCGAACAATGGCTGAAAGAAGCACACTACAACGTTTTCCAACTCAAATCGGAACAAGTATACATCGACCTGATTACCGACTCGGGCACCGGCGCCATGAGCGACCGCCAGTGGGCCGGCATGATGCTGGGCGACGAAAGCTATGCCGGAGCCACTTCCTTCTTCAAGCTGAAGGAAGTCATCACCCGCCTGACAGGCTTCACATACGTCATCCCCACCCACCAGGGACGGGCCGCCGAAAACGTATTGTTCTCCTATCTGGTTCATGAAGGAGACATCGTACCCGGCAACTCCCATTTCGACACGACCAAAGGACACATCGAAGGCCGGAAAGCCATCGCACTGGACTGCACCGTCGACGAAGCCAAGGACACCCAGCTTGAAGTTCCCTTCAAGGGCAACGTCGATCCACGCAAACTGGAAAAAGCCCTGCAGGAACAGGGAAACCGCATCCCGTTCATCATCGTGACCATCACCAACAATACGGCAGGCGGACAACCGGTTTCCATGCAGAACCTGCGGGAAGTACGGGCACTGGCCAACAAATATGGCAAACCCGTCCTGTTCGATTCGGCCCGCTTCGCTGAAAACGCCTATTTCATCAAAACGCGCGAAGAAGGCTATCGGGACAAAAGCATCAAGGAAATCGCCCGCGAAATGTTCAGCCTGGCCGACGGCATGACCATGAGCGCCAAGAAAGACGGCATCGTCAACATGGGCGGCTTCATCGCCACCAACCGGCAGGACTGGTACGAAGGAGCCAAAGGCTATTGCGTACAATTTGAAGGCTATCTGACATACGGCGGCATGAACGGACGCGACATGAATGCCCTGGCCATCGGCCTGGACGAAAATACGGAGTTCGACAATCTGGAGACACGCATCCGCCAAGTGGAATACCTGGCCGGCAAGCTGGATGAATACGGTATCCCCTATCAGCGACCGGCCGGCGGACATGCCATCTTCATCGACGCCCCACGGGTACTGACCCATGTTCCCAAAGAAGAATTTCCGGCACAGACGCTGACCGTAGAACTATATCTGGAAGCCGGCATACGAGGTTGTGAAATAGGATACCTGCTGGCCGACCGCGACCCCGTGACACGCGAAAACAGATTTACCGGTCTCGACCTCCTGCGTCTGGCCATCCCGCGGCGCGTCTACACGGACAATCACATGAACGTGGTGGCCGCCGCCCTGAAAAACGTGTACGACCGCAGGGAAAGCATCACCCGAGGTGTACGCATCACCTGGGAAGCTCCCCTGATGCGCCACTTCACCGTACAACTGGAAAAGCTGTAAATCTTCTGCCCGAAAGGGCATCCCAACCCATAAAGGCCGGCAAACGGGAACAATCACTCCGCCCGTTCCGGCCTTTCTTTCTTATTGCCGGACGACCGACCAAGTCAGTACAAAATCCGAAGTAATCTGATAGGAAATGTGGAACATCTGCCTGCGGTCCGTCCTGTATTCACGAGCGTCGAATGTTCCCTCCCGCCGGGGGATAAACGGAAAAACCTGCAAGTGTTCCTTGAAATCGACCTCCGAGGCATTCAGGCACTTGAACATCGTTTCCTTGGCCGACCAGTGCAGCAGCAGGGACCAGACTTCGTTTCCCTCATAAGCCAAGGCCTGTTCGTCGGGCCGCATAAACTTGTGTGCCACCTTGCACACCCGTTCACCATACTGTTCGATATCAATGCCGACTTCCGAATCGGGTGCACCCAAAACGACAGCCGCATATTCTTTGGTATGCGAAATGCTGAGGGCATACGAGCCGTCTGCCAGATAGGGCTTGCCGCTGGGGCGATAGGCTATATCCCTCTCCTCGCCCAGCAACGTGAAAAGCAGTGCTCTCACCGCCAGCCATTCCAACCTCCGGTGGGGAGCCGCATACTGACTGACACAACGGGCATAGACCTCACGCCGGGGCAACATGGACAAGAGTTCCTCTTCCGTTTCATCCATTTTCCAGACGCCCCAGCAGCAGTCTTCTCCCTTATGTTTCAAGAACAGAGACATCTCACTTCGCTTCTTCTCCCGCCGGCTCTTCGGCCTTTTCCAAGATGGTGAACTTCACCTTCAAGATACGGCGACTGTCCATCTCGAGCACTTCAAATTCATAGTTTTTATAGGACACGCGTTCATGCAAGGCGGGGAATTCCCCTTTCAGTTCGAGCAGCAGTCCGGCCACCGTATCGGCGTCTCCGGCCACTTCGTCAAACTCCTCCTCGTCCACTTTCGTAATCTTGTAAAAGTCGGTCAGCAGCGTTTTGGCCTCGAATACCCACGCATGGTCGTTCAGTACTACATACGTACGTTCTTCGTCATCGTACTCGTCGTGTATCTCGCCCACGATTTCTTCGATGATGTCTTCCATCGTCACGATGCCCGAGGTGCCTCCAAATTCATCCACCACAATGGCAATATGAATCTTATTGGCCTGGAAATCGCGAAGCAGATCGTCTATCATCTTGGTCTCGGGAACAAAATAGGCGGGACGGATCAGGGACTGCCAACGGAAATTGTCTCCCTTGTTCAGGTGTGGCAGCAAGTCCTTGATGTAGAGGATACCCTTGATGTTATCGCGCGTCCCGGCATAGACCGGTATGCGCGAATAGGCGTTCTCGATGATGCACTTCAGCACGTCCTTGAAAGGCGTACGGATGTCGAGGTCCACCACATCCAGGCGGGACGTCATCACCTCCTTGGCTGTCTCACCGCCAAAACGGATGATGCCCTCGAGCATGTTGCTCTCTTCGGAGATCTCCGTCTTGTCTGTCAGCTCCAGGGCATGCGACAGTTCGTCCACCGAAATGTTATGATTCTTGCGCGATATATGCTTGTCCAGGAAAGAAGTGGAGCGCATCAGCAATGACTCCAACGGATAGAAGATGGAGCGGAACATGGAAATGCCCGAAGCGGCAAAACGGCAGAAGCTCAGCGTCTTCTGTGCCGAATAGATTTTCGGCATGATCTCGCCGAACAGCAACAGGAGGAAAGTCAGGATAACCGTCAGTACCAAAAACTCTGCAATAGCCGAATGAAACTGGAAGACATTCATGAAGAAGAAGTTGCAGAGCATGATGATGGTCACGTTCACGAAATTGTTCGTAATGAGAATCGTTGCCAGCAAACGTTCGCTGTCCGAGAGCAAATCGCTGATTTTGGAGTCGGCCGGATGCTTCCGCTCGGCAATCGTACTCAAATCGGCCGGCGATAGTGAAAAGAAAGCAATCTCCGAAGCCGAGGCAAAACCCGATACAATCAAAAGAAGACCCGCCAACACGATGGCTATGATAGCCGATACGGTAGGAGTCTGTACTGAAATTCCATTAAAAACATCTGCCAACTGGCATAAATAAGCGTCTGGGTCCAAAGAGGTAGGTTTTAGTTAAACAATCAGAAAGGCAAGTCGTCTGCCGCATTATCCTGGGCAGGCATGGCTTGCGAAGCGGCAGGCTGCGAAGAAGCCGGCTGTGCTCCCTGCACAGGTTGCGGAGCCGGGGCAGCGGCCTTGGGTGACAACATCTCCATGTTATCGGCAAAAATCTCCGTCACATACCGCTTGATACCGGCCTGGTCGTCGTACGAGCGGGTACGGATTTTTCCTTCTATATAGAGTTTGTCGCCTTTGTGCACATATTTTTCGGCTGTCTCGGCCAATCCACGCCATAAGACAATGTTATGCCATTCTGTCCGTTCGGGCACCTGGGTACCGTTGGCCAATGTATAAGCACGGTCGGACGTTGCCAGAGGGAAGGTTGCCACTGCCACTCCGCTATCCAGATATCTTACTTCGGGGTCTTTCCCCACATTCCCCAAAAGAATCACTTTATTGATTGACATAACTTCATCTTTTTTAAAACAGTGCCAAAAATAAACAGAATAATGCAACCTTGCAAATATCCGTCCAACTTTTACACATATTTCTCCAGGAAGAGGTGTATCAGGCGGGAAACCGCATAACGCTCCCAGTCGCCGACATCCACCCGCAGATATCCGTCAAAGGCATGCGAATCCTCCGGCAGACACATTTCATAGAAATCGGCATGGATGATGCGATGGGACAGGACATGCTTCACACCCAGCCACACCGGCCTCGCCCAAGGACGGACCTTCGCCTCCGTCCATGCCTTTTGCAGGACTTCCTGTTGCATCAGTTCTTCTTCGGACAACCGATGGTCCGTCTCGATCAGAGGCAACTCATACAAATTGCGCCAGATGTCATCCTCTGTCCGCTTCCGCATCAGGAACTTGTCTCCCATGCGTATATATAAATAGGTAAAGAAACGGTCGGTCGTGCGGGCCTTGTGCTGCTTCACCGGCAACGAGGACACGCGCCCCGAAGCCAGCGCCGAGCAGCTGTCGGCCAGGGGACAAAACAGGCAGGCAGGCGCCTGGGGCGTACACTGGATGGCTCCGAAATCCATAATGGCCTGATTGTACAGGGCCGGATGACGCTTGTCGAGCATCTCCTGCGCCAGGGCGGCAAACACTTTCTTGCCTTGCGTGGAGTCAATCGGGACATCGATGCCCAGGTATCGGGAAAGCACCCGATAGACGTTGCCGTCCACCACGGCATAGGGCATGTCGTAGGCAATGGAGCAAATGGCGGCGGCCGTGTAGTCGCCCACCCCTTTCAGGGCACGCACCCCTTCGTAGGTCTGGGGAAAATGCCCGTTCATGCTCCGGGCCGCCGCATGGAGGTTGCGTGCACGGGAATAGTAGCCCAGCCCCTGCCAGTACTTCATGACTTCGTCCTCGTCGGCCTCAGCCAGCGACGATACGTCGGGGAAACGCTCCACAAACCTCAGAAAATACTCGTAGCCCTGCGCCACACGGGTCTGCTGGAGGATAATCTCGGATATCCATATCCGATAAGGGTCCCGGGTTTCCCTCCAGGGCAACTCCCGCTTGTGGCCGGCATACCATTCCAATAATATGGCGGAAAAATCACTCATTCTCTTTGTTGTCAAAATAGCAAAACATAGCCGCAAAGACCTATTATATATGTACATAGGTTCTTGCCGTCCGCAAACTTCCCAACGATTTTGCAGGCGGGTGACAAAAGTAACGCTTTTCCGTCTAACAAACCTTAATCATCGGACTTTTTTAGAAAAATGTCCGAAATATATTTTTCAGAGACGCGGAAAAGCTATATATTTGCAGTCCAAAAAATTAAGGAAACATTAGTAATAATATTTTTTTTAAGGAAAAATGACTAAAGCTGACATTGTAAACGAAATTACAAAGAACACGGGGATTGATAAGACAACCGTACTTACCACCGTCGAGGCATTCATGGACGCAGTCAAAGCATCTTTAGCCAAGGATGAGAACGTTTATCTTCGTGGATTCGGAAGTTTCATAGTGAAGAAGAGAGCTCAGAAGACAGCCCGCAACATCTCTAAGAACACTACGATCATCATTCCCGAGCACAATATCCCGGCATTCAAACCTGCCAAGACCTTTACTCTGGCAGTGAAGAAATAATAAACAATAGTATTAACCCATAAAAAATTAAAGCTATGCCAAGCGGAAAGAAGAAAAAAAGACATAAAATGTCTACGCACAAGCGTAAAAAAAGACTAAGAAAGAACAGACATAAAAGCAAAAAGTAATTTTTAGTCTGAACGACAAAAAATTAAAGAACAAACTTGCGGAACAAATGTCTCGCGAGTTTGTTCTTTGTTTAAGTGAACCATTGGAACCCACAGAGCTTCAGCCTATACAGCCAGGCACTTCCTGCCTTTCCTGCATATCCCGAAGCTTTGTACATTCGTAAACCTAAAAGCGTTAAAGATAGTGACAAGCGAACTCGTTGTAGATGTACAGCCCAAGGAAGTCTCCATCGCGCTGCTCGAAGACAAGCAGCTGGTAGAGCTCCAGAGCGAAGGACGCAACATATCCTTCTCCGTGGGCAACATGTATTTGGGTCGCGTCAAGAAATTGATGCCCGGCCTGAATGCCTGCTTCGTGGACGTGGGTTACGAGAAAGACGCTTTTCTTCATTATCAGGACCTGGGTCCTCAATTCCGATCTTTAGAGAAATACGTAAAGCAAACTTTAAGCGACCGCAAGAAACTCAACCCCATTACCAAAGCAACCCTGCTTCCCGACCTTGAAAAGGAAGGCACCATAGCCAACACACTCAAGGTAGGACAAGAAGTCGTGGTGCAGATTGTCAAGGAACCCATCTCAACGAAAGGGCCACGACTGACATCCGAGCTTTCGTTTGCCGGACGCTACCTCGTGCTGATACCTTTCAACGACAAGGTTTCCGTATCACAAAAAATTAAGTCGAGCGAAGAACGTGCCCGCCTCAAGCAGCTGCTGATGAGCATCAAGCCCAAGAACTTCGGTGTCATCGTGCGCACCGTGGCCGAAGGCAAGCGCGTAGCCGAACTGGACGGAGAGCTTAAAGTATTGCTGAAGCATTGGGAAGACGCCATCGTCAAGGTACAGAAAGCCACCAAATTTCCGACACTGATTTACGAAGAGACCAGCCGCGCCGTCGGTTTGCTGCGCGACTTGTTCAATCCTTCCTTCGAAAGCATCCACGTGAACAACGAGGCTGTTTACCACGAAATCAAGGATTACGTGACACTCATAGCCCCTGAACGGGCAGGAATCGTGAAACTGTACAAAGGCCAGCTTCCCATCTACGACAACTTTGCCATCACCAAGCAGATCAAGGCTTCGTTCGGCAAGACGGTATCCTACAAGAGCGGTGCCTACCTCATCATCGAGCACACCGAAGCGCTCCACGTAGTGGACGTGAACAGCGGCAACCGCACCAAAAACGCCAACGGGCAGGAAGCCAACGCCCTCGAAGTGAACCTCGGCGCAGCCGACGAACTGGCCCGCCAGCTCCGCCTGCGCGATATGGGAGGCATCATCGTCGTCGACTTCATCGACATGAACGAAGCCGAGAACCGGCAGAAGCTTTACGAACGCATGTGCCAAAACATGCAGAAGGACCGCGCACGCCACAACATCCTTCCGCTCAGCAAATTCGGGCTGATGCAGATAACCCGCCAGCGCGTGCGTCCCGCCATGGACGTCGATACGACAGAAACCTGCCCCACCTGCTTCGGCAAAGGCAGAATCAAGTCGTCCATCCTCTTTACCGACACTCTGGAGAGCAAGATTGACTATCTGGCCAACAAACTGAAGATAAAGAAATTCTCGTTACACATCCACCCGTACGTCGCCGCCTACGTCAACCAGGGCCTCGTATCCCTGAAGCGCAAGTGGCAGATGAAGTACGGACTTGGTATCAAAGTGATTCCCGACCAGAAACTCGCGTTTCTGCAATACGTCTTCTACGATCCCCACGGTGAGGAGATAGACATGAAGGAAGAAGTTGAAATCAAGCAGTAATCCATAAGCAAGGGAGGGCTTCAAACCGAAGTCCTCCCTTATTGTTTGATAACCCAGCCTTTTCTGACCCGAAAAGCAATGTTTTCTGACCCGAAAAGCATACTTATTCCAAAAACTTTCGTTACCTTTGCCGCCCTCCACAAACATAGACAGCTGCTCTTTATTTTATTATTAACCCTTAAACCATTTAAACCATCATGAAAAAAATCTCATGTTTGGCGGCCTGCCTGTGCATGCTGATAGGACTGGCCGCCTGTAGCAAGGAAGAAACGCCCACCGTTGTTGTCCCGCCCGAAACCGAGCAGCCCACCATAGACGACGTCATTGTGGAAGCCGACATCAAAGTGACGCCTACCGGCGGAAAAGCCAGCGAACACCAGCCGGGGCAGGACATCGAAAACAGCTTCGACGGGAAGTTCGGGGCTGACGGACAGCCCTACCACTCCATCTGGAACCAGCAGGCTGCCTTCCCCGTCACCCTGGAATACTTCTTCGACCAGAAACCCGACATCGACTACATCATCTACCACACCCGGAGCGGCAACGGCAACTTCGGCGAAGTGGACGTCTACACCGCCACCGAAGCGGCTCCCGAATACCAGCTGCAGGGTAGCTACAACTTCAGGATGCAGAATGCGGCCAGCCGCATACCTTTTGCCCAGACACTGTCCAAAGTGACCAAAATCAAATTCAGTGTGAAGTCGGGACTCGGCGGCTTCGTCAGCTGCGACGAAATGGAGTTCTACCAAAAGAATCCCAACAAGACCCTCGACCAACAACTGCTGACGGTATTTACCGACCTCACCTGTACCCAGGTGAAGGAGGAGGCCACCGACGAAGCCATCCAGGCATTGCCCGCCTACTTCGCCTCACTGGCCACCCAGCTGCGCAACGACACCTACGACCCGTGGGAGAAGGAGTTCCGCATCCAGTCGTACCAGCCTTACAGCGACGTGGAAGAGTGGGCACAGACGTTGATGACCAAGCGCTACAGCAACCTGGATAACCCCACAGGCATCTATGTCGAAGCGGGCGACTCGGTGGTGGTGCTCGTAGGCCCCACCCACGGCCAGTCCCTGTCCCTGCAGTGCATCGGTGAAGAACAGACCGGCGACGGCACCAACACCTATGTGCAGACGGCTGCCAGCGGCGAGACCCGCTTCCTGCAAGAAGGAGTCAACAAAGTGGGCTTCAGCCGGAAAGGCATGCTCTTCCTGATGTACACCGCCAACCTGACGGACGCGAACGCTCTTCCCATCACCGTCCACATTGCTCCCGGCAGCGGAAAAGTGAGCGGTTTCTTCGACCTGAAGAAGCACCAGACCAATGAAAAGTATCAGGAACTCATCGGCAAGGCCACCTACAAGTACTTCTGCGTGCGCGGCGAACGCATCATGTTCTACTTCCACCGCGAACAGATGAAGCAGGCCGTACCCACCGACATCCTCTCGGCCATCAACCTGTGGGACGACATCATCGGCTGGGAACAGGAACTGATGGGTATCGAAGACGTACGCCCCTCGCAGGTCAACAACCACCTGTTCGCCATCTCGCCCGAAGGCAGCTACATGTGGGCGTCTGACTTCCGCATCGCCTTCGTTTACACCTATCTGGACAACATCCTGCTGAAAGACAACGTCATGGCCGCCAAGGACAATGCCTGGGGACCCGCACACGAAATAGGCCACATCCACCAGCGTGCCATCAACTGGCCGGGCTCTACCGAGTCGTCCAACAACCTCTTCTCGAACTACATCCTCTACAAGCTGGGCAAGTATTGTTCGCGCGGCAGCGAACTGAGTGCCCTCGCTACCGCCCGTTGTGAGAAGCACCAGGGATGGTGGAACATGGGGAGTGCTACCCATCAAAACGAGGATACGGAAGTACACATGCGCATGAACTGGCAATTGTGGAACTACTACCACCGCTGCGGCTACAAGAAAGACTTCTGGCAGACACTCTTCAAGCTTCTGCGCGAAGACCGCATCGTCGAATCTGACCCAGGAGCCGCCCAACTGAAGTTTGCCATGAAAGCCAGCCAGGCTGCCAACGAGAATCTGACGGACTTCTTCGAGATGTGGGGTTTCTTCGAACCCGTTGATGCTACCATCGAGCAATACGGCACGTGGAACTACCGCGTGACGGAAGCCATGATAAAGGAAGCCAAGGACTTCATGTCCCAATTCCCCGCCCCGAAACATGCCTTCTACTATCTGGAAGACCGCAAGAACGGCGACGTAGGCATCGATGGTTACAAGGTGGGCGACGTGGGATACTACACGCAGTTCCAGAACGACGTGAAGATAACCAAGGAAGTGGGCTGCAGCCTCTCCGGCCAGCAGGTGAGCATCACCGACGGCGATGAAGCCGTAGCCTTCGAGGTAAGGAAAGACGGGCAGCTGCTCTACTTCTCCAACTTCTTCCAGTTCACCGTACCATCGTCCATTTCACTGGAAGGAGCAGGCATCTATGCCGTCCAGGCCGACGGCAAGCGGATTGCGTGCACGGCCCGATAATATGCGGGTACTGCTCAAAAAAATTTCCCTAACTGGAGAAAAACATTTTTCCAATTAGGGAAATTTTCTTTTGCCTACTGCACCTCGTCCGGCCAGGGGCAAGGCTTGCCCGTACTCTTGAACGTAGGACGTTGGGCATCGACCTTGCGCAGGTACTGCCCCAGTTCCTTGGACAGGCGGCTTACAACGTCGGGATGCTCGGCTGCCACGTCGTGCTTCTCACCGATATCTTCGGGGATGTTGAACAGCTCCTTCTTGCCCGTATCGTAGTAATACACCAATTTCCACTCGTCCTTGCGGATGGCGCAATCCAGGTTGATACCCGGACCGTCATTCCCCCAGATGTTGGGGAAGTTCCACACCAGCGCACGTCCCTTCGAGGGGTCGCCCGTACCACGCAGCAGCGGCATGAAGCTGACGCCGTCCAGCGGAGCCACCGTTTTGTAGTCTTTCACACCGGCCATCTCGAGCAGCGTCGGATAGAAGTCCTCAATCATCAGATACTTGTCGCAACGCGTGTCGGGCTTCACCACACCCGGCCAGCTGACAATCATCGGCTCGCGGATGCCGCCTTCGTACAACGAGCCCTTCCCGCTCTTCAACGGATAGTTCTGCGTATGCACCTCACCGTCGCGCCAGCCCGGCTCGGCAGCCAGTCCGCCGTTGTCGCTCATGAAAATGACGATGGTATTGTCGGCCTCGCCGTTCTTCTCCAGCCAGTCCATCAGGTCACCCAGGCTCTTGTCCATGCCTTCGATGAGCGAAGCGTAGGCAGCTTCCTTGTCGCTCAGCCCCTTGCGCACATACTTGGGGAAAAAGCGCATATCCTTGTCGATGGGCACGTGGATGGCATAGTGGGCCATGTAGAGATAGAAAGGCTGGTTGTACTTCTTCGCCTTGTCCAGTGCCTTGATGGCTTCGCGTGTCAGCGCTTCCGTGGCAAACACGCCCGTTCCCCAATAGTTCTCCAGCCCAGGAATGGCCATCAGCGAATAAGCCTTGCCGTCGCGCGTATGGCCGTAGTTCTGCTCGCTCAGATAAGTGGCCAGTCCGCCGGCTGCATGGCCGGCAATGTTCACCTCAAATCCCCAGTGGGCCGGATTCTCCCCCGGAGTGTCAATGGAACCCCAGTGGGCCTTGCCGCAATGGATGGTGTGATAGCCGCTCTGGCGGAGCAGTTCCACAAAAGAAGTACCTACATAGGTATTGTTCATACCCTCCACCTGACTGACTCCGTTGTAGTTCCAGTCGGGCAGTTCCACGACGTCGCTCTTGCGGTCGGTCTGCTTGTCACGCTCCAGCGTCCAGTTGGTCACCCGGTGGCGGGCGTTGTTGGCGCCCGTAATCAGGCTGCAACGGGTGGCCGAGCTGATGTTGCAGGCGTATGCCTGGGTGAACATCATGCCCTGCCGGGCCAGCCGTTCCATGTTGGGCGTCTCGTAGGCTTCGTTATAGTGGGTCTTCTGCGTCCAGAAAGGCAGCGAGGTGTCCTGCCACCCCATGTCGTCCACCATAAACAGGATGATATTGGGCCGCTTCTGTTCTTCCGCTACCGGTTGTTTCTTCGTCGCTCCCCAGCCGTCGGCCACAGGGGCCAAGGGCGTAAGAGCCAATGCTGTAAACAGGATTTTGTTCATAAATTATTGAGTGATTAAAGGTTAGGGGTTCAGATAATCCTTAATTATTATAGATGCCGAAACTGCGGATCTGCGGCGTGTCGGTACACTGCTCCACCACCACGCGGAAGGCCGTAGCCTCTACGGGGTCAAACTTCCCGATACGCTTGTGCCCCACCGACGTGCCGCGGTCCACGGTGACCCACTTCCCGCCCGTACGGGCTTCCACCCGATAGGCGCGGATGCGTTCGCCCTGCGTGATGTCTTCCTGCAGGATGTAGCAGTTGGCCTTCTGTTTGCCCTTCAGGTCCAGCGACAGCTTCTTCGCCTTGCCGGAAGTCTGGGCCAGCGGTGTGCCGAAGCGGCGGGCTATCTCGTCGCCCCACTCCTTCAGGCGCTTCACGTCGCCTTCGGGTATCAGTCCGTCGGGATTGGGCGTCAGGCCCACAATCAGTGTTGCATTCCGTCCCACCGACTTCTCGTACATGTCCATCAGGTTCTCCAGCGGATAGACAGCCTTGTCGTCGTCGCCCGGTTCCCAGAACCATTCGTGGCGGCCGTTGTATCCGCGCAGGGGCGTATCGGCCATGGCAGGCACCCAGTAGCGACCGTCAGCATCGCCGTGGGCCAGCAGCTCGTTGTGATTTCTCACCCCCTCGTTCGCATTACTGTGGCTGTAGGGATACGGGAACGTCGACCAGCAGGGATAACCCACCGTACCGCTCTCCGACCCTCCCCAGCGGAAATCCGCACGGTTCACGTTGTGATAGAACAGGCATTCCGGCTGATATTTGTTCACGATGGGTTCCACGTCGGGTCCCAGCCCCTTCGGGTCGTCGGCCCCGCCGTCAAACCAGATCATGAACAGGTCGCCGTAGCGGGTACAGAGTTCCGTCACCATCTTCTCGCAGAGGCGCTTGTACCAGGCCTGGCGGTTGCGTGCAAACTCCCCGCCCCCTTCTGCCTTGAAGTTGTGGATGCCCAGCAACGAATTCCATCGGATGCCGATGTAGATACCCGGCTGGATGCCATACTTGCGGCAGGAGTTGACAAAGTCGCGCACCACGTCGCCCTTGCCGTCGCGCCACTTCACGGCCTTCAGGCAATAGGGATTCACGTCGCTCTGCCACAGGCCGAAACCCGTCTCGTGGGTCGCGGTAAGTACGGCAAACTTCGCTCCGGCAGCCTTGGCCGCCTGTATCCACTGGTCGGTATCCAGCTGTGTGGGGTTGAAGATATTGTAATCCTCAATGGGATTGATACGGTTGTTGCCCTGCCCGTAGACTTCACCGTCGAACACATGCAGGTCGTAGTGGAACACAACGCCCATCTCCGCCTCGTGCCACTTCAGCTGACGGGGAGCAGGGACGGGATGACTATCCTGTGCGCAGGCCAAAAGGGATGCAGACAAGCACAACAATCCCAACAATAAATTTTTCACCATATATTCTCTAATTTAATATCATTCAAATAAAAAGGTGTGCCAAAGATAGGAAAATAAATTTAATCCCTGGCACACCTTAAATTATAATAGATTCAAAAGAATGCTATCATTACTGGATAGCAAAGCCACCAGCCTCAACAGGCCATCCCGGATTCTGATAAACGACAGAAGTCGAAACATCACCACCCTCTTCGGGAGTAGACAGACGGAATACGTCGTAAGACAACGGTGACAGATAATTGGCTGTCTCAAAGCAATAACCGTTATACTTGTTCACCAGTTCATTCTTGCCCTGCGGACGCAGATACTTGCTGACGGAAGCATCGTTGGGGGCCGAATAAGTCAGCTTGCAGACTGTACAAGCATTCTCGAAGTCGGTATGGAACTCATCCCAATAGTTCATGCCTTCCACCCAATAGTTCTGCATCATGTCCAGAGCACGCCAGCGATACAGGTCATCCCTGCGCATGCCTTCGGCAATCAGCTCACTGCGACGCTCGCGACGGATGTTGTAAAGCGTTGCATCCACCAACTGAGTACCCGAATAGCGGGCCAGATCGATTTCCTTCGTCAGGTCGGTGGCAGCGATAGTTTTCTTATAATCAGTATCTACGCCGGCACGGCTGCGCAATGCCTTCCAATATTTGTCAAGCGTGGCGTCTTCCAGCGAATTGTTCTTCAGATAATAGGCTTCGATATAATTCAGATAGGCCTCGGCAGCACGGAAAATCGGCAACGCCAAAGGATAGGCATTGTTGTACACCACATCGTTATCTATCCAACCTTTACGGGGAATATAACCGGTACTGGTCACACGGATACCTCCGGCAGCCGATGTCAGACCGGGATACTGATACATAATATTCTGACCGTTGTATGTCATAATCTTGTCACCGGGTTTTGCAACCGAAGTCACCAAACGCTGGTCACGACCAGCCATCGTACTCACCAGACTCTTATCACCCTGATAATTGGAAGAAGCATAAATAGGCAAACCGTCGGCCATCAGATAGCTGTCGACCAGCGAACGGGTAAAGCCGGTGTTGTCGCCGTGAACAAAGATATAGGTTCCGTTTTCAGTATCAATAGAGCCGTAACCGTGGGTAGCTCCCACCACCTGGTTCTGCACCTTGGCATCCTCGCTGTACATACGCCACAGCAAGACTTCGTTACGCTGGCCCGACAAATCGGTCTGACTATACAAACCCGCATAATCCGGCATCAGTGAAGAAGCGTCGCCCACTTCCTTGGCCGACTTGATGGCCTCGTCCAGGAAAAAATTGATTTCCGTATTCAAGTCGGTAGTGAAAGAAGCTGCATCACCCGGCCATCCCGGTCCGCCCGGAACACGTGCCGTACCTGCATGATATTTCTCCCACGTAGCTTCGTACAGAGCCACACGCGACTTGAACAGCAAGGCACATTCACGGTTCAGGCGATGGGCAGTGAAACCGTTTGACTTGGGATACAGACGCTCGATGGCCTGGTCCAAATCGCTCAGGATGAAGCGTGCCACCTCGTTGCGGGGCTTGCGCTTGTTGGCCTCCACGTTGGCTGCATAGTCGCCGTCAGTCAGGACCTCGGTCACGATGGGGAAGTCTCCATAAGCCTTCAGCAAGCTGAAGTAAACATAAGCACGGAAGAAATACATCTCGCCGATATAATGCTTCACGTTGTCATCATTGCTCAACGTTCCGTTCTCCAGATTTTCCTGGGTACGTTCCAGAAAAAGGTTGCAAGTGCGGATGGTACTGAAACTGCCATAGCTACCGCTGGACGGTACCTGAACGCGCTGCGGCAGGAAGTTGTCCACCTGATTGACCGTGGTCATGTCGTCGCTGTTGTTGTCCGTCGTAAAATATCCGAAGGTACCCGTACCCGTACCGTGGTCGGGCAACAGACCATACATGTTGTTGCAATAAGGTTCCAATTGATTTTCGGCCGTGAAGAAGTTGCCGTCTACGTTGTCCGAAATAGGTTCTTTATCCAAAAAGTCTGAACAGGCAGTTCCCATCAACAAGGTTGCCGAAAACAAGAATATATATTTCAATTTCATAATCATAGATACTTTTATAGGTTACAATGTTACATTAATACCACAAGAAATCGTACGGCTCAACGGATAAGTCATACCGTTCTGATACAGGGCTTCGGGGTCGAAGTTCTTGCTGATGGAAGTGCCGGTCCACAGGTTGTCACCCGAGAAGAATACTCTGACACGCTCCAATCCGGCCTTGCTGGTCCATGTCTTGGGCAGGGTATAACCGATCTGCAGGTTCTTCAGACGAATGTAGGCTGCATTCTGCAGGAACTGTGACTGGCTTTGGCGGTTCTGGTTGGAGTTCCAAAGGGGACGCGGATAATAAGCATCCGTATTGGCACCCAACGGGTCGCCTTCCGGACGGAAGAAATCCCAATGTTCCTTGTAACCGGTAGAAGACCATGCATTGCCGTCCACACCCCAGAATATCATACCGCTCAACAGATAGTCGCGCTTGGCCACGCCCTGGAAGAAGATGCTCAGGTCAAAACCCTTCCATTCGGCTCCGATGTTCAAACCGAAACGGAAACGCGGCGTGCTGTTACCTATCACCTTACGGTCACCCGGATTGTCTACGGTGCTTTCACCGTTGGTGATTTTACCGTCACCGTCCAAATCGGCATACATCATGTCACCGGCTTTCCATCCCGATGCGGCCAGATTGACACCCGGTATCGTGTTCTGGTCCACCTTTTCCAGGTGTGCTGCCATTTCCTCGTCGGTCTTGGCCATACCCAGGGATTCGTATCCCCAGATTTCTCCCAGATTCTGTCCTTCATAATAAGTGTTCAGACTCTTGCTGGCATTGGGATATTCGGTGACACGCGTACGGGAATCTGACAGATTGAAAGCCACGTTGTAATTGAACTCGCCGACACGGTCCTGCCAGTTCAACTGGAGTTCCCAACCCTTGGTACGCAAAGACGTATTGTTGCGGCTCGGTGCCGATGCACCTACAATCGGAGAAATTTCCTGTGCGGGACCTACCATGTCCTTGGTATCGCGGATGAAGTAGTTGAAGTAACCGCTCAGACGGTTGTTGAAGGCACCGAAGTCTACACCGTAGTTATAGCTGTACACGCGTTCCCAAGTCAACAGAGAGCTCACCAGAGCCGGGGCACCTGCGATGTTCGATTTGCTGTCGGTAGTAAGCAACCAGCGTCCACCGGCATCGGGGCTGCCTACAGTTACATTCTGAATGGCGTACGTGGGATAATAGGAATTGGTATTCTGATTACCGAGGCTACCATAGGAGAAGCGGGGCTTCAACGTGTTGACCCACTCGGACAGCGGTTCCCAGAAGGATTCGCGGGCAATGTTCCAACCCACCGATACAGAGGGGAAAGTGGCCCAACGCTGGTCGGCGCGGAAGCGGGAAGAACCGTCGCGACGGATATTGAATTCGAACAAATAGCGTCCGTCGAAATCATAGTTCACACGACCGAAGTATCCCAAAGAAGACCATTCGCCACGGTAGGCACCATTACTCTGCGTACCGGTAGAAGTGTTGACATCAGGATTGCTGTCGTTCATCACGTCCGAACGCTTGGCCCATACATTATTGTATCGGTAACTTTCGCTGTTCATACCGACCATTACCTTCAGATTGTGTTTCTCCAGGAAGTTGAGGCTATAGTCTGCATAGGCCGACGAAGTGATCATCGTTTCGCGCTGTTGCTCGCTGTAGGCCCATGTCTTGCCGGCTGCCAGGTCGGCATCACCGCCCAGCCACTGTTCGGGAACGGGATTGTTGTTCTTGTCATAGAGATACACTCGGGCTACATTATAAAGATGCTCGTAGCTGCCGGTACGGATGGCCAAATCACCATGAATGGTCAGCCCCTTCACGGGAGTCAGAATCAGGCTGCCTTGCGTGAAGTAAGTGTCGTCCTGCGTATTGGAACGTCCGCCCGACGTCAGCTGCATCAGCTTCGGGTTGCGGGTATAGTGTCCGTTGTTGTCGTACAGCGGCATGTTGGGGTGCAGCTTGGTTGTTTCTGCAAAGAAGCGGTCGCCATACAGCTTCAGGAAGGTCGGCATGCCGATGTCTTCACGGATGAAGCGGCTGTTGAATTCCAGACGCATCCATTTGGTGATCTCCGCACTGATGCGTGCGCTGGCATTGTAGCGTTTCTTGTTATCGTCTGCATAGTTCATCTGGCCGTCCTGGCTCAGGAATGCACCCGAAACATAGTATTGCACCTTTTCGTTACCGCCCGACAGACTCAGGTTATGTTCCTGTCCGAAAGCGGTCTTGTCGATAAAGTTGCGGGGCCAGTTCTGGTTGTCATTGGAATTCTGGTTGAAAGCGAAGCAGTTACCGTTCTGCGACAGAGAGGGGTCGGCCGTCGTGGTGATTTCGCCACGCATGTACTGCTGGATGCGTTCCATGGTAATGTCCGAGAAGAAATGGGCTTCACCGGAACCGGTATTGTCAATCGCGCGGTTGAAGTACTGGGCAAAGGTGTAAGCGTCCAGCATGTCGGGGATATTGGTCGGGCGCGACCAGCGCAGGTTGTTGGAGTAGGAAATGCTCGTCTTTCCCTGCTTACCTTTCTTGGTGGTTACCAGAATGACACCGAACGGAGCACGCGAACCGTAGATGGCTGCCGAAGCGGCATCCATCAATACGGAGATGTTGTCGATGTCCTGCGGATTCAGTTGGTTGATGTCACCGGCCACACCGTCAATCAGCACGAGGGGCGAAGCACTGGAACCTGTTCCCAAGTTACCCGTACCACGGATATTAAAAGAAGGATTGGCGTCCAGCTTACCACCGGCATCCGGCATACTGACATTCAGACCGGGAACAACACCCTGCAGGGCCTGACCTACGGAGGTTACCGGACGGGATTCCAGTTTCTTATTGTCCACCGAAGCCACGGCACCGGTCAGGTTTACTTTCTTCTGTGTACCGAAACCTACTACCACCACTTCGTCGAGCATCTGGTTGTCTTCTTCCAGCTTGATGGAATAGGACGTCTGCGAAGGATTAATTTTCACTTCCACATCTTTATATCCGATGTAAGAAATGGCCAGGACGCCGTCCGAAGGCACGTCCTTCATGTTGAACACACCGTTCAGGTCGGTGATAACGCCATTAGAAGTACCTTTGACAAGTACGCTGGCACCGATGATGGGCTCGTCCTGTCTGTCTGTGACTTTACCTGTAATACTGAGATGCTGGGCGTACGCGAAGAAACAGCTCCAAAGCATCAGAAAGAGAATAAGGCTTTTTTTCATGTTTTCCTTAAATTTTAAAGTTAAACAACGGTTTACTACTCTGCTGCAAATATAGATAATCGGCCACTGAAAGACCCTGCACGAACGTTTCATTCAACATACACGTTTAATACATCCTTAACTTTTCTTGCACTTTTGCAGCATTTTACAAGGTTTCATGTTGTCTTTGGGGCTACAGTCAAGAAAAAAAAGAGGCCGAAAGGGGAAGATGCGACACGGTGCTTTCTGAGCTTCTGACACAGTGCTTCGTCAAGGTGTCATGAAGTGCTTTCTGAGGGTGTAACGAAGCACTGTGTGAGGAGGTGACACGGTGCTTCATCAGAGGGTCAGGAAGCACTGCATGAAAGAGGGACGGAAACAGGCATCAAAGGTCTCCGAAGCTGCCGGGACGCTCCATGTAAAATAATATAACCACAGCCAGACAAGAGCGTAGTCCACCCAGCCAGACAGGCTTCACACAGGGGGAAGTGAATGTTTCAAACATAAAGGCCTTGGGTTTCAAACATAAGGCCTCGATGTTTGAAACCTACGGGCATCGGGGTTCAAACTTCCTTTTCCGCCCACTTCCGGCAAGGAAAGAAAGAAAATCAAAATTGTATAATATTATAACCACGACACCATATCAGAAGTTATAAACGGCGGCAAAGGGCCCCAAAAGTACACAACTTCTTTTTTAGCATTTCATTTCGATAAATAAGAGTTTTTTTATTTCTTTGTACTGCCTAATCAGACATGAAGCATGAACCTTAAGTATCTATATATACTACTGACCACCTGCCTGTGCCTCTGCGTGCAGCTGCCCTGCCACGCTTTCTTTGAAAAGGACCTCCACCTGCTGACCATGAAAAACGGCCTGTCGGACAACACCATCCAAGCCATCTGCAAAGATCGAAACGGGTTCATCTGGCTCAGCACACGCGATGCCCTGAACCGCTACGACGGCAAGCAGGTGAAAGTCTTCCTCTTCGACAACACCGGTGCCAACCTTTCCGACCTGAAGGAAATATCGGACGGCCTCCTGTGCTTTGAAAGCCGGGGCTACCTCCATGCCTTCGACCTGCGCGGCGAACGCTTCATCCCCGTACGGACGGAAGACGGGAAAGCCGTCAGAGCCATTGCCACCGCACCGGTCAACGATTCCATCCTCTGGATGATGAACAACCACGAGCTGATGCTGGCTCAAAAAACAAACCGTCCACAGAATGATACCATCACTTTCCGCATCCTGAAACGCTTTGAGCCCGGCAAGCAGGAGGGCAGCCTGCTGGCCAAGTTGTCACTCTCTCCCGACAAACGCTACCTCTGCATAGCCGATACGTATGGCCGCATCATTAGGGCCGACACGGAACGGATGGACGGCTTCCAGCCCGTAAACGGCACCGGCTTCGGAAGGCCAGTCCAAATCAACCATCTCCTCTACGACGAGGACGGCAACATCTGGATGACCACCCTCACCCACGGCCTCGTACGCCACAACACACGGACAGGACGTACCACCCGAATGACCTACCACAACAAGTATACGGCCAACCAGCTGTCGCACACCGATGCGTTCGAAGTGGTACGCCTTGAAAAAAACCGGTACCTGGCCGCCACGTGGAATGGCTATACCCTCATCAGCCTGAACAAGAACAATCCGGACGAAATGACGGGACAGGTATTCAACAACACCACCTCTTACGTGTTCCGCGACATCGAGACACGCATGGTTGCCGCCTACTACGACCCGCAAGGCATCCTGTGGATAGGGACGGACGGAGGAGGAGCCATCTGGTCGGACCTGCGGGAACAGTTCTACAACCGCTATTACCAGGATCGGCACAACGAAATCTGCTCCATGCTGGGCGACGACGAAGGCTACCTGTGGCTCACGACCTTCCATCGGGGCATTCTGCGCAGCCGCACTCCCTTCCATTCGGACGAGCCGTTGGATTTTGCCCCGGCCGGCACTTCCGAAGTACAGCAACGGCACACGGTGCTGAGCAGTACCCGGGACCGGGAAGGAAACCTGTGGTTCGGGAATGCGGACGGCACCCTGACCCGATATGACGCACAAAGAAAGAAATTCCAGATTATAAAACTGACCGACGGCCCCACTCCGGTCGAAGGCGCATCGGTATGGAGCCTGCTGGCCGACAGCCGGGGAACTATCTGGGCAGGGACACAGGCCGGACTTTTCGGCGTCGATCCCGCCACGACAACATCCCGACAAATACACTTTACAGACCCGGAAGGGAAGACGCTTCCCGCTCCCTATATCCGCGCACTGGCCGAAACAGCCGACCACCACCTCTGGCTGGGCACCACTACGGGGCTCTACCGATACGACTGTCAGGAAGAACGGCTGGAAACAGGATATGAAAAAGCAGCCGGCATTTCCGACCCTTCCATCCGCTCCCTCCATACTGCCGGAAACGGACTGCTGTATGTGGGCTATATGAACAGGCTGGCCGTCCTCTCGCCCGCGGAAAACCGCATCGTGCAAACCTACGGCACCCAGGACGGGCTGTGCAACGACTTCGTGGGCTGCATCACCGAAGACGAAAAGGGAAACATCTGGATCGGATCCAACTCGGGCATCTCGCGTTACGACAGCCGCCAGCACCTGTTCTACAACTACTACGTGTCGGGCAGCAACCGTTCGGCCCTCTACTGGAAGCACACCCTGTTCTGGGGGAACAACAAGAACCTGACTTACTTCAAGCCCGACAAGACAGACCGGTTCGAAGTACCGAAGAAGGTCCTGATAACCGGACTCGAGGTCAACAACAGCCCCGTAGACATCGGCCGGCCGGTCAACGGACAAACCATCCTGCCCTATGGCATCTCCTACCTGTCGGACATCCGGCTGAGCTACAAGAACCGCGACTTTTCCCTCAACTTCAGCGACCTTTCGTACTCGGACGAACAGCAGATGTATGCCTACCGCCTGTACCCCTACCAGCAGAAATGGATCTACACGCAAGGAGAGGAAAAGGTATCCTACACCAACCTGAAGCACGGCGACTACATTTTCGAAATCAAGAACATCCACCCCAACAAGACCTCGGACCAGATTACCCGCCTGCACATCGCCATCGACCCTCATTGGAGCAACAGTGCCTGGTTCCGCCTGTGCATCTTCCTCGCCGCAGCCCTGGTCCTGTGGTATGTCTGGAGGCGCATCCGCATGAGGGCCAAACGGCTGGAACACGAAATGCAGCTGGAGCATGAAGTGTTCACCGCCAAAGTGGAACGCGACAAGGAAAAGCAACTGCGCCTGGAACGCGAACGCTTCTTCACCGAAATAGCCCACGAACTGCGCACGCCGCTGACCCTGATTCTGGCTCCGCTCCAGGAATTGCTCCACACCGACGGCCTGTCACCCCAGGCCCGGCGCCAGCTGAAGACGGCCTTCGACAACAGCCAGTCGCTGCATGCCCAGATGGACCAGCTGCTGCTCGTACAGAAGATAGAAGCCAACATGGTCCGGCTCAAAGTGGCGGAAACAGACATCAACCGGCTGGCCTCAGACGTATGCGAACCTTTCAAGGCCATGGCCGAGAAAGGCCATTACCAGTTCAGCATCCACCTCCTGCCCGAACCGCTCCTGCTGTGGGTCGACGCGGAGAAGATGGCCACTGCCATACGTAACCTGCTGTCCAATGCCTTCAAGTACACCCAGCCGCAGGGCACTGTGGAACTGATTCTGGGAAGAACCGTCATCGACGGCCATCCCTTCTGCAACATCACCGTCAGCGACACGGGTGCAGGCATCCCGCGGGAAGTGAAGGAGCACCTCTTCGAACCTTTCACCACGGGAGTAAATACTCCCGTCCACTCCACCCAGACGGGCATCGGCATGCGCATCGTGAAGAACATCGCCGACCTGCACCACGGCTACATCCGGACGGCCGACCATCCCGGACACGGCACCATCATCAGCCTCTACATACCCGAAGGAAACGGCCACTTCGACACCGCCGGCGAGAAGGTGACCTTCGTAGGCGTCTCCAAGCCCGCAGCTCCCCACCCCGCCGTGCAACCGTCATCCGAAACGGCCGACGCCTCAACCCGCCACCGCCTGCTCATCGTGGAAGACAACGCCGACATCCGGCAATACATAGCCAACCTGTTCGAGGGAGAATGCACGACCTACGAAGCGGCCAACGGCGAGGAAGGCATCAGCCGGGCGGAGGAAATACTGCCCGACCTCATCATCTGCGACGTCATGATGCCCGTCAAGGACGGTCTGGAATGCTGCCGCGAACTGAAAGAATCGCCCCGGACGGCTTCCATCCCCATCCTGATGCTCACCGCCAAGTCCGAAGACTCGGACGTCATCCAGGCCTTGGGCATCGGTGCCGACGACTACATGATGAAACCCTTCAACCCCGAAATGCTCCAGACGAGAGTGCGGAGCCTGATACGCCAGCGCGAACGGCTGAAGCGGCTGTATGCCGGCACGTTGCGGCTGAAAACCGAAGAAACCGAAGAGGGGAAGAAGGGAACGGAAGACTACTTCATCCGCCAGGTGATACAGGTAATCGAAGCCAACCTGGCCGACGAGAACTTCAACGTCAAGATGCTGGCCGACCAGCTCCACATGAGCCAGCCGACCCTCTACCGCAAAATCAAACAGCGGAGCGAACTGGCAGCCATCGACATGATCCGCAGCGTACGCATGAGCAAAGCCGCCTCGCTGATTCTGGAAAACCGGTACAGCATGCAGGAGATTGCCGAGATGGTGGGTTACAACGACACACGCACCCTGCGGAAACACTTCGTGGCACAATTCGGCGTGTCGCCCTCCAAGTACAGCGAGCAGAATGCGGAAGAGTGAACGGGGTCAGTCCGCCGCTCCGATGTAGCGGCTGTAACGGCCGAAGAAACGACGGAAAGCCCCCCAGCGCATCAGCCCCTGCTCGAACAGCAGAATGCCCAGCAAGGCACAGCAGATGCCCAGCGACACGTCGATGAGATAGTGATGGCCGGAATAGACGGCCGTCCACCAGATGCCCACCATGATAAAGGCAAAGACAGCGATGAGCCAGCGGCGGCAGCGGCCCATGACGGCATAGGCCAAGGCCACGACCATGTAGGCGGCATGCAGGGAGGGAACGGCGGCAAAAACATTGGCGTTGCGCCCGTAGATGCCTTCGAAGACCGTAATGCCCAGCAACTCGTCAAAGCGTCCCAGGCCGGCTACATTGCCCGGCGTGGAGAGATCCGGTTCAAAGCCATAGTTCATGGCATACCAGGGCGGAGCGGCCGGATGGATGTAATAGCCGGCAAAGCCTATCAGATTGACCAGCAGGAACACCATCGCAAAACGCAGGTAGAGGCTGCGGCGCCCCTTGAAGTAAAGCCAAAGGCCGAAAGCGATGGGCACCGGCACCCAGCAGAGGTAGAAGATACCGGCCATGAAATCGGCCGCACTGCAATGGTGGAGGGCGAAATATTCGCAGGGAATCAGTGTCTGCCCGCCTGCCTGGATGCCAAACAGCGACTTCTCGGCTTCGTAAAGGCCACGGACGTCAATGGGGTTGACTTCATAATTGGGCCACACACGCATCCAGTCGTAGGACACGCCGAATATGATAAAGGGCAGCAGGGCCACAGCCAGCTTGCGGGTGGTCCTTCCGGCAAAAAACAGCAGCAGGAACAGCCCCACCAGCAAGAAATGCTCGGGACGGATGCCCACAAACACGCCCGTCAGCAGCAGGAACAGGGCCGACACCACAAGAACCGACAGGGACTCCCCTGCCGGCGGCAGAATATTCTGTTTCATCCGATTATTGCTTCTTCAACAGTTTACGACAATGGTTGATACGGACAAAGGCTGTCCAGTTGGCCAGTACGGCTATCACAGCCAACGGAGCGATAAGGATGTACACGCTGTCGAAAGCCGTACAGTCCTGGAAGACACCGCAGAAGATGGCACCCAGAGCCGTCAGCACGACACGCTCGGGACGCTGCATCAGGCCGACCTTGCAATCCAGGTCCAGGCCTTCGGCACGGGCACGCACATAGCTCACCATCAACGAGCCGACCAGAGCGACAGCCGTGATGATGCTCCCCCAGAAATATCCCTGAAAGAGCAGGAAATAGAGAATGCCGAAAAGGGTAAAAAGTTCACTGTAGCGGTCGAGCACGGAGTCGTAGAGGGCACCGAAAGTGGACGACATGCCTCCCACCCGGGCCACACGCCCGTCCATCATGTCGAACAGACCGGCAAACAGCACAATGCCGCCCGCCCATCCGGCAAGCGTCAGCGCCAGTTCCTCGCCGGCCAAACCGGCGTATACAAACACAACGGCCGCCACGATGTTCAGCAGCAGCCCGGTGGTCGTAATGAAGTTCGGGGTAATCCCCACCCGGATCATGCCCTGCACGACGGGATTGATAATCTTGTAAATCAGTTGTTGTAAGTAGTCTCTGTAAGTCATATCTATTCTCTTTTTTTGTTTTTCAACACATATCTCCAGATTTTCCTTATATTATGATTCCGATAAACGAACACACGCTGCATATGGTAGTTCCAGAACAGAGCCACAACCACCGCAACAATAATTTTTGCCAGGATGAACACGTTGTCCACGTAATAGCCCAACAGGCTGTTGACCCACGTCATACCTGTCAGCCACTCGGTCAGGGCAAACGTGCCCCACGTGTTCAGCAAGATACTCCCTCCCCAAACGACAATGTATTTCAGCGCCACATGCACCTTCTTGCAATCTTCGGAATGGAACACCCACCGGTAATTGATGGCACAGTTCACCACCCCTCCCATTATCGAGCCCAGGAACGTGGCATACAGATAAAAGACATCGAACAGCTTGAACAACAGGATGGTCACCAGAAAGTCGACGAAACTGGCAAACTGGGCGGAGAGCTGGGCCTTGAAAAACACCCACACCACGCGACGCCAGCCGACAAACCAGTCTTTCCCTCTCAATTGGCCAACCATCTTACTGCAATCAAAAGAATGAAACCATAGATGCCGGACAGGATATCGTCCATCATCACTCCGATACCTCCCGGAAGGCTCTCCATCCGACGAATGCCCAAAGGCTTGAAGATATCGAACAGGCGGAACAGAACAAAGGCCGCCAATCCGTATCCGATGTGTCCGGCCGGAGCGGCCAGCAACGTAATCCAGACACCCACCATCTCATCGACCACCACCCGGGACGGGTCTTCGCCCCATACCGGTTCCAGACGGTCGGCAGCCCACACGCCAGCCACCGTAAAGACCAAAATCAATGCGACCGTGACCCACAACAGCGTGAGCCCCGTCAGGAAGAACGACAGGAAAAACCATATCAAGGCTGCCAGCAACGCACCTGCCGTGCCGGGAGCCACCGGTGAAAAGCCCGAACCGAAGCCCGTGCCTATCAACATGGGAAGAAAAGGCGGTCTACTATTCATCATTATTTTTATGTCACACAAAAGAGGGTGTACACTCTTCTTCATCGTGTACATCCTCTTTTTTCATGCATTTTTTCTCTTCTCAATCGAGATAACTCGGTTCCTTCTCACCGATCATCGCCCGGAGCGTCTGCTTCACCATGCGCCATTGCTGGAACAGGTCGTGAACAGGCTCATGCTCGAAGTCGTGCATCGGACTCTTGCAGAAGAACGACAGCCAGGTCTGGATGCCGCACATCCCGGCACGCAGAGCCAGGTCGCTGAACAACACCAGGTCGAGCGCAATGGGCGCGGCCAGGATAGAGTCACGACACAGGAAGTTGACCTTAATCTCCATGGGAAACCCATCCATCCGAAGATGTCGATGTTGTCCCACGCTTCCTTGTTGTCCTTGCGGGGCGGATAGTAGTTGATGCGCACCTTGTGGTAAACATTGCCATACAAGTCGGGGAATTTCTCCGGCTCGAAGATGTTGTCGATAACCGACAGCTTGCTGACCTCCTTCGTCTTGAAGTTCTCGGGTTGGTCGAGCACCTCGCCGTCACGGTTGCCCAGGATGTTGGTCGAGAACCAGCCGCTCACGCCCAGCATACGCGTCTTGAACATCGGCGCAAGCACGGTCTTCATCAACGTCTGTCCGCTCTTGAAGTCCTTTCCGGCAATGGGCACATTCATCTTCCTGGAGAATTCCCACATGGCCGGCGTATCCACACACAGATTGGGCGCGCCCATCACAAAAGGAGCCCCTTCGGCAATGGCTGCATAGGCATAGCACATACTCGGCGAAACAACTTCCGTATTGTTCTCCTTCATGGCCTTCTCCAGCGCCTCCAATGACATGTGCTCATCGGACAACGGAACAAAAATCTCCGTACTGGCTGCCCACAGGACAACCATACGGTCACAATGGTTAGCCGCCTTGAACTGGCGGATGTCCTCACGCAACTGCTCTACCATGTCCCAGCGGGTAGCCGCATTCTTGACGTGCGTACCATTCAGACGTTTGGCAAAATTGTGGTCGAAGGCGGCAGTCATCGGCCGGATGGCCTGCAACTCGTCCTTCACCAGATTCAGGTCTTTCTCCTTCAACACCTCCGCATACAACGCGGCTTCGTAAGCATTGTCGGGGAAGATGTCCCAACCGCCAAACACTACATCACTCAAATCGGCCAACGGAACAATGTCTTTGATCAAATGCTCCTTACCGTCTTGTGTCTTCATGGTAGCCATTTGCGTAATCGAACCGATGGGCTTAGCCAGTCCCTTGCGGGCAGCCAATACACCGGTTATCATCGTGGTAGCCACCGCACCACCTACTCCTACGACCAGAACTCCCAGATGTCCGGTAGCAGGATTTACGTTTTCTTTCATCTCTATTCTCTTTTTTATATTAAAAAATTGCTCAAAATTAGGGCATTTAATTGATTTATCACTACTTTTTTTATCGCTTTTATTGTTCCGTTAGTAAGATTTAAGTTAAAACCGCAGACATGGAATGGTTTAGAACCCCTGATAATCTGCTTCACATTGTTTCTGATTCCTGCAATCACCTAATCAACAAACAAGATACGATTATCGACAAACGTTCAATCTGACCCAGCGACAGACTTCTCCCCACAATTAAACAAAACTGATGCGGAAACGGGTCAGGCCATCGTTATAAGTGCGCAGTGAAAAAGTACATTTATGCCGGCTCAAAACCTCACGAATAAAAATGAGACCGATGCCCTGTCCGTTGGGCTTGGTTGAGAAGAAGGGGCTGAAGAGCTTGGACTCCGTTTCCTTGCTGATGCCCGGCCCGTTGTCTTCCACTTCCAGCGTAGCCGGCGCCGAGGTACGGACTACGACAAGCCCCTCTCCGGCAGGCAATGTTTCGGAAGACGCTATACTCTCAACGGCATTCTTGATGATATTCACCACAACCTGCTCAAACAAAGCCGGATCCAGGTTGACCGTCCCTACTTCGGGACTGCACTCCACGCGCAAGGTCACCTGATGGTCGTTGCACATCCCTTCCATAAACCGCGCACAGCCTTCGGCCACTTCATTCAGGTTGGCTGGTACCAAAGTCGGCTCAGGAATCTTCACCACGTCGGCAAAACGCGTAATGAAATTGCTCATGGAGTAACAACGCTCGATGCAGACACGCATCACTTCACAAAAGTCTTCCATCCCCTGTTCTTCGGCCAACGCCTGTTCCACCGTATCGAGGGTCGAGGTAATGCCCGCCGTCGTATTGTTCACCTCATGGGCTATCATACGGATAACCTTCTCGTAGGCCTTCTTCTCGGCCTTCATCACTTCATCGGTCATGCGCTCTATCAAAAAGAAGGGATGAGGGAAACCACTGTCAATGAAATAAGAATGCGTACATTTATACACATTCGCGTCGTTCAAACGCACTACCGATGTGTGTTCCAGTTCAATGCCAGCCAGTTCTTGCGCCAATGGGCAGTCCACCTGTTCCAATTTCTTTCCTTCTATTTCAGAAACTTCAATGCCCAACATCCTGACTGCCATCGGATTCAGCTGGGTCACCTTCTCATCGAAACTGGTAATGACCACTCCCATGGGCGAGGCCTGAATCAGCAAGTCCAGAAAATGGTTCTGTTCGCGCAGACGCAGACGTTCACTCTTCAGCTGGTCCATCATGCGATTGAAGATCTTGACAATGCGGTCGGAATCATATTGCCCCACCGGGCTAAGGCGGCTGCTGAAGTCCTGCTCACGCAACAGCTCCATGCCATTACCAATGGTGTTCATAGGTTTCACCAGTTTGCCATAGAAAAAGACGAGGTATACCAGAATCAATACAATCCCCCCTTCGAGTACATACAGATGGAGCACCCGCATATCGCCCAGCAAGCACGGGATACCAATTCCCAAGCCCACCAGCAACAACACCAATATGATAAAATAAGTCTGTATGCGCACCGATGTGTCTCCAGTTTAAAGGGTTCAGTCGTTTACCGTAATATTATATTTTTCCAGCCGCCGGTACAAGGCCGCGCGGCTGATGCCCAGCATGGAAGCCACCTGACTGAGATTGCCCTTGCACTGCTCCAAGGTCTGGAGGATGGTGCGGCGTTCTATCTCGTCCAGCGTCATGCCGGCCAGCGAAGCGACTCCTGCCGTCTGCGACGAATCGCCCGTATGCTGATACTGCACCTCAAAATCGGCCGCTTCCAATGTCTTCTTTCCACTGACCAATATGGTTCGCTCCACCAGGTTCTTCAATTCACGGATATTGCCCGGATAAGGCAGACGGGACAGGAAGCTCAAGGCGTCGGATGAAAATTCGACGCGAGGCAGACCGTTGGTTTCTGCCTGACGGTCGGCAAAGTAACGCACCAGCAAGGGAATGTCTTCCCGCCTTTCACGAAGCGGAGGCAATTTCACCGTTATCAGATTGATGCGATAAAACAAGTCTTCACGGAACGTATGTTCGGCTACCATCTTGCGCAAGTCGGCATTCGTGGCCGAAACGACCCGTACATCCACCTTGCGGGGACGGCTGTCGCCCAGCACCTCAAACGTCTGGTCCTGCAACACGCGCAACAGCTTCACCTGACACGAAAGGTCCAAATCGCCAATCTCGTCCAGAAAGATGGTACCGTTGTTTGCCAGTTCGAAGCGCCCCACCCGGTCGGAAGAAGCATCGGTAAAGGCTCCTTTCTTATGGCCGAACATTTCGCTTTCGAACAAACTCTGGGAAATGCCGCCCAGGTTAACCTTGACGAAAGGCTGATGTTCACGACGACTGTTCATGTGAATGGCTTCCGCTATCAGCTCCTTGCCGGTACCGCTTTCACCGGTTATCAGTACGGATGCGTTTGTCTTGGCAATACGGCCTACCGTATCGAGCACATCCATCAAGCCTTTGGATTTGCCGATAATATGACTGCGCTTCAGTTCACCATTCTGGGCTATATTTTGCGACTCATCCGGATGGGACAGTTGCAAAGCCGTTTCGATGCGCTGGAGCAAAGCCGCATTGTTCCAAGGCTTGGTAATGAAATCAAAAGCCCCGGCCTGCATGCCTTGCACCGCCAACTGAATGCTTCCCCACGCCGTCATCAGAATGACAGGTACATGAGGACGGAATATTTTGACCTGCTTCAACAAGGTCAGCCCCTCTTCCCCCGTGGTGGACAACGTGAAATTCATGTCCATCAATATCAGCGAGGGTTCCTCGGACCGTACAATATCCATGGCTTCCTTCGGACCGGCGGCCGTCTTTACTTCATACTTGGCCCGCTTCAGCATAAAGCTGAGCGACGAACGGACGGCACTGTCATCATCTACTATCAGTATCATATTCTTCTGTCTTTGTTCTTTGTATTCATACCACGCAAAGATAGCATAAACCCCATGAAGTACAAAATCAACCACCCGGTTTTCGGCCTTTGCCCTCAAAGCGGCGGCTATCCACGTCGCAGAAAGGCCTTTCAGTCTTTCACCACAGCCTCAAAATCGACTTCCAACGCTTCGTTCCGTTCAAAATCCCACAACGTCAGACTACGCGACTGATAGAAATAATACCAATAAGAATAGAGTTCAGAAATATGTTTCTGACGTGCTTCGTCCTTGGAGTTCTGCGCATCGTTCAAGTCCAGCGTACTGATTTTGCCAATCATGAAAGTCTCCACACTGGTCCGATAACGTTTCTCCGCAATGCGGTCCGCTTCTTCGGCTATGCCCAATTGCTGGGCCTGGTTATTGAAATTCTCCACCAGCAGGAAAATGTCCTGATTGAAGTCCATCTGCTCCTGACGGATTTTGGAAAGTACCACGTCGCGGTTGCTCTTGGCCACCTTCACCTGTCCGCGCCGCTTGCCCCAATCCAGAATAGGTATCTTCACGCCTACCTGAACAATCTGATTGTCGAGCAAATTTTCATAAGAAGCCTTGAAGTCACGGTTCTGACCCGTATAGCCAACGCTGGCGAAAAGATCGATGCTTCGCAGGTTGCCCTTGGCCGTAGCCACTTCATAATCGGCTTCCAGCTGCCGCCGACGGATGTTCTGGGCGAAAGAGTTACGTTCCAATGCCTTATCCAGCACCTGACGGTAATCCATGTGCAGGTCGGGTACCGACTCCGGCAGTACAGGATTGAGCACATCCTGTTCGGACACGCCGAGGAAAGAACGAAGCTGAAACATTTTCGCATTCAGGTCACTTTCAGCAGCCGTCACATCGGCCTTCCCCTGCAAGGCATTGAGTTTCAACTGGAGCAGGTCGTTTTCAGAGATCTGCCCCATCTTCCGTTTGGCAATCGCCACCTCATACAGGCGGTCGGCATTCTCCTTGTTCTGCCGGGCCGTAGCCAATGTTTCCTTGGACAACAACAAATTAAAGAAATAAGTAATGGCTGTAATGGTCACATTTTCAGTAGCCGAGATAAATGCGGCTTTCGCTTCCGCATAGCGGACCGGCTCAATGCGGCGGTCCCACTTCAACGTATTCACGCCAAAGATGGGCTGGGTCAACTCCAACCCGACCGGCACCGACATGAACTGATGATATCCGCCGGAACCAAGCTGTTTCACATAGTTGAGTGACGAAGTCAGCGACAGCTTGCCGCCCGTCAACCAGATATTCTGGTCAATGGATATTTCTCCCGCCAGGTTCAATGTATTGTTGCGAACAAACGTATACGAGCCATCGGAATTCTGATACGTACTATACGATTTGTTGTAACTGGGCAACGTACCGGTCAGATTAACCTCAGGAAGCAAATTGGCTCTGAAAGTACGATACTCCCAATAAGCCGTCTTCAACTCGTTCAAGGCAACTGCTGCATCCACCGACTGTACACGTGCCAGGGCTATAGCTTCCGCCAAAGTTATGTCGCGATTGCTGACCAACGTATCCGTCTGTGCAAATCCAACATAAGGCAAGCAACAACAAACTGCTATCAAAATATTCTTTTTCATCATTTCACATATTCTTGGTTACACCCACTCTATAGACAAAGAGCGTGCCAATGTGCCAGAACATGTTCTCACAGGGGGTAGTGTTCATTTTCGGACACTTCACATGTCCGAAAGCGGACAGTGTCTCCCCTATTTCCCAACTTCTTTCAATCCCATCTTTTCCGCCCGTTGGAGCATAAACCGACGGGCGGCTTCGTATTCGTTGGGGATGACGCCGTCCAGAATGGCGTCCTTGATGGCGCTCTTCAAGGCTCCCACCTGCTGGCAGGGAGAAAGGCCGAACGTCTGCATGATTTCTTCCCCGCTGACAGGCGGCTGGAAATTACGGATGCGGTCGCGCTCTTCCAGGTCTTTCAGCTTCTGGCGCACCAACTGGAAATTCTCCAGAAAGCGTTTCTTGCGTTCGGAGTTTTTCGACGTGATGTCCGCTTCGCACAGGGTCATCAAGTCATCGATGTCGTCACCGGCTTCAAAAAGTAGGCGGCGAACGGCCGAATCGGTCACTTCCTCGTCGGCTATCACAATGGGACGCATGTGGAGGCTCACGAGCTTCTGCACGTATTTCATCTTCTCGTTCATGGGCAGCTTCATCTTACGGAAGAGGTTGGGTATCATCTTCTCACCGATGAAATTGTGATTGTGGAAAGTCCACCCGGCCTTGGGGTCCCAACGCTTCGTGACGGGTTTGGCGATGTCGTGCAGCAAGGCTGCCCAGCGTAACCACAGATTGTCGGTCTTTCGGCTGATGTTGTCGAGCACTTCGAGTGTGTGATAAAAGTTGTCCTTGTGTGCCCGTCCGTTGCGGGTTTCCACTCCCTGAAGGGCCACCAGTTCGGGGAAAATCAGTTCGAGCAGCCCGCACCGGTCCAGGTCAATGAAGCCCTTCGAGGGGATGGGTGCCAGCATGATTTTGTTCAGCTCGTCGGCAATGCGTTCTTTCGAGATAATGCCGATGCGCTCCTTGTTGCGGCAGAGCGAATCGAACGTCTCGTCATCGATATAGAAGTTGAGCTGGGTGGCGAAACGGATGCAACGCATCATGCGCAAAGGGTCGTCACTGAAGGTGATATCGGGGTCGAGCGGCGTGCGGATGGTGCGTTCCTTCAGGTCGTCCATTCCTCCGAAGGGGTCGACCAGCTCGCCGTAGCGGGCATTGTTGAGGCAGACGGCCAGGGCATTGATGGTGAAATCGCGCCGGTTCTGGTCGTCTTCCAGCGTACCGTCTTCCACGATGGGCTTGCGCGAATCGTGCGTGTACGACTCCTTGCGGGCACCCACAAACTCCACCTCCGTACCCCGATACTTCAGTTGGGCCGTACCGAAGTTCTTGAACACAGACACGTGCGCACCCTTGCCCAACCGGCGTCCCAACGCTTCGGCCATGGCAATGCCACTGCCCACCACCACGACATCAATATCCTTCGACGGGCGTTGCAGGAAGATGTCGCGCACATAGCCGCCCACGACGTAGCATTCCAGTCCCAGGTCGTCAGCTGTTTCAGAAATCTGTTTGAATATCTTATCGCTGAAGCGTTGCTTCAGTTCGTCAGGAGTCAACTCTATCATCTTCGGTTCGTTTGCATTTTAATGGTTTGCGGAGGCAAAGATAGGAATATTATTTTTATTTTTGCCACCGCAAAGCTGGTCATCACGGCCATGCGGCAAAATTTAGGACAATTACGCTATCAAACTGGATATATGAAGAAAGCAATCATTCTGGCATGCCTCTGCGGCGCACTGGCTGCCTGCGAAAACGTGGAAAAGAAAGCGGCCCTGAAGCTGGACGAAGCCCGTGCCGCCTTCGAAGCCGGCAACTACAACGAAGCCAAGATGCAGATAGACAGCATCAAGCTGCTTTACCCCAAGGCCTTCGACACCCGCCGGCAGGGCATCTACCTCATGCAGGAAGTGGAGCTGAAGGAGCAGGAAAAGACCGTGGCCTATCTGGACAGCATGCTGGCCGTCAAGCAGCAGGAGTTCGAAGCCATGAAAGGCAAGTTTGTGCTTGAAAAAGATACCGCCTACCAGCGCATCGGCCACTACCTGGCGCCCTCGCAAGTCATCGAGCGGAACCTTCACCGCTCTTTCCTGCGCTTCCAGACGGACGAGACAGGCCTCATGAGCCTCACGTCCATCTATTGCGGTGCCGGCAACATCCACCACACTGCCGTCAAGGTAACAGCCCCCGACGGAAGTTTTGCCGAGACACCCGCCTCACGCGACAGCTATGAGACGACCGACCTGGGCGAGCACATCGAGAAAGCCGACTACAAGATGGGACAGGACGGAGGCCTCATCGGTTTTGTAGCCGCCAACAAGGACCGCAACCTGCGTGTGGTCTATCAGGGAGAACGCTCTTACACCACCCAGATGACGCCTGCCGACCGTCAGGCCGCCGCCAGCGTCTACGAGTTGTCCAAGGTGCTTTCTGCCATCACCGAAATCAAGAAGAATCTGGAAGAAGCCCATCTGAAGATACAGTTCGTACAGAAAAAGATGTCCGAACGGAAGACGGAGGCCGAATAAGCCCCGCCTCCACGAAACCTGCATGCATACCCGCTTGCGGGAAACCAGTCGTTTGCCCAGGGAAAAGCATCCTTTTGTCCAGCTTAAACGAATGGTTTGCCCAGCTTAAACAAATGGTTTGCCCAGCTTGGACGAATGGTTTGCCCAGCTTAAATTTCTCCGCAAGCGATTGCCTCATTCCATAAACCCCAATACATACAATATATATATGATAAGCATAGACGGACTGGCCGTAGAATTTGGCGGCACCACCCTGTTCAGTGACATATCTTTCGTGATCAACGAGAAAGACCGCATCGCCCTCATGGGCAAGAACGGAGCGGGCAAAAGCACCCTGCTGAAGATTCTGGCCGGCGTGCGCCAGCCCACCCGCGGCAAGGTGTCGGCTCCCAAGGACTGCGTCATCGCCTACCTGCCCCAGCACCTGATGACCGAAGACGGACGTACCGTGTTCGAGGAAGCCGCCCAGGCCTTCGCCCACCTGCACGAAATGGAAGCCGAAATAGACCGGCTGAACAAGGAACTGGAGACACGCACCGACTACGAGAGCGACAGCTACATGGAGCTCATCGAACGGGTGTCGGCCCTGAGCGAGAAGTTCTACGCCATCGACGCCACCAACTACGAAGAGGATGTGGAGAAGACCTTGCTGGGCCTCGGCTTCGAGCGGACGGACTTCAACCGACCGACGAGCGACTTCAGCGGCGGATGGCGCATGCGCATCGAGCTGGCCAAGCTGCTCCTGCAGAAGCCCGACGTGCTGCTCCTCGACGAGCCCACCAACCACCTCGACATCGAGTCCATCCAGTGGCTCGAAGACTTCCTCATCAGCAACGGCAAGGCAGTAGTAGTCATCAGCCACGACCGCAAGTTCGTGGACAACATCACCACCCGCACCATCGAGGTAACGATGGGCCGCATCTACGACTACAAGGTAAACTACTCCAAATACCTGGAGCTGCGCAAGGAACGCCGCGAACAGCAGCAGAAGGCCTACGACGAACAGCAGAAGTTCATCGCCGAGACGAAGGAATTCATCGAGCGCTTCAAGGGCACCTACTCCAAAACCCTGCAGGTGCAGAGCCGCGTGAAGATGCTGGAGAAGCTGGAGCTGCTCGAAGTGGACGAAGAAGATACCTCGGCCCTGCGCCTCAAGTTTCCCCCGTCGCCCCGCTCGGGCACCTATCCCATCATCATGGAAGGCGTAGGCAAGACGTATGGCGACCACGTGGTATTCAAGAACACGACGCTCACCATCGAGCGTGGCGACAAGGTGGCCTTCGTGGGCCGCAACGGCGAGGGAAAGTCCACACTGGTGAAGTGCATCATGGGCGAGATTGAGCACGAAGGCACCCTGACGCTGGGCCACAACGTGCAGATAGGTTACTTCGCCCAGAACCAGGCCTCCCTGCTCGACGAGAACCTGACCGTCTTCCAGACCATCGACGATGTGGCCAAGGGCGAAATACGCAACAAGATACGCGACCTGCTGGGCGCCTTCATGTTCGGCAGCCCCGAAGCCTCGATGAAGAAGGTCAAGGTACTCTCCGGCGGCGAACGCACCCGCCTGGCCATGATCAGGCTGCTGCTCGAACCCGTGAACCTGCTCATTCTGGACGAGCCCACCAACCATCTCGACCTCAAGACCAAGGATATCCTGAAGCAGGCGCTGATGGACTTCGACGGCACACTGATTGTCGTGAGCCACGACCGCGACTTCCTCGACGGACTGGTGAGCAAAGTCTATGAGTTCGGCCACCAGCGCGTCCGCGAACACCTCTGCGGTGTCTACGAATTTCTGGAGAAGAAAAAAATGGAGTCACTCAGCGAGCTGGAAAAGAAATAAGAAGCTCCAATGACATAGAAGTCTTGCATGTGTACACGAACGTAGAAGAATATGCAGAAATCCGTTTACAAATACATTTGCAAGACTTGATTTTTAACGTTATCTTTGTCAACACATAACCTTAATACTCCTATTCATGGTACATCTCCTTAAAGACAGGCTGCTTCTGGTACTCCTGAGCTGCCTCTGCCTGACCCGCACAATGGCAAACAACGAAACCGGGCAACCACAAAAGCCTTACTGGCAAGACATCCAAACGGTATCGGTGAACAAGGAAGCACCCCGCTCTTCGTTCATGACTTATGGTGACCGCGCCACGGCCCTTACCGCCCGCTACGAAAACAGTCCCTACTACCAGCTGCTGAACGGTACGTGGAAGTTCTACTACACAGACTCCTACCGCCAGCTTCCTGCCGGCATCACCGATCCGTCGACCGACACTTCGGACTGGGCCGACATCACCGTCCCCGGTAACTGGGAAGTACAAGGTTTCGGCACCGCCATCTACACCAATCACGGCTATGAGTTCAAGCCGCGCAATCCCCAACCACCCCTGTTGCCCGAAGACATTCCGGCAGGCATCTACCGCCGCGACTTCACCGTCCCCGACAGCTGGGACGGACGCGACATCTATCTGCACATAGCCGGAGCCAAGTCGGGCGTGTACGTCTACGTCAACGGACGCGAGGTAGGCTATAACGAAGATTCCAAAAATCCCGCCGAATTCCTCATCAACCCCTACCTGCAACCCGGCACAAATGTACTGACCCTTAAAATTCTGCGCTGGAGCACCGGGTCCTACTTGGAGTGCCAGGACTTCTGGCGCATGAGCGGTATCGAGCGCGACGTCTTCCTGTGGTCGCAGCCCCGCATTGCCGTGCAGGACTACCGCATCGTCTCTACCCTCGACGACACCTACCGCAACGGCATCTTCCGCATTGCTATTGACCTGAAGAACCATAGCGGACAAGCCAAATCGGTCAGCATCGGTTACGAACTGATCGACAATGCAGGCCGCACAGCCACCACATCGGAACAAACCCTGACACTGAAACCCGACGGCCCCACAACAGCCACTTTCCGGAAAGAGCTGGAAAACGTCAGTATCTGGAGTGCCGAACATCCCAACCTCTACAAGCTGCTGATTACCCTCAAGGAAGACGGCCGGGTGACCGAAGTCATCCCGCAAAACGTAGGTTTCCGCCGCATCGAAATCAAGCCCATCGACCAGATAGCCGGAAACGGAAAGCCCTATACCGTACTCCTCTTCAACGGACAGCCCATCAAGTTGAAAGGCGTCAACATCCACGAGCACAATCCCCAAACAGGTCACTATGTGACCGAGGAACTGATGCGCAAGGACTTCGAACTGATGAAGCTGAACAACATCAACACCGTCCGCCTGTGCCACTATCCGCAGGACCGCCGCTTCTACGAACTATGCGACGAGTATGGCCTCTACGTCTACGACGAAGCCAACATCGAGTCGCACGGCATGTACTACGACCTGCGCAAAGGCGGTACCTTGGGCAACAACCCCGAATGGCTGAAACCCCACATGGAACGCACTGCCAACATGTACGAACGCAACAAGAACCATCCTTCCGTCACCTTCTGGTCATTGGGCAACGAAGCCGGAAACGGATACAACTTCTACCAGACCTACCTCTACCTGAAGGAGAAGGAAGAAATGAACCGCCCCGTCAACTACGAACGGGCCCAATGGGAGTGGAACTCCGACATGTACGTACCCCAATACCCCAGTGCCAAGTGGCTCGAGGAAATCGGGAAAGCAGGCAGCGACCGTCCCGTCGTACCTTCCGAATATTCCCATGCCATGGGCAACTCCAACGGCAACCTTTGGGATCAGTGGAAGGCCATCTATCGTTATCCCAACCTGCAGGGCGGATACATCTGGGACTGGGTTGACCAAGGCTTGCTGGTCAAGGACAAGAACGGCACACCCTATTATGCTTACGGAGGCGACTTCGGCAAAGACATGCCAAGCGACGGCAACTTCCTGTGCAACGGTATCGTAAGCCCCGACCGCACGCCCCACCCCGCCATGGCGGAAGTGAAGTACGCCCACCAGAATGTAGGCTTTGAAGCTACCGACCTGGCCGACGGCAAGATCAAAGTGACCAACCGCTTTTACTTCACCGGCCTGAAGGACTATTCCATCCGCTACGCCGTCCGTGCCAACGGCAAGACACTGCGTGACGGCCGCCTTACGCTCGACCTCGCACCGCAAGCTTCACAGGAAATCACCGTTCCCCTGTCGGGACTCAAGTTCCAGCCCGGAACCGACTATCTGATAGACTTCGAAGTAACCACTACCCATACCGAAGGCTGCATCCCCGCCGGACACGTCATCGCTCACGACCAGTTCATCCTGCCTCAAATTCCTGCCGACAAGGATGCTTATCAGGCCGGTGGACCTGCACTCCGCATTGCCGACGAAGGCAACGAACTGAAAGTCACTTCTTCGAAAGTCAATTTTACGTTCAACAAGCAGTCGGGCATTCTCACCTCCTACCGCGTGAACGGCACCGAATACTTCAACGACGGATTCGGCATCCAGCCCAACTTCTGGCGTGCTCCCAACGACAACGACTATGGAAGCGGCAACCCCAAGCGGCTGGAGATATGGGAAGTGTCAAGCCGCAACTTCCAGGTAGAGAACGCCACAGCCGAAATGTCGGGCCGCAACGCTTTGGTGAAGATAGCCTACAAGCTGCCCGCCGGAAACGAATTCTTCATCACCTATAAGATATACCCCGACGGCGTGATGAACGTGTCCACCCACTTCACTCCTGCCCATCTGGACGGCGTCAAGATAGATATCTCCGAAGCCACCGCCACAGCCACCTTCTCGCCCGGACGCGATGCCCGTAACGTCAGTGCACGCGACAAGATGGTAGTGCCCCGCATCGGTGTCCGCTTCCGTCTGCCTGCTACGATGAACCGGCTGGCCTACCTTGGCCGCGGTCCGCAGGAGAACTACTGGGACCGCAAGGCCGGCAGCCCGATAGGACTATATACCAGTACCGCCGATGCCGAATACTTCCCCTACGTCCGCCCGCAGGAGAACGGCCACCACTGCGATACGCGCTGGCTATCATTGAACGGACGGGGAAAGAGCCTGCTCATTGTAGCCGACAGCCTGATGGAGTTCAACGCCTTACGCAACTCCGTCGAGGATTTCGATGCCGGAAAGGCTATCAACCGCCCCTACCAGTGGAACAACTTCACTCCGGAGGAAATAGCCAACCGCCCCGAGATAGGCCCTTACGACAAGCCTCGCCAAACACACATCAACGACATCGTCCCGCGCGATTTCGTTGAAGTTTGCCTCGACTTGAAGCAACAGGGATTGGCCGGTTACGACAGCTGGTACTCGCGTCCCGAACCCGAATATACCCTGCCAGCCGACCGTGAATACCGCTGGGGATTCACCCTGATACCCGGAGCAGATGCCGGACAGGCGGTGAAGAAACTGAAATATGCATATTAGTTAGAGGGAGCAAGCGGGAATCAAAGGCCGATAGCTTGATTGACGGATGACTGCCCGTAATACATCAGCATCCAATTCCTTCCACCTCCCGCTTGCTCCATTTTCCCTTTCCTATTTTTGGCAAGTACACGATTTACTTTTATCTTTGCAACCATCTGAAGGAAAAGGCATGGAGAAAAAGAAACAGTACATCGTATACTTGCTTTTTTTAGTCAGCATCCTGATGCTGGCCGTGCCCGTCGTGCCCCATCATCATCATGGCAGCGAGGCCATCTGCCTGAAGAACGACCTGCACACCGGCTGCAGTGAGGCGACCCACGCTCATCACCATCATCCGGCAGGCCACCCCAACTGCTGCCACGACAAGGGCTGCCTCACCCACCAGTTCGTCCAGCGTACACCGCGGGTGGAGCATCAGACTCCCCAGCCGCGCCCGGTCCTGCTGCCGGCCGACTTCAGCGCCTTCTTCAAGGCACTGAGTCCTTATAGCGAACAACAATCCGTCACTTTATACTCACCCTACGTCGAGTCCCTGCACAGCATACGCGTTGTCTGTGCCTCAGGGCTGCGGGCTCCCCCTTCTGTTCTTGCCTGACGTTCGCAGTGTGCCTCTGCACATTGCAACCCGGTTGCACCCCGATGTCACTACCTTTGCAGCCGGAAAGCATATTCTTTCAATACAGCAAGAACTTAATCCACATCTATCAATGAAGAAACTGATATTATTGGGAGTCCTCGTCGCATGGTCGCTGGGCTCCTGCAACAGTCGGTCCGACCACGGACACGATGAACACGACCATGCCACCGAAGCCCATAACCACGAACAGCATGCGCTGGAAGAAGAAGGCCACAATCACGACCACGAAGGCGACGCACACGCCGAAGCCGCCCACGCCGAAGGCACCTCGGACGAAATTGTCATGCCGCCCGCCAAGGCACAGGCCGCAGGCGTAGAAACCGGCGTGGTGGAAGCCGGGAACTTCACCCAAGTCATCAAGACCAGCGGGCAGGTACTGGCTGCCCAAGGCGACGAGCGGGTAGCCGTAGCCCCGGTAGCGGGTGTCGTATCGTTCAAGGGAAAGGTGACCGAAGGCATGAGCGTCCGCGAAGGCATGGCCCTCGTCCTGCTCTCGTCGGGCAACATCGCCGAAGGCGACCCCGTCCAGAAAGCCCGCGTGGCCTACGAGGTGTCGAAGAAGGAATACGAACGTATGCAGGCACTTGTGGAAAGCCGTATCGTTTCCGAGAAAGAGTTTGCACAGGCCAAGCAAGCGTATGAGAATGCCCGCATCAGCTATGAAGCCGTAGCCAAGAATCATTCCGACCGCGGACAGGCCGTCACCGCCCCCATCAGCGGCTACGTGAAAAGCCTGCTGGTCAAGGAAGGCGACTACGTCACCGTGGGCCAGCCGCTGGTGGGCATCACGCAGAACCGCCGTCTCTTCCTCCGTGCCGACGTATCGGAGAAATACTACTCCTCCCTGCCAAGCATCACCTCGGCCAACTTCTGCACCCCCTACAACGACAAGGTCTATGCATTGAAAGACCTCAACGGCCGCCTACTGTCCTACGGCAAAGCCTCGGGTGAAGGCAGCTATTACCTCCCCGTGACTTTTGAATTCGACAACCGCGGCGACATCGTACCCGGTTCCTTCGTCGAAATCTACCTGCTGTCCCAGCCCATGGAGGGCGTCATCAGCGTACCCCGCTCGGCACTGACCGAGGAACAGGGCAGCTTCTACGTCTACCTGCAGCTGGACGAGGAGTGCTACCGCAAGCAGCTCGTTACGCCGGGCGTCGACAACGGTGAACGTGTACAGATACTCAGCGGCCTGAAGCCCGGCGACCGCCTTGTCGTCCGCGGAGCCTACCAGGTGAAACTGGCCGGAGCTACAAACGCGATACCGGCGCACAGCCATGAACACTAAAATTAAACGAAGAATGAAAAATGGAAGCTATGCTTCCTAATGAAGAATTTTTCCATACACAAGAATCCTTCGTCCTTCATTCTTACTTAATTCTTCATTCAACAAGTTATGCTCAACAAAATCATACATTTCTCCCTGCAGAACCGCATCCTGGTGCTGGTCGCCTCGGTGCTGTTGCTCATCGGTGGTACCTATACCGCCCTGCATACGGAAGTGGACGTGTTCCCCGACCTGACGGCTCCTACCGTGGTCGTCATGACCGAAGCCAACGGCATGGCTGCCGAAGAGGTGGAACAGCTTGTCACCTTCCCCATCGAGACTGCCGTCAACGGTGCCACACACGTGCGCCGCGTACGTTCCTCGTCCACTCACAGTTTTTCCGTAGTCTGGGTCGAATTCGACTGGGACACGGACATCTACCTGGCCCGTCAGATTGTCAGTGAGAAGCTCTCGCTCGTGGCCGAAGAATTGCCGCCCAGTGTGGGTAAGCCGACGCTGGGTCCCCAGTCGTCCATCCTCGGCGAGATGCTGATTGTAGGTCTTACAGCCGACTCCACCTCCATGCTCGACCTGCGCACGCTGGCCGACTGGGCCATCCGTCCGCGCCTCTTGTCGACCGGAGGCGTCGCCCAGGTAGCCGTACTGGGCGGTGACATCAAGGAATACCAGATACAGCTCGACCCCGAACGGATGCGTCACTACGGCGTGACGCTCGGCCAGGTGCTCGACGCTACCCGCGGCATGAACCTGAACGCCAACGGAGGTGTCATCTACGAATATGGCAATGAATACATCGTGCGCGGACTGACCGCCACAACGAATACGGAGTTGCTGGGCAAGACCGTAGTCAAATCAGCTACGAGTGATGAGCTACAAGCTACAAGCGGTAGCAGCGGCAACTCGTCACTCGTAGCCCGTAGCTCGTCACTTCCAGTCCTACTGGAAGACGTGGCCGACGTACGCATCGGAGCGCAGACACCCAAGCTGGGCCTGGCCTCGGAGCGCGGCAAACCGGCCGTACTGCTCACCGTGACCAAGCAACCCGCCACCAGCACCCTGGACCTGACGGCCAAGCTGGAAGCCTCGCTGAAAGACTTGCAGAAGAACCTGCCGCCCGACGTACACGTCTCCACCGACATCTTCCGCCAGAGCCGCTTCATCGAAAGCTCCATCGGTAACGTGAAAGAATCGCTCGTCGAAGGAGGTATCTTTGTGGTCATCGTGCTGATCCTCTTCCTGGCCAACGTCCGCACGACCGTCATTTCGCTCGTCACCCTGCCCCTGTCACTGGTTGTTTCACTGCTCGTGCTCCACTACATGGGCCTCACCATCAACACCATGAGCTTGGGCGGTATGGCCATCGCCATCGGTTCGCTGGTAGATGATGCCATCGTCGACGTGGAGAACGTCTACCGCCGTCTGCATGAGAACCGCCTTCTGCCACCCGAACAGCAGCAATCCGTGCTGCAGGTTGTGTTCAACGCCTCGCGCGAGGTGCGCATGCCCATCCTCAACTCCACGCTCATCATCGTCGTCAGCTTCGTGCCTCTGTTCTTCCTGAGCGGCATGGAGGGGCGCATGCTGGTTCCGCTGGGCGTCGCCTTCATCACCGCCCTGGCCGCTTCTACGGTGGTGGCACTGACGCTGACGCCCGTGCTCTGCTCGTACCTGCTGGGACATAACCTTTCTTCCGATAAGAAAAAAGACAATGGAGATTCTGCCGTGGCCCGTACACTAAAGAACGCCTACGGCGCAGTACTCGAAAAAGCCTTGCAGCACAAGCGTGCCGTATTGGGTTGTACCATCGCCCTCTTCGCCATCGCACTAGGCCTGTTCTTCACCCTGGGCCGCTCGTTCCTGCCCCCGTTCAACGAAGGGTCGTTCACCATCAACGTCTCCTCGCTGCCGGGCATCTCGCTGGAAGAGAGCGACGCCATCGGCCGCCGTGCCGAGGAGCTGCTGCTCACCGTGCCCGAAATCCAGACCGTAGCGCGCAAGACCGGCCGCGCCGAACTGGACGAACACGCGCTGGGCGTCAACACTTCGGAAATCGAGGCTCCCTTCGAACTGAAAGACCGGCCGCGCAGCGAAGTCGTGGCCGAAGTCCGCCAGAAACTCAGTACCCTTGTGGGAGCCAATATCGAGATAGGCCAGCCCATCAGCCACCGCATCGACGCCATGCTCAGCGGCACGAAGGCCAACATTGCCATCAAGCTCTTCGGTGACGACCTGAACCGCATGTTCGCCCTGGGCAACGAGATAAAGTCCAACATACAGGACGTACCGGGCATCGCAGACCTCACCGTGGAGCAGCAGATCGAACGTCCGCAACTCACCATCACGCCCCGCCGCGAGATGCTGGCCCGCTACGGCATCACCCTGCCCCAGTTTGCCGAGTATGTCAACGCTTGCCTGGCAGGCGAAGCCGTATCGCAAGTCTACGAGCAGGGCAAGTCGTTCAACCTCACGGTCCGCATGCGCGACGACCTGCGCGACCAGGCCTCCAAAATAGGCGACCTGATGATTGACACGGGCGACGGCCGTCAGATACCGCTCAACTACGTAGCCGACATCCGCTCCACCCAGGGTCCCAACAGCATCAGCCGCGAGAACGTGAAGCGCAAGATTGTCATCTCGGCCAATGTGGCCGACCGCGACCTGCGTTCCGTAGTCAACGACATCCAGGCCCGCATCGATACGCAGATCAAGCTGCCCGAAGGCTACCACGTGGAATACGGCGGCCAGTTTGAAAGCGAGCAGGCAGCCAGCCGCACGCTGCTGCTGACGTCGCTGATGTCCATCGTCGTCATTTTCCTGCTGCTCTACCACGAGTTCCGCAGCGTCAAGGAGAGTGCCGTCATCCTCATCAACCTGCCGCTGGCCCTCATCGGAGGCGTCTTTGCCCTGCTGCTGACCACCGGCGAAGTGAGCATCCCGGCCATCATCGGCTTCATCTCGCTGTTCGGCATCGCCACCCGCAACGGCATGCTGCTCATCAGCCACTACAACCACCTGCAAAGCGAAGAAGGATATACGGTCCACGACAGCGTTATCCGAGGCTCGCTGGACCGCCTCAACCCCATTCTGATGACGGCCCTCAGCAGTGCCCTGGCCCTCATTCCGCTGGCACTGGGCGGTGACCTGCCCGGCAACGAGATACAGAGCCCCATGGCAAAAGTGATTCTCGGCGGCCTGCTGACTTCGACTTTCCTCAACGGATTCATCATCCCCATTGTTTATCTGCTCATACACACCAAGAAAAAATGAAAAGAATAGGTATACTCTGTGCATGCCTTGCCCTGGCGGCAGGGATGCACGCCCAGAACAGCATCGACGCCATCCTCCGGCAGATTGAGGTCAACAACAAGCAGTTGCAGGCCAACGCCCAGACCGTCCAGGCCCAGAAGCTGGAGAACCGTGCCTCGAACAACCTGGCCGACCCCACCCTGTCCTATGCCCACCTGTGGGACTCGGACGACAAGAACATCACGGCTGGCGAACTGGTCATTGCCCAGAGCTTCGACTTTCCCTCCCTCTACGTCAGCCGTGCCCGCCTGAACCGTCTGAAGGGACAATCACTCGATGCCCAGTCCAATGCCTTGCGCCAACAGATTCTGCTGCAGGCACAGGAAGCCTGCCTCGACATCATCCACCTCAGCCGCCAGCAGCAGCTGCTGGACGAGCGGCTGAAGAATGCCGAAGAGCTGGCCGCCTTCTATCGCCGTCGCCTGGAGACAGGCGACGCCAGTTCGCTGGAAACCAATAAAATAAACCTGGAACTGCTGAACGTCCGCACCGAAGCCCGCCTGAACCGCACGGCTCTGGACAGCAAGCTGAAGGAGCTGACCGCCCTGAACGGCAACCAGTCACTCGTCCCCGGCCGCCCCATGCCCGACGGCCCTGCTGCCGCCACGGCTCAGAACCTGGGATTGACGGACTATCCGTCCGTACCGCTGCCTGCCGACTTCGGTCCCTTGTGCGAAGAGCTGCTGGCCTCCGACCCCACCCTGCTTTCACTCCAGAACGAAAGTCTGGCCGCACAAAAGCAACTTTCCGTCAGCCGTCAGGGCTGGTTGCCCGGACTGGAAGTAGGCTACCGTCGCAACGCCGAGAACCGCCATCCGCTGAACGGCATCGTGGTAGGCTTCTCGTTCCCCATCTTCCAGAACCAGGGCAAGGTGAAGGCCGCCCGTTCGCAGGCCCTCAGCATCGACTATCAGAAGGAGAACGCCCGCCTCAGTGCCAGCACGGCCCTGTGGCAACTCTACGACGAGGCCTGCAACCTCCATGCTTCCATGCAGGAGTATGCCGAGACCTTCGGCCGCCAGCAGGACCTCAAACTGCTGCGCCAGGCACTCGAAGGCGGTCAGATTAGCATGATCGAGTATTTCGTGGAAGTCTCCGCCCTCTACCAGAGCCAGGCCAACCTGCTCCAGCTGGAGAACCAGTACCAGAAGGTGATGGCAAGAATATATAAGAATAAACTATAAAATTCTTATTTCTTCCGGCAGGTACCCGCTACGAATGCGCCACTCCTGCGGATAGAGGTTGTTGGCCCGGTTGCCGACATTCTTCACAAAACCAAGAGGAAAATCCCGATAAGTAAGCAATACAAAACCACGAGAGGCCGCGCCTGAAAGGGTGACGGCCTCTTTACGTAGATAAGCAATGGCCGTAGGATAATCCACTTCCTCGCAGGCAAAAGCCTCCCGCCGGAGCAGGCTGCTCATGGCCAGCGCATGGGCGGGGATACAGTCTTTCCCCTTGGCCTCGGCCAGCGTTACACCCGCCTGCACGACACGGACATGCTGCTTCAGCGACGACAGCACAGGAAGCCATGCCGTAGGGAAAGCCGCCAGCATTTGCCCGTCAGGCACCATGGCATATCGCTCTGCCCCGCGCAGCCAGCCCTGCACCGTGGTCTGTTGCTCCTTGCCGAAAGCCGACGACGCCGAAGCCTTGCCGCCGCTTCCTTTCCTGCCCTTCGACCGGCCTGCGTTCATACGCTCCGCCTGCATCACCTGCATGCCGTCTGCGTCCTCCGCATTCCCCGCCTTCCGTAGCACGGCCAGGAAGAAACCCTCGCCCTGCGTCTTGTGGGGTAGGAAGCGATAGACGGGAAAGTCCTCGCCTGCCAGCAGATTGCCGGTAATGCCCCATTCGGCCGGCACATCGAGCGGCAGCACTTCCACCCCCAGCTCGTCGCGAATCCAGCGCACGTTCTCCTCGTTCTCCTTCGTATTGTATGTACAGGTGCTGTACACCAGCAGCCCGCCCGGCTTCAGGCAGGGCCAGATGTCCTTCAGGATGCGGCGCTGGCGCTGCCAGCAGAGGTCCACATTCTCCGGGCTCCACTCCCCGATGGCCGTCTCGTCCTTGCGGAACATCCCTTCGCCCGAACAGGGCACGTCGATCAGGATGCAGTCGAACAGCTGTTCCAGCGGCGTGAATTCCGCAGGGTCGCTGTTGGTCACCACCACGTCGGGATGTCCCCACTTGGTGAGGTTCTCCGCCAATATCTGCACCCGGTTGCGCATCACCTCGTTGGCCACCAGCAGGCTGCCCTCGGGCAACAGGCTGCGCAGGTGGGTGGACTTGCCTCCCGGAGCGGCGCAGAGGTCGAGCACCGCCAGCGGCCTGTCGGGAAGACAGGTCTTCACCGCCTGCTCCACAAACATGGACGAAGCCTCCTGCACGTAGTAGCATCCGGCATGGAACAGCGGGTCGAAGGTGAACGTCAGCCGCCGCTCCAGGGAGCAGGCGTCCGTC
>ULOG01008990.1_pt1 | contig 57828 bp, 50 predicted proteins | sample 1952401 | NCBI WGS metagenome assembly ULOG01 (sample SAMEA4835598, study PRJEB28245) | human gut metagenome | biome: gut microbiome; material: fecal sample | place: Denmark | collected 2008
GATTTATACGGTCGTTTATTTTCGTCATTTTTTATGCATTATTAAGAAAACTTAATAATGGAGATTTTTTTATGATATATGGTTACATCCGAGTGAGTACTAATAAGCAAACAACAGAGAATCAAAAATGGGAAATTCAGCAATATTGCAACAATCACGGCATCATTGTAGATAAATGGGTAGAGGAAACCATAAGTGCAACAAAGGATTTAAAATCGCGAAAATTAGGCAAACTGATTAAAAAATTGCATTCTAATGATATTGTAATTGCAAGTGAACTATCAAGACTTGGGAGAAAACTTCTTGAGGTAATGGCAATTCTACATTACTGTATGAATACAGAAGCGACAGTCATTACAATCAAAGATAATTTTAGGTTAGATGCAGGAATACAGTCCAAGGTACTGGCTTTTGCCTTTGGTCTGGCAGCAGAAATAGAAAGAAACTTGATTTCTCAGCGTACACGAGATGCTCTTGCTGCTAGAAAAGCAAATGGAATGAAGTTAGGACGACCGTTTGGGGCAAAAAACTCAAAATTAAAGCTATCAGGTTATGAAGATGCAATTATAACAATGTTAAACAAAGGGTACACAAAAAATGAAATAGCCCATAGACTCAAAGTTCATAGAGAAACATTAAGAGAGTTTATAAAAATGATTAAATAACATTGGGCCTCTCCTCCATTTGTCTAATCATAACATCAATCTGCTCTTTGGTAACGCCTTGGGAGGTAAAGAGATTTTCTATTTGCATAAGTCTTGTTTCGGTTTGGAGCAATTTTAAGCGTAGTTCTGAATTTTCTCTATCTAGTGTATTCATACGGATTTGTGTCAATTCAAGCTCATTTTGACAATAAGTCAAATCACGAAGATAATTATCTCGTTCCTGTTTAAGTATGGATTTATCAAAATTCCGCATATCGGCGATAATAGGTACAAATTCTTTGCCTGTATAAACCAAATGGCGGCGACCTTGTTTATCTTTACCTTGAACAAGATATTCCAACTTAATTAACTCATTGACGGCCTTTCGGACAGTATCAGGTTTTACATTGACACATTTAGCAATGTATTCATTATCTCCGAAAAATGTTGTATGTTTAGGATTTTTAGTACGATAGATAATTAATTGCAAGATTTCACGTTGCGTTAAAGAGAGTTCACTTTGACTTCTACTCATTTTGTTTCCTTTATAAATTTTCAAAAGTATTTATCAGGAAAAATCAGCCTTTGGCATCTATATCCGCTATCTCAGGCATTATTGGCATCTATATCTGTTTTTGTGGTATGTATAGCTATTTGGTTGGTAGTTATATCCGTATTTGCAGGCACTTATATCCGCTTTTGAAGTCATGAATACCTAGTGAAATATGGCTTAAAAGGCAATTTCTGTCAGCTAAAATATAATTAAAATATACTGAAAATATATCTATTTTAAGACATTTTTCTCCTAAAGGAAAATAGATGCAAGCAATTTCCCCGATAAATCAAGAATAACTGATTTAGGCAAACTGAAGCAAAATTTAAATCAGTAATTTAGAGAGAAAATAATATTGACAAGAAATGAATTAGTAAAACCCCTAGGGCAGATTAACCAATAACAAAATCAAAGGAAATGTATATAGATAGGTAGAAACAAAATGTGCCATCAGTTCTACTGGTGGCACAAGTGAAATTTATTATTAAAACAATACGAGCAGAAAGTTGCTACACATATATTTATCGTGATTTTGTTACAAATTAGTTCACGGAAAATTGCATTTTCTCTTTTTTGCCAAATCAAAATCAGCAGATTTCTACTAATAAATATTTTTGTGAGAAAAGCTCATAGAATTTATTTGAACAATGGGAGGAGAAAATGTTTAAGAAATACAATAAAGAAGATAACACTTATGCTAATTATATTCATATTTCCGAGTTGGATAAGACGTTAGAGGCTTTAAAAAGAATAAAAGGACGTATTAAATATGAAACTTTTGGCAAAGAACCAGACGAAAGCAGTTTAAAGGACGAATATCATCTTATTATTGACGATGCCAAGAGTTTGGAAGAGTGCATAAAAACAGAGATGGGAGGCAAAATTGAGGCGACAGTGGGAAATTATCACTCTAGTTTATTTTTGGAGTGTTGCCTCCATAGTGCAGGTCTTGAAGGGATTGAATATCTGATAAAAAGAGGTACAGAAATCAACCGAACCAATCTTTTGGGCAATAATGCGTTAATGTGTATTGTTCAAAACGACAATATGGCAACAGAAAACAAGCTCAAAGCCGTACAAATGTTGGTAGATGCAGGAATTGACATCAATCGTCCGAATGTAATGTTTCAAACACCTTTAATGGAAGCTCTAAATCGTTCCGAATTTATATTGGCAGAGATTTTAATAGACAATGGTGGATATGTTTTACGCCTGCCAGCACGGGAAGAAGTTGAAGAATAAATAACCAAGCAAAGATTAAGATTATATCAAACCGCTACAAAATTGTGGCGGTTTTAGTATCTGAACGAGCTTCTAGGAGTTTTTAGCCTATATACTGCCAAGTTATAAAGTGTAATCATAAAAAAATATTGTTGTATTTTACAAAGTTAGAATGTTAATATATCCAAAAATAATTGTATAAAAGGGTAAAAAAGATGGATGTTGGTGACAGAGTATGTTTGAAAAATAATCAAGGTAGAAAAGGTTCGTTACTGAAAAAAGTTGTTAAAAAAGATCGTGTGTTCTGGTCTGTAAAATTTGATAAGCAAGTTACTCAATATCCAGAAAGTTATTTACAACTTTGTGAAGAAGATAGTGTTTACGATGATTTACCAACACTTATTGCAAAAAATATATTTCAATCTATTGAAGATGTTCGTAGAGAAATAACAAAAATTCGTTTGAATGGTAATTTAAGTGATATACTTTATAGTATGGGGACAACTAATACAGATTTTTATGCACATCAGTTTAAGCCCGTAATGAAAATCATTAATTCCGCATCAAATAGTGTTTTAATTGCAGATGAGGTCGGTTTAGGTAAAACAATAGAAGCAGGTTTAATATGGACAGAGTTGAAACAACGTTTTAATTTTAGAAAACTACTGATTATTTGTCCAGGAGTCCTACGTCAAAAATGGAAAGATGAATTAAAGAAAAAAATGGGTGTTACGGCGAAAATTGTAGATGCTAAAGAATTATTAGCGATAGCTCAAAATAATGATGAAGATGAATTTGCATTAATATGCAGCCGTCAAGGTCTAGTTACAAGGTCAAAAAGTGAAAGAAAAAATAGAGAAGAGCCCGAAAGAGATAAAGGAAATATGGTTCGGCAAATATTTGAAGATTTAGCAGATAAAGGTGAAAAAATATTTGATTTATTAATTGTTGATGAAGCTCATTATTTACGAAATCCCGAAACGCATATCTACAAAATAGCGCGTTCATTGAGGGAAATATCTGAGTATGCGGTATTTCTGTCGGCAACCCCTATACAAAACAAATCTGATGACTTACTATCGTTAGTAAGCTTGTTAGATCCAACAAATTTCTCTAGAGAATATGTAAGCATAAATGCTTTTGATGAAATTCTTGAAATTAATAAACCCTTAATTAAACTGCGTGATGGGTTGTTGGCTGAAAGACTTAATAAAGATAGTGTTTTGGAGTTAATAAACGAAGTACATGAAAAAGACATTTTAGGATTGTTTAATAACAGTAAACAATTATATGCGATGCAAAATGAAATAAAAGAAAATTCCAATATTTCTCAAGAGAGGTTACATCATTTTGCTTACGAAATTGATAGCATAAACTCACTTGGCTACATCATTAATCGTACAAGGAAGAGAGATATTCAGGAATATCGTGTAATTCGCGAGGCGATTCCTGAAGAAATTAAAATGACACCAGAAGAAAATGAAATATATGATGCTATCTCAGAGACAATTCGCAGGTATGCGGAGCAAATAGGAAATGAACATTTAGCTAAATTTCTATTGTGTATGCCACAAAGAATGATGTCTAGCTGTATATATGCTTCTCTTATGTTGTGGAAAAAAAGGATGGATAGTCTGTATTATGATGATGGAGATGTTGAGTTTGAAAAAATAGAAATTTCAGATTTTATGGATAAAATCTATAATAGGGTAGAACAGATAAGCGATTTTCAAACTTTATACGATAATGATACAAAATATCAAAGATTACTTAAAGTATTGAAAGAAATTAATCAAAAGTATCCAAATGATAAAGTCGTACTTTTTTCATCATTTGTATCTACTTTGGAATATCTTCAAACACGATTAGAAGCAGATGGTATAAAAGGTCTAGTTATTTCAGGTAAGGTAAAAGATAAAGATACAATATTAGAAAAATTTGAAAAAGATGATACGCAGAAAATACTTCTTGCATCAGAAGTTGGTAGCGAGGGTGTAGACTTACAATTTTGTAGGCTTTTGATTAATTATGATTTACCGTGGAATCCAATGCGCATAGAACAAAGAATTGGACGTCTAGATCGTATAGGGCAAAAAAGTGATAAAATACTTATTTGGAATATGCTCCATGACACGACCATTGATAAGCGAATTTATGATAAATTGTATAGAAAATTTGAAATTTGCACAAGTTCATTAGGCGATTTTGAAATTATTCTAGGGGATATGTTTAAAAAGTTAACAATAGATTTGCTATTATTATCACCTGAACAACAAGATGCACGAATAGAACAAACGCGCAGGGCAATTATAAATCAAGAAGAGCAAAATAATAAATTGGAGGAGGAAGCATCGCAATTAACAGCTTATGGTGATTATGTCTTGCAAGAGATACAAAAGGCAAAAGATGCAGATAATATAATAACAGCATCGGATATTGCTAATTATGTTATAGATACACTAACAAAACTTTATAAAAATACAATCGTAACAAAAACTTCAATAGAAGGAAAGTATGAGATTAGTGTCGATTCAGCGTTTCGTTTGGATTATGAGGACTATTGTAGTAAAAATAATCAAAATACGAATAGTTTATTTTTGCGAGCTTATGGGAGTATTCCTTGTGTGTTTACAAACAATGTTGTAATGAGAACAAAAGGAAATGTAGAAATAATAAATCAATTTCATTCAATAGTGAGATTTTTGCGTAGTATGGACATCAAAAATAATTATGCTCCAACTTCAGTTATTAAAATGGAAAATAGTAAAAACAAAGGTCTGTTTTTGATAGGAGTTTCGCTTATGTCCGCAGAGGGCATAATCTCTTATGAAAAATTATTATTTAATGGCAAAAATATTGATAATGGGCAAAGTTTGTCAAGCGATGAAGCTAAAATGATTCTACTCGAGGCGCTAAATAAAGGAAAATTATGGGTTGAGCGAACAAATCTGAATTATCAAGAGCTAAGCAAAATTGCAGATGATATTATGATAACTAATTTTTTATGTTATGAAAAAGTCGTAGATGATATTGAAAATCAGAATTTTGATAAAGCAGAAATGCAAAAAGCTACATTACAACGTCATTTCAGGCTAAAAGAATCTCAATATTATGAAACAAGGCAAAAATATATTGATAGTCATAATGAAAGAATGTTACCAGCCTTAGAAGGTAAGTTTACAATTCTAAAACAAAAGATAGACGACAGGCTTCTAAAAATTGAAAAAAATAAAAAAATTAAACCCGAAAAAAATGATATTTGTATGGTTTTAGTAAAGGCAGTGTAATATGAGTATTTTTGATGATGAAACATTAGCAAAATTACGGGCTATGAAAAATAAAATGCTCGGATTAGATGAAAAAAATGTAGATTCTGTAATTGATAAAGATGAAAAAACAAGAAGACCTTTAGTAAAAATAACTCATACATATAAAGTTGAAAAAATTATTAAAGGTAAAAGATATGAGGAAGATCGTATAGAAGAAAAAGTTGCGATGACAGAACGTCATAAGCGAAGAATTGAAAAATATAATAAAATACAAAAAATTAAAGATAATATTGAATCTAATGTTGAGGATTTAAACCAAGATAATCCAATATTTGAAGAAGATATTGATTTGTGTATTGGCTTGGATATTGGGACGTCAACAACAAAGGCGGTAATTAAAGAAGTATATGCAGATTATGATTCGTTTTATATAGTAGATTTTACTGATTATGGTATAGAAGGGCAAGAGTATCTTATCCCAACATATCTAAGTGAAAATGAAGGTATTTTCTCCATACCAAAGTATGGGGAAGCATACAGCCATACTAATTTGAAATTGAGATTTATTGAGGAAGAAGATAAGGCTGATCTCCATTTTCGTGCTTATATTGCATTAATTATACATTATATAAAAGATTGGTTTTGGGAGAAACATGGAAATGATGATATTGTTAAGAATAAGAATATTATTTGGCAAGTAAATTTAGGTATTCCTTCTGTTCAATTCAATAATGAAGGGGATAATGCTAAATTTTTAAAAATATTGAAAGAAGCATATTATCTATCTAATTCATCTGAAATAGATACCCAAAATATAGTTTTGAAGGACGATAAAACAGAATTAAATATAGTCCCAGAAATTATTGCTTCTATTCAATCTTATGTTAGACGTAATGATGTGTCTCATGACGGGTTATATTGTGTGTCTGATATTGGTGCAGGAACACTAGATGTTTGTACATTTAGAGTTAAAGAAGATGAGAATGGTAATATTGTGTATTCATTTTTTAAATCTAAAGTTGAGCGTTTAGGAACAAGGGAATACCAAGCAACTTTGACAAAATATAAAGAAAAGTTATTTGATATAGTTGAAAATAAGGAAAAAGACATTCAAAAGAAAAGCATTGGAGATATAATAACAAATCAAGATGAATATCTAATTATTGAGGAGATGAAAAATCAACAGCAAGAAGACATTAATAATTATAGAAATGAAGTAATGACATGTTATAGAACCGTTTTAAAACGCACATATAGGTTTAGAGATCCAAATGCCAGAGAATGGCTTGAAACACTACCTATGGCTATCGGAGGAGGTGGAGGTGCTATACCATTTTATCAGGGATTAATAAAAAATGATTTGCAACAGTGGTTGAAAAAAGAATGTGGAGATCACAAAGGAGAAAAACGTTGCCAAGGATTTCGTGATATTAATATAAAAAATAACTATAAGAATTTTGTTTCAGATTTTGAAGATATTGATTCTACACGTATGGCTGTTGCGCTTGGGCTTAGTTTTTCTATAAATAATTTTGAAGATATAAAAAAATATTATAAAGAATGCGAAATAGAAGATATACAGTCAAATATGCGAAAAATTGATATCGAAGACAATTATACATCAAAAGATAAGATTTAATGGTTTGTTTATATAGAATTATCAGGTATATCATCTGATAATATTCTTAGATGATAACTCATGTTTATTAATTTTTATATAAAAATTTTTTCCAAACCAGCTTATTGAATCTAAAATAAAATTATGCAAAATCATCGCATTAAGTGTATTTTTTTTCTGTAAAAATAGCTTGACTTAAGAATTTCTGCATGTTTAAATCATATTGTAAGCGAGAGATATCTTTAAGCGATATTTCTCAAAAAGTGAATTTATAACCAACTTGTCCCACTTTTAAACGGACTAAAAGGAGAATTAAGATGACTAGCCGTCAAGCCGAAATGTGTCGGCAACTAATGAACGCATTATATCACGATGATTTTTCAACCATAAACAATCTTTTAAGTCAAGGTGTAAATGTAAATTTGCCATACAATCATAATGGCTGGACGCCATTTATGTGGGTGTGCAAAGAACATTGTAACGCTGAGGTTATCCAATTATTCCTAGCCTATGGCGGCAATGTGAATTCTAAAAACAAAGCAGGCGAAACACCTTTGCACATAATGGCAAAGCATCGGAGTGCTTATAACTGTTTACTGGCATTGATTGAAAATGGAGCGAACCCGAATGCTCAAGATAACAACGGCAATACGCCGTTAATGGTTGCTTTATCGCATCCACAGGTTTCTATGAGAATGGCTGTTATTGGCAATTTATTGCTATTGAGCGATTTAAGTATAAAAAACAATAATAATGAAACCGCTTATGATATAGCAAAAGCAAACATAGCCTTTGAAGACAAAAGATTTTTAGAAACATTGCAGGGAGGCAATAATGACTAATATCGTTGATATTGCTGTCCAAAATGATGATTTCCGTAAGCATTTGTCAAAAGGAACTCTCGTTCTTACTCGTGGGATTCGTGCAAATACTAGTGAGGATATCAAGAAAATCATAACAAAGGTTAGAACCTTTGAGAAATTTGATGAGAACAATGACCCGTATAATGAACACGATTTTGGCGCTTTTGATTATAAGGGGAAAAAGATTTTCTGGAAAATTGACTACTATGATCGAGAGTTTCTTTATTTTTCACCAGATGTGAGCAATCCCAAAGTTACCAACCGTGTTTTAACGGTTATGTATGCCGACGAATACTAGGAGATAAACGATGAAATATGATATTGTTTGCAGTGAAAGCATAGATATGTTGGTTGAGTATGTCAATTCGTATCTCAAGGATGGCTGGAAGTGCCAAGGCGGTATCGGAATTTTGACTCAAGGTTTAAGTTATAAAGTATTTTATCAGGCCATTGTGAAAGGAAAATGAGATGACCAACAGTGAGTTTGTGGATGATAAGAAAATTAAAGACATTTTGGCCTATATTAAATCAATGAAACATGCTGAGCAAATTCGGATGATGTTTCTTTGCAGCTTAAATGGTCTTCGTTCCATAAATTTTGCCTATTTGCAAGTTAAGGATTGCTACACCGAACAGCTGAAAACGAAAGATGTCATCAATCTGGACTATGATAAAAACAAAGGTAAACACAAATGTTCTTATTATTTAAATAGCCAGATGAAGAAAGAATTTGCTGATTATTTGAAGTATTTACAGGCCAAGTGGGGTCAAAGATTAACCTCAGAAACATATCTCTTTACCTCGCAAAAGCTAAACAAACCTTACAACCGAGTAAGTATCAGCCGTTTGTTTAGCTTAATTTATAACAAGTTTGGTATTAAAGGTGCGAGTCACTTGGGGCGGCATCTATTTGTATCAAAACTAGTGAATTCAGGTGTGAACATCAGCCTTGTTCAGAAACTGGCAAATCACAGAAATATCGCGACGACACAGCATTATTTCAATTACAACGAAAAAATGCTCGCCAATGCCGTAGAAAATACAAAGATTTAAGATGAATAAAGAAGCGTATAATAGAGTATTAGGCGATTTTCAGGTTAGAATTAAATGCTTAAATGAGGGAATGAATAATTTTAAGCAAACAAATCTACCATCAGTCAGAGAGAGTATAAAATTACAAAAGCAACAACGCCTTGAGTGGTTTTTAGGGCATTTTGATAAAATTTGGGAAAATAGGCACAAATTCAAACTAGGAACACCTTATGCCTCAATTATTATTGATGGCATTACAATTACGGGTTTTGCTTGCCCGTATTATGGTTATGTGGTTGATAAAATCAGCATCGGAAATCTGGTAAAGCTTTGGGACAGTGGCTTTATGTTTCAAGATTATCCTTTAATTCAGTATCGTAAACACTATAATAGCAATTACAGTAGCATTTCCTATATTAAAGACAGGAAGATTATTAACTATGATTATTCCTATCAACAACCATCAGAAGAACAATACATCCCGACACAGTTTGTTTTGCAACTCCTCAAAAACATCCGCCATCAACAGCCCGATGATTTAGATAGTTATAGGATGGTGGAGGAGTTGGCGGAATTTATAGATTAGTATATATCAGGTAAATCTTTGAGTTTTTTACCTTTATACTCAAAATATACGGCACCTTGGTATGCGCCACTCTTATTGACTTCACCACGATTTTCAAATAAATGTCGTACAAGTGGGGATAATTTCCAGATATGCCCATTATATTCTACCTCTCGTTCACCAACCACCTTAGCGTTTTCATTTTTATCTTTAATAAAAGTTATTGTATCTCCGTTTTTAAGCCCTTTAGCATAGAAATTAAATCTATTATTCTGTTCATTAGCTTTAGCCAAAGCGGTAAATTCTTTTTCTCTATTCTTAACTGGAGGATAGATAATTTCACCTTCAAATGCTGTTAATAAACGAGTAGCTAATTCGGTATCTAATGCAAATAATTCACTTTGACCTATTCGTTGTTTAGTAAAAATATCTTGTAATAATCTTTCTTTTTCTTGGTAGTCAGAAACTTTGATTGCAAATGCTCTTTTAAGTCCGACAATATTATAATAACCATTCGTTTCCAGATAACGCATCCGCTCAGGATATTGTTTTTCTTGAGTAATGCCAATCTTAATCAAATCTGGAACAGCTGTCGTCATAATATAAAGTATTCCTGTTGCCATCTTAGTTCCTTTCCAAGAAATTTTCCTATTAATTAAGAATATTTTATAGTAAGTTATAAAAATGTTAAAAAATATAACAAATCCAAGCAAAGTTTAACATTTTATCTTACTCACTTCAGAGAGCTATTTCAAAAGTCTATATTTTCCAATAGGTTCAGAGAAAATGTTAAAGAATGCACATTCTTTAACATTTTCTATTTGGAGGGGTATTTTTCATATTTCTTTTCCATTTCTTTGGAAAGCTCATTTACCCGTTTTATATCACGGTCTTTGTAAGCTTTGAGGAGAGGAACAAAGTAACGGGTACTTTTACCTTCTCCAACATAAGGAATACGGATAACGCCAGAGGCTTTGTCTTCTTTACGCATCGCTAATAATGTCGCATAGGAAAGTCCAAGAAAAGCGGCAGTTTGTTTCAAGTTGAGCCAATTTGATTGTATGGCAATATCAAACTCAGCCTTACTTTTAGTTGTATCCATATTATTGAAGTAAAGATTTTCTAATTCTGTTGCATAATCAGTAATTTTGTGAGCCTTTAAGATTTTTATGAAGTTGCTAATGGACTTATTGGCCATTTTTACTATTTTTATTCCGAAAAGTATCTGACTAACTTGTGTATTAGACGGAAGAAAAACATTATTGTTTCTAAAATCAGTTAAGAAGAATATATTTTTCCAATTCACAGAAGCAAAACTCACATTTTCAAAAAATACCTTGCTTTCAAAGATAGTATTTTCAAAAAGAGTATTTAAGCCAGATATATTTGATAAATGAAAGTCAGCGTTTGGGGAAAACCTGCAATTTTTCAGTATTAAGGTATTGTCCATGCCCACTTTGATATTATCAATGTTTACCTTAGAATTAAATATACAATTTTCAAACATTAAGACACTGACAATAGATTGATATGATAAAGTTTGCTTGGCGTTATAGGTGATAGTGTCATTAAAAGTACAATTTTTAAAGAAAAGAGACTTTTTACTGTCATAGAACCAGAAATTAAAAGTGCAATTTTCAAATTCCAGCGTTCTGACATAATCAAAGTCCAACAACAAATCGGTTATGGTTTGAAATGTATTTTCAGCATAAAACTCAATATCCTTAAAATAAATTTTAAGATTGTTAAAACTTTCTGTGGTAACACTGATATAAGATGAGCTTACATCAAAATCTTTTTGCACCACTGGGGTTTCAAAGGCATATTCGCTTTCAAAACTGTCAAACCAATCATTAAATCTTTTGTTGTCGGTGTTAGTAATTTCTTCTTTAAAACCAGTAAAAGCATTGGGTTTGGGTTGTTTTACATCCAGATTAAAAATAGTTGTAAGGACGGATAAAAAGAACCTCAACGCATTTGCGTAATAGGGAGCATATTGGTCTAGATATTGGCTTTGAACACAAATTTTAGTTGGGAGTCTTAAAAGAAAATTGGTTAAACTGTCTAAGTCCTTTTTCTTAAATGGATTTTCTTTATTATCTAGCTTTTCGTAACACTTAATCAGATCTAATATTGAACTGCCTGCGTTTTTAGCATCAGCTTTTGACCTTAAATTATAGACATCGGAAAATGTTGGAATGAAATATTTTAAAAATAAGAGAACATCCGTCATATTGTTGCAATAGATAAATTTGTTGCTTTCTATCAATGTTGTGAGATTCTTTGCATATTCTCTTTTTAATAATGCAGCGATGTATTTTTCAAAATTTTTTGCAGATGCGCCTTTATAAAGATAAGAATGGGACGATGAAAACTGATATTTGGCTGTTTGATTGTCCATTGTAGATAAGACATTGTTAAGGTAAGTATCGTTATTAAATTGCTGAACCTTAAAATTAACCCATTCTCTCATAACTTTTCCCATTGCATAATATACCTAAGGCTAACATACTTTGTGAAAAGTTTAATATTCTTTAATGGGATAATGAACGAATCCTTAAAAATAAAAAAAATGCCGATTCTGATGCTAATTTTATTAAGATAGAGCATTTTTAGACAAAGTATTCCAAACTTTTTACCCCGCAATATATATCAATATCCATTTAAATATATTTAAAATAATATTTCTGAAAAATGTAGCAAAAACAAATCATTGACTTTGTTTTTGTCTTGTTTGCATAATGAGTGTGTAAGGTAAATAACCTATCAATTTTAATTTTTAACGAAAGGAAGACGATATGATAAAATTTTACAAAAAAGTATGTCTTCAATGGAAGTTGTTCTGCTTAAAACAGCAAGTTTCTAAAATGGAACAACATCTTTGGATGACACGTTTAGCGCACTAATCGCTAATCATTCTGATTAACCCTTAAAAATAACCGATTTTACCGTTGGTTTAGTGGCTGAATGCCACAATTCTATTATGCCTTTTTAACTTTAATCACAAAATGTAATTTATTGAAAGGAAATAAAAATGAAAAACTTTTTAGAAAAATACAATGCAACCAAAATAGAAAACTCCAAAGATGAAGGTATGCTGACTTTAGAAAAAGCCAAAGAGCGTATTCTTAACCTTTTAACCGAGAATATGAGAAACTTCAAAAACGATTCTTGGGATATTAAAAATCGTATGAACAAATTAATTACGGATACGGAAAAGAATTCCATCTTTAGTCTTCGTTTAGGTGGTAAACGCATTGCTCGCTATTCCTTGGATTTGCTGACAACCGAACAGAAAATAAATTTTCTTGCAGACTTTTATACGAGCGTGGTGGAAAAGGAATTTGATGATGATATTCTGAATTTCTTAGCCCAAGAAGTAGATAATGCCGCCGTTCGCAAAAAAGAGGCAAATGAACGCCGTCGTCTAAAAAAGAAAGAAGCAAAAGAGCAAAAAGCCCGAGAGAATATTATTAAACAAGCAGATGCCGCCACCCGAACAGTTGCAGCCGCCGAACCTTTGTTACAGGAAATTGGAATTCCCAATGCGAGCCTTTTGACGCAAATTTAAGGTTCAAATGTATCAAGGGGCTAAATTTAGCCCCTTGATAGAAAAGTGATATAATTTCATGTAAAAACAATGAAGTAATTGCTTGAGATTTTGTAAGAGGATGTAATAATATGATGACAGGACTTAAAGAAGCATTGCAAAATATTTCTTCAAAACCTGTATCGGACGAAGAATTGGAACAAGGTACTCGGCATTTAATCGGTTTTGCGAAATGTTTATTAACAATGCAACGGGAGATGTTGGATAATGAAAGCAATAATATTAACCAGAGTATCAACAAAAATGCAGGAAGAAGGCTTGAGTTTGCTGGCACAGAGCAATCGTCTTCATGAATATGCCGAAAGAAAAGGCCTGGAGATTATCAAAAGCTTTGAAATTGTTGAGAGTTCAACGCGTGGCGAACGTAAACAATTTATGGAAATGATAAATTTCTGCAAGAAACAACGGGAAACCATTGCTATTGTGGCTGATACGGTGGATAGGGTGCAGAGAAGCTTTAAGGAAAGCGTTTTGCTGGATGAGTTAATGCGGCAAAATAAGATTGAACTGCATTTTTACCGTGAAGGTATGGTCTTAAACAGTCAGTCTACATCAGTTGATATTATGCGTTGGGATTTTTCGGTAATGGGTGCAAAAGCGTATGTTTTGCAATTATCCGAAAATGTACGTCGTTCCAATGAGCAAAAGAATAAAAATGGCGAAATCACAGGATTGGCTCCTTTGGGGTATGAAAACTATATTGATGAGCGAGGCAAACATTTTGTCCGCCAAAAAGAACCAGATGCTACGATCATTCGTAAATGCTACGAGATGTATTCGCTTGGCAGAGCTAGTGTTGCTGAAATTCAACATTATGCCAATATGATGGGGTTAAGAACACGCAAAGGAGCCCCAATATCCGTCAATACAATGCATTTTATTTTGGAGAATCCTTTTTACTATGGTGAGATGAAAACCAAACGAGGTCTTATGCCTCATGTCTATAAACCTTTGGTAAGCAAAGAGCTGTGGGATATGTGCCAAGAGCAAAAGGCCATAAGAGCAGGACAATTTTTAAGGACATCTGAGAAAAATTTGTTATATCGTGGATTAATTATATGCGGTGTAACCAACAGACAGTGTCCTTGTGAGCTAAAAAAAGACGTGTTTAGTTATGTGGCTTGCTGGCGGAAGGATAAAACAAGGATTTATATTCGTGAAGAAGAATTTACCAAGCAAATCCGTTCAATTCTCAATCGCATAAAACTTCCCGATTGTATCATAATAGAACTGCAAAAGGAGCTAAAAACGGCCAAAGCTTCGGAAAGAAAATTCTGTGCAGAAGAAATTGCAAGACTTAAAACTGAGCAAGCGAAGTTAAAACAAAAGATGGATATTTTGTTTGATATGCGTTTGGACGGAGAACTAGACAGAGAAACCTTTGATTTGAAGCGAAATGAACTACAAGTCAGAATAACCCGCTTGAATAATAAGATTGTAGCCCACGAAAAGGCAGATAACAGCTTTGATGAAACGATACTAGGACTTTTGGATATTGCGACGCAGGCAGGATATATTTTTGAAAAATCCTCTAACGTGGATTTGAAAAGATTACTCTTAAAGTTTGTGTTTGAGAACATTACCTTGACCGAAGGACAAATCAGTTACAAATTAAGATTTCCGTTTAATGAGTTTGCGAATCTTACCACGCCGAAGAAGAATAAACCAACATCGTACGAACCGACGCCAAGCCTTATAAACCAAAGCGTTTTGGTAAATAATAACCAAAATGTACAGTCAGGGTATATGAATTTTTGCGAACCACAATTTACTGATAAAAATCAAGGAGTTACATTAAAAAATGCAACTCCTCTCCAATCTGGCTGGGGTGGCTGGATTCGAACCAACGAATGTCGGCACCAAAAGCCGATGCCTTACCACTTGGCGACGCCCCAATATTTTCCAATCGTTTATCAATATTAAGCGACCTTCTTGCTATATGCTGTTTGCTGTCAAATATTAGCAGTTAACATTAGCACTTTCCATCACCATATATTAGCAGCTAACTCCTTGTCAATAGGTTATTTTTAGGCTTTGTGGAATTTTATTTGCTAAAAATGTAAATTCTATTTTACAAAAACTTCATTTCCGTTGATTTTGTTAATTCAAATTTACAAAAATTAATGCGGTGGTCTGAATGTCGTCGGTGTGTGTTTTGTATTGAGTTGCATATATCGTTTGCCTTCGTTTCCCTGCGTTTTGAGTGCGGAAATTGATTTTTTTACGGTAAATGATGCACAAAACAGCACCACCATATTGTACGATGAGATAATAATTATATTAGGATATTTTTACTTAAAGTATTGACTTTTATAGAAATATGATATAGATTATAACATATTCTTTGTAAAAATTTAACACAGAAAGGGTTAAAATGTTAGTCGAGTTCAAATTTAGCAACTTTTTAAGTTTTAAAGAAGATGTGACTTTCTCAATGGAACCATTATCACAAAATGGCTCAAACCCAAATACAATTGATACGAACTTAAAAAAAATTCCGCAATTGTATAGAACTGCTGGCGTTTTTGGAGCTAATGCCTCTGGTAAAACTAATTTTATCAAGGCAATGGCTTTTCTCTTGTATGTTATTCAAGAAAGCTATAAAAATGGCGTTGATGGTAAATTTCCAGAAATTGAGTATTTGTTAGATGACCGCAAAGACAGACCTTCAACTTTTGAAATTAAGTTTATTGTTAACGAGCGACTTTATGAATATAAAATCGTAATGTTAGATAATAGAATTGATGCTGAAAGCTTATATTTCTATCCTATATCGCAGACATCATCAGCTAGAGCTAATCGAGTATTTGATAGAAAATACGATGGACAAGGTAAATATATATTTGAAAAAATGTCGGGAATTCTTCAAAGCTGGTCTGATGAAACTATTGCAACCAGATTGTTTTTATCAGAGATAGTTAATAATAGAAAATGCCAAGTAAAAGAAATTCAAGAAGTATATGAATGGCTGACTAAAACACTTTTGGTTATGGATAGAAAAGTATTATCCTCAGTATTTTCATTGGATCAGATTGCTGTTGGTGAAGGTAAAGAGATAATTAGCTTGCTGAAAAAAGCTGATTTAGGATTGGAAGACATTAAAGTAGAGAAAATGTCAGCAGAAGATTACATAAAGTATTTGCAAGCACATAATAAAACAATACCACCGCAAGCTGTAGAAAAGTTACTTTCAGGTCAAGTGGTGTTGTTAAATGCAAAGAGCTATCACAAAACAGAAAATGGCTCGTTGCGTGAGTTTGATTATGAAAAAATGGAATCAGCAGGTACGCAATCCTTTTTATCGTTGGTTGGTCCATTTTTGAAAGCCATTAAACAAGGACAAGTTGTTTTAGTTGATGAATTAGATGTAACATTGCATCCGTATTTAGTTAAATATTTTGTGGAAATGTTTAATGATAGAAGAATAAATGATAATAACGCTCAATTGATATTTACTTCACACGCTCATTATTTGATGGATGGTGAACATCTTTCAAGAGACCAGATATGGCTTACAAGTAAAGAACTTAATAAAGGATTTTATTCCGATTTGTATTCATTAAGTGATTTCAAACAACTAACAAGGAAAAATGCTGCATTTCAAAATGCTTATTTAGATGGCATTTATGGCGCTGTTCCGATTGTGGAGAAATTGTAATGGCACGCAGACAAAATACGAAAATTCAAAATAAACTTCCTTATAAGTTGTATTACTTTGTATGTGAAGACGAAAAATCAATGCCTTACTATTTGAAAGGGTTGAAGCAAAAATATGATGGTAAAATTGTCATAAAATACAAAACGTCCCACGGAAAAAATGCCTTATCAGTGCAAAAGGAAGCAAAAAAGCTACAAACGGAAATTAAAAATACTGGTGCATATGCAAATGGATATAAAATTGTAGCGTGTTTTGATAAAGACAATAATAAAATCGAGGACATATCTGAAATTATTTCTAAAAATGAAAAATCAGAAGTGATGGCAACGATATATAACAATCCTTGTTATGAATATTGGCTGTTACTGCATATTAAACCAACTGCACAAGGCTTTACCAGTTCAGAGCAATGTTGCCGTGAGACGATGAAAGAAATCAATACGCATTATAATCAGAACTTTGTTGACTTGGATAAATTCAAAAGTGCTGAAAACATTTTTAATATTGTGGGTGATGATTTACCAAAAGCTATTCAAAATGCCAAGTCATTAAAGTTAAAGGACTATAATAGCACATATACCAACGCCCATGTCATTTTTGAAAAACTTATTGATGAAGCCAATATATAATATCGATTGCCTTCGTTTCCCTGTGTTTTGAGTGCGGAAATTGTTTTGTGACGATAAAATGATGCACAAAACAGGACCACCGCATTGTATGACGAAAAAACGCAAGGGAATTGATATTGATATATTTTAGCTTGCGGTGGTTCTAAAAATAATAGTTTCATTTTTTAGCGATAATTGTTTCATTTTTGCAACTATTATCTTGATTCCGTAAAATAATTTTATATGGGGTTGCTTTCGATTTAATCGGTTTTGAGTGCAGATGCTGGCAAAATATGTGCAACTTGTCGTGAAATCCTTGCGACGTGGCTGTATGGTTAAAAAATGAGTATTAACCTATACCTAAAGTTTTACTAATAACTGATGTCAAAAGATTTTTCCCAACATCAGCTGCAACACCAAGTGATAAATCTTTAATTTTATGGACTATTGTATCATTTTCCAAAGCTTTTAAGAAGTCTAATCCTTGAGATGTTATCCTTAATTGCGCTCTGTTGGCTGGTGTTGGATGACTATATCTTGGACCAACAAAAAAACAATAACCTAATTCTTCAATCAATTTAGTATCTCTCGCTAAAAAGAAATGTCCAACAAATTTATCATTAAAAGGCTCTGTTGCATCGGTTTTTTCTTGAATTTGTTTAGCAAAAGTATCCAAGAGCATATAATAATTTTCATTGTCAGCCAAAGTTTGTAGCATAAGTTTTATCAATTCCATATCTTGTTTCATTATTTTGTCTCCTTTACGCTAATTTAGTTGAATATTTAAATATTATCAATACAAAATTAACCTTTGAAGTTTTTTTATATATGCCCTCAATTTTTTAACAATTTATAAAGCAAATTTTTCTTAAAATAAAATAAGTTAATTAACTATTTATTAAGGATTTGTTATGGCTAAAGCATCAAAAAGCGAGTCTAAGACTTCGTATCAAGAAGAATTGTGGAATGCTGCAGATAAATTAAGGGCGCAATCAAGTTTAAAAACCAATGAGTTTTCAACACCTGTTTTGGGGTTGATTTTTTTGAAATATGCTGATTGGCGTTTTGAAAAAGCTCTTGAAGATGTTCCTCAAACTCGTGGAAGAAGTGCTGTAACTCTTAAAGATCATATTGTTGCATCAGGAGCATTGTACATACCAGAAAAAGCAAGGTATAAATATCTGCTTAATTTACCCGAGAGTGAAAATATCGCCAAAGCTGTCAACGACGCAATGAGCTTAATTGAAAATGAAAATAGTTTAGTTTTAGCTGGTGTGCTATATAAAAATTATCAACGCCTAGGAAGTTCTCTTCTTCGAGATTTGTTAAAGAAATTCAATAATATAGATATATCCCGTATTAAAGGTGATGCTTTTGGTAAAATTTATGAATACTTTTTAGGTAAATTTGCGAGCGCTGAAGGACAGCGTGGTGGTGAATTTTATACACCTACATCATTAGTACGCTTGATTGTTGAAATATTAAAACCTATAAGGGGCAATGTATATGATCCAGCCTGTGGTAGTGGTGGTATGTTTGTTCAATCAAGTGAATTTATTAAACGTACTCAAAAAGATGACCCTAATGAACTGATACGTGTATATGGACAAGAAAAAGTTGAAGAAACAGCTAAACTTTGCAAAATGAATTTAGCAGTTCATGGACTGGAAGGAAAAATTGTCACTGCGAATACAATGGAACGAGATGCCTCTTTGATTCCAGCAGGAAAAGACGATAAAGGGCAAGATATTTACACAGATACATACGGTAAAATGGATTTTGTGATGGCTAATCCACCATTTAACGTATCGGGTGTTGATAAAGAAAAAATCAAAAACGATAAACGTTATGCGTTGGGATTACCTAAAGTTGATAATGCCAATTATTTATGGATTCAATGTTTTTATTCTGCCTTATCAAAAACTGGTCGAGCTGGTTTTGTTATGCCAAATTCCGCAAGTGATGCCAGACAAAGTGAACAAACAATCAGAGAAAAAATTATCAAAGCAAATGCTGTTGATGTGATGGTATCAGTTGGCTCCAATATGTTTCATAACGTTACTTTGCCTTGCACATTATGGTTTTTAGATAAAGGTAAAAAAGACACAGAGCGCAAAGATAAGGTTTTGTTCTTAGATGTGCGTGAAATTTATAACCAAGTTGACAAGGCTCACCGTGAATTTACCGAAGAACAAATCGAGTTTATAACCAATATTGTTAAGCTGTATCGTGGTGAAGAACCTTGTTTTGTTGAAGGGAGCCAAACCAAACTTAAACAATATTTTCCAGATTTGAAGTATAAAGACGTTAAAGGTCTTTGTAAGGTTGCAACGATTGAGGAAATTGAAAAACAAGGTTGGAGCTTAAATTCAGGTCGTTACGTCGGTGTTTCTGATAATGCCGAAGAAGAGTATGTTTTTGAGGACAAGCTAAAAGAACTAAATGCAGAATTTGAAAAACTCAATAACGAAGCTCATATTCTAGAAAACAATATTGCTCTTAATGTGAAAAAATTGTTAGGAGCGTAATATGGTTTGGGTTAAAGATAATTTAGGTAATAGATTGAAAGTTATATCTGGTTATGCTTTTAAAAGTCTTGATTTTTTGGATATAAAAGAAAAAAATATTCCTGTTATAAAAATCAAAAATATTAAAAATGGCTTTGTAGATATTGAAAATGATATACAATATGTTTCAAATGAAAAAATAAACATAGATAATAAATTTAAAGTTTTTAATGGAGATATTTTAATATCTTTAACTGGTTCACAAATTACTCAACCTAATTCTGTTGTTGGTAGAATTGCAAAATGTTATTTTAATGACGATCAAATAGCATTGCTAAACCAAAGAGCTGGAAAGTTTATAATAGACAAAGAAAAATTAAATAAAGATTTTTTATTTTATCTTTTATCTAATGATAAATATAAACAAAAGCTTGCCTTAATGGGACACGGTGCCGCAAATCAAGCAAATATAAGTCCTTCACAAGTAGAAAGTCTTGAAGTATATTTGCCAGATAAAGTAGAAGAACAGCAGAAAATCGCTAAAATTCTTTCTAATTATGATGATTTGATTGAGAATAACAATAAACGCATCAAGATTTTAGAAGAGATGGCACAGAAAATTTATAAAGAATGGTTTATTGACTTCAAATATCCAGGACACGAAACTGCTACGTTCAAAGATACCGAACTTGGCAAAATTCCAAGTGATTGGGAAATTACAAAAGTTGAAACATATTATAATACGTCATCTGGTGGAACACCTTCTCGGAAAGAGCCTTCATATTATGATAAAGGAACTATAAATTGGGTTAAAACAGGTGAGCTTAAAAATACATTTATTATTGATACTGAAGAGAAAATTACCGATTTAGCAATAAAAAAATCCTCAGCAAAATTGTTTGTTGAAAATACTATTGTTTTGGCAATGTACTGCGGAATGGGTGATATATCAATAATGTCAAAACCTATGGCTACAAATCAAGCTTGCTGTGTTTTTATACCTAAATATGATTATTTAGATTATCCATTTACTTATTTATTTTTTAACAACATAACAAAAGAAATGACTAATATTTCATTCGGAGCAGCACAACAAAATTTAAGCCAAGAAGTAATAAAAGCCTATATAGTTAAATTTCCAAATAAGAAAACTATAGTAGATTTTAGCTATAAAGTTAAGCCAATTTTCGAGCAAATTAAAAATTTATTATTTAGAAATAACACTCTTAAGCAAACTCGTGATTTATTACTACCTCGTTTAATGTCTGGTGAAATTAATGTAGAGGATTTGGAGGTTGCCTGATGTGGTTAAGCAATGCAGGGATTAGTTTTGTTTGCAATTTGATTACTGGTAACTCTGGATTGACAGCGGTTAAAAGTAAGGAATTTATATTGGAGTTTCTGAGTAAATATATTGATGATATTATAAATTTTGACGATTATTGCTCTGAGAATAATTTATTAGATGAAAGGAAAGCTTTGCAATCTTATTGCCAAACTGTAATCAAGGATATAAAAGGTTGTAGCAAACTTACAATGCTTGTCGAAGATTTGTTAAATAATCGAAACTTCTTTGTAGATAAAACTGTTGTACCAACTGAAACTTATTCTACTGAAGAAGCTGTCTTTGCATTTAACCAAAATATGTCTGAGCTAAATGACAATGATTTGCCACGTGATCCGTATAATATAAAACTCATCAACAAGAAATACAAAGTAACAAGTATAGATGATTTGATTGTTGATTTTCGAATTATAGAAGAGAATGACAATTTAAGTAATTATAACCTAATTAATCAAACTTCCCAAAAATGCATAAAGCGTTTACATGAGATGGATTTCACAGGAACAATTACCGTTGCAAGGACACTATTAGAACAGATAACAAGAGAAATTATTATACAACAAAGAAAAAGCTTCAATGATAATGATGATATAAAAACTCTAATAAATAAATGCTTGAAAAGTTTAGATTTTGATGTTAGCCAAATGTCAGATGATTTGAAAGAAGTTTATGGTAAAATTAATAGTGGATTTTCTACTGTATCACAAGGTTTAGGGTGTATGAGAAATTGTATGAGTGACTCTCACGGTTCGACCTGCATTGCAACGGAAAATGACGCTATCTTAGCTATAAATGTTTCAAGGACATTGTCATCATTCTTACTGAACAGATATTGTTTATTGCATAATGGAGCATAATAATGGCAAATGGACTAAATGAAATACCAATGGAAATTGCGGCTTTGGACAGGATTATTGACCAAGGTTATGAAGCTGTTGATTGTGGTATTGAAACTTTTGGTGAAAATGCGACTTTAGGGCGCAAAACTCCCGAAGATGTTGTTCTTCTCGATAGATTAAAGCAAAAAGTTATTAATTTAAATCCAGAACTACCGATTGAAGCTATTGATGATGCCTTAAATACGTTATTGCAAAGTAAAGCCAATTTAACCTTAGTTGATGCCAATAAATTTTACTACAATCTACTTAAAAATGGTGTTGATGCAACTTTCAAAGATGAATATGGCATTGAAAAAGAAGACAAAGTTAAAATAATCGATTGGCAAAACCCAGAAAACAACGACTTTTTGATTACCAGACAATTTAAAATTTCTGGTGAAATGTATAATTGCAGAGCTGATATGGTTTTGTTTGTTAATGGGTTACCTTTGGTATTTATTGAACTGAAAGCAAGCCATAAACATCTTGAAAATGCCTATAACGATAATATCAAACACTATTTAGATGCCATACCGCAAGCATTTTATTATAATGCATTTATCGTTATATCAAACGGAACAGAAACGAAAATAGGTTCGATAACTTCACCATTAGAACACTTTTCAGATTGGAAGAAAATCAATGATGAAGGTGAAGCTGGGGTAATTTCTTTAGATACTGTTATCAAAGGTGTGTTTGATAAGAAAAATTTGTTGGATATTATCGAAAACTTTATCTTATACCAAAATACGACTAAAGGATTAATCAAAATCGTTGGTAAAAATCACCAATTTTTAGGTGTAAACAGAGCTTTTCGTAAGATTGATGATGAAGAAGTACGCAAAACAAAAAAACTCGGTGTATTTTGGCACACTCAAGGTAGTGGAAAGAGTTTTTCTATGGTATTCTTAGCCCAAAAAGTGTTGCGTAAAATCGAGGGTAACTGGACATTTTTGATTGTGACCGACCGTGATGACTTGGACACACAAATATATAATAACTTTGTAGATACTGGAGCTGTTACTGAAGATAATGTCAGAGCCAGCAGTAAAAACAATTTGAAGAAGTTGTTATCTGAAGACCACCGTTATGTATTTACGATGATTCAAAAGTTCCAAGGTGCTGAAAAAATATCAGACAGAAGTGATATTATCGTCTTTACTGATGAAGCGCACCGTTCCCAATATAATAAGTTGGCTATGGATATGCGAAAAGCTTTACCAAATGCTTGTTTCTTAGCTTTTACAGGAACGCCTTTAATTCGTGGTGATGAAAAAACAAAAGAAGTTTTCGGGGATTATACGAGTATTTATAATTTTGAACAGTCTATTTTAGATAAAGCAACTGTGAAGTTATATTATGAAAACAGACGACCAGACCTTCAAATTGTTAATCCCAATATGGAAGAAGAAATACAAGCGATTATTGATGAAGCTGAATTAACCGAAGAACAAGAAGAACGTTTTGCCAGTAAATACGCTAATATGTATCAAGCAATAACCCGTGATGACCGTCTTGATAAGGTTGCACAGGATATTGTTACACATTTTATGGGACGTGGTTATATGGGAAAAGCGATGTATGTTGCTATTGATAAACCGACCGCAGTTAGAATGTGTGATAAGGTTCAATATTTTTGGAAAGAACACATCAAAGAGCTTGAAAAAGAGTTGAAGTCAGCCGATGACGAACAACGTAAATATCTGCAGAATAAAATCGATTATATGAAAGAAACCGATATGACCGTTGTTGTATCAGCTTCACAAAATGAGATTGAATATTGCAAAAAACGTGGCGCAGACATAACACCATATCGTTTACGTATCAACAAAGAAGGTATTAAAAATATCGAAAATCGCTTTAAGGATGCTGATGATCCTTTGCGAATTGTGTTTGTATGTTCTATGTGGATTACTGGTTTTGATGCTCAATGTGTTTCAACAATGTATTTAGACAAGATATTAAAAGACCATACCTTGATGCAAACCATCGCCAGAGCTAACCGTGTCGCTAAAGGTAAAAATAATGGTATAATTGTTGATTACATAGGTATTTTTAATGCACTTCAAAAAGCCTTAGCTGTTTATGGTAATGTATCAGTCGGTGATACGGAAGTTGATGACAATCCTGCTATTGAAAAAGCTGAGCTTATACGGTTACTTGATATTTCATATAAACGTATGCAAGAGTTTTGTCAGTTGCACAAGATAGATGTTGAAGCCATTATCAACGAGAAAGATACGTTTAAGAAAATTGCTTATTGTGATGATGCTGTTGAAATAATTTTAGAAAACGATAAGATAAAAGCTGATTTTCAAAACAATGTAGCAGAATTGAAAAAGCTGTTAAAGGCAGTTTTACCAGATGTTGCTGCTGAACAATATATAGAGCAAATTTTGGTTGTATCAGTTATATCGGCCAAAATAAATTCAAAAATTTTACCTCACGGATCTGATGAGGATATTGAACTTTTAGCCGATAAAGTACGAGAAGTGTTGAATAAATCAATTAAAGTCGCTGATTATCAGATAGAAGAAAAGAATGGTTTTGATTTAACTAAAATTGATTTTGATTTATTGAGAAAACGTTTTGCCGAAGGAAAGCGAAAGACTGTTATTGAACAGATAAAAGCTGGTATTCAAGCTCGAATTATGGATATGGCTAAGTTGAATAAAAACCGTCTTGAATTTATGAAGAAGTATCAAGAGCTACTTGATACATATAATAGCCAAGATGCTAACCTTGAACAATTTTTCAATGAGTTAATACGATTTACTCAAGAGTTAACTCAAGAAGAAAAACGTCATATTGAAGAAAATTTAACCGAAGAAGAATTGGCTGTGTATGATATTTTGATGAAGCCAGCACCCAAACTAACTAAAGAAGAAATTAAAACGGTTAAACAAACAGCCAAAGAGCTTTTAGCAACCTTAAAACGTGAAAAATTGGTTGCTGGTTGGCGAAGAATGCAATCAGCCAGAGCCAAGGTTAAAGTTGCAATCAACGATATATGCGATAAGTTTTTGCCAAGTAAATATGATGAAATAATTTTCAAAGAAAAATGCGACGATCTTTATATGCACTTCTATGATAACTATCAATCAGCTACCCAGAACGTATATGTGATGAATTAAAATTAATAGGAGACTAAGTATGAGAGCTAATGACGAATATTTATTGCGATTTATGGAAGGTCACGATAAACGCTTTACTATCCCAATCTATCAAAGAAATTATGATTGGCGTAAAGCTCATTGTGAAACGTTATATAATGATATTCGAAAGGTAATGCAACACAAAAAAGATTACTTTATTGGCTCTATAGTTTTACTTCAAGATAGTATGAATGAAGCATTGATTATTGATGGACAACAGCGTATTACAACTGTATCTTTATTATTGCTTGCTATGGCTAATTACCTTAAGAATAATAATGGTGATGCTAGCTTAATAGAACAAATTACTGAAACATATTTAGTTGACAAGTATGCCGAAGAAAATAAAAGAATAAGGTTAAAGCCTGTTCATCAAGATAACCAAGCTTTTGAAAAGTTATTTACGAATAATAGAGATGATTTTATTCTAAACTCTAATGTTACTATAAATTATGATTACTTTTATAATAAAATTACCACAGAAGCAAAAAACGGTTTGAATATTCGGGAATTTTTCGAGGCAATAAAACTTTTAAGGATTGTTAAAATTGAATTGACAATAAACGTTGATAATCCTCAAGAGATTTTTGAAAGTTTAAATTCTACTGGTAAGCAGTTAGAAGATTCCGATTTAGTTAGAAATTTTATTTTGATGCGCCAAGATGCAAGAACTCAAGAATATTACTATAATACATACTGGCATAAAATAGAACAAAACACTAATCCAGAAATGAATGATTATATTCGAAATTATCTGACTTATAAATTGAATAATGTACCAAACCAGAACTTAGTTTATAAAACATTTAAGGATTTTGTTTATGAAAAATATGATATTAATTCGATGGAAAGTTTATTGAGTGAGCTTTTAGAATTTTCTCAATATTTTAATAAAATAAGGACAGCAACTACAGATTCAGAAGAAGCTAATACAACACTTAAATATATAAATAAGCTAAAAGTTACAGTATCATATCCATTTTTATTTGATGTGTTTTATTTGTATTATCATCAAAAGATTACAAGAGAAGAATTTGAAGAGATCCTAAAGATAATTGAAAACTACACTTTAAGGCGTGCAGTTTGTGATGTTCCATCTAATGCATTAAATAAAATTTACGCTTCTCTTGCTAAGGATATTCAAAAAAATCCAAATAGTTCAGATAGTTATGTAGAAACTATGAAGTTTATTTTATTGAGCTACAAATCATCTAGTAAAAGATATCCAGATGACGAAGAATTTTATGCTAAATTTATCGAGCGTGATTTATATAATAATCGTCTATATCGTATTTATATTTTAGAAAAATTAGAAAATTATAATAACCGAGAAAAAGTTAATGTTGAACAATTAATCCAAAATAATGAAATAAGCATAGAGCACGTTATGCCTCAAACATTGACTAAAGAATGGAAAGTTGCCTTAGGTAGTAATGCAGATGAAATTTACCAAAAATACTTGCATACAATAGGTAATTTAACTTTGACTGGCTATAATTCGAAATATAGTAATAAAACTTTTGAAGAAAAGAAAACTATGGAAAATGGTTTCTTAGAAAGTAGATTATATTTAAATAAATATATTGCTCAGCAAGATGCATGGAATGAAGATACAATAAAAAAACGTGCAGATTTGTTAACACATAGAGCAATTAATGTTTGGAGTAATATAACTACAAAATATGAATTAGATAAGAAGCCAGCAGAGTATATATACTTATCCGAGGATTTTGATTTTACTGGACATAAGCCAGAAAAGTTTGTATTTTTGGGTGAAGAATATTCAGTTAATGATTGGGCTGTATTATATCGCAAAATATTAGAAATTTTCTATAATTTGGATCCTTCTATAATGATTAATATGAGTCAAGACAATAACATTAATAATATATCAATTGAAGAATCTAAAATGCGAAAGCCGTATAAATTAGATGATATATACATAGAAACCAATTTAAGCACTAAAGATATTTGTAATATGATTAAAATGATTATAGAGACATACAAACTAGAAGAAACTGATTTAGGGATTTTGTTAAGACGTTAGATTGATATAAAAAAAGAGTGGTTGGTTTAATCCTTCCACTCTTTGTCAGCTATGTCGATTTAACATAACGAAATCCTTTCAAGCAACCTTACCAGTAATAGTATTGGTTACGAACAATATTTTTGGCTTGTTGTAGCAAGCATTCTGTAATGAAGCATTGGGCTGTGATGTTTAAAACATCATTCCAATTGTGCGCTTGGGTAAGACTATGTGCTGAATTAATCCTTGATGCCAAAGTCATAGCGTCTAACATTGTATACAAATAACTCACCTCTCTTTCAATATATTAAGGTTAACTAATCGATATGACCTATATATCGATTTTCTGTATAAATGATATACAGTGTAGATAATGCTGTCAAGATGTGATTTTGTAAGAGTTTTGGCTTTTTTTTGCATTTTTCGATTTAAGGTAGTGTTTACCTATGCACCGTAATGAAGTCGTGGCGATGGTTGGGAGAGTGCTTGCATTCTTTTGGGTGCGACTTGGGAATTGTCAAAACAAGCTTTCCACAGTATTTACAGCGAAATTTTTCCACGGACAGAAATTTAATAAGACGTTGCAAAGCTTCCGTAAATGAATTTTTGGACATTTGAACCTCCTTGTTGTTTTGTTTTTTATATATTCAAAATTATTAAAATTAGCATTTAAGCATCTGAAATAGCATAATATTTTTCAAAACATCTGTTGACAACTAAAAAGATATGTGATATAATAAATACATAATGAAAGTTGAAAACTCGAAATAATCGACTTTCATTATAAATCACCGAAAACCTTAAATATCGGCTCTGTTTGTCACAAGACAGATAAGGTTGTTTATGGTTTGATGGTGTGAAAGGTTGGTATGTAATGCTGTGGTTGATGAACTCGTTAATAAGTCAAGCACTACTATTACAGCCAGCAACTCTTACGGAGCATCGGTCGCAAGGTCGGTGCTCTTTTTTTTGTTTTAAATCTAACGAAAGGAAAAAATATGTCTGAAATTAAATATCCCGACATTACAGTTAACATTATCGGGCAAAATGGTAACGCTTTTTGCATACTTGGTATCTGCAAAAGGGCGATGGAGCGTGCAAAACTTCCGCAAACTGAAATTGATGCTTTTATGACCGAGGCAATGAGCGGTGACTATGACCACTTACTTGCCACGGTTATGTCTTGGTTTGAAGTCGAATAAGGAGTGCGTGCAATGGAAAACAAAATAAATATTAAAAAAGTCGCTGCATTAAATGACAGCTTGAGAAAGACCTTTACTGGTGGGCGTGTGCTGTTGACAATCGGTTTCCGTTCACTTCCCGAAGATGAACAAGCCGAGGTATTGCAAAAGGTTCGTGCATTTAATGATTTTACCCCCGATAATGACCCATACCACGAACACGATTTTGGACAAGTTATATCAAGCCGAGGGACTCAAGTTTTTTGGAAAATTGATTTATATGATATTAATGATGAGTTCTATTCACCGCAACCAGATGATCCTACGCAAACAAACCGTGTAATGACAATTCTGTTAGCCGATGAGTATTAAAATGACACAAGATATTAAACCATACAAACAAGGCACATTAAGCCGTTGGTGTTCCGTGTATTCAGTAATCAATGCTGTGCGAATAATGGGGCTTGAGTTACCAGTCAACAAAGCACAAGAAATATATGATTATGTTCTCGACCAGCTTTATGTGTATGATGCGTTAAATGATGTTGTGCAATATGGCGCTGATGGTGCAAGGATAGAGCAAATTATTCAGTTCGCAAGAGATTACCTAAAGACCGTGTATAAAAAAGAGCTAACATTTATAAGACCGTTTTACAATAATAAGCTGTTCTTCGACAAACTGCTCGAATATATGCAACAACAGCGCCAACAAAATAAAGCCATTATTATACGAGTAAGAAGTGAAAACATCGACCATTATTCCGTTTTTGATGGTGTGAAAGGTAATAAGCTAAAGTTATTTGACAGCGATCATCTGCCATATATCAAAGTTAATGACATCTCACATATAAAAGACGATGCAAAATTTCAGTTATTAATCAGACAGCTTTACGTTTTGGAGCTGTGCAATCTGACTATACCGAGATTACACACCAAGAAATCTGTGCAAACTACATCGAAACCACGATTAAATGCACATCTGTGAAGCCGAGTCATAAATTTAAATTGCACATATAGGAGTAAAAAATATGATATTTAATTACAAAAGAGTTTCCACAACCGACCAAAATACAGAGCGCCAACTATTAAATGTTGCTTGTGATAGGGAATATGTCGAAAAAATCAGTGGTAAAAATACTAACCGCCCAGAACTTCAAGCGATGTTACTTAATATCCGAGCTGGTGACGTGGTTAATGTTCATTCTATGGATAGGCTTGCTCGTAACACAAAGGACTTACTGAATTTAGTCGAAGAAATAACCAACAAAGGCGCTAAAATCGTATTTCATAAAGAAAATTTGATATTTGCCCCCGATAAACAAGACCCATATCAAAAAATGATGATGACGATGCTTGGAGCTGTGGCAGAGCTTGAACGCAACTTAATCTTAGAACGTCAACGAGAAGGAATTGCTTTGGCTAAACTTCACGGTAAATACAAGGGTGGGCAACATAAACTAACCAACGAACAAGCCGAAGAGATAAAAACCTTAGTCAATAACCGCACCCCCATAACCACCATCGCCAAACAATTCAACATATCCCGCAGAACTGTTTATAATTATTTGTAAAAAAAAATCGGTATGAACTCCTAGCCCATACCGAATATCAAATTATCTAATTTAGAAATTTTACACACTTTCAAATTATCTAATCTAGACAATACTCTTTAATAAAAATTCACGACGTTTTTTATTATTTGTCATCTGCATATATTCAATAGCCAGCTTTAACTTTTCTTTTGTTGTATCATTCTTGGCAAAATATTTCATTCTTTCAATATCTCTATCACAGTAAAACAATACAGCCTTAGAACTTTCACCATCACGACCAGCTCGCCCAGATTCTTGGTAATACATTTCAAGGTTATATGTCCCTTCAAAGTGAATAACTAAGTGTACATCTGGTTTATCAATCCCCATACCGAAAGCGCTTGTAGCAATGACAATACAGTTTTCTTTCTTAAATCTTTTGAGTATTTCTTTTTTATTATCAATCTTACCATTAAATACATAGCTATCAATACCACGCTCTTTTAATATATCTTGAAGCCCTAAAGTGTAATCAATATGAGCACAATATATAATAATCGAAGTTGTTGGTTTATTATATTTATCAAGGTATGGTTTGAGTGTGTCTAATAACTGTTGTAATCCATCATCTTCTTTTCTAACAACGCTATACTTAATATTCTGTCTGTTTAAGTTGCCTTTAAATACTTTGGCTTTTTTAGGCATATTGCACACTTTTTTAATAACGTTTTGTGTGATGTCGCCTGCAGTAGCCGTCAACGCCATAACTTTTGTATCTGAGTATCTCTTTATAAGTTTATTTAGTAGCTCTTGGTAATCAGGTCTAAAATCTTCACCCCATACATCTATACAATGCGCTTCATCAATGGCTATCATACAAATATCTAATTTAGACAACACATTTTCCAGCTCTATATTTTTTAACATTTCAGGAGCTATATATAAAAACTTATATCTACCTCTTTTTAATCTTTTTAATTTTTTATCTCTATGTTTAGTTTCACCAGTAAATGCAAGAGCTAACTTTTTATGTTTCTTATTCAGTTTAGATACTTGGTCGTAAATTAAAGATACTAAAGGTTCTATAACTATACATAACCCTTTTAATTGTAAAGCTGATGCATAATAACATAAACTCTTACCAAAATTAGTAGGTTGAATAACAATACAATGTTGATGGTCTTTAATATAATTAATGATTTTCTCTTGTTTAGGTTTATAAGAATCATACTTTAAAAATTGTAACACAATCTTATTAGTTGATATAGGCTTGGTGTATGTGTCGTGGTTGAGGGCTTTTTTACCCAATTTTCCCGTTTTTTTGCCCCTTTTAGCCATTCTGATGCAGTTTTGAGCCATTTTATCGGCTTGGTTGCTGATGAAGTTCGTCAGTAAACCCTTATTAAAGCAAAACACCTGTTCACCCAATGACAACTTATCCAAAAACAATAAATGGTAATTATGAATTTTATCCTTTGGTCTTGTGTGGTAATCTTGGCGCTTTTCAGAATATGGTAAAGCTGTTAAATCTTGTTGCTGATAGTTTGTCATATATGTCTTGAATTTGCACATATAACTGGCTACTTTTTCGGAATCTTTAACGGTCTCAATATCAACTACCTTCAATTTTTGCGGTCTTTCATAAATAAGCGGATCATTATTCTTTGACACAATAAATGTATCTCGATTTAATTTGAATTGATATTCGAGAGGGTATAAACGAGCGAAATAGTCTTCTATGTTATTTTTACTAATGCCACAAATTAAAATATGAAAATGGGGCAAAAATGCTCCCATGCGTATATCATATTTCACTTCAAATGCCACATAACCGAAAGCTGTTTCTAATCCACGTAGTTGTTTAATAATAGTATTTTTAGCAGTCTTGACGTTGAAGTTAGTCAAATCTTTAGGTGCAACGAAATAGGGCGTTTTATCAATACGACCTTTGCAGCAGTTAATAGTTACGAAATAAACATCATCTGGATTGAGTTTTTTACTTTCGGCTAAGAGCTTGTAATTATCAATCAGATGTTTAATTTCAGCGTATTTTACTTCTTGTTGTTGTGATGCATAAACGATATTGGCAAACGTTTCTGATGAATGATGCTGCAATCGATTTCTTAATTCAATCAACTCTTTTTTGTGCGTATTGTCTTTTGTTGTGCGAATTTCATCATTTAAGCTATCAAGGCGAGCATCACTTTCTTCGGCAATTTCTGCGCCAGACATAAATTTGGTGGATTTAATCGTGCGTAATCTCATTTCTTTGTACCTTTCGTAGAAAATATGGCTACGATGCGTATTTCAGCACCGTAGCCATGTGGAAGTTATTTCTTTTTTGATGCAAGAGACTTCTTATAGGTCTTCCTAAATTTAACAAACTCTTTCATAAAATTAGTGTTTGTTAAACAATACGGTTTCCCATTAATACTGCAAAAAATAAAGTCTCCATCAATTTCTTTTTCTTTGGCAATACTTAACGTTTTGCGAATAGTATCATCGACACCATTATCCTTCGCAAATTCTTTAATAACATCATCAAAGTTCTTTACTGGACGAACTTTCTTGGTGTTATTGTTTTCCTTGCCATTATAAATGATTTGAAGACCGAATTTTTCAATCATCTTCATAACTTCATCAATCTTATCACAAGGTGCACCTTTATTCTTTAAAAACTTAACGGCACGATTGTATTTATTGCGATTAGATTGATTGATAACTTTCTTTTTGTCATCCTTAACATCTGATGGGAAAAGACACAAAAGATACTTTCTAGCACCTTTTTCAAAGTCGTCGTTTCCAAAAGTTTCGTTAATATGACAATAAAGTGTCGCTAGATAAAGACGTGTTGTTTCTCTACTTTGAATTTCACATTGTGAAATCTTCTTGAGAAGATCTTGCACTTCCTTATACTTTGCAGACGATTTAATAACATCATTCATAATTGCATCAAGACGCTGACTATCGGTTACCTTTCTACGGGTAACAGAACATGTCTTAGTACCACGACCGTGAATCTTACGAACAATATTTTTCCAAGTCTTTTTAAAGGTGGACTTCGACACCTTTTTATTATGTTTTACCATAATATTATCAACCTTATCAGGTTCTGATTAAGTAATAAGAAGTTTATATTGGATTTCAGAACCTCAATCCAATCTAAACAGCAAACCAACTTGTTTGATTTGATGCTTTTACTGTAGCATAAAACGCTGAAAAAGTCAAAAGAAGGAAATATTTAAACTTGTTTTTAAAAAAATAAAATCATTCTAAATAAATTATAATGATATTTATTTAAAGTAAGTAAAATAAAGAAATTTTAATTTTTATATTTTGAATTTTTAATAAAAAATCATTATAATAAAACTATAACGATTTTTATTTTTTAAAACCCCAAAAAAAGATGATGAAAAAGGGGTGAAAAAAGGCTAATTTTCGATGATTTTTAGCTCAGAATCGGTAAATTTTGGTAGAATCGGGGTAGACTCCTTGAAATTAAAGGTTTCAAGGTCTGATTCCTTTAATACAGCCCAGTCGGTTTCTGTATCAGCATATTTACGATTGAGGTCAGTCAAAACTCTTTGTGCATATAAAGTGTAGCCTATAATATCGTGGTATTTTTCAAATATTTTAGTGTTATCCAAATTAGATACGGCATTTTCAAAGTTGCTTTGATTCAGAACTTTTTTATCTTCCAAGTTACGAATTTGAATATGGTGATGCTTGATTAATGTATAAACATAACCAAAAATAAGTGGAGCAACAGCAATATATTCTTTGCGGGCTTTTTCTATCTTGTCAAAACTTATATTTATTACCTTTTTCTCTTTCTTCTTATTATTATCTTTTTCTATGGCAAAATATAGCTGATTAGTGAGTTTTCGTGCAGTCATCATAGCGTGCTTTGCTTCGGGGCGTTTTGCTAATCGTAATAAGTTATATGTTAAAAAATACACGGTCATTATAGCAGAAGCATTATCAAACAAGTGATTTTCAAGGTCTTTATAGTTCATACCATACGCAAGGTTATAATCTCCATCATTTTGTTCATAGGATTGATATTCTGCATTATATAAGTCAAAAAAATGATTAGGGAGCTTTTGGTGTTTGAGGGCATATATTTTAAATCTTCTTCTCATTAATGGAGCTGGGGTTTTATCTTCTTTTCTAATACGGTTACGCAAAATATCTTCCATCAGCATAAAAGATACAGCAACTTTAAATTGCACCAATTCATCATCATTTTTGGCAGCAATATATGCAAGAAGATGGTAAATAATATTTTTTTTAGCAGTAATAATAGAATTTCTGGTTATTTCACTATTAAAATAAGGTGTGGTAATTATCGGCATATTCCATAGCTCCATCATATATAAAGATGACTTAAATCTAAACCATCAAAGGTTAAATTTTCGGAAACGGTTTTATATAGTTCTTTGGCAGAGATACTGCCATAATGTGATGCCAAACTTGAACCTTGATCCCAACCACCCAAAATAACAACTCTTTCATGCGGAACCTGATGGTTACGAAGTTCACTGCGGAAAGTGTGTCTAAATGAGTGTGCAACGTGTTTAGGTAAAAATTTATCGTCATTATTATCAATCGTTTCATTAAGTTTATCCAGCAGTCGATTAAAAAACTTTGATACGCTGGCTGATAATTCACCACGGCAATTCGGCACAAGTTCGGGGAATATGCGCTGGGTTTTGTTGGTAATGTCATTTTTTTGTTGTTCAACATATTGCAGAAAGCCACATTTAATTAACGTCGGGTGTATCGGTATAATTCTGATGGCATTGGCGGTTTTAACCCGTTTTCCGTTTTTATCGTTAATACTGAAACAAACAACTTCATCTTTAGTAATAATATCTGCGGTGGTGAGCTGGCATATTTCATTAAGTCTCATACCAGAAAATAAGGCAATTAAAGGCACCCAGTAAAAGCCATCACGATAAATCTTGTCACCAGCCTTAAAACGACCAAGACGATTATTTAAACATCCACAATAGACCGTTGAATGAAATATAATATTGAGCTGGTTAATCGAAAACGGTAGATATTTGTCTTGGTTTCTGTTGACTGTGATTGAGGGGATTTCCACTTCTTCCATCGGGTTTTCTTCAATAAATTTCTTTTGTTTTGCCCATTTAAATATTGAGCTTAATGTGTGAATGTAATCGGTTTGTGTTTTTTCGGAAAGAGTAGGGGCTTTGTTATGTTTTGCCATATTGATTGCTTGGATGATGGTTTTTCCTTTGGTTACACCTTCACCAAAACGTTTCGGTATATAAGGAATGTTTTGTATCACGTCATTTAAATCATCAACGGTAATTTGTCGTATAGGTTTGTTTTTCCCGATTATTTCAGCAATCAGCTCCATTTTAGATGCCACACGTTCCTTAGTTGCATCAGATGTTTTGTTGCGTGATACAGTCTGATTATAATATTTAACGACTTGCATCAAAGACATATCGGGTTTGTGTTGTTTCTTCTGTTTGAGTTCGGCTGATATTTCCAGTTGTTTAAAATACATACGGTCAATAAGGCTGGCATCAATTTCACCACAATAGCCATTCAAAAACTCAATCAGATACCGTAAAAGCTGAATTTTTGCCCTCATAAAAGCATTAAATATCATCTCGGCGCAAGTTTTGGTAGGTGTCGCAAGTTGTTTTTCTTGGAAGTAATTATTGGTTTCTGCATATATGTCTTGGTAGTTGCGTTGGAGATATTTGTATTCATAAGCAGAAAGGAGATTTTGAAAATATTTGCGTTCTTCCATTCGATTTGCGCCATTTAATAACCTTCGGCTTTCGGTATGGGACTTTTGCATCAACCAGTCATAAGCGTGTAATTCGGCTTCTTCCTCGGTATATTCAACTTCTCGGCAAATAATAGGTGGCTCTGGTTTAGGCGGTGTTTTGGGAGTAGCAGTTTTTTGGATATGTTTAAGGTTTTCTAAGTCATTTAATATTCGTTGTCGTATCGCCATCGTTTCAAGTTCAACCCGAAGTGAGGCAATTCGTCGGTCTTTGGTATGTAATGATTGCCATATTTGCTTGCGGTGGTAGATAGGAACAAGTGATTTAGGAATATTTATAACAGCATAATAAATGGAGTTACGTTTAAAAAGCATCAAATTCACCTCATAAAATAGGCTAAAATTTGACATTAAACATTAGCAATTTTGGGTTAAAAAAATTGACGTCTGCAATTAGCAAGACGTCTAAATTTTGATAAATTTTTGTAAATATTCTGTAAAATCAAATACTTACAAGGTGTTGGCTGGGGCGGCTGGATTCGAACCAACGAATGACGATACCAAAAACCGTTGCCTTACCACTTGGCGACACCCCAATTAAACAGTATTGGTATATTTATGACACTTTTTTTGTTTTGGCAAGAGTTTTTTATTGTCTATGGGTAATTTTTCGCCGAATTGTTCAACCGCGGATAAAAGTCAGGTTTGTGTATGTTTTTTTATTTAGACGGGAAGAGTGTTTACTTGAAAAAGTTATGCAATGTTTTGCAGAGGGGGAAGTATTTGATTTGACAAAAAGTTGATATTTGGTAATTCTTAGAGAAAGTAATTATCAGGAGTTTTGACAATGGTGTTGATGTCTAAAATGCTTAAATCGTTTGGTTTTGTGCTGTTTGGATGGTGTTTTTGTATTTTTGGAGCGAGGGCTCAAGATGCCTCCTATGAGCCGGTTCTTCCCGATGGCGACCAAGATATTACTTCAGGTATATATTATGATACCGTTTCTCAGGATTCTACAAGCAAAACGCATACGGGGAATATATCTGTATCTGGTGAAGGTGATTTGAATATTTTTACCGAGCAGGCTGCTGATAGTTATGATGCTTCATATACCCTGAACGGGCAATTAACGGTCGGTTCTGGCGAAGCTGTTGAAAGCCAGGTTAATGGCATTGTAAGTATTATAAATATGAGTACGGGCAAGTTTGACTTTACTATGAATGATGGTGCCGTGCTTGTTCAAAATGGCGGAAATTTATATTTTGGAAACAATAAGGGCGGTACAATGAACGTTTTGGGAGTTCCGTCTTTTTATGTGCAGGGTGATAAAAGTGTTCTTGCTTTTTCGGGTGTAGCAGTTGGCGGAGATAACAAATTGGAATCTATTTCCGTCGGTAACATGGGAACTGTTAATCTTGCTAACGGAACCGCAATCAATGGCAGTGACGGTTTGAAAGCCGTTAATGTTTTGACCGGGGGAAAATTATCTCTTAAGGATTCTTCGTTACAAGGTGACTCGTTTAATCTTACGGTACAGGATTACGGTACTGTAGAACTTGATAATAGTACGCTTTCTATTAACAATGCCGCAGCTTCGGCCGGAGATGCGGAGAATCCGGGGGCGGCGATTGTTTTCGACAATGCTGCGCTGACTTTGAAAAACAGCAGTAAATTAGAGATGAAATCTTCTGATAATACGGTTGCTTCGGGAGCTTTTTCTTTTACGGATTCTGATGTTGATGTCAGCGGTTCCAGTACGCTGAGTAAAGGAAACAGCGGAGATATGCTCTTCAGCGGCGGAAGCTTGAACCTTGGAACTTCTGGAGATACAGGGGATATATCCAAAATTTCTCACAGCGGCTCGACCGGGAGCATTAGGTTGTCGAATGTCGGTAATGCAACCCTGAGCGGAAAATCCAGCATTGAAAGAACCGGCACAGGGGGAGACATTGTCGTTAACAGTACGGGGCTTGTGATGAAAGATGAAGCTTCATTAAACGTTTCAACGGCTAGCGGAAAAGTTGTGTTTTCCAGCGCTGTTGCTCAGCTTTCTGACAAGGCCTCAATTCAGGCAACGGGAGATTCGAATGAGGTTGTGATTGAAAATAACTCTAATGTCACAATGGCAGATGAGTCCAGTATGTCGGCAGATCATGTCTATGTTAGTAACGGAGGTTCTTTGGAGCTTACCGGTTCAGCGAAGATTACGGCGCCCGGAGATGCATCTGTTTCTGATTCTGAAGGGGTCAAAGTCGTGGCATCCAGCGTGATTATGAGCGAGAATGCAAGCATTGAAGGGGACGTTTCGCTTGAAAATGGCGGTTTTTTAGGAATGTCAGGTAACGCGAAGATTGATGGAGATTTGAATACAAAATCAACTACGGGGTATTCGACTATCAGCATTGGCAGTACCAGCGGCGGTTCATCGGACGTTACTATTAATGGAAGCATAGATATTAGTCAATCGGTTTTGAGCATTTTGAATGGTAATACATTACGCTTGGGGGCAGGTAGTAATAATTCATTTAAGAACGGATCTTATCTGAGCCTTGGTACCGGAAAACTTGATTTGAACGGCGGTAATTTGACAATGTCCGGAGATTCTACTTTAACCTTGCGTATTGCCAGTGAAAGCGAGTATGGACAGATTTTAAATGCCGGAAAAATTGATATTAAACCGGGTGCCGGTCTGGATGTCAGCATTGACAAGAATGTGGTGAGCAAAGGACAAACGAAGGCATTTCAGATTTTGAGCGGAACTGTTGATGGTGATTGGGTTAACCTTAACCGCAGGTATAAATTTGACCATCTCGGTGGGGGAAAATATAATGTTACCCAGGTAGCGGATGCCGGCGATATCGTCATTATGGACGGCGGTACGGAGAACAATGCCAATACGGCGAATGCATGGCTGGAGGGGAACAGCTTTGCCAATGGCAGCGAAGCGGCCAAAGTGTATGACGAACTGGATTACTTGTCTCAGTATGGCCAAGGTTCCGAATATGTTGACGCTTTGACGGCATTGGCGCCGGACGCAGCGCCTCTGGTGCGCTCACTGACGACGGAAAACTCGAATCAGATTTTCAATACGGTGCAGAATCGTCTGGAGGGAGGTTCTTCTCTGAGGATGAAACCGGGACGGGCAGGGCGTTATGCCCGCGGGCTGGCTTCCGGCGACATGTACCGCGAAGACGCGATTTGGGTTCAAGGTTTATATAATCACTCCGAGTTGAGCGACACCAAAGAGGCCAAAGGGTTTGAGATTGATTCTTACGGCGGTGCCATCGGTCTTGACAATTATGTGACCGACAGCCTGAAACTCGGTATCGGTTATGCCTATACCCACGGTGACATCAGCGGTTTTCTGCGGGATACCGACGTTGATACTCACACCGGTTTTGTTTACGGCGAGTTTAAACCGAACCGCTGGTTCCTGAATGCGATTGCTTCGTATAGCTTTGCCAGCTATGATGAAGAGAAGAAGGTGTCCACCTTTAAGGTTAAGGGCGATTATGACGTCAATGCTTTTGGCGCTCAGGTTATGACCGGTTATAAAATGGGTTATGTTACTCCCGAGCTTGGCGTTCGTTATCTCAACGTTAAACAGGACGCTTATGAGGATAGTATCGGACAAAGAGTTGATGCGGTTTCCAATGACGTTTTGACCGGTGTTTTCGGAATCCGGATTAAACAGGATTTCTTCCCCAATCGCGGTTTCAGCATTCGTCCGGAAGTTCATGTTGCCGCAACCTATGATTTTGTTCAGGATGATGCGGTTTCGGTGGTTTCCTTGCCTAACGGCTCGGTTTATCAGATTGAGGGCGAAAATCTGGACAAGTTCGGTTTGGAAGCCGGTGCCGGTTTGACGCTTGACGTCGGCAACCGTCTTGAAATGGCCGTCAGTTATGAGGGCAAGTTCCGTAAGGACTATACCGATCATTCCGGACTGGTGAACATGAAATTTAAGTTCTAAGCCATATGACTAAAAAAAGCCTCCGTTACGGAGGCTTTTTTTAGTCCATAATCTTTTCAGATGCATTTGGTGCGGCGCAGCATTTTTTTCTTTTCTTCTTTATTTTTCAAAACATCCAAATCGCGCTCGGTGGCAATCTTATCAAGTATGGTTTTAATAACTTTGTCTAACTCTTTGTTTTCGCTGTAATCGGCGGGCAGGGCAAAGTTGACGCGGTTGTCGGCGAGAAGTTTGATTGCTTTTTTGCGTTCATGGCTTTTCTTGGGGGCATAAACGGCAATGGCGTTGCCGCCGCGCTCGTTAACCAGTTTCATGGAAGGGATGTCTGTCATACCGTCGCCGAAATATATCATCCGGTCAAAGGGAATAGGACGTTCTTCGGTCGGCATAAATTCATTAACGGCAACATCGTCAATTTTGCAAAGGCCTTTGTTTATTTTTGAAAGGAACTGAACTTTGATGCTGTAGTTGATGACGCGGGCCGGCCAAACGGGAACGCCCTGTTCGTCAAAAGCATAGCTGCAGGCAAACATATCTTTAAAATAATGGCGGATTTCCGCGCCGGCAAGAATTTCCTCATAGCCGGAAGAAATGAGGTAATGTTCGATGTCGAGATCCAGATTTTTGCCGTATTCGTTAATGCGCTCAAACCATTCCCGCACTCCCGGGAAATATTCGATGTTTTGTCCGCATTTTTTCAGAAACTGTCGGGTCAGGCGGAGTTTTTTTTCTTTGGCAGTTTTCATAAAGTAGTACATAGAGCCGGTGACCTGGTCGGCTTCCTGGTCGGCAGACCATTGGTTGGCCATTTTCCAAAAACGGTCGGGTTTCATGCCTAAAGCCGGAATCAGTGAGAAATCTTGCATATAACCGGTGCTGAGGGTTTCGTCAAAGTCGTAGATTAATGCTACTTTTGTCGGTCTTTTTGCCATTTTGTTTTATCTCCACTTGCTTTTTAAGAATAATCATTATACAAATAATAAGTTAAAATTTTACTTAAAGAGGAATATTGAGATGGTAGCAACAACTATGGACCAGTTGGTCGCCTTATGTAAACGTCGCGGTTTTATTTTTCAGAATTCGGATATTTATGGCGGTTTACAGGGCGTGTATGATTACGGTCCGCTGGGGGTGGAATTGAAAAATAACCTGAAAGCCGCCTGGTGGCGTTCAATGGTTTATGAACGCGACGACGTCGAGGGGCTTGATGCGGCTATTTTGACCAACCAGAAAGTGTTGCATTATTCCGGACATGAAGATACTTTTTCCGACCCGATGACAGACTGCCGCAAGTGCAAAGGCCGTTTTCGCGCCGACCATATTAAGGACGGCAAATGTCCCAACTGCGGGTCTACCGATTTGACCGATCCGCGACCGTTTAATCTGATGTTTAAGACTTCTATCGGCCCTGTTGACGACGGTTCTTCTTATGGTTATCTGCGTCCGGAAACCGCTCAGGCTATTTTCACGCAGTTTAAGAACGTGGTTGATTCAACTTCCCGCAAGCTGCCGTTCGGCATTGCCCAAATCGGAAAGTCTTTTCGCAACGAAATTACGCCGCGTAACTTTATTTTCCGCGTTCGCGAGTTTGAGCAAGCCGAGCTGGAGTATTTTGTGCGTCCGGGAGAAGATGAGCAGTGGCATGAAAAATGGAAAGAAGCCCGCATTAAATGGTGGGAAGACCAAGGACTGAAACGCGAGCATATCAATATTTACACCACGCCGAAGGAAGACCTGGCCCATTATGCCAAAGCTTGTTATGACATTGAATATCAGTTTCCGCACGGTATGGAAGAACTTGAGGGAATTGCCAACCGGACGGATTATGATTTGGGTAATCATACCAAGGCGCAGGAGGAAATGAACCTGACTTCGCATTGTCACCCGAATCCGGATTCAACTCAGAAGCTTTGCATTATGGACGATGCATCCAACAAATGGGTGGTTCCGTTTGTCATTGAGCCGTCAATGGGCGTTGACAGAGGGGTGTTGGCGGTCATGACCGAGGCTTATGAGGAAGAGGATTTGGGCGAGGGCAACAGCAGGGTTGTTTTGAAGCTCAAAAAGCATCTGGCTCCGATTAAAGTTGCGGTTATTCCGCTTAAGAAGAACAATGAGCAGATTATGGCGAAATGCCACGAGATTAAGCAAAATCTGTTGAAACTGGGCATTGGCCGCGTTGCGTTGGAAAATACGGGAAATATCGGCAAGGCGTATCGTCGTCATGATGAAATCGGAACGCCTTTGTGCATTACGGTTGATTTTGAGACGATTGAAAACCAGCCGGAATCCGTTACTGTCCGCGACCGTGACACTATGGAACAACACCGTATCAATACGGCCGATTTGAAAGAATATCTGAGAAATTATTTCTTGGATTAAGCTCTTCTGAAGCATAAATACAGGCCCCGGGATGTTGAGTCTCGGGGGTTTTGTGCTTATGCTTTGAAAATTATCTGTAAGGCCAGTCGTTTTCAATGGATAGAAAAGCCGCTTATGTTAAGCGACTTGAGGAAATTCAGATGAACTCGTCAACTTCGGCGACAGGTTCGTTTTTTTCATAGAAATGTTTAAGGTAGCTATGACCTGTGCGGTCGAGTTCTTCATCTTTTATAATGGCTTGGTTGTTGTCATAGACGCCGACTTTATGCGAATTGTCTGAAACGGCGGTTTCTTCGTAAACACCGCTGGCTGCCAGAGCCTCTATTGTATTGTTTACGTAATTTGCAGGGGCGGATACGACTTTGCTTTCCTTGGCTTCTTTTTTGTTAAAAAGGTTTTTTCCGTCAGAATTGCGTGCGTTTGTATCATCACGGACGGAAACGTTATTATTGGTATCAATAACTTCGACAAATTGCTCATCGCGATTGGCGGGCGAGTAATTCCGGTCAACTCTGGTGGCCGGGGATGAGGTGCTTACTCTTCTAGCAGGGGCAATACTCATATGGATTCTCCAACGAAAAATCAGGCTTTATTCTTAAGCTTACAAATCCAGTATAGCATACTAAAATTTAAAAGGCTATATTTATTTGATTTTATGTAAAAAAATCCCCGGAAAAAGATTCCGGGGAGCAAATTTAATAATTATGGGAGTCGTCGTTTATGTTTTCTTTGATGTCGTCTTTGATTTCTTCGGTTTTTTCTTTGGCATTGTCCAGTTTTTCATCAACACGTTTTTGAGTGTTTTCTACTTTGGCTTTCGCGCTTTCCATTTTTTCTCCGAGATAGCGGAAAAACTTTTGGATGTAAGGCCATGCCTCTTTGCTTCGCTCAATGCTCCATTCACGGATGTGGTCAAAGTTAATGACGCCAAACAGGGCGGCGACGATAACGGCAATCAAAATCCAGGTTAACATTGTATTTCTCCTTTATTAATTAATTTATTGAGAACTTCAGTCGCATCATAGTCGTCACGATAGGGCTCGACGGTGCCGATAATTTCAGCATACTCGGCAGCCTGCGAAGAAATTTGTTGCGAGGGTGTCGCCAAGGTTGTTAGCTGAGCAATGCGCGACAGCCTTTCTTCCGCAGGTTCGCTCAGCGGCGGGCAAACGGCGGCGATTTCTCTCAATTCGGAAATATCGCCCAACGCATAGCAGACGGCATCACATCCGGCCTGCAGAGACGTCAGCGTTTTTTCCGTTATGGAACCTTTTAGGGCGTGCATATCTATGGCGTCGGAAATGAGCAGGCCTTCAAAACCGATAATGCCGCGGATGACTTCTTTTATTCCGTTCGGGCTTTGTGTTATCGGCCGTCGTTCATCGACGGCTGAGATAATAATATGAGCGGTCATTCCCGCCGGTGCATCGTTAAGCTGTCTGAACGGATAGAAGTCTTGTGCCAGGTCGTCGAGCGAGTTGTCCAGACGCGGCAAGTTGAGATGCGGATCAACCGCGGCCCTGCCATGTCCGGGAAGATGTTTGATGCAGGGGCATATTCCTTGTTTGATATACTCATCGACCATCGTTTTGCCAAGGTTGGCTACAACTAATTTGCTAGAGCTGAAGCAGCGGCTTTTCAACGCAGGCGTTGTTTCCGGGTATATTATATCCAGCGAAGGGGCATAATTCATATTTATGCCCAGGGTTTTGAGGTCGTCACTGATTAATGCCGCGTGCAGGGCTGCCGCTTTGGGAGCCGATGCACCCAGGCTTCCCAGGGTGATGGCCGCCGCATAGCTACGAAACTCCGGCTCGGCCAAGCGTCGAACCCGTCCGCCTTCTTGGTCAACGGCAATCAAGAGGTCATTTCGCCCGATAGTTTCTTTGATTTCCCTGATTAACTCCCGGGTTTGTTCCCGGTTGGCAATATTACGGGAGAAAAGGCTTATGCCCAGCGGATTGGCTTTTTCAAAAAGCCGTTTTTCATCATCCGTCAAACCGGTAGAGGAGCAGGAAAGCATAGCGGCCATAATCGGTTTAGACATTTGGGCATCCTTTAGAGCAGGAGGGAGATGAAAAACTTGGAGGTTTTAATCAGGTAGGCGCCGAAGGGGTTAAAATCAAACCCCAGATAACGTGCAATGACGGGAAGTACGAAAGCGAAAAATATGATAAATACGGAGCCTTCTTTGTATGAATCCAGAAACTTCTGCACCTTAGGATTATCAGACCAGCCCAATAAAATTTTCGAACCGTCCAACGGAGGAATCGGCAAGGCATTAAATACGGCCAAGACGATGTTAAAAGCCACCATGTTGATTAAAAACAGACTGGCAATACTTTTGCCAATGGAGTTGTCCAGACCGGCGACCCAGTGAAGTGCCAGGGCGGACAATGCGGCCAGAAAAATATTCGTTATGATGCCAGCTGCCGCGACAATCAACGTGTCCCGGCGGGGATTGCGCAGTCTGGAAAAGTCGACCGGAACCGGTTTTGCCCAGCCGAAAACCAGTCCGGTTTTGGACAGTATCAGCAAGGTAGGCAATATCAAAGTTCCAAATACGTCGACATGGCGGACAGGGTTCAGTGAAAGCCGGCGGTATCTTTTGGCGGTGTCATCTCCCAGCAAATATGCCGCATAACCATGAGCGACTTCATGGAGCACGATTGCTATGATTATCGGCACAAAATTTACCAGGATACTGATGAGCATTTTATTTCTTCTTTACAATACAGGTTCCGCCGAGGGCCTTGATGTCGTTACAAAGGCGGTCGGCTCCGCTGCGGTCTGCAAAAGCACCGGCATACAGACGGTAATATGTTCCTTTGCTTCCGAGGTCAGCAGTCTCAACTTCGTGCGGCTGTTTTTGGAGAACATTATATTTTTTCACCAATCCTTTCCACGCACCGTTAACAGCGGTTTGGTTGGGAGAGGACATCAATTGGACGCACCATGGTCCGGTTGATGTCGACGGCGTTTGGTCTACGTCGACTTTAACGGCCTCTTTGGCCGGAATAACGATGTTAACAGCTTCTCGTTTGGGAGCTATTTCCTTGACCGGTTCGGGCTGCGGCGCCGGAAGCGGGTCTTTCTTCATGAGTTGTCCGAGAGGAACGTTTTCCGGCTCCGGTTTGGGTTCAATTGCCGGGACGGCTTTGGGAGCTTCAGCGACTTTGATTATTCCTTCAGCCTTTTCCAGAACGACTGAGGTGGTATCCGGCTCGGCAGGCACCGGTGTCGGAGCAGGAGCAGGTTGCGGCTGAGCGGCAATAACCGGGAGCTGAGGCTCTTCGGGAGGAGGAAGCAGGTTTTCAACCAACGGAGCGTTATTGTCTTTCTTTTCGATGATGTCATAGACTGATTTATCCTGATTGAGGATTTCCATACCACCGGGTTCTGTCGGCTGAACTTTGACCGCCGTTTGCGGGCGGCGGATTACCGGGAGTTCAACATTGGGATCATTAGCATAACGCGGCGAGAGGACAAACCATCCGACGACGGCAGCCAGGGCGATGCCGGAGACTGCGCCGATGAAGACGTTTTTGGAGCGGTTGATTTCGTTTTTCTTTTCTTCAAAATTGGCAATAGACTGATCATTCAGTTTTTGGCGAAATTCATTTAAGAAGTCGTCGTCCTTGTTATTTTCTGGAAAGTTTGGAAACATCTGCGGGCTCCTCTCTGGCTGATAAATTCTTTATAGATGTCGGCATATATGCCTAAAAATTAAGTATATGCTATCTCAAAATGTTTTATAATAACTTAACAAAATGTTAGAATCTGGTATGAACGTCCATCAGTTTCTGATGTTCTTCAATCGCCATCATATCTGTCATATTGGCGATGTAGGTACATATGGTTTCGGCCAAGAGTTCTTCCGAGGGAGAAGCCGGAAGCGATGACCGGACCGGCATGGGCAGAAGCCTGCTGTCGTTCATAAAAGCTTCAAAAAGTTCTTCCACAATTCGTTGCGACTTCATATCCATCCGGGCGACGTTGGTATGCGTATAAAAGTATTTTTTCAAAAAGCCGCGCAGTTCCCGGATATGGTGATGCATTTCGTCAGAAAAGGTAATAATAAAGTTTTTTTGCCGGCGAACGTCATCGGCCGTTTCGATGTTGTATTTCTCCAGGTTGCGGCGGCTGTTTTCAAGAATGTCAAAAATCATTTTGGCAATGGTATTGCGGGTGACGGCATAGATACGAAGATTGTCGTCGGCCCGAGGATTTTGGCGGTTGAATTCTTTTATGACCTCGTTTACGAAAGGGAGTTCGCAAAGCTGCTCTATTGTGAAAAATCCGGCGCGGAACCCGTCATCAATGTCGTGGTTGTTGTAGGCAATGTCGTCGGCAAAGGATGCAACCTGCGATTCAAGAGATGAAAAATGCGGCAGGTCAAGGTCGAATTTTTTGTTATATTCTTTGAGATATTTACTGGTTATTTTTTTTATCGGCCCATTGTGTTTTACGGTTCCTTCCAAGGTTTCCCAAGAAAGGTTCAGTCCCACAAACTCAGGATAGTGTACTTCGAGTTCCGTCATAATCTTGAGCGAATTGACGTTGTGGTCAAAACCTCCGAATTTGCGCATGGCATTGTCTAAGCCGCGTTCACCGGCATGGCCGAACGGCGGGTGGCCGAGGTCATGTGCCAAAGCAATGGCTTCACCAAGCTCTTCGTTGAGATTCAGGCATTTGCATATGGTGCGCGTTATCTGGGCAACCTCAATGCTGTGGGTAAGGCGGGTTCGATAATTTTTTCCTTCGTGATATGCAAAAACCTGAGTTTTGCCGTCCAGTCTGCGAAAGGCGGAAGAATGAATCAGCCGGTCCCGGTCGCGCTGGAAAGGCGAGCGGATGACATTGGTAAAATCAGGATACAGCCGGCCGCGGCTTTGTTCCGGTTTGGAGGCATAAGTTGCTAGTTCCATGTTTTTTTCGCTTTCAATACTTATATTTTTAATATATTGTATAAACAGTTTGATAATAAAGGGTTAACGATGTTAATTGCCACATATAACGTAAATTCGATTAATGCACGACTTGAAAATCTTTTGGAATGGCTGAAGCAAAATCAGCCGGACGTGCTGCTGCTTCAGGAAATTAAGACCGAGTTTAACGGCTTTCCTTTTTTTGAACTGCAGAGCGCGGGGTATGACGCCAAGATTTTGGGGCAGAAAAGCTATAACGGCGTTGCGGTTGTCAGCCGCCATAAGCTGAATGTCCGACAAGAAGGGCTGCCCGGTTTTGAGGATACAAATTCGCGATATCTGGAAACAAGCGTTACAATTGACGGCGTCGAATATATTACCGCGTCAATTTATCTGCCGAACGGAAATCCTCCTTATAACAATCCGGATGATGATTCCCGTTATGACTATAAGCTGCAATGGATGGATGCGCTGTATCGTCACGCGGAAGAATTGCTGCGTTTGAGAAAACCGGTGGTTTTAGGCGGCGATTTTAATGTCATTCTTACCGACGACGATGTCTATGATCCCGAAGCTTTTCGTCGGAACGCTTTATTCAGGGAAGAGGTCAAACAGCGGCTGACGGCGCTGCAATATCTCGGTTTTTATGATGCATTCAGAACGTTGCATCCGCGTGAAAACGGCTATACCTATTGGGATTATGCCGGCGGTGCCTTGCAGAACGATTTGGGGATGCGTATTGATTATTTGTTTTTGTCTGCGGACGCAATGGATCGTATCGATGCCTGCGAAGTGGACAAGACGCCGCGTATGGGGATTAAACCGTCAGACCATACGGTTTTGAAAGTAAAATTAAGATAAATGTCTAAAAAGAAAAAAACAGGTATACTGCCGGAACATTGTGTTTTGGTCGTCAAAGGCGTCGGCAAACAGGGCGATTTGGTTGCCGAGCCGCGCGACAAGGAACTCGCAGGCAGATACAGCAAGATTTTCGTAATTGAGAATCGAAGAATTAAACCGGTTTTGCAGGAGGGCGATGAATTTATCGGCCGATTAATCCTGCGTAAGGGAGCCTATTTTGTAAAACCGGTGGCGCGGACGTCGATGTCGGATGTTCCGACTGAAAAAATCTATGGCATCATAGAAAAAAAAGGCGGCAAATATTATCTGAAAGCTTCAGAAAAAAACATTCGCCGGGATTATCTGCTTGATGCGGTAGGCAACGGCAAGGAAGGCGACTTTGTCAGCATTGCGCTGGGCGGCGACAAAAGATTCAAGCAGGCGCACATTGTCAAAAACTTCGGCAAGTTCGATTTGAACAAGGCGACGGCTTCGCTGGTGTTGGACAAGTATGACATCCCCTATGTTTTTAATGAAAAAATTGCCAAGGAATTGGCCTGTTGTCCGCATTTTCACCGGCAGGGGCGGCTGGATATGACCAATGTGCCGCTGGTAACGATTGACGGTGAGGACGCCAAGGATTTTGACGACGCCGTGTGGGCTGAGAAGACCGATATCGGTTTTAACCTGATTGTCGCGATTGCCGACGTGTCCTTTTATGTCCGACCGGGCAGCGAGCTTGACCGGGAAGTGTACCGGCGGGGAAACTCCGTTTATCTGCCGAATATGGTCATTCCGATGCTGCCGGAGCAATTGTGCAACGGTTTGTGCTCGTTGATGCCCTTGCAACCGAGAGCCAGTATTGTCTGCCTGATGCAGATTGACCGAGAAGGGCAGTTGAAAGGCTATGAGTTTAAACGGGCAGTTATCCGTTCGGCGGCAAGGCTGACTTACCGGGAAGTGCAGGAAGCATTGGACGGGGAAAAGTCCGAAAATATTGCACCGGTGTTTAACGGTGTTGTCCTTCCCCTTTTTGAGGCATATCAGGCTTTGGACAAGGCAAGACGCAAACGCGGCGCGCTGGATTTGGAAAGTTCGGAAATCAAAATTAAGGTTGATAAAAAAGGCGTTATTCAGTCCATTGCCCGGGAAGAGACTTATACTTCCAATAAAATTGTGGAGGAGTTTATGATTGCGGCCAATGTGGCCGCCGCACTGGCTCTGAAAAAGAGCCGACTGCCGGTGATGTATCGCGTTCATGACCTGCCTCCGGAAGAAAAATTGGAAGATATAAAACCTCTGCTGCATAATCTTAAGCTGAAGCTCCCTGATGCGGGCAATTTGAAGCCCTGGCATCTTAACAAGGTGATTGAGCTGTGCAGCAAAAACGGTTATGCCCAGGGTATCAGCGATATGATTTTACGGCTTCAGGCTCAGGCGCAGTATTCGCCTCATAATATCGGGCATTTTGGGTTGGCGTTGAAGGATTACGTTCATTTTACGTCTCCAATCCGACGGTATGCAGATTTGCTGATTCACAGGGCATTGGTCCGGGCTTTTGAGATGCCTGACGGCGGTGAGCTGGAAGAAGGAGCGACGGTTTCGGCTTTTGAAGACATCGGCAGACATCTCTGCGAGACAGAGCGCAAGGCGGTCAATGCCGAACGTGATTTGACGGCACGGTTTGTTTCAGCTTATCTGGAGCCGGCCGTCGGACAGGATTTTGAGGTTAAAATAACAGGGATGACCAATGCCGGAATGTTTGTCCGGATTGAAAGTCTGGGTGCCGAAGGGCTGATTCCGCTTTCTTCGCTGCCGGACGACTATTATTCTCTGGTTCCCGGCAATATCGAGCTGGCCGCAGAAAACAGCGGGCTGGTTTTTAAACTGGGACAAAAGATTACGGCGCGGCTTGTTGAAGCTTCTCCGATAACCGGAGGATTGATTTTCAAGTATCTTGACCCCGAAGACGGAGACCAATATTATGAAAAGGGAGGACGCAGGAGTTTTAATTTTGCCGCGAAAAGGCAATCGGCTCCGACCCTCGGTTCAAAAGCAAAAAAGAAAAAGGGTGCCAAAGCGAAAAAGGGTAAAACAAATGCCAAAAATTAATGTGATTGCCGCAGCAATGCTGCTATGGTGCGGTTCTGCTCTGGCGGCGGACGTGAAAGTCATTCGTGAAATTTATACGGAAGTGCCGGCCCAGTATATTTATGAGATACCGGTGGAAAAACTTGCGGTTTATTTCTTGAAGAGTCTGAATGACGTTGATAAAAAGCTGCGCGTCGGCAACGACAATGACAAAGTTACCCTTTATTATGACGGCAAGATGGTTAAAAGCCTATACAAACCCAAGGATGCTAACGACATTGAGGCTTGGGTCGAGTTAAGCGCGGAGATTATGGATACGGCAAGCAAAAAATCTCCCACGGCGGCGCAGCAGGATTTTGAGCTGGCGGATTTGTTGATGGCGGGAGCAATCAAACATTTTGACAAAGATTCAAAATTTTATCTTAATCCTGAAGACAATCAGGGCAAGCGCCTGAAACATCAGAGAAATTTTGCCGAGCGCAAAGTGGACGACAACATATACATCAAGATTTTGGCATTTAACGCTTATACCAAGTCCGGCGTTGAAGAGGCTGTAAAAAAATATCCGGAAGCCAAAGGGCTGATTTTGGATTTGCGTGGGAGTCCGGGCGGAATGCTGAGCGAAGGCGTGGCGGTTGCGGATTTGTTTTTGGATGATGCAATCATTGCGTCGACCAAAGGCAGAAAAGAGGCGGAGGAAGTTTATTTTAACGCTGAGGACGGCGATATCTTGAACGGTCGTCCGATTGTCGTCCTGATTGACGGTGACACGGCTTCGGCGGCGGAGGTACTGGCGGCAGCGCTGCAGGAACAGGACCGGGCCAAAGTTATCGGCACCAATTCGCTCGGCAAAGGCAGCATTCAGACTTTGGTCAGTTTGAGCGACGGCGCAACGATTGCATTGACCAGCGCTTATTTCTATACGCCGTCAGGCTCGCGGCTGCACGGACATGGGGTTTTGCCCGATGTCTGTACGTTTGAGATGCCGGAAGCCAAAAACATTAAGAATCTTTTGGCTTTGCCGCGTAATCAGTTTTGCCCGAGAGAGAGCCGTGCCGACGAGGGACTGGATTTGGACGCTGCGCGGGAAATGCTGGCGACAGAGCTAAATCTCGGGGTTTGACGATAATCGGAAACGGAAATTGAGAAAATTTTGAGATTCTAGTTGACATCGTGCAAAAAAACTGTATAGTGGCGCTAAATGTTTAAATCTACAATTTGTTAAAGAGTGTAAAAAAATGGCAAAAGCAGTAAAAGTAAAAGTAAAATTGGAAAGTACCGCCGGTACAGGTACATTTTATCTTGCTGAAAAGAATCCGAGAACTCATCCGGAAAAGTTGACTTTGAAAAAATATGACAAGAAGTCTAAAAAACATGAAGAGTTCGTTGAAAAGAAATTGAAGTAATTTCTGAAAAGATTTTTAGAGTTAAGAAAGAAGGTACCGGCAAAGGTATCTTCTTTTTTTGTACAGTTTACGGATGTACCGGGCAACGGCAAAGAGCAGTCAGACAGCACCCTTACATTACGGTTGTGACCGTCAGTTTTGTTCGAGGGGATGGGCTTTGAGATATTCTTTTTGCAATGTTTCTATTTGGACGTCCGTATATCTCTGGGTTGTGGAGAGGGAGGCATGACCCAGGAGTTCCTGAATGGAGCGTAAATCTGTTCCCTCAGCCAAAAGGTGAGTTGCAAAGGAGTGACGCAGCGCATGCGGCGTTACGGTATCCGGAAGTCCCAGTTCCCGGCGCAGTTTTTCGAGATTTCGTTGAATTATGCGCGGACTTATGCGATCGCCTCTTGCCCCTAAAAATAACGGTTCTCCGTTGGTGAGTTTGTAGGGGCAGGCCGCAAGGTAGGCAGAAATGTTTTCTTTAACCAGGGGAAGCAACGGGACAATACGTTCTTTGTTGCCTTTACCTTTAACCCGAAGGAAATCGTTATGAGTAATGTCACCAACGTTCAGGGCCAGGGCTTCAGAAATCCGCAAACCGCATCCGTATAATATTGTAAAAATGGCGGTATCTCTAAGCCCTTGCCAATCTTGATTTTTTTCGGATTTTTTCAGAAGGTTAAAGGTCTGTGTGACATCCAGAGCTTTGGGCAGAATTTTTGGCCGGCGCGGATTGACTATCACGGAAATATCTTCATTTTTCAAAATTTTTGAACGGTTCAACCATTTGAAAAAGTTTCGTAAAGTTGAAATTTCACGAGCAAGAGAGTTCTTATCAATATGACGGGCAGCCCGAGCGCTTAAAAAAGCTCGAAAGCCGTGGACATCAAGGGAGGCAAGATCTTGCCTTTCGGCGGCGCGTTTCAGATAATCTTTCAGAAAATCAAAAAAGACAGATAAATCGCGCGAATAAGCATCCAGCGTATGCAAAGAATAACGCCGTTCATCTTTGAGCCAGTTTTGCCACCGGTGTATAAAGGATACAACTTCGGCTGAAGCCTGATATCTGATTTCTTGTTTCATATTTTCAATTTAAATAAAAAAGTTTAAATTTTAGTTTCTTTGTTTTTGTCTAATCCGTCATTGACAGAGAGGGAATAATATTATAGATTTGAAACAACTTATAAAACAATGATGCCTATTATTAATTAAAAAATATATTATATTATGAACAAAATTGCAAAAGAAGATGGGTTCGGCAAAGTTTCTTTGCTTCCGTCTAAGAAGTTTGTGACACCGAAGAAGGTTGAGCCGGGGATGTTTTATTACGCAGACGGCTTAATATTCCCGGAACTGATAAAAGACAATCAGGTTTCGGCAATCGTTGGCTGTGTAGACAAGAGGTGTGGATTGGCTTTGGGATTACGGGAAACGGAACTTCCGTGGTCGAGCGACTGGCTTTATGTTGATATGTCATCGGGACTTAGCGGCAAAGAGGCAACCTCTCTGATACTGAAGACAGCCAAAGAAAGACAGAAAAAGGCGGAAGCGGCCGAATGGTGTGCGGAATATGCTTTTGACGGCATTGAAGCCGGCACGGGTTTTATGCCGAGTAAAGAAGAGCTTAAGCGTGTCTTTGCCAACAGGATAAAGCTTTGCGAAGCTTTGGTTCAGCTTGATGCAGACGGGGTGCAGGAAGCCTGTTTGTATCTGTCTTCGTCCGAACACGACAGCACTCATGCGTGGCTTGTCAGATCGTCCGACGGTCATATGACAAATGACTATACCAAGTATTACAGTGCTCGTGTTCGTTGTGTGATTGAATTCAAAATCTGATTTGTTAAAAAAAGTTCGTAAAATATTTTACGAACTTTTTTTGTTTGTTGCGGACAATTGAAAATTGTATTATATTGGCTTTATTGATAACGTCTAATTAATTTTTTATTTTTATGGGAAGCTTTTTTTATTGGCTCTGTTTTGAGATGAGTCTGTATGTGCCTTTGTTGATTATATTGAGCGCATATTTTTTCTTTAGGTTTCCGGCATTGTTAGTAGCAATGTACTATAAATCTTACCGGATGGATGATTATTGGTATGTTGTGATGCTGGGGGTGGCGGCAGATATCTGTTTGTTGCTGTATTTGCGGCCATGGATTTATGCTGCGGAGGAAATGATTGAGGCGATAGTCATTATCGGAATGCTATTGGCTGTCATGCAGTTTATTTCCTGGCGTAAAAAATTAAGGAGAACCTGTTGATGCAATGCATCAGCAGGTTTTTTGCTTGCTTCGGACTTTTATTTTAATGCCTAAGATTGTGAAAATGCGGTAGAGTGTGAATATTTCCTCAGTAGATTTGTCTGTCAGTTTGTAAGTTTTTTGAACGGAAAAAATTTTTTGTTTCCAAGTACAGGGTGTCTGTGACAAAAGAATATTGTCCAAAATCTGTCGGCAGGTGTCCGGCAGCAGTTCATAGTATATCTGTTTGAATTCGTTTTGTCTGGCCGGAGGTGTGCTGTTGTAGTATTGAGGAAAGCTGTAAAGTAAAAATTTGTAGAAGTAATTTTGTTGTTGTTCGTAAATGTTGTATTGAGTCAATATCCGCTTGATGTCTCTGACGGCGGTAAAAAAGTCAAAACGATTGTCGGATATTTTATTGCAGGCAGAATCTTGTCTGGTACGATAGTGATAGAATATTTTGGGACATTAGATTGTCCGCAAACTGCAGATACGGCTGTGTATGGTGAATAAGGCGTCTTCGGCGAGCGTCCCTTCGGTGAAACGGATATGTTCGTCGTTTATCATTTTTTTGCTGAAAATTTTATTCCACACGGCATGCGGGCCGCTCCAGATTAGATGCTGACCGGGCAGCTGCGTCCAGTTGTAACTGAGAATGCCGTCCGATGCTTCGGGAAGCGGGCGTTTAATGTTGCCCGGCATAGTCGTTACCGTTTTCGGAGATTCAATATAATGTTCATAATTACACTCTACAGTGTCGGCATTATATTTTTCAGCTAAATTGTACATTTGTTCGTACATATCGGGCTCCACCCAGTCATCAGGATCAACAAAACCGATGTATTCTCCGGATGCGGCTTCCAGTCCTTTGTTGCGGGCATACCCTTGTCCGCGGTTTTTCTGATTAATGATGACAAAACGATGGTCTTCGGCGGCGTATGCCTGAAGGATATCCAGGGAACCGTCAACAGAGCCGTCGTTAATGCAGATGAATTCCAAGTCGCTTAAGGTTTGCTTCCTCAAGCTGTCAAGACACTGCGGCAGGTATTGTTCAACGTTGTATACGGGAATGATGACGGATATTTTAGGCATGACGTTTCCTTTATGAAAAAATTTTTTTATCATATTATGATAATTTTCCATATATTTAAATAATTCATTAAGGGTTGTGTACAAAATTTAATGCTGGGGATTGTTGACGCTGAAGGGTTTTAATTTTCCGGCGGTGGTTTATGATGAACCAAATTGGTTATATTGGAGATTGAACTTTGATTATCGGCGTTTTGCTTCCGCTGCCTTTTAACGAACCTTTCGATTATAAAATCGAGGGGGAAGCCGTATTGGGTGAATTGGTCCGGGTGCCGTTCGGCCGGGAGGTCCATGTCGGCGTCGTATGGAAAAAGGGCAAGTCGTCTAATTTGGACGAGAGTAAAATCAAACCGATAATGGAAAGAATCAACTTTCCCCCTTTAAGCGCTGAATTAAGGAAGTTTATTGAGTTTGTGTCCGGTTATAACATGGCGTTTGCCGGACAGGTTTTGAAGATGGTTTTGAGCGTACGTCAGGTTTTTGACGATCCGAAAATGACGGTTTTATACGAGTTGTCGGGAAAGACTTTGGCTGAGGCCAAGTTGAAAAACTCCGATGCGCGCTGGCGGGTAATGGACTTTTTGAAATTTGCACCGTTTAACCGCCAAGATATTGCCGCCGGTGCCGGGGTTGGGCAGTCGGTGATAAAAGCGATGATTGACGCGGGAGTGTTGCGTCCGGTATTAATCGAAGATAAAAAGGAATTTGAAAAACCGAATGCCGCCTATAAAAAAGTTAATCTGACAGATGAACAAAAAGAGGCAGCGGTGCAGCTTGTCGGCGAAATCGGCAACGGGTTCAACGTTACGCTGCTGGACGGGGTAACCGGTTCGGGCAAAACGGAGGTGTATTTTGAAGCGGTCGCCCGGGCTTTGGAGTTGGGGCAGCAGGTGCTCATTCTGGTGCCGGAAATCGGATTGACCAGTCAATGGCTGGGGCGTTTTGAGCGTCGTTTTGGCGTTAAACCCGCCAAATGGCATTCCGCTTTGGGCAACCGGGAGCGAATTGACACTTGGAAAGCGGTGATTGAGGGGCGGGCGAAGGTTTTGGTCGGTGCGCGTTCTGCATTGTTTCTGCCTTATCAGAATTTGGGTTTAATTGTGGTGGATGAAAGCCATGACCAATCATTTAAGCAGGAGGATGCGGTCAATTATCAGGGGCGTGACATGGCGATTGTCCGTGCAAAGTATGAGCAAATCCCCATTATTCTTTCTACCGCGACGCCGGATTTGGAGACGGTTGTCAATGTTGAAGAAGGCAAGTATGATATTGTGGAGTTAAAAAGCCGTTTTGCGGCGGCGGTTTTGCCGGAGATAAAGATTATCGACCTTAAGCAGGACAAGCCGGTGCGCGGTTCTTGGGGCGTTTCCTGGCTGGCGCCAACGCTGGCGAATGCCTTGAAGGAGAATTTGGAAAGGCAGGAGCAGTCAATGCTGTTTTTGAATCGCCGGGGCTATGCGCCGCTGGTGATTTGCCGCGATTGCGGACATCGGATACAATGTCCGAACTGTACGGCGTGGTTGACCGAACATCGCCGCGTCGGTAATCTGGTCTGTCACCATTGCGGTTATGTTACGCCCATTCCCAAGGAGTGTCCGGAATGTCATTCGGAAACCGGATTGACGGCCTGCGGTCCGGGAGTGGAACGGGTGGCGGAAGAGGTTAAGTTTCGTTTTCCGACAGCGCGCGTAAAAATTCTTTCGAGCGACATTACGACGAACTTTGCGGAAGTGTCACAGGTGATTCATGAAATGGAAGAGGGAAACGTCGATATTCTTATCGGGACGCAGATTTTGGCGAAAGGACACCATTTTCCCAGCCTGACGCTGGTTGGAATTGTTGATGCCGATTTGGGGCTGATGGGGAGTGACCTCCGGGCCAGCGAAAGAACCTTTCAGTTGCTGTCTCAGGTGGCGGGGCGAGCCGGCCGCGGCGAGAAAAAAGGGACCGTTTATTTGCAAACGCTGTATCCGGAAAATGCAGTATTGCAGGCTCTGGTTGAAAATAACCGGGAGAAGTTTTTGGCTCTGGAAAAGAAAACGCGGCGTCTTTTGAAAATGCCCCCGTTTGGCAAACTGGCAGCGGTGATTGTTTCGGGGCCGAATCAGGAAGAAACGGAAAAAACGGCTCTCTGGCTGGGGCAAACTGCTCCCAATAATGAGTTTGTTTCGACTCTCGGGCCGGCACCGGCACCGATTTTTATGCTGCGGAACAAGTTTCGGTATCGCTTATTGCTGAAAACGGCAAAAAATATACGCATTCAGGATGTCTTGCGCGATTGGCTGAAGAGAATTAAAATTCCCGGCCGGGTCAGGGTGGAAGTTGATATAGACCCTTATTCTTTTTATTGATAATCGGCATCGTTTTGTTTTATTCCGGGGTATCGGAGCGAGATTTTGGGCTTGTCCGTATTTGGCTTGTTAAGGCTGTTTTTTTGTTCTTAAAAATTAATATCAGAAAGATTTTTCAACTGTTGCTGTTTGTGTTACGAAAATTTTGTCGAATACGTCATTGACTTACAATTAAAGGTATGCTAGTATGCAATTACCAAATGATATGATGTCGATTATTAATTTTAATATATACAATTATGAAAAAGTTAGAAATTTTAAATGGTGTTGTAAAAGAATTTGGCTTAACAGAAGAAGCAGTAGTGAAAAGCTGGTATGAGAACAATCAAATCAGTGCAGAGTTTTTGCAACAGTTGTGTCCTGTTGGCGGAAAAACAACTTTTCAGGATGTGAATTTTATCCCGTCCAAGAAGATTGTGACGCCGAAGAAGATTGAGCCGGGGATGTTTTATTACGCAGACGGCTTGATATTTCCGGAACTGATAAAAGACAGTCAGGTTTCGGCGATTGTCGG
>ULOG01051138.1_pt1 | contig 56906 bp, 41 predicted proteins | sample 1952401 | NCBI WGS metagenome assembly ULOG01 (sample SAMEA4835598, study PRJEB28245) | human gut metagenome | biome: gut microbiome; material: fecal sample | place: Denmark | collected 2008
GGTGCTCTGTACCCGCGACGTGGCCATCGTCCACGGCCCTCCCGGCACGGGCAAGACCACCACACTGGTCGAAGCCATCTACGAAACGCTGCACCGCGAGCCGCAGGTGCTGGTATGCGCACAGAGCAACACGGCCGTCGACTGGATTTCGGAGAAACTCGTGGACCGCGGCGTCAGCGTGCTGCGCATCGGAAACCCAACGCGTGTCAACGACAAGATGCTGTCCTTCACCTACGAACGCCGCTTCGAGTCACATCCCGCCTACCCCGAACTGTGGAGCATCCGCAAGGAGCTGCGCCAGCTGCACGGCAAGGCCCGCCGCGGCACTTACGAGGAACGCGAAGGCGTGCGCAGCCGCATGTCACGCCTGCGCGACCGTGCCACAGCCCTGGAAGTACAAATCAACGCCGACCTCTTCGACTCGGCCCACGTCATCGCCTCCACCCTCGTCAGCAGCAACCACCGTGTGCTGGCCGGCCGACGCTTCGGCACCCTCTTTATAGACGAGGCGGCACAGGCCCTCGAAGCTGCCTGCTGGATAGCCATCCGCAAGGCCGACCGAGTGGTGCTGGCAGGCGACCACCAGCAACTGCCGCCCACCATCAAGTGCTACGATGCGGCACGCGGCGGACTGGAACGTACACTGATGGAGACCGCCGTGGCCCGCAAGCCCGAGGCCGTCTCGCTGCTCACCACCCAATATCGCATGAACGAAGCCATCATGCGCTTCTCGTCCGACTGGTTCTACGGCGGGCAGCTGCAGGCCGCCCCTGAAGTGCGCCATCGCGGCATCCTCGACTGGGACACCCCCATCTCGTGGATTGACACGTCGGAAATGGATTTCAAGGAAGAGTTTGTGGGCGAGAGTTTCGGCCGCATCAACCGCCAGGAGGCCGACCTGCTGCTCAGCGAGCTGGAGAAATACATTGTCCGCATCGGCGGACAGCGCATTCTGGACGAGCGCATCGACTTCGGCCTCATCTCGCCCTACAAGGCACAGGTGCAATACCTGCGCGGCAAGCTCCGAGGCAGTGCTGCCCTGCGTCCCTACCGCCACCTGATGACGGTCAACACGGTCGACGGTTTCCAAGGTCAGGAGCGCGATGTCATCTTCATCAGTCTCGTCCGCGCCAACGACGAAGGCCAGATAGGTTTCCTCGGCGACCTGCGTCGCATGAACGTAGCCATGACCCGTGCCCGCATGAAGCTCGTCATCCTGGGCGACGCCACCACGCTGGGGCGGCATGCCTTCTATCGGAAGCTGCTGGAGCACATCCGCGAACTGGCCTCCCCCTCTGCATGATGTTGGATTGTCGCCCCGCAAAAGGTAGGATGTTTTGCCCCAAAACAAGTCCAAATATCCAGCAAAACAATTAAAAAAGGGAGCGCACCGCCGTGCCAAGCACGTCGATACGTTCCCTTATAACTTCTTCAATCAGACAGATTGATTAGTTGTTCTCCGGACGGAGCTTGCGGACGGTAACGGCTGTCTGCCACATTTCGCTGTCGCGCAGAGCCTTCAGTTCGGCATTCAGTTTCTCACGATAATCGGGCTGAGAATTGCTGTCGATAGAAATCTGGGCTTCGTTACCGCTCTTCACACTCTCATAGAGCTTCTGCATGACGGGCTTGATGGCATCGTGGAACGGGCCCATCCAGTCGAGGGCACCACGCTGGGCAGTAGTAGAGCAGTTGGCATACATCCAGTCCATACCGTTCTTGGCAAAGAGAGGCATCAGCGACTGAGTCAACTCCTCAACGGTTTCATTGAAAGCCTCGGAAGGCGTATGGCCGTTCTCACGAAGCACTTCGTACTGAGCCAGCAACAGACCCTGGATAGCACCCATCAGCGAACCGCGCTCGCCGGTCAGGTCGGAATAAACCTCGCGCTTGAAAGTCGTTTCGAACAGGTAACCGGAACCGATACCGATACCGATGGCCAGCGTGCGGTCTTTGGCACGACCCGTTGCATCCTGGTAAACGGCATACGAGCTGTTCAGTCCGCGGCCCTCGAGGAACATCGTACGCAGCGACGTGCCTGAACCCTTGGGAGCTACCATGATGACATCGATATCAGCAGGAGGGATGATGTTAGTGCGTTCCTTATACGTAATAGCGAAACCATGAGAGAAGTACAGAGCCTTACCCGGAGTCAGGTACTGCTTGATCTTGGGCCATACGGAAATCTGGGCAGCATCGGACAGCAACATGCAGACGATGGTACCCTTCTGTGCAGCTTCTTCGAGCGAGAAGAGTGTTTCGCCCGGCTTCCAACCGTCGGCCACAGCCTTTTCGTAAGTTTTGCCCTGACGCTGGCCAACGATAACGTTGAAGCCGTTGTCGCGCAGGTTGCAAGCCTGGCCGGGACCCTGTACGCCGTAACCCAGAACGGCAATTACTTCATCTTTCAAGATTTCACGTGCTTTTTCAAGAGGAAACTCTTCGCGGGTCATCACATTCTCGATGACACCGCCAAAATTCATTTGTGCCATTTTGTTTTAGTTTTTTTATTTGTGGCTTTCGCCTGGTTAATATATTGTTCGTTATTCAAAAATCACTTTGGCCCGGCAGACCGTCTCGCTGCCGTTCTTTTTCACCTCTACGCCGTAGACGCCATTCCCGTCATCATCGAGGAAGAAGGAAAGCTCGTCACCGAAATAACTCTCGGCCACGTAGGCCATCTCGAAACGACGGATGCGCTGCTTCCGATACTTCTCCAGCGGGAAGAGGTCGAGGATGTGCTCGATGTAGCGGATGCTGTTCACATGACCGTTGATGTCGATGTCGCTGTATTTGGCCGTAAGCGAAGCGACCGGCTCGGTGGCCTGCACCTTGATGCGCGAAGGCTTCTCGATGGGGCAAGGCTCGTCGCACACGTAGTTTACAATATCACCATCGTTGATGGCCAGCAGGTCGATGGGCTTGCGTGTCTGCATGCTGATCATCGCCCATACGGAACGTGCATAACCTATCTTGCGCCCGTCCTTGTCGAGGATGGCAAAGTTACGGTCGGTAAAAAGACGGTAGACGTTCTCCACCCATGTCTGTACAGAGAAGGTTTCGTACTGCAAGGGCATCTCGTCCATGTCGATAGCCAGACGGGACAATACCCACGTATAGTTTTCCTCGTTCAGCTCGGCCATGCCAAAACCACGTTCGGTGGCGTGAAAGCCCGCGCAGTTGAGCAGGTGGTTGCCCAGCACACCCAACGTCAGCCGTCCGGTAAAGTCTACATGGAAAGGCTCGGCCACGAAGTTATAGGTCCCTATTTTGTCGTTTTCAGTCATTGTCTTTTTCCTTTTTACTTTTCAGATATTTTGCCTTGCGTTCAGCCAGGTACTCGTTGACACGCTCGAAGCAGCTGGTAGTGATGGCCACCCGGCCCGAGCGGACAAACTGAAGCACACAGCCAAAGGCTTGAAGCTCCTGATAAAGGTGGGTGATGTCGTCGCTCACGCCGTTCATCTCGACAATGGAGAAGACGGGATTCACCTCGACGATGCGGGCGTGGTTCTTGCGGATCACCTTCGACACCTCAGGCGTCTGCTCCAGCGCGGGAGTCGTTATCTTGTAGAGGGCAATCTCGTGCTGGTAGATTTCGTCGTCGGTGAAGTAGTGGGCCTGCAATACGTCAATCTTCTTGGTAATCTGCTTCACCACTTTCTCGATGGTGTCCTTGTCCGTCCAGGCGGTGATGGTATACTTGTGTACGCCCTGGATGGAAGAGGCAGACACGTTCAGACTCTCGATGTTGATCTGCCGGCGGGTAAACACGGCCGTCACCTGATTGAGCAGGCCGGCAATGTTCTCCGAATGGACAATAATGGTATATAATGTCTTGTCAGTCATAATCCGATTTCATTTAGCATTCCAAAAGCATCTGGTTCACCGAACCGCCCGGAGGCGTCATCGGCATCACATTTCCTTCTTCCTCCACACAGGCCTCGAGCAGGAAGGGACCGTCCGTGGCCAGCATCTCGCGAATGGCATCGGCCAGCTCCGCACGTTCCATGACGCGGCGCGAGGGAATACCGTAGGCGGAGGCTATCTGCATGTAGTCGGGGTTCAGCATGGGTGTGAACGAATAGCGGCGGTTGAAGAACATGGCCTGCCACTGGCGGACGTTGCCCAGGTAGTTGTTGTTGAGCAATATCATCTTGACGGGCGCCTTCTGCTCCATCACCGTGCCCAGTTCCTGCAGGTTCATCTGCAGGCCGCCGTCGCCCATGAAGACGCAGACGGTGCGGTCGGGACGGCCAAAGGTGGCTCCGATGGCAGCAGGCAGGCCGAAGCCCATCGTACCCAGTCCGCCGGAAGTAACGATGCTGCGCTCGCGGGTATACTTGAAGTAGCGGGCAGAGAGCATTTGGTTCTGTCCGACATCGGTCACCAGGATGGCATCGTTGCCGGTGGCTTCGCTCACAGCACGGGCCACCTCGCCCATGCTCAGTTCGCGGCCGCTGCGATACAGCTCGGGACGGATCACTTTCTCTTCCTCCACTTCCTCGTAGGTGCGGAAGCTGTCGAGCCATTCCTTATGGGCAGCAGGCTTCAGCAACTCGGTCACGGCAGGAAGCGTCTGCTTGCAGTCGCCCAACACGGCGACGTCGGTCTTGATGTTCTTGTCTATCTCGGCAGGGTCGATGTCGAAATGGATAATCTTGGCCTGCGGGGCGTAAGTAGCTACATTGCCCGTCACACGGTCGTCGAAACGCATTCCCACGGCTATCAGCACGTCGCACTTGTTGGTATTGATGTTCGGCCCCAGATTGCCGTGCATGCCCAGCATTCCCTTGTTCAAGGGATGGTCGGTAGGCAGGGCCGAAAGTCCCAGCAGGGTACGTCCGACAGGCAGTTCGGCCTTCTCGATGAAGGCACGGAGCTCGGCCTGGGCATTGCCCAGTTCGACACCCTGGCCCACGAGTACCAGCGGGCGTTCGGCGGCATTGATGAGGTCGGCCGCTTCGCGGATGGCTTCCTCATCCATGTCGGGTACGGGCTGGTAGCTGCGGATGAAGTCGACCGTCACCGGCGCATACTCCATCTTGTCCACCTGCGCGTTCTTGGCAAAGTCGAGTACCACCGGTCCCGGACGTCCGCTGCGAGCGATGTAGAAGGCCCGTGCTACAGCCCAAGGAACATCCTCGGCCCTACGAATCTGATAGCTCCACTTGGTGATGGGTTGTGTGATGCCCACGAGGTCCACTTCCTGAAAAGCATCCGTACCGAGGAAGCCTGTGCCCACCTGTCCGGCAATGACAACGATGGGCGTACTGTCTATCATGGCATCGGCAATGCCGGTGATGGTATTGGTGGCACCCGGCCCGCTCGTCACGAGGCAGACACCCACCTGTCCCGACACACGGGCAAAGCCCTGTGCGGCATGGGCGGCTCCCTGTTCGTGGCGTACCAGAATATGGTTCAACGTCTGCCGATGGTCGTATAAGGCATCGAACACCGGCATGATGCTACCCCCCGGATAACCGAATATCGTCTTTACCCCTTCGTGTTCCAAGGAACGCATCAGGGCTTCTGCGCCTGTAATTGTATCTTTCATTTCTTTCATGGATAATGAAGAATTGAAAATGGAAATTTGCCTGCGAAATCACAAGACTATTAATTCTCCATTTTCCATTCTCAATTTTCAATTATATAATTCTCACTGCTCCCTTGTCTGCCGAGCTCACCAGGCTGGCGTATGCCTTCAGCGCCTTGGACACCTCGCGGTTGCGGGTGACAGGCGTCATGGGGCGAGCTGCCAGTTCGGCATCGGTCAGCCGGACGTTGATGGTGCGGTTGGGGATATCTATCTCGATGATGTCGCCGTCCACCAGCTTGCCAATGTTGCCGCCGGCTGCCGCTTCAGGCGAGATGTGGCCGATGCTCAGGCCCGACGTGCCGCCGCTGAAGCGTCCGTCGGTAATGAGGGCGCATTCTTTACCCAAGTGGCGCGACTTGATATAAGAGGTGGGATAGAGCATCTCCTGCATGCCGGGACCGCCCTTGGGGCCTTCGTGAGTGATGACCACCACATCGCCGCTCTGCACCTTGCCGCCCAAAATACCTTCGCAGGCAGCTTCCTGCGAGTCAAATACCTTGGCAGGGCCTGTGAACTTCCAGATGCTTTCGTCCACGCCGGCGGTCTTCACTACGCAACCGTCCTGAGCGATGTTACCCTTCAGCACGGCCAGTCCGCCGTCCTTGCTGTAGGCATGCTCCAGGTCGCGGATGCAACCTTCGGCACGGTCGGTGTCATATTCCTTATAATAGTTGTCCTGCGAACCCAGCTTCAGATTGAACTTGCCGCCAGGAGCACTGGCGTATTTCTTCAGCGCCTTCTTGCAGACGTTGGGGCTGGTGATGCAATACTGGTCTATCTCTTCGGCGAGTGTCAGGCCGTCTACGCGCTTCACGCTGGTATCCACCAGACCACCCTTGGCCAGCTCGGCCATGATGGCTACGATGCCGCCCGCACGGTTCACGTCCTGCACGTGGTACTTCTGTGTGTTGGGTGCCACCTTGCAGAGGCAGGGCGTCTTACGCGAGAGCATGTCGATGTCTTCCATCTTGAAGTCGGCTCCCGCCTCGTGGGCTACGGCCAGCAGGTGAAGCACCGTGTTGGTCGAACCACCCATGGCGATGTCCAGCGTCATGGCATTGAGGAATGCCTCACGAGTAGCGATGCTGCGGGGCAGTACGCTCTCGTCGCCGTCCTCATAGTATTTGTAGGCATTCTCCACAATCAGCTTGGCGGCGTCCTTGAAGAGCTTCTTTCGGTTCTCGTGTGTAGCCACGATGGTGCCGTTGCCCGGCAGGGCCAAGCCGATGGCCTCGTTCAAGCAGTTCATGGAGTTGGCGGTGAACATGCCCGAACAGCATCCGCACGTGGGGCAGGCATGCTGCTCAATCTTGGCCACGTCGTCGTCGCTCACCGTCGTGTCGGCCGACTTGATCATAGCATCAATCAGGTCGAGGTGCTGCCCCTTCCATTCGCCTGCTTCCATCGGTCCACCCGAAACGAAGACGGTAGGGATGTTCAGGCGCATGGCAGCCATGAGCATACCCGGCGTTATCTTGTCGCAGTTGCTGATGCACACCATGGCGTCGGCCTTGTGGGCGTTGACCATATACTCCACGCTGTCGGCAATGATGTCGCGCGAAGGCAGGGAGTAGAGCATGCCGTCGTGTCCCATGGCAATGCCGTCGTCGATGGCGATGGTGTTGAACTCGGCGGCAAAGCAGCCCAGCTTTTCAATCTCTTCCTTGACATACTGGCCGATTTCGTGCAGGTGGACGTGTCCCGGCACAAACTGCGTGAACGAATTGACGATGGCAATGATGGGCTTTCCCATCTGCTCGCGCTTCATGCCGTTGGCCACCCACAACGCGCGTGCCCCGGCCATACGGCGGCCCTGCGTACTGAACGAACTGCGTAACTGGTGTTTCATCTTTGTTGTTCTCCTTTCAATGAAAAAGCCCTTCTCGTTGGTGAGAAAGGCTTTACTAATTATCTTCTGACGTATGGATACATACACGAACCTTTCTCACGCTCTTGATTTCAAGACCACGACGCGAATAATATGCAGGACTGCCAGGTTAATGGATGTATGTAGCATCATAAGTTTCTTCTTTTTATAATATTGACAAATAGATTATCTTTATCGTTTAACGTGATGCAAAGGTAAGGGCTTTTTTATAATATCCAAACAGTTTGAAGAAAAAAATCATATTTTTCTGTAGAATCGTAAGAAAAGAGTGAATAAAACTCTCCTTTTATCATCAGAAAGAGGACTATCAAAAGAGACGGACGGGCACTCCGTCCTCCCCATCCTATGCAGACACTTTCCTTTTCAAAACGGTTCACTTATTATACATGTATTTGAATATTAGCAATATACAACTTTTAAAGTAGTGCAACAATTTTGCAGTACTACTGCAAATTACTTGCGGAAACACAACAAGCCGCTTGCGGAAATGCGCAAACGGCCTGCAGGAAAAACTTCGGGCGAAGGACTACGCTTCAGAAGTCTAAAACAAATGCCTGCGTTGCACCCGCATAAACTGGATTGTCTGACGGACGGAATTCAACGGTCTGCACTCCCCCTTTCCGCCCTTTCACCTGTACTGTCACCCGAATGGGTTGTAGCGTCTGCCCAGGATCGGCCACGTGGAGAATCGGATGCCGGGTATCTGCGTCTTTCAATATCAAGGTACAAGGCTTGTCCACACAAACGGATAACCTACCATCCGTAAACTCGCCCGGCTGATAGAACACCAACTGCCAAATGCCCAGCTTCTTGTGGTGAACGGCCTGCACATTGGCGGTATTGCTCAAGATTTCAACTGAAGCCGCCTTCCGATATGCCTCCATTTCCTCGGCTGTACGTTTGCCGGGCACCACCACATAGGCATAAGTTGCAGCCTGAGGTTGTTGACCGTGGTCAAGACTCAATGTAAACACATTCTCTTCAACCGGTTCCTTCCGGTTCACACTATTATTGATATCGTACCAACTGCCACTCTGACGCTGTACACCTGCCACCACACGGCCTCCCTGCGGAAACAGATAGCCGATACCGTCGTGCAGCACCCAGTCAGCTTTCTCGTAAACCGTTTCGTGAGAAGGAAGCATTTCCTGCTTTCCTCCAACCGAAATCACGGCACCCTTGGTCGAGGCCAGGCACTGGTTGACCGACGTATAGACCGCTTCAGACGAAAAAGAACGGATATCCGAGCCCAGACAAACCACTTCATCGTCAAAGAAGAACCAAGCCTTGTGTGCTCCAGTATTGATATTCTTGTACGTATCCATGTACGCATAAGCCGTAACCCCATACAGGCTGTCGGACACACCGCCTGCAAAGTTCGAGGTTCCCATACACTGCCAGTCACTTGCTGCCAGAGGAATTTCCTTGAGCTGGGGAGCCGTCACTCCCGGTACGCGAGTCCAGTTCCAAGTCGGAAAGATATTGAAGTATTCACCTCCACGAGTCGTGATGTTCGTACATCCGTCTGACAGAAAATACGCTTTCAGGTTTTCTCCGTTACCATACTCGCAACGGGCTGTACGGGCCGACACGAGGCGGACATCAAAAGCATACTGTGGACGCACGTGAAGCGTATAGTCGCCACGGAAATAATGCGTATGCTTCGGTACCAGTCCTTCACCCGGTGCCTTTGTCCCTTCCATACGAGCTACAATGTCGCGGAATTCATCGGCATAGACCGGATCCAGTTCCACCATACGCTTGGCAAACAGGGCCGTACGCGACTTGTCCAAAATGCCAGGACGGCTGATGCTGCGCCCCAATACATCGAATGACATATACTTGCCACGCATAACGGCATAGTAGGTCTCCCGCATGAACTTGCTGATCAGATTCAGCTTGTCCTGCGGCATGGCGAAACGGGTGCCACGGGTATACATCGCCACCTGCGTCACTCCTTTCAGAATCTCATCGCCATATCCACCGATATAGAGCTGTTGTCCGTGCTGGAAATTGCTGTTATCATACTGAAAGCCTTCTCCCGTCGTATAGACCACCGGATTATAGACATTCTCCAGCGCATAAGCCAAATCCTTGGCATTCCGTTGCAGACACGAACGATAGATCCAATGCAAGGCAATATCCGTACGGTTGGCACCAGTCCATTTGGCCGGATCGCCTCCGTCCTCCCGTATACGATCCAATATGTTGTTTTCCAATTCATCCGGAAGTTTCTGTTTGCCTGTACGCATCTGAATCAGCAGCACTCCCAGTTTCTGAGGCTCGGAAATCTGGTTATACCACCAATTGCGGCACCACGGATTACGTTCCTGCCAAAATTCGAGCCCTTTCACAATTTTATGATACAAGGCCTCGTCGCCGAAATACTTGTTTTTCGGGTTAGTATAAGCAAACACAAAATCGCTGATACGTTCCACATGTATCAACGGCGGCCAGTTGGTCATTTGTTCGCTGGCATAATCCACATCATTGAACGAACCATCCTGCTCGTTATACTTGGCCAATGCCCCGTCAATGGAAGGATTATTGGACACAAAATCCTGACGGATCTTCTGCATCAGTGTTTCAAACTCATCTCCCGACTGTATATTATCTTGTGACAGAACAGGTATGCCTGCACAAAAAATCATCAATCCAATGAACGAAAACAAAAATTCTTTTCTAAAATTCATAATTATATATTCTTTAGGCTCGCAAAGTTAATCCAAAGCTCGTTATCCGCTTTTCTCTTTTTGTTTTTTCCTTTACTCTCATTCTAAAAATTTGCCGTCCATTCATCTATCAACGCACAGCAATCTCTGCAAAACCCATCGGTTCGTCTTCCGCAACCATACGGATTGCTTTCAGATAAAGATAGCGTGCCTTGACAGGCGTGAAGTAAACAGACTGCATCACAGGATTGTTACGGATATTAGAAAACTCACCTGCTTTGACCATAGTAGCATGCTTTCCATCGATGTCGGCTACAGACAACTCATAATGTGAAACCAACCCTCTGTTTGGTTCACCTTGGTCAGGCAAGAAGTGGAAGGAAGAGACAAAGCGTTCACTACCCAAGTCGATAGTCAGCAAATCACCGCCGACAAAACAGGTGGTCTTTTCGTTACGGTCGGAAGCAAAGGCTGCCTCTTCCGGCTCCACCCCGGAAAGAGTGAAAGGAAGGCTCTGCATCTGGGTGGTAGGTACTGCTTCAAAAAGTATGTCGGCATTTTCACCGGCATCATACACTCCAATGTTGTTGATGCACAGCGGACCACGCGCATCGGTAATTCGGATACGGATGCCGTCGGAAACAACGGAAGAGAAACGCAACAGGCGCTTGTAACCAATAGTCGTGGTCTCTTCGTTCAGGACAACAGGCTGCCAGTCACCCGAATCATCACGATATTCCACGGTAAAAGCCTTCACACGCTGACCCAAAGGGATGTATTCTTGCAACAGCATACGGTTCATCCTCGTCGGTGAGGAAAAAGAGAACGTAATGTCGGCCGTCGTCACACTGTCGGCAGTAGCCCAATAGGTGTCATAATCATCGTCCGTCAAAGCTGAAGCCACATAATTGCCACCGCGTTCGTTACTTACCTGAGGAACCATTCCGGCTACCAGGTTTGTTTTCAATTCCCTCTGTATCATCTGATGAAAACGGACAGCATTGGCCGAATCGACCGGATGAATCAGACCGTTCCTGTCTACCGGAAAATTAAGCAGCAAGGTACCGTTATGGCCTACACTGCGATAATAAAGGTCGACCAGCTGTTGGGGCGTCTTCACCAAGCTGTCCTGTTCCGGATGGTAAAACCAGCCCGGCCGAATGGATACATCGCACTCAGCAGCCACCCACTGGTTGCCATCAGCATGACCATACTGTAGTTCGTAACTTTTGTCATAACCAGGATAAACTTCCCCTCTACGAAGGAAAGACCAGTTGGTAGCTCCGGCAAATCCACGTTCATTACCTCCCCAACGGCATCCGGGTCCACCGTCCGAAAAGATAACAGCCTGCGGCTGGATACTCTCCAGCATCTCGTAAATGCGAGGATAGTTATAATAGTTACGCCGGTCGATGGTCCGGGTTTCTTTGGCTCCCCCATACCATCCATCACCACCATTGGCACCATCGAACCACACTTCGAATACTTCGCCGTAATTGGTCAGCAAGTCGCGCAGCTGGGCATAGAAATAATCCAAATATTCCGGTGTCCCGTAATTAGCCTGATGACGGTCCCACGGTGAAAGATAGACTGCAAACTTCAATCCATACTTCTTGCAGGCTTCCGACAATTCACGCACGACATCGCCCTTGCCTTCCTTATAGGGACTGTTGGCTATACTGTAATCTGTACCAGCAAAAGGCCACAAACAGAAACCGTCGTGATGCTTGGCCGTCAGAATCACTCCCTTCATTCCAGCAGCCACCAATGTACGGGCCCACTGTTCACAATCAAGACGGGCTGGATTGAACATTTCCGCAGGTGTATCGCCATATCCCCATTCACGGTCGTTAAACGTATTTAGTCCGAAATGAATGAAAGCATAAGTTTCCATCTTCTGCCATTCCACCTGCTTGGCTTCCGGAACAGGTAACAAAGGCGCAGGAGACTCCACATGGATTGACGAACACGAATGCATGCCCAAGGCCAATGCTGAGACCAGGCATAAAGCTGACAGACAGGTATTTTTCTTCATATGTAGATTTGTTTAAATGAGTTATCGGTTTGCATGGTTCAGAGATACACCGTTCGCCGCTCGGCAATGGACAACTTAGACCAGGGAGTAACAGAAGTCCACAACGCCAGATCGGTAATGCCTACCGGATAAAATTCAGCACCGTTAAGGTCTGCCTCCAACGCTTTCAACATCACATAATCCATGCCGTGATGATGGGTATCCACCCGAAGGGCTTCCTGCCCCCACTGCTTCCAATAGCTGTGTTCGTAACGGTGGATGTAAGGCTCGTCCGACTCCCAAGTCTCATCAGGGCTGCATCCCTCGATATAAATCTGCCGACGGTCACCCTGCCAGATTCCCTTTGTGCCCTGTATCTCGAAATCGAGGCTGCGCGGACGGGGTAAGGTCGTGTCGTGTGTCAACGTGACCAATACTCCCTTTTCGGTTTCCAACTGGGTTACCACTACATCGCCTAACGTAATCTTCACCTCGGAAGGGCCACCCAAATCACGGATGCGCTGTCGCAGGCCGGCGGGTTTGGAAGCAAAGGAAGTGAGGCACTTGAAACGGTCGGTGCGCCCGATACCCGCTATCAGACACAATGGTGCCAAGCCATGCGTAGGATACAGGTCACCGTTCTCTTCCTGATAGAAACGACTGCGCCACACACTTTCCGTCTTGCTCCGGTTGCCCAGCGTACCGTCGTCGTCCAACAGCAGCCGGCGCAAGTCGTGACGATAGCCGCCACGCATATACACCACTTCGCCCAGCGTACCGGCCTGCACCATATTATATATAGCAAGATTCTCCCGCATGAAAAGAGTGTTCTCCAGCGGATAGACCTTATGGCCTGTACGAGCGGCCAGCTCTATCAGCGGACGATATTCGTCCACATAAAGTCCCCCCTTGATTTCCAGCGCCACATCGGCCCCCTGCTCCACGCAACGCATGGCATGCTGTACATGGCATTGCCACGGCGAAGCCACAAATACCAGACGGGGAGTTTGTTCTACCAGCATGTTCTGATAATCGGTGTCACTACGGTTGTAGCAAACCACATCGGGCATACCGACATCCTCTACTCCTGGGTCGGCAACGGCCACGACACGGAAACCGGGGATATGGCATATCAGCCGAAGCAACTGCATGCCCCGATAGCCTACACCTATGAATGCTGTCTTTATCATACGCTGTCTTCCTTTCCATCACACCTTCCACTACTGGGAAAAGTGTGTCAAAGATACGAAGTTTTGCAACATAAGCCAAAAGTTTCGTATCTTTGCCCACTGAACTGAAGATTATTCACCAAAAACAATTCATAGAAATGGAAAACAAGTACATCACCGTAGCCTACAAATTGTACTCCATCGAAGACGGAGAACGCGAATTTACCGAAGAAGCTACCGTAGAACATCCCTTCCAGTTCATCTCAGGACTGGGACTGACGCTGGATGCCTTCGAGGAACAAATCAAAAGCTTGAACGCCGGCGACAAGTTCGACTTTACCATCGCCTGCACCGACGCATACGGCGAATATGATGAAGACCACGTGATTGACCTGCCGAAAGATATTTTCCTGATTGACGGCAAGTTTGACAACGAACATATCAAAGCGGGGGCTATCGTGCCTCTGATGACAGCCGAAGGCCAGCACATCAACGGAAGCGTGGTAGAAGTGAAAGATGATGTGGTAGTGATGGATATGAACCATCCCCTGGCCGGATGCGACCTGAACTTTGTCGGTGAAGTTGTGACCAGCCGTGAAGCCAGCAACGAAGAACTGGCCGAAATGGCCCGCATGATGAGCGGAGGTTGCGGCGGCGGATGCGGCAGCTGTGGTGGCGGATGCGGCGACCACGACTGTGGCGACGATTGCGGATGCGAAGGCGGATGCTGCCACTAAAACAATGAAAAACTAAAAATGAAGAATGAAGAATTTTCGTATATGCCTTGTCTGATAATATAGGAAAATCCTTCATTCTTCATTTTTTAGCTTTAGTTCTTCATCTACTTGCTTGTCATAATGTCCAGCACCAGCTTGTCCGTTTCGTTCATTCCCTGCGATCCTATCTTGGTCAGGTTACGGATGCTTTGGTCGACATCGGCATCTATGATGCCTTCTACCGAAGTGACACAGCGGTTTTCCATCGCCATAATGGCAGAAAGAACGGCTGTAGACACACCGGTCGTCACTTTTAAGGCACAACTGGGCTTGGCACCGTCGCAAATCATTCCTGTCAGATTAGCTATCATATTCTGTACGGCATAAGTTATCTGCTCATAAGTACCGCCCATCAGCCACGTAATGCCACAACTGGACCCCGTAGCAGCCACCACACAACCACACAGCGCAGACAGACGCCCCAAGCTCTCTTTAATATAAATGACTGTCAGATGGCTCAACATCAGGGCACGAATCAGTTCTTCTTCCGACTTCCCGTTTTCTTCGGCATATACCAACACAGGAAGTGTAGCCGAAATTCCTTGGTTTCCACTGCCCGAATTGCTCATAACCGGTATCATGGCGCCAGCCATACGGGCATCACAAGCCCCCGAAGTATAGGAAAGGATATGCGAAAAGACACTGTCGCCCATCACTTTATGCTCGTACGTACCGCGAAGCATCTTGCCCAATCCGTGACCATAGTTTCCCTGAAAAGAACGTTCGGCCGCCGCTTTGTTCAAACGGGCAGTATCCAAGATAAATCGGATTTCGTCCAATGGTGCTGTCATGGCAAAGTCGTACACTTTGCGCAGGTTCAAGTCGGGAACGGCCTCTTCTTCCTCCTCCCCGGAAGCGGCCTGCTTGTCGAGCAGCACTTCACCGTTACGGGCTACATACACAAACGAAGTATGCCCGCCCGCAATAACAGCCGTCGCCCAATTCTCTCCGGCCTCACAACGCACTTCAATATACAGTTTCTCCGTAATGTCCGGCTTCAAGGCTATAGAGATACGCTTCTCGTCAATGAAATGCTTGCCGGCTTCCACCGCCTCGGATGTACTGTCCTTTAGAACTTCCAACTGGTATTCCGATTTTCCGATCAAGGCTCCCAATGCGATAGCAATGGGCAACCCGATCATTCCCGTTCCGGGAATGCCGACTCCCATGGCGTTCTTCAGGATATTGGCACTGAGCCATACGTTGATTTTCTCCGGCTTCATGCCCAATGTCTCCGTCGCCTTGGCCACACACAAAGCCACAGCTATCGGTTCCGTACATCCGATGGCCGGAACCACTTCACGTTTCACGAGTGCTATAATCTGTCGTCTTTCTGATTCGTTCATATATACTTGGGAATAAAATTCAAATGTTATACAAAGATACGAATTTTATACAGAAAAGGCTTCTTTGCGTGACAAAATGACAATAAAAAAAGTTATTCCTTCAGTCAACATGATAAAAGACCATAAATACATTGCAAGCCACAGTGTAAATGATTACCTTTGTGAAACGTTCCAGCAAAAAACCAGACAAACACTGGCTGCAGTTACTGACTTCCACCAAGTATGATAACACAATTGTGAAACCAAACCATTACAAAATGAAATTTATAAATATAGCAATCTGTTTTCTGCTGACAATCCTCTCAATCACCTCGTGTATCCAAGAGGAAGCATTGAACACCGAAGCAGACATCGAATCGGTCAGCCTGCCGGGCGATGTTTTGGTACGTTTCGTAGAACTGGATGCCATTACAGACGCGAACAACGGTAAAATCCATCCCATCGTTCTTTATGTCAAAAAAGGAACAGATGTCACCCGCCTTGCACCGGAATTCACGTTGACTCCCGGAGCTACCGTCGTACCCCAAAGCGGCACCGTCCTGGACTTCAGCACTCCACAAAGCTATCTCGTCACTTCGGAAGACGGACAATGGCAACGAAAATACAGCATCGAAGTGACCAGTACCGGATTTACCAGCAATCAATACGATTTCGAACACGTACGGCTGGGAGGAAACGGCAAATACCACATCTTTTATGAAACAGATCAATTAGGTATAGAAACCATGACCTGGGCCAGTGCCAATCCAGGTTTTGCACTGACAGACTACACACTTAGCCAACCCACCCAGTTCCCCACCTATCAAGCAGACGGAGGACGAAATGGCAGCAAATGTCTGACCTTGGTCACCCGAAAGACAGGCTCATTGGGCAGCAGCGTCAATATGCCGATTGCTTCCGGCAACCTGTTTATCGGTTCGTTCAATCTGGCCAATGCCTTGACCAATGCTTTGAAAGCCACCCAATTCGGTTCCCAATTCGATCGCATTCCCACTTCCCTGCACGGATACTACAAATTCAAGGCAGGAGAAACATTCTATGAGCTGGATACAAGTGCCGAAGACAAGCTGAAGCCCATACCCGACCGCAAAGACATGTTCAACATCTATGCCGTTTTCTACGAAAGCACGGAGGACAACCCCGTACTGGACGGCACCAATGTGCTGGCCGAAGATAATGAACAAATCATCTCGGTCGCACAGATTGAAGATGCCCATGAAACGGACGAATGGACAGAGTTTACCCTCCCTTTCCAACTGAGAGAAGGGAAAAGTATAGACGCCAACAAATTGGCTGAAGGCAAATATAACCTTACCATCGTTTTTGCATCCAGCATTCGGGGCGACTACTTTGAAGGCGCACCGGGCAGCACACTTTGCATTGATGAAGTGACACTCAATTATGAAGAATAAAAAAATCGTCAAAGATAGAATTCCTATGAAACATCGCCGTCATATTCTGTGGCTCGCCATGAGCCTTATGCTGACAACAACCTGCCATTTGCAGGCACAAGAAGACCGTAACCGTGGCATCATACAATCGGCGCTATACGGTCTGGAATATGAAATCAAAGCCGGATTCCACATCGGCGGGACTACCCCTCTGCCACTCCCCCAAGAGATACGTGCACTGAACGGCTATTCGCCCAATGTCAATTTCTCCATCGAAGGAGACATCATCAAATGGCTCGGAAAAGAAAAGGAATGGGGAATCATTCTCGGACTTCGAATGGAGAACAAAGGCATGGAAGCGGAAGCACGTACCAAGAACTACAGTATGGAAATTATCGGCAACGGAGGAGAACGCATGAAAGGCAACTGGACCGGAATGGTAAAGACCAAATACCGTGCTTCCTATTTTACCATTCCCGTATTGGCCGCCTGGAAGGCCAATCCTCGTCTGAGATTCAATCTCGGTCCCTACTTCTCCATCATGACCAACGGAGATTTCTCGGGTTATGTATTCGACGGATATCTGCGTGAAGGAGATCCGACCGGCAATAAAGTGGAGTTTCAAGGTGAAACGACTGCTCCTTATGACTTCTCCAACGACTTGCGCACCTTCCAATGGGGACTGCAAGGAGGAGTCAGCTGGCGCGCCTTCAAACACCTGAACCTCAATGCAGACTTAAGCTGGGGGCTGAACGATATCTTCCAGAAAGATTTCCAGACCATCACCTTTGCCATGTATCCTATTTATCTGAATGTCGGATTCGGCTATTCGTTCTAACACGACGATACAAAAAGAGCTGCCCGTGGGCAGCTCTTTTTATAATTAAACAGCTTATTTCTTAATTAGCTTTTGTTCCAACAAACGTTACGTCGACAGTTTGCCCAAGAGCTGTTGCTTCTACAGCAATGTCGATATCAATGTTCTGGCCATTGATTGTACCAGAAACTTCTACCGGACAAGGACCAACTATTAATGTCAATGTCTGGGCGCCTTTAAATGTATAAGTTCCGTTGCTTTCCGTTACCGTACAAGGGTCTACAACAATATCACCCAACGTCATTCCCATAAAAGTAAAGTTCTTCAGTTCAAGTTTCACTGCATTTTCAGTTGTGGACTTAGACAAGGAAATGTTCTGTGCAATATCCTTTGCAAGCTCACTACCATTTACAGAAATACCCAACTTGCCTTCATAAGTGCCAGCCAATTCCGTTTCAATCACTTGCGACATGGTCAGTTCATCGTCGTCACTACAAGCCGTAAAAATGCCCATTGAACAAATCAATGCAAACAAATAAAGCAAACTCTTTTTCATTTTTGGTTTAGTTAATAATTAAACTTAAATTGATAATATTCTATTTTTCATTTCGGCTGCAAAATAACAGGTTTTAAATGAGCTATACAAGTCCTTTTTACGTCAATAGATGTTCCATTTTTAATATTCACAATTCAGATATAGCGAAACAGAAAATCCAAAAAATGAAAGGCGCACAGAGATTTTAATGCCAAAATTTGCGATATTCAAAACAAATGCTTACTTTTATACAACTGAAACATACCGTTTCAGACAGCGTTAAAGCACAGAAAACTTAGATACAACCCTTTAAAGCATCTGATTATGTTCAACTCATTCGGAAACATCCTGCGCCTGACCAGCTTCGGTGAGTCGCACGGCAAAGGCATCGGCGGTGTTGTCGACGGATTCCCAGCAGGCATCACCATCGACATGGATTTTATTCAGCAAGAACTGGACCGTCGCCGGCCGGGACAATCGGCTCTTACCACTCCCCGCAAAGAAGCGGACAAGGTAGAATTCCTGTCCGGCATCTTCGAAGGCAAGTCAACAGGCTGCCCCATCGGCTTCATTGTATGGAACGAGAATCAGCATTCCAGCGACTACGACAACATGAAGAACCTCTACCGGCCTTCACACGCTGACTATACGTATAAGACCAAATACGGCATCCGGGACTACCGGGGAGGCGGACGTGCATCGGCACGCGAGACCATCTCGCGCGTAGTGGCCGGCGCACTGGCCAAGCTGGCCCTGCGACAACTGGGCATACGCATCACGGCCTATACCTCGCAAGTGGGCCCCATCCGACTGGAAGAGAACTATACAGCTTATGACCTGGACTTGATAGAAACCAATCCCGTACGCTGTCCCGATCCCGAAAAAGCGAAAGAGATGGAGAAACTCATCGCTGAGGTGAAAGCCGAAGGCGACACGATAGGCGGCGTCATCACTTGTGTCATCACAGGATGCCCCGTCGGACTGGGACAACCGGTCTTCGGCAAGCTGCAGGCAGCACTGGCCTCCGGCATGCTGAGCATCAACGCCGCCAAGGCCTTTGAATACGGTGACGGCTTCAAGGGACTGAAGATGAAGGGCTCGGAACAGAACGATGTGTTCTACAACAACGCCGGACGTATCACCACCCGTACCAACCACTCGGGCGGCATACAGGGAGGCATCAGCAACGGACAGGACATCTACTTCCGCGTAGCCTTCAAGCCTGTAGCCACCGTGCTCATGGAACAGCATACGGTGAACATCGACGGAGTGGACACCACGCTGAAAGCCCGCGGACGTCACGACCCGTGCGTGCTGCCGCGTGCCGTACCTATCGTCGAGGCCATGGCGGCACTGACCATCCTGGACTTCTACCTGATAGACCGGACAACACAACTGTAAGCAAGAAACGTATTAAAACGAACCTTCACCACAGATTACCCGGATTTTCACAGATTATCCTGACTGAACATCTAAGGAGCAAGGAAAATATTTGTGCCAATCTGTGCAGTCTGTAGTGAAGGATAAAGTACTTTCTGAAAAGAGACAGTGTACACCTTATTATATATAATGTATAACTCTTAACTTCCCGCCATCCCTGCCTGCTATGCAAGATCGGAGGGAGAAACCATCCGAATATGATCAAAACCTACATCTCCGAGAACGAACCCCGCCTGCTGGACGAACTGTTCAGCCTCATCCGCATCCCCAGTATCAGCGCCCAGCCCGAGCACCACGACGACATGCTGGCTTGTGCCGAACGCTGGCGTCAACTGCTGCTCGAAGCCGGTGCCGACGAGGCCATGGTAATGCCCTCGCAGGGCAATCCGATGGTGTTTGCCCAGAAGACGGTAAATCCAGAGGCGAAAACCGTCCTCATCTATGCCCACTACGACGTGATGCCCGCCGAACCGCTGGAACTGTGGAAGAGCGCCCCCTTCGAACCCGAAGTGCACGACGGACGCATTTGGGCCCGCGGAGCCGATGATGACAAAGGGCAGTCGTTCATCCAGGTGAAAGCATTCGAATACCTGGTAAAAAACGGACTTCTGACACACAACGTGAAGTTCATCTTCGAAGGGGAGGAGGAAATCGGTTCACCCAGTCTGGAGGCTTTCTGCCAGGACCATCGGGATCTGCTCAAGGCCGACGTCATCCTTGTGTCGGACACCAGCATGCTGGGAGCCGATCTGCCCTCACTGACCACCGGCCTGCGCGGACTGGCCTACTGGGAAATTGAAGTGACGGGGCCCAACCGAGACCTTCACTCGGGTCACTTCGGCGGAGCGGTGGCCAACCCCATCAACGTGCTGTGCCAGATGCTGGCCCGCGTGGTTGATGCCGACGGCCGCATCACCGTTCCCGGCTTCTACGACGATGTGGAGGAAGTGCCGCAGGCCGAACGCGACATGATAGCCCACATCCCCTTCAACGAAGAAAAGTATAAAGCCGCCATCGGAGTGAAGGAACTGTTTGGCGAGAAAGGTTACAGCACATTGGAACGCAACAGCTGCCGCCCGTCGTTCGACATCTGCGGCATTTGGGGAGGCTATACGGGCGAAGGTTCGAAGACGGTGCTGCCGTCGAAAGCCCACGCCAAAGTGTCGTGCCGCCTCGTCCCGCACCAGGACCACCACAAGATTTCACAGCTGTTTGCCGACTATATCCGGAGCATTGCCCCCGCTACAGTACAGGTAAAGGTGACGCCCATGCACGGCGGGCAAGGCTACGTCTGCCCCATCACCCTCCCCGCCTATCAGGCTGCCGAGAAGGGATTTGAGAAAGCGTTCGGACGGAAGCCGCTGGCCGTACGCCGCGGCGGAAGCATCCCCATCATCTCGACCTTCGAGCAGGTACTGGGCATCAAGACGGTGCTGATGGGATTCGGACTGGAAAGCAACGCCATCCACTCGCCCAACGAGAACATACCGCTCGACATCCTGCGCAAAGGCATCGAAGCGGTGGTAGAATTCCACTTGAATTACGACTAAACAGACAGATCAAGCATCGAACGGCTTACGGAAGGTACAACCATTGCGCCACTCGGAGCAACCGTAAGCCGTTTTTCCTTTGATAATGGTACCCTTGCCGCACAAGGGACACGGACGCCCCACCCATTCGTCGGGCTGCACAGCAGAAGCCGGAGCTGTTCCGGCATCGGCAGCCTCGGCCTTCTTCTTGCGGGGAGAACGCTTGCGGGGTTCCTTCTTCGGCTGGTCGACAGAAGAAGAGGTGCCACGTGCTGCCTTGCCTGCTACGGGAGGTGTCTGTACGGTGATGTGACGATTGCTGTTGTCCGACAAGACACTGGTCACAATCTCGGCCACCATCTGCTTCAGTTCCTCCAAAAACTGGGCAGCGTTGTAGGTGCGCCGTTCTATCTCGCGCAGCTTCTTTTCCCAGATGCCCGTCAGCTCGGCACTCTTCAACAGTTCCTCGTGAATGTTCTGAATCAGCTCCACGCCCGTAGGAGTAGCTATCAGGTTCTTCTTCTCCTTGCGGATATAGTTACGCTTGAACAAGGTCTCGATAATGGCGGCACGGGTGGAAGGACGGCCGATGCCGTTTTCCTTCAGGGCATCGCGCAGTTCGTCGTTGTCCACCAGCTTACCGGCGGTTTCCATGGCACGGAGCAGAGTGGCTTCGGTGTAGGGGCGCGGAGGTTGTGTCCATTTCTCCACCAACTCGGGCACGTGGGGACCGCTCTCCCCTTTGACAAAGGCAGGCAGCACCCGGTCTTCATCCCCATTCTCCTTATTCGCCTCGTCATTACCCCCTTCCTGCGCGGAAGCATTGGCCGTGAACACGACCCGCCAGCCCGGATCGAGTATCTGCCGGCCGGATGTCTTGAACTCCACTCCGTCCGCCTCGCCCAAGACAGTCGTTGTCGAGAAACGGCAGTCGGGGTAGAACACGGCGATGAAGCGGCGGGCTATGAGGTCGAACACCCGCCGTTCCATATCCGACAGATTGACCGGCGGCTGGCCGGTAGGAATAATGGCGTGGTGGTCCGTAACCTTCGAATTGTCGAACACCTTCTTCGACTTCGTCAGGGTAGTTCCCTCCAGCGGTGCGGTCCAGGTCTCATACCCCCGCAACCCCTTCAGGATGGAAGGACATTTGGGATAGATGTCGTCGCTCAGGAACGTGGTATCTACACGAGGATAAGTCGTGACCTTCTTCTCGTAGAGCGCCTGGATGGTCTTCAGCGTGTCGTCGGCCGAGTAGGCAAACTTCTTGTTGCACTCCACCTGCAGGGAGGTCAGGTCGAACAGACGGAGCGGAGCCTCCCGGCCCTCCTTCTTCGTCACAGAGGTGACGGTGAACGGCACATCCTTGATGCGTGCCAGCAGCTCCTCGCCCCGCGCACGGTCGGTTATGGGGTCGATACCGCGGTTCTCTTCCTCCTTCTTGGGTTTCTTGCCGGCGACCGAGGCTTCTTTCTGCTTCTCGGCTTCCAGTGCCAGTTCTTCGTCGCTCTTGCGGATGAGGGCCGAGAAAGTCGTGTCGCGGTAGACGGTATTGAGCACCCAATACTGCTTGGGCACGAAGTTCTGTATCTCCAGCTGGCGGTTCACGATGAGGGCCAACGTAGGTGTCTGAACCCGCCCGATGGAAAGCACCTGACGGTTCTGCCCGTACTTCATGGTGTACAGACGCGTGGCATTCATGCCCAGCAGCCAGTCGCCGATGGCACGGCTCAGGCCCGCTTCGTACAGAGGCTGGAAGTCGGCGGCATCCCGCAGGTTGGAGAATCCTTCACGGATGGCCTCCTCGGTCAGTGAAGAAATCCACAGGCGCTTCACGGGGCACTTGGCTCCCGCCTTCTGCATCACCCACCGCTGGATGAGCTCTCCTTCCTGGCCGGCATCACCGCAGTTGATGATCATATCGGCCTTCTGCATCAGTCCTTCGATGACGTGGAACTGACGCTCGTAGGTAGGATTGCTGATGAGCTTGATGCCGAAACGGGGAGGTATCATGGGCAGGCTGCCCAGACTCCACGCCTTCCAGCTCGGGGTATATTCATGCGGTTCCTTCAGGGTACAGAGGTGGCCGAACGTCCACGTCACCTGATACCCGTTCCCTTCGATATATCCGTCTTTCTTCTCCTTCGCTCCCAGCACGTCAGCAATGTCGCGTGCCACCGAAGGCTTTTCGGCAATACAAACTATCATTTCCTTCTATTATTTGACAGGCAAAGATAGTGCAAACCGAGAGAAACGCAAAGCGAAAACATCGTTTTCAGCTTTCGTTTCAGAGGTGCAGCCTATCTTGCCCACAACTCACCACAGATTACACAGATTGGCACAGATTTATTTTTTCTATCCATGCCAGGCAGATAATCTGTAACAATCTGCGTAATCTGTGGTAAAAAAGCCGATACACTCCAAGGAAGTGCTTCGTCACCCTCTGACGAAGTGCTTTGTTACCTCCTCACGAAGCACTTCGTTACACCCTAAGAAAGCACTTCATGACACCCTAAGGAAGCACTTCGTCAGAAGGTCAGGAAGCACTTCGTCAGAAGGTCAGAAAGCACTTCGTCATTTCCGCTCTCCCCAAAAGCAGAATCCGTCAAGAAATTCTTACCTTTGTACATCATTCAACATCAAACCGTCAAAACAATATGGAAACAATCTCTGAAAAAGAAGCCGGTTATCGCGTAAAGAGCTATAACCAGCCCGTGAAACGTTACTGCCAGACGCTGGACCTGAAAGACAACCCCGAACTGATTGCCGAATACCGCAAACGCCACAGCGAAGGACAGGCCTGGCCCGAAATCATCCAAGGCATCCGCGAGGTTGGTATCCTCGAAATGGAAATCTATATTCTGGGCAACCGCCTGTTCATGATTGTAGAGACGCCGCTCGACTTCGACTGGGACACGGCCATGAAACGCCTGGCCACCCTGCCCCGACAGGAAGAATGGGAAGCCTATATGTCCATCTTCCAGCAGGCCGATGCACATGCCTCTTCCGCAGAAAAGTGGCAGCTGATGGACCGCATGTTCTACCTGTACGAATAACGCCTGTCTGCAAGATACCTGAAACAAAAAAGGCGGAATGCACATGCACTCCGCCTTTTCCATTCATTATCGGATGGAGATTATTCTTCGTCCAACAGGATTTCCAGAATCTGGCAAGCAGCCTTGGCAACCGAAGTACCGGGGCCAAAGATAGCAGCTACGCCAGCCTTGTACAGGAAGTCATAGTCTTGCGGAGGAATGACACCACCGGCAATCACTACGATGTCTTCGCGACCCAGCTTCTTCAACTCGGCAATGATCTGCGGGATCAAAGTCTTGTGTCCGGCAGCCAACGAAGACACACCCACTACATGCACGTCGTTCTCGACAGCCTCGCGGGCAGCCTCGGCCGGAGTCTGGAACAACGGTCCCATATCTACGTCGAAACCGCAGTCGGCATAACCGGTTGCAACCACCTTGGCACCGCGGTCGTGACCGTCCTGACCCATCTTGGCAATCATGATACGGGGCTGACGGCCTTCCTTCTTGGCAAACTTCTCGCACAGTTCACATGCCTTGGCGAAGTCTGCATCGCTCTTACTTTCTGATGAATACACGCCTGAAATAGTTCTGATTACAGCTTTATAACGTCCTACAACTTTCTCGCAAGCATACGAGATTTCACCCAGAGTAGCGCGAACGCGGGCAGCCTCAACGGCCAGTTCCAGCAAGTTGCCCTTGCCAGTCTTCACACATTCGGTGATGGCATCCAGAGCCTTGTCTACATCGGCCTGGTTGCGTTCTGCCTTCAAGCGCTTCAGGTTCTCCAACTGCTCCTGACGAACAGCGGTATTGTCAATCTCGAGGATATCAATCGGAGCTTCTTTCTCCAGACGATACTTGTTCACACCGACAATGGTCTGTGCACCGCTATCGATACGGGCCTGCGTACGTGCGGCAGCCTCTTCGATACGCATCTTGGGGATGCCGGTCTCGATAGCCTTGGCCATACCGCCCAACTTCTCGATTTCCTGGATGTGTTCCCAAGCCTTGTGGGCAATTTCGTTGGTCAGCGCCTCTACATAGTAGGAACCGCCCCACGGGTCCACGTTCTTGCAGATGTTGGTCTCTTCCTGAATATAGATCTGCGTATTACGGGCGATACGGGCAGAGAAGTCGGTCGGCAGGGCGATGGCTTCGTCGAGGGCGTTGGTGTGCAGAGACTGCGTATGACCCAGTGCGGCAGCCATGGCCTCGATACAGGTACGGCCCACGTTGTTGAACGGATCCTGTTCGGTCAGCGACCAGCCGGACGTCTGCGAGTGTGTACGCAGTGCCAGTGACTTCGGGTTCTTCGGGTTGAACTGCTTTACAATCTTTGCCCACAGCATACGTGCGGCACGCATCTTGGCGATTTCCATGAAGTGGTTGGTACCGATGGCCCAGAAGAAGGACAGGCGCGGCGCGAAAGCGTCGATATCCAGTCCGGCACCCACACCGGCACGGAGGTATTCCAGACCGTCGGCCAGGGTGTAAGCCAATTCAATGTCTGCCGTTGCACCGGCTTCCTGCATGTGGTAACCGGAGATGGAGATAGAATTGAACTTGGGCATGTTCTTGGAAGTATATTCGAATATATCGGAAATAATCTTCATGGAGAATGCTGGCGGGTAGATGTAAGTGTTGCGCACCATGAATTCCTTCAGGATATCGTTCTGGATGGTACCGGCCATTTCTTCCAGCTTGGCGCCCTGCTCCAGTCCGGCGTTAATGTAGAAGGCCATAATCGGAAGAACGGCACCGTTCATGGTCATGGACACAGACATCTTGTTCAAGGGAATGCCGTCGAAGAGCACCTTCATGTTCTCCAGCGAGCAGATGGATACACCGGCCTTGCCGACATCACCTACGACACGTTCGTTGTCGGGGTCATAACCACGGTGAGTAGCCAAGTCGAAAGCTACGGACAAACCTTTCTGACCGGAAGCCAGGTTACGACGGTAGAAAGCATTGGACTCTTCGGCTGTGGAAAAACCGGCATACTGGCGGATGGTCCACGGACGGAAGGTGTACATCATGGAATACGGGCCACGCAGGTAAGGAGGAATACCGGCTGCATAGTCGAGGTGTTCCATTCCTTCCAGGTCCTCTTTGGTATAAACAGGCTTCACATTGATATGTTCCGGCGTTTTCCAGTTGGCCTGGATGCCGTTAGCCTTCTGCCATTCAGCCCCGTTGACAGGCTTGAAGTTGGCATATATATCTACGTTCTTAAAATCTTTTCTCATCTTACTTCAAAAGTTTAGCATTGTATTCTTTCAGGGTTTCCAGCACGTTGACACGGACATGGATGAAATTCTCGATACCGGCGGCTTTCAGCTCGTCCATGCAGGCAGGAGCTCCGGCCACGATGAACATGGCACGGCCGTTCAGTGCCTTGAAGGCGGGGATGGCGTATTCGGCATATTCATCATCGCTCGAGCAGAGCACTACGATATCGGCCTTGGCAGCCATGGCTGCATCGATACCTTCCTCTACACTCGAGAAGCCCAGGTTGTCCACCACTTCGTATCCGGCGCAAGCCAGGAAGTTGCAGGAGAACTGTGCACGGGCCTGACGCATGGCCAGATTACCGATAGTCAGCATAAATGCTTTCGGACGCTTGCCGGAAGCCTCGGTCTGCAGGCGCAGAGCCTCGAATTCGCTGGCTGCACGGTCGAAGTTCAGAGTCGGAACATCCTTCTCACACGTATCGTGATGTCCGCCGCCACAGCAGCAAACGGCTTCCAACGGACGCTTGTCACCGGCCAGTTCCGTGAAGTTGGGATACTGGTTGGTACCCAGCAGAATCTCCTTACGCTTGGCCACAGCCTCGTGACGGGCCTTGTTGCTGGCATTCACGGCTTCCTGTACCTTGCCGGCCTTCACAGCGGCATAGAAACCGCCTTCGTCCTCAACGGCCAGGAACAAATCCCAAGCCTGCTTGGCGATGGATACCGTCAGGTTCTCGATGTAATAGGAACCGGCTGCCGGATCAATAACCTTATCGAAGTGAGACTCTTCCTTCAGCAGCAACTGCTGGTTGCGTGCCAGGCGTTCGGAAAAGTCGTTCGGCGTCTCGTATGCCTTGTCGAACGGAACCACCGTCATGGAGTCGACACCGGCCAGAGCGGCACTCATGGCTTCGGTCTGCGTACGGAGCAGGTTCACATACGAGTCGAAGATGGTCAGGTTGAAAGAGGATGTTTCAGCATGAACCTTCATCTGGGCGGCACATTTGCAGTCGCCTTCAGCCAGGTAAGAGTTCACGATGTCAGCCCACAGCATACGGCCGGCGCGGAACTTGGCGATTTCCAGGAAGTAATTGGAACTGATACCGAAGTTGAACTTGATTTTCTTGGCAACCGTCGCAGCCGGAACGCCGGCTTCGGTCAGCTGGTTCATATATTCGTTACCCCAAGCCAATGCATATCCCAGTTCCTGGTAGATATAGGCACCGGCATTGTTCAAAGTAAGTGCATTCACATTGATGACGCGATATTCGGGCAGAGCAGCCGTAGCGGCAATCAGCGCCTTTGCCGTATCTACCAGGCTACCTTTCTCCTTGCCCTTGGCCACCATCTTGTTCAGATAGTCGAAGTTGATGGAGCCATGCAGCTTGTTCAGGTCGTAGCCCTTCTTCTGGAAGTATTCCACCAACAGATTGGCCAGTTCCACTACATGCCCCTGGCAAGTGGAGAAATTCAGTTCCACACACTCGGCACAGATACCGTCAAGCAGAGTCTCCAGATAAGCAGCATTCAGCTCCTTGGCCTTCACGTGGAACGACAGAGAATCGACGCCCTTGTTCAGGATATCCAAAGCCTTGGCATTGGCTTCCTTCACATCGTCCACCCGAATCTCCTGGCGAACCAGCCACTCGTTGTTGTCCTTCTTGTTACCTCTCAGATAAGGGAATTCGCCGGGAAGTGCGTCAGTCGTCTTCAGTCCTTCCAGGTCTTCCTTACGGTAGAAAGGTTTCACTTTGAATCCTTCGTTTGTTCTCCAAACGAGTTTCTTCTCAAAATCAGCGCCTTTCAGGTCGGCTGTTATTTTCTCCATCCACTGTTCGGTGGTTACGGGAGAAAAGTCCGAGAAGAGTTTTTCTTTACTGTCTGCCATAGTTTATTTAAAAATTAATATGATGAATACAATTCATTTTGTCGTCAATAGACATGCAAATATAGTCAAATCAAATGAAAGACCATGTTTTTTAGCGAAATTTCGCACGTCACGTTGACCAAGTGTCAAGTCGACATGCCAAAATGGAAAAACCAAGAAAAAACTTTGGCGATAATCGCATTATTAAGTAATTTTGCGACTTGTATTTTATATTAATAGATGTAAGAATAAAGATACTATGAATTGGTTAGAAAGCTTGTTGTGGGATCCGGCATCGGTAGCCCACATCGTCTGCCTGTATGCCTTTGTGATATCATTGGGCGTATTATTGGGCAAGATCAAGTTCTTCGGAGTGTCCTTGGGAGTCACGTTCGTGCTCTTCACCGGCATTCTGATGGGACATTTCGGATTTACAGGAGAAATTCATATCCTGCATTTCCTGCGCGAATTCGGCCTTATCCTGTTTGTATTCTGCATAGGTCTGCAGGTGGGTCCCTCTTTCTTTTCGTCCTTCAAGAAGGGTGGTATGACACTGAATCTGCTGGCAGTAGGCATCGTCCTGCTGAACATCGTGGTGACACTGGCCATCTATTTCCTGGCCAACGGACGCGTGGAGTTGCCGATGATGATCGGTATCCTGTACGGTGCAGTGACGAACACTCCCGGTCTGGGTGCCGCACAAGAGGCACTGAACCAGCTGAACTACACGGGTGAGCCCATTGCCCTGGGTTATGCCTGCGCCTATCCGCTCGGTGTAGTGGGCATCATTGGTTCCATCATCGCCATCCGTTACATCTTCCGCATCTCCTTCGCCAAAGAAGAAGAACAAATCAAGACACAGGATGCCGACACCAAGCACAAGCCGCACAACATGCATCTGGAAGTACGCAACGAATCCATCAACGGGAAGACCTTGATGCAAGTGAAGGATTTTCTGGGACGTCCGTTTGTCTGCTCCCGTATGCGCCACGAAGGACACGTCAGCATTCCCAACCATGAAACGGTATTCCACACAGGCGACCAGCTGTTCATCGTCTGCTCGGAAGAGGATGCCGAAGCCATTACGGCCTTTATCGGCAAGGAAATCCAGGTGGACTGGGAAAAGCAAGACATGCCGATGGTTTCCAGACGTATTTTGGTCACCAAATCGGAAGTCAACGGCAAAAAGCTGGGCAGCATGCACTTCCGCAGCATGTATGGTGTAAACGTGACCCGCGTCAACCGTTCGGGTATGGACCTGTTTGCCGACCCCAACCTGATTCTCCAGGTGGGCGACCGCGTCATGGTCGTAGGACAGCAGGATGCGGTAGAACGCGTGGCAGGTGTATTGGGCAACCAACTGAAACGACTCGATACCCCCAACATCGTGACCATCTTTGTGGGTATCTTCCTCGGCATCGTTTTGGGAAGCCTTCCAATCGCTTTCCCGGGCATGCCTACACCAGTCAAGCTGGGTCTGGCCGGCGGTCCGCTGGTAGTAGCCATCCTCATCGGCCGCTTCGGACATAAACTGAAACTGGTGACATACACCACCATGAGCGCCAATCTGATGCTGCGTGAAATCGGCATCGTCCTCTTCCTGGCCAGCGTGGGCATCGAAGCGGGCGAACATTTCGTACAGACGGTGGTTCATGGCGACGGCCTGCTGTATGTGGGATACGGCTTCCTCATTACCGTCATTCCCCTGCTGATTATCGGCATTGTGGCACGCCTGTACTACAAAGTCAACTACTTCACCCTGATGGGTCTGATTGCCGGTAGTACCACCGACCCACCCGCATTGGCTTATGCCAACCAGGTATCAGGCAACGACGCACCTTCCGTAGGCTACTCTACCGTCTACCCGTTGTCCATGTTCCTGCGCATCATCGCCGGTCAAATGATTCTGCTGGCCATGCTATAGCCGGGAAACGACATCCCTATAACATCAGGCGCGGATTACAGGAAATTTTCCTATAACCCACGCCTGATTGTATTTATCCCCACTCCGGGTATCACCGTCTCGTCAGCGGACGGTAATCTCCAGATTCAGTTTCTTGCGGACAAACTCTTCGACATAATCCACCGTACCGGCAATGCCCAGCACCGACGAATCGACGCAAAGATGATACGTGGCTGCCGCTCCCCACGTCTTATTGCTGTAATAGTTGTAATATTCCGAACGTTTCTTGTCGGCCTTAGCCATCATTTCCTCCGCCTCCTCTTCCGAGAAACCATGAATGCGGCACAGGCGGGCTGCCCGATCTTCGGGCGTGGAAGAAATGAATATATTGGCACAACGCGGATGGTCGCGCAAGATATAGTCGGCACAACGCCCCACAAAAAGGCAGGACTTCTCGTGAGCCAGCCGACGGATTACATCGCTCTGCACCTTGAACAAGGAGTCGTTGCTCAAACAGTTGTTGGTAGGAATGGTACCGTCGCCAATAAACGGGAAACGCATGCCGAACAAACCGCCCATAATGCCCTGTGACGGACGTTCGTCTGCTCTCTCAAAGAACTCCCGGCACAAGCCGCTTTCTTCGGAAGCCAGCTGTATCAACTCTTTGTCATAAAAAGAAATATTCAGCCGCTGGGCCAGACGTTCACCGATTTCACGTCCGCCACTACCCAACTGACGGCCGATATTCACTACAAAATGCTCCATAAACCTTTATTATTAATTCATGTTTGTCGCAGGCAAATATAAAAAATCTTGCGTAAAAGAACGAATGCAAAAGAAAAAAATGTTTCTCCCCAATCACAACCATCAATCAGACACAGGTTCTCGAGAAGCCTTGTGGAACTTCCTAAACTGCATCAGCAGCATCAGTGCCGCAACCAGACTGGCCAGCAAATCGGAAACCGGCATGCTGACCCATACGCCCAACTCCCCGAAGAAATGGGGCAGAATGAGCAAACAGGGCAACAAAATCAACAACTGACGCGAAAGCGACAGAAAGATGGCCTTTCCAGCCATGCCGATGCTCTGAAAGAAATTGGCCGTCACCATCTGAAAACCTATGATCGGGAAGAACAGGATGATGATACGCAAGCCACGGGCAGAAATATCTATCAGCTCAGTATCGGAGGTAAAGATACTCACAACCAGCCTGGGGAATGCCATTCCTATGGCAAACCCCACCGTGGTGACAACAGTAGCATAAACAATGGTCATTTTCAAGACCTTGGTTACACGGGAATACTGCTGTGCGCCATAATTATATCCGGCAATGGGCTGCATGCCTTGGTTCAACCCCATCACAATCATGACCACAATGTATACCAACCGGTTCACAATTCCAAAGGCTCCGATGGCCAAATCCCCTCCATAACGCTTCAGTCCCTGGTTAATCAGAATAACAATGAAACAGGCGGCTATATTCATCAGGAACGGTGACATACCGATTGCCAAGGAATCGAATACGATCTTCCGCTTCAGCCGGAAGATACCCCGATGGAAATGCAACAGCTCGTCACGGTTGCTGAACAGCTTCAACTGCCAGACCAAGGCTATAATCTGGGCCAATATCGTGGCAATGGCGGCACCCCGTATTCCCCACCCGAATCCATATATGAACACCGGGTCGAGAATGGTGTTGATAATCACCGTAGCCACCGTCGCATACATGGCTTTCCGGGGATGACCGGCCGAACGCAAGACAGAATTCAACCCCAAATAGAGATGGGTGACGGCATTGCCTATAAGGATAATCTCCATGTAGTCGCGTGCGTATGGCACAGTCGCATCACTGCCCCCAAAGAAATAGAGAATCGGATCAAGAAAAGGCATTACGACCAACGTAAAGGCCACGCCCAGCAGAATGTTCAACACCAGTACATTGCCTAACACCCGTTGGGCCGTATCATAATCCTTCTGTCCCAGCTTGACCGACACCAGAGTAGCAGCTCCGACACCGACCAACGAACCGAAAGCCGCCGCCAGGTTCATCAACGGGAAGGTCAACGCCAAACCGGAGATAGCCAGCGGCCCCACACCGTGACCGATAAAGATGCTGTCGACCATATTATACAGAGACGAGGCCGTCATCGCAATAATTGCGGGAACGGCATACTGCATCAGCAACTTTCCAATGTTTTCTGTGCCCAACGCTGTGGGAGTCTTCAATCCTGCCATATCTTCCAACGAATTGTTTCTACGACTGCAAAGGTAGATAATTTCAGGCAGAACCGACACATCTTTTCACACCTCTTAAAACAAGTTGAAAGATATTCTACGGCCTCTCCATTATTCTGAACAAACCCATGGAAATCCATATAGAATTGTCCTCTCTTTTCATAAGATAAGTCGCAACTCGGAATCGACAGCTGAAAACTATGTTTTCGCTTTGTGCTTCTCTCGGTTTGCACTATCTTTGCGCATCGATTGCACACCCACATACACATGCTTATGGACGAACGAACCATCAAAGAACAACATGAAGGCATCATCCACCTGCTGGAGGACCGACGGCTGAAAGAAGCACAAACCCAACTGGCCGCCCTGCTGGAAACATGCGCCGACTGGTCCCTGCACAATAGGCTGGAACAAGCGCAGACATCGTACCACTACATGCTCCAATACATGAAGCAAGGCACAGACGACCCTCAGCGCCACAAGCTTTACCTCCAACTGCTGGCTGAGACATGGACCATCGCCGACCAAGCCCAACTGGTCCTGCTGGATGATATAGCTACCTCCGGCTTCTATCAGTATCTTCACCACAAAAGCCGCCAGACAGGCAACCGACTGGAAGAATGGCGGCATGCTCTGGAAACTTTTCAGGACGACGTAGCCGTATGCCGCCTGATGGCCGACAGTAACGACAACCTGTCCCAACTGCTGAAACGTCACGAAGACACCAACCGGAATCTGTTCCAAGCCGTGTGGGGAAACAGCGAATGGAGTGCGGAAGAAAGCGCCCAGGCCCAGGCGTTCCTGAACTCAGAGCTCCTGCGATCCATTGACCTGGGGCTGCTCGTGAGTGCCGTCACCATGAGCCTGCAAGCCTGCTTTGACATCCGCAAATGCCTGTGGCTGCTCGATGCCTGCGGACATGCGGAAGCCATCGTCGCACAACGGGCTCTGACCGGAGTCCTGCTGACCCTGAACACATATCCCGAACGCAGCCTGCTCTACCCCGAACTGGCGGTACGCCTGAGCCTGCTCGATGAAAACGGGCAACTGGGCAAGGACTTGAACCGCATCGGCCTGCAACTGCTGCAGAGCCAGGAAACGGAAAAGATAGACAAAAAGATGCGGGAAGAAATCATTCCTGAAATGATCAAGAATGTCAGCAAAATCAAAGGCATGAAGCTGGGGCTGGAAGAAACGGCCGACGAGAACGACCGTAACCCCGACTGGGAACAGGCCTTCGAGAAATCGGGACTTGGAGACAAGATCCGCGAAATGAACGAGCTACAGATGGAAGGAGCCGACATCTACATGAGCACCTTTGCCCAACTGAAGTCGGGTCCGTTCTTCGGGCAGCTGCACAACTGGTTCTATCCGTTCGACCAGCTTCACTCCAGTGTAGCCAACCTGTTCGGTCCTTCTACATCAGGCGACAACGTTGTGCTGAACATGGTTTTGCAATCGGGCTTCTTCTGCAACAGCGACAAGTATTCGCTCTGCTTCACCATGGCCCAGCTGCCGCAATCGCAACGCAACCTCATGCTGCACCAGCTCACACCGCAGGAACTGAACGACATGATGGACAACGAGCAGGCCAAGACGCTGAAACAATATTCCGAACGTCCCGAAGTCATCAGCAACCAGTACATCCACGACCTGTACCGTTTCTTCAAGCTCTGTTACCGGCGCCGCGAGTTCCGCGATCCCTTCCAGACTCCTTTTGCCTTCCATCGCATCCCCCTTCTGAAAGGCATCTTGGACAAGCCGGAGCTGCTGAAGTCCGTTGCCGACTTCCATTTCCGCAAAGAGCATTATCCCGAAGCGCTCGACCTCTACCAGCGGTTGGAAACGACCTATGAAACCGATGCCGACCTCCTCCAAAAGTCCGGATACTGCCTGCAGAAGGAAAGAAGGTATGCCGAAGCTGTCCAAGCGTACAAGAAAGCCGACATCCTGAAACCTGACCATGTGTGGACCATCCGTCACCTGGCTACATGCTACCGGCAGATGCACGACTTCGGCTCAGCACTGGAATATTACCGGAAAGCCGAAAACATACAGCCCGAAAACGCCAACATCCTGTTCTTTGCCGGAAGCTGCCACGCCGAACTGGAGGAATACAAGGAAGCCCTGCAATATTTCTTCAAGATGGATTTTCTGGACAGCCACTCCCTCAAGGCATGGAGAGGGATAGCCTGGTGCTCCTTCATGAGCAGGAAGTATGAACAAGCCGAGAAATATTACCAGAAATTGCTACAGGACGAACAGGCGCTGCCGACCGACTGGCTCAACGCCGGACACGTAGCTTGGGCACAAGGACAACTGGAGACAGCTGCCACACGCTACGGGAAAGCCATCACGCTTTATGGCAGCAAGACTCAATTTCTGGAACTGTTCGACAAAGACAGCGACATCCTCGTACAACATGGCATCCGCGAAGAAGACATGCCGCTGATGCTGGACATCGCAGGCTGAACATTCCCTCCAACACAAAAAGAAACAGGCCGGAAACCACGATTGGGTTTCCGACCTGCCGCTTCAGACAAATTACTTAACGGACAATAGAGGTCACTTGATTTCCTCACCCTTGTCGGTGAAAAGAACAGCCGATTCGGTGCCGTCTTCCGACTCCAGCGTCAGCTTATAAATCCACGTTCCCGACTCTTCGTCCTGACGTACAGCGGCGCCTTTCAACGTCTGGTTAGGATAAGCCTTGGCTACTGCATCGGCCACTGCTTGAGGAACTTCCTCCAACTTGATGGTAACAAAATCGTCCATTACCTGAACGGTCTTCACTTCCTGGATATTGACTGTCGCTGCAAATGCTGCGGTTCCCAAACTCATTGCCATCACTGCTACAAAAAACAATTTCTTCATAACCTTAAAATTTAAATAGTTAAAACTCTAATTGAACAGTATAGTTGATCAAGCTATCTGCCTAACTAAGGGCAAACCGAATGCCAAAAACAGCCCGTACCAACAAGAGCCTATCAAACAAGGAATTAAGACATCCACCTAGGCGGAAGCCTGATGACAATGGGGAATTATACCACAAAAACTGCGGAAAAGATCCTGCAAAAGTCACGTAAAATCTACAGCAGTATATATAAAATTAAACTCTCGAAAGACTATGCAACCTTCATTCGTGCCAATATCCTCGGAAAGAAGAAAGCGAAAATCGTGGTACAGCAGATGGCAGCCACGGCATCAGAGATTCCTTCAGCAGCAAAGACACCCATCACACCCATCCACCGAGGTAGCAACAGGGCCAGCGGAACCAGCAGAATGACCTTGCGGAGCAGGGCGATGAAGATGGACACCTTGGCCTGCCCCAAAGCGACAAACATGTTCTGGCAGGCACGTTGCAGGCCGAAGATGGTCATACCGGCCAAAAAGACCGGCATCGTGTGTCCAACGGTCTCCGTCAGACGTACGTCGTCTGTAAAGATGGCCGATACCACAGAAGGAAAGAGTATCATCAGCAATACCAGCAGAAAATTGAAAAGGAACATCACCGTCACCACTATCTTGAAGCACTCCTTCACCCGCTCACGGTTACCATGACCGTAATTGTAACTGGCTACGGGAACAAACCCTTGGGCAAAGCCCGTCAGCGGCACGCTGACACAGAGCATGGCGGCCTGCATCACCGCCAGCGCACTGACGTAGATGTCACCGTAGCGCTCCAGACTGCCGTTCAGCACAAAGCCCACCAGACTTTCGGTGCTGGCCATGATGAAGGGTGAAAGACCCAAAGCCAACGTAGCCCCCACGATGCGACGGTCCAGCCGCAGGTACTTGCGCTCGAGCTGCAACGAGGCCCGTCGGGAAGTGAGGAACACCAGTACCCACACGGCACTGCACGCCTGCGACAGGATGGTGGCCAACGCCGCCCCTTTCACCCCCATACCAAAGGTGAAGATAAAAAGAGGGTCGAGCACAATGTTGAGCACCGCCCCGATAATGACCGAACACATGGCCACGCCTGGACGCCCCTGGCAGTTGATGAACGTATTGAGCCCCACGGCCACCTCGACAAAGAGCGTACCCAGCAGGTAGACGGAAAGATAGTCCACCGCATGGGGCAACGTATGGGAGGAAGCGCCGATGGAAGTCAGGATAGGTTTCATGAAAAGATAGGAAACGGCTGAAGTGACCACCGCAAAGAGCACCAGCAGCACAAAGCCGTTGCCCAGTATCTTCCCCGCCCGCTCGCGGTGTCTCTGCCCCAGGGCAATGGCAGCCAGCGGAGCGCCGCCCCCGGCCACGATGGCCGAAAAGGCTGAAATGAGAATGATGACCGAACTCGTCACACCCACCCCTGCCAGCGCATCGGTACCGATGCCGGGGATGTGGCCGATATAGACACGGTCGACCAACGTATAGAGCAGGTTGACCAACTGGGCCGCCACCGCCGGAAGAGCCATGCGGAAGACCAGCGGCAGCATGCGGTCGGTACCCAGACGTTCTTCGTACTGTGTATTTGGCATCACTCTACAGACTTCAGTTCACGATACAACCGCTGCACGGGCAGGCCCATGATGTTGAAATAGCTGCCCGAAATATACTCCACGCCGACGAAGCCGATCCACTCCTGTACGCCGTAGGCCCCAGCCTTGTCCATCGGCCGGTAATGATCCACGTACCAGGCGATTTCTTCTTCCGTCAGCTGTGCAAAGCGCACCTCAGTCTGGGCCGCGAAGCTACGCTGCCACTTCGTGGTAGTGATACATACGCCGGTAAACACCTCGTGCGTGTGGCCCGACAGGTCGCGGAGCATCTGCAAGGCATCTTCACGGTCACGGGGCTTCCCCAGCACCCTGCCGTCCAGCCACACGATGGTGTCGGCCGTTATCATCAACTCGTCGGCCTGCATCAGGTCACGATAGGCGGCCGCCTTCTCGCGGGCGATATACAGGGGAATGTCGCCGCCCTGAAGCGCATCGGGATAGGATTCGTCAACATCGGGCAGGGTGCGCACCTCGTAGTCGATGCCCAAGCCCGAAAGCAGTTCCTTGCGGCGGGGCGAATTGCTCGCCAGTATCACTTTGTATTTCTTCAGATTGTCCAGCATAAATAATAAATATAGGAGTTAAGGAGGTTCGTGAAGTCAGAGAAACCGTAAGCCGGTGCCTTGGCTTCCTATTCCATTTTACCAGCCAAAAGCCTTCTCGTCGGCCAGCCAGAGGCCCTGTACTTTGAGTACCTGCTCCACCACGTCACGCCCCACGCCATAACCGCCATCGGCATACGAGATGTAGCGGGCCACGGCCTTCACCTCGGGCACGGCGTCGTGCGGACAGCAGGGCAGGCCGCAGGTGCGCATCACCTCGAGGTCGGGGATGTCGTCGCCCACGTAGAGGATTTCCTCGTCGCACAGGCCGTAGCGGTCGCGGAAGTCGCGGTAATCGTGTATCTTGACGGAAGAGCCTAGGTAGATGTTCTCCTCCTTCAGCCCCAGTGACAGGAAACGGCGGCGCACCGCCTCGGTCCGTCCGCCAGTAATGATGCCGAGCAGCACGCCCATCTTGGCTGCCAGATGGAGCGAATAGCCGTCCTTGATGTTGACGGTACGCATGGGCTCGCCTTCAGGGCTCATGGGAATGACGTTTGCACTGAGCACGCCGTCCACATCGAACAGCAAAGCCCGTATCTTCTTTAAATCATAATTGATGGTACTCACGATGGTTTGATTCGTTTAATAGGGTTTCACAAAAAGTTTCATCAGTTGAAACCATTGGTTTCATTGCTTGAAACCGATAGTTTCATTGAATGAAACCAATGGTTTCTTTAAATGAAACTATGCCAACCGATGGATATCGTCGCTGAGCAGGCGGTAGAGCTGCTGCATTTCAGGCTCGTCGGCCAGCATGTCGAGATGTTTGTCCATGACACCCGTGTCGTAGCGTACGGCCGGTCCCGTCTGTGCCAGGCAGGGCGACAGCTCGTGTACCTTGCGTGCGGTTTCGTCGATAAGGGGCAGCAGAACGTCAAAGGGCAGGTCGTGCTTCTGCAACAGCCGTTCGGCCAGGGCATACATGTGGTTGGTGAAATTGCAGGTAAAGACAGCCGCCAGATGCAGGTTGCGCCGTTGCTCGGAAGTAGCTTCCAGCACCTTGTGCGACAACGCCGAGGCTATCTGCTTGAGGAAACGCACGTCTTCCTCCGTACGGCCTTCCACGAAGATGGGTATCTCGCGGAAATCCACCAGCCGACGCTTGCTGAAGGTCTGCAAGGGATAGAACACGCCGTAGCGCTCTGCATGCCCCTGCCAGATGTCCATCGGGATGCTTCCGGCCGTATGCACCCAAAGGGCCTTCTCTCTGCCTGCCGTCAGCTGAGGCAAAAGCTCCGTCAATGCATCGTCCTTGACCGACACCACATAGAGTTGTGCATCGGTCGACACGCCCGACAGACTGGTCGTGTAGTCAGCCTCCACGGCCTGGGCCAGCGTACGGGCCGACTCCTCCGTGCGGCTGTATATCTGTACCACCCTGAATCCCTTCCGATAGAGCGCAACAGCCAGGTTGGTAGCCAGGTTGCCCGCTCCGATGAAAACGACGGGTGTATCTTCTATGCTTCTTTTCATTGTCTTTGTGTTATCGGGTTGCAATAAAATAGAGAATGATGCCTATGACCAGCAAGGCCAGCGGCAACAGATAGGCCGACATGGTACCCAGCAGAGCCGTGATCAAGCCAAAATTCAGTACCAGCCAGAGACCGGCCAGCACCAGCCCCACCGACTTGTCGTGCTTTACGAACAGGAAGATGACGGCCGTATAGAGCAGGAAGTTGTCCTTCTGCATGACCCACGGCAGCCCCAGCGCCGCAAAGTGTACCAGCTTGTCCAGCAGGTAAAGTATGCCGAAGACCATCAGCGTGATACCGGTGGCCTTGTACGTATCCTTGTTGTTATTCGCCTTCGCCGCACTCACCGCCGTTTCCTCCGTAACTGTTCAGATGAATTTTCTCCCATTGCAAATGCTCTTCGTTGAAAGGCTTGCGCTCCATGCCCTTATGACCGATGGCAATGATACTGAGCACCTGAAGCTGCAAGGGAATGTCCAGCACCTCGTGCACATATTCGTCTGACGAAACGCCAGGCGAGGCAAACCGCTCGCGCACCTGCACCCAGCAACTTCCCAGCCCCAGGTCTTCGGCCTGCAACTGAAGGTAGATGGATGCGATGGAGGCATCCTCAATCCATACATCGCTCGCCATAGGATCGGCCATGACCACCACTGCCAGCACCGCATCGGCAATGAACTGCGAAGCCTGCTCCTTGCAGCGGGACAGCTTCCGAAGCGTCTCCTTGTCGTCTACCACCACGAACTGCCAGGAGTTGCTGCGCTTCGAGGTAGGTGCCATCAGGGCCGCCTTCATCAGCGCCACCACTTCTTCCTGCGTCAGTTCCTCGTCCGTAAACTTGCGCATGCTGCGGCGGTTCTTTATCAAATCACTGAAACTTTCCATAACTGATTCTTATTGTTAGATGAGAAGAAGATAGAATCTTCCCCCCCCAATTAAACTTGATAAACGTTGCAAAGATACGAGAATATTTTCTAAATTTGCCGATGATGCCTTTGAAACTGACGACATATCATGCGGGAAGTGACATCCCTCCCCTGCCGGGAAACGACACCTTCCACTCGACGACCCTGTTCCGCATCTATGAAGCGACGCCGGGCTACAGGCCTCTGCTCATCGTGGCCAGCCTCGACGGACAGCCTGTAGCCCGCCTCCTGGCCGTCGTCAGGCGCAGCGTCCGCCTGTTTCCTCCCAGCATCATCCACCGATGTGAAATCTTCGGAAACGGAGAATACCTGACGGACGGCATCGACCCCGAAGCCGTCTTCAGTGACATGCTCCAGCGGCTCACGGAAGAGGCACTCCGCGACTGCTTCCTCATCGAGTTCCGCAACCTGCCCGACGCACGCTTCGGCTACCGCTCGTTCCGCTCCTGCGGATACTTCCCCATCAACTGGCTCCGCGTCCGCAACTCCTTGCATGACACCGACCGCACCGAGGCACGCTTCAGTCCCTCACGCATCCGGCAAGTCAGGAAAGGACTGAAAAACGGTGCCGAAGTGCGGGAAGCCCAAACCGGCGACGAGGTCAAGGCATTTGCCCACATGCTCCACCACATCTATTCCTGGAAGATACGCCGCCACTTCCCCAGCCGGGAGTTCTTCGAACAGCTGGCCCTGCAGGCGACAGCTCCGCAACGGCGGAGCCGCATCTTCATCGTCACCTACAAAGGCAGAATCATCGGCGGCAGCGCCTGTATCTACTCGGGCAGCAATGCCTACCTGTGGTTCTCGGGCGGCATGCGCAAGACCTATGCCCTGCAATACCCGGGCATACTGGCCGTATGGAAAGCCCTGGACGACGCCCGCAGCAGGGGCTACCGACACCTGGAGTTTCTGGATGTGGGACTTCCGTTCCGCCCTCATAGCTACCGCGAATTTGTGCTCCGCTTCGGCGGAAAACAAATCAGCACCCGGCGTTGGTTCCGCTTCCGCTGGAAGTGGCTCAACCGGGTGCTAACCTGGATTTACGAATAACCGTCAGTCTACTTCACTTTGAACACCACCGAAGAATAGGCACCCAACTTCACCAGCGTCGTCCCCTCTTCAACAGCCTGCTCCGCACGGCCCGACACGGCCACGGCTTTTTCCACTTCGTCGGTCAGCGGAAACTCCACTTCCGCTCCTCCAAAGTTATGGAATACAAGCATCTTTTCCTCATCCTTCGTCATGTACCAAGCCGCCAACGACTGGTAGGACTTGTTCGTTTCATTGTAGACGGCATGTCGGCTCATGGTTCCTTCGGCCAAAGCCGGATAGGTGTTGCGCAGGCGTGTAAAGGTGAGGTAGGTGTTCAGCAACGAGCTTTCGTCCTCCTGCTGCTCGGCTACGGACTTCACCGACGAAGCCACGCCAGCATCCACCTTATCGGTATAGACAGTGGTATAGCCGTCGCCCCACAACATCGGGCCGCGCACATATTCGTCGCCCTTCTCTTTGGTGCCATACAGCCCCAACTCTTCACCATAATATATATAAGGCGAACCGGCCGCCGTCAGCAATACCGCAGCTGCCAGTCTGCACTTGTCGGCCGACTTGCCCAACTTGGACGCCGTACGGTCTTCATCGTGGTTGGACAGCTTCGTCGCTTCGATATAGTCACTGCGATAGGATGCATATTCCTGCTGGTAGCCCATAATATCCTTGGCGAAGTAGCAGCCGGTAGCATTGTTGATGGCCCACTCCAGCCGGTACCAGAACGAGAAATCGAACAAGGCAGGAAGACCGGCATAATAAGGCGCTACCTCGTTGTGTTCCGAAAGCACCTCACCCACCATATAGAAATTATCCGTCTTTCCCGTTAGCTTGTAATACGTATTCATATCGTTATAGAACGTATTCAGGAAACGGGGATTTTCATCGGACGTAGCATTGTGGTAGATGTGTTTCACGGCATCCAGACGCAATCCGTCCACGCCTTTGTCCACCCAACCTTTGGCAGCATCGGTCATGGCAAGATACGTCGGATTGGCAGACACGGCATCCACCTTACCATAATTCAAATCAGCAAACCAATCTGTACAGAAGTGTGAATGATAGTACCAAAGGTTCATCGATTCAAACAGGATATCGGCAGCTGTCTTGTTGTCCAACGCGAACGGTACGCCCAGCTTCACTTTGTCAGACTTGGACGAAGCACCGTATTTCGTTCCTCCGTCCCAGGTCGTGTTGCTGGTGCGGATCAGGAACCCCCAGGACGAAGCAAAGTCTACCGTCAGGTCGTAGATTCCGTTTCCACGGTCATAGAATTTCTTGCAGACCTCATTACCATAATACAGATACTTGGCACCGGCGGTACTTGTATCGGGATTATCGTCATCCGGCGTCTCTGCCTGGGTTACCGTCACCGTGGGACGAGCCGCATCCGACCAGTCGAGCACAAACTTGTAACACCCCGTCATTTCGTCATCAGCCGAAGTCGTTGAAAACCATTCGCCCGCATTGTATCCGCCTGCCCCTTCCGTAGCAATCATGGGAATCCTACCAGCCGCAATATCAGCTGCCGGATCCTGTGAGAAGACATAATAGTCCCGATATTCACTCTCGGGCGATGCCTTGGCACTGACAAACCACGGATGGTCCTTACCGGTATGGTTCATCACATAGTCCAGATAGACCTTGATGTTCCGCTGATGCGCTTCCGCCACCAGGCGTTCAAAGTCGGCCATCGTTCCATATTGAGGATTGACCGCTGTATAGTCCGTCACGTCATATCCATGATACGACATGGCCGGGTGAATGGGCGAAAGCCAAATAGCCCCTACTCCCATCTGCTGCAGATAGTCCAGCTTGGCAGTGACCCCATTGAAGTCGCCAAATCCGTCTCCGTCACTATCCGCAAAAGAATATACCAAGAGCTGATATGAGATATCAGCCCGCTTCTGGTTGTCCCAGGTGTCGGGAGTTGCGATGACAGAAGACCATTCGGTCGGTGTCGGTTCAGGGTCGGGTTCGGGAGTTGGTTCAGGAATGGGATTATTGCTGTCCGAACAAGATACAAATCCTAATACCAGTAAACTTATTAAAGAGAGAATAAAAAATCTATCGCTAAATCTCAACAAATAATGCATGACAATCTACTCCATTGGGTTATTAGGTAAATAAAAAAATCCAAAGTAAAACAGAAAATCCACTGGACAAAGACATATCCTCAAGAAAGACAAAGATTCTTGCAGAATATCCTTTCCCCAGTGGATTCTACCAAATTACATCAAAATCCAGACATAATTTGTCAATTCTTGGTCAGAGTACAATAAATATTATCAGAAGCACTTCGAGTCATATATACAGTAATCGTGTAGTTTCCTGCTTCTTCTACTGCAATATCAGATCCATCTTGAGCCAGATTGCTGACATCACCACCTAAATTGATATTCCAATCACCGTTAGCTCGGAATTTAAACTTTCCAGCACCCAAGTTGGTAGTCACACTCCAAGTAGCATCTGTTGCATTATACACCAATGGTGTATCAGTATTCCATCCACCAACAGTTGCATCACCAATGATTCCCCAAGTGGTAGCAGTTACCTTAAGTGCTCCCGTTGCTACATCGGCAACAATATAATAAAATGCAGGAGTAGCTACATTAAAGTTGGTTCCTTCGCCAAGAGTTATTTCGGGACTATAAGTAGAGAAATCATTATAGTTATATTCACCATCTGCCCAACTTGCATCGCGGCTCTTATTGAACTTAAAGTCACCATCCAGATAACTAAATCCTGTATACACTCCATCGAAATTGGGAGAACGCAATGCCGGAGCATTGGAAGTATTCCAACCTTGATGATTACCGGGCAGATAAATGAATTCATTGAAATCAACGGACAATGTAACCTTCAACTCGATAGAAGTTGTCGCTTTCATTACAGATACTCCCGTAGAGATAAAGGCACTCAACGAACCCGAGATTGTACGCTCGACAGGAGCCTGGCCAAACAATGCAACTACAGCATCAGCCAATTCTGAGACTTTTGCCTTGCCGCCCAAACTCACAGGTAAATTATAAGTACCGCCCAACAATAATTCATAGGAAGAAACCACATCAGATTCTCCCATGGTTACAGACGGTGTAAACAATACGATAGAATCAGCAGTGACATCCGCCATATTTATAGGATCGGCAGCCACGGCAGACAACGAAACGCTCCGGCCTTCTTCCTGTTCAAAACCCTGTGGCGCAGCCCAATCTGTATAATCGCCCTTACATCCCACAAAAGTAAGGACCAAGAGGAACAAACAATATAAAGCTTTCTTTTTCATAATACTAAAAAAATTATATTTTCCGAGTGGAGGGATGTGCCATCAACTTCGGCACATCCCACCATCTCACATCAATCTAAGGAATAAAAGTAATAGAAGCCATTAATATCATTGAAAATAACATTATACCGGCCGGCTGGAATGGAGATATTGGCACCACCATTGGATCCGATACCATACGGGAAACTTGTTCCTCCCCAGTTAACACCCCAACCGTCAGCACTACCACCTTCGCCAGGACCTACTTTGAATTTAGCGGTTGTATCTCCAGAAGTTGCATCCAATTCATACTTCCAAACATGATTGTTCATGCCTTCCACGGTATTTACCGGAGACATTGCAACATCAGTCCATCCGTTAAAATCACCTTGCATCATGATATGATAAACGTCTGGAGCCTCCACCGCCTCAATTGTCAATACATCTGTAGCTGTATTCAACTTGATTGAATAATAGCCACTTGTTGCCACCTGCAAGTTCGAAGAACCACCATCATTCTTCACAGGACTGTCAATACCTGCAGCAGAAGAATTACCCCATTGATTATCCCAGCTGCCCGGGGTCTTGATCAATTTAAAGCCTTTGCCTGCCAGGAAGTAACCGGTAAAGATAATTTCTCCCTGACCGGTAGTTGCATTATATTCATATCCGTCCACGATAGACATCGGTATCAATGATACGCCAATATTTCCGGGACCATCATTTCCCCACGTACCGTCACCGATGCAATCGCCAACCAGATACCAAATCTCTGGCTCAGCATTCACAACAGGCATATAATAGGGGAACACAGACAACGCAATGGAGTTCGAATAACACTGGTAACCAGAAGTCAATGTGGCTCTTAAACGAATGTAAATCTTCACTGCTTCTTTGGGGACAGTTTCTTCATCATATCCACCCAGCTGCATAATCGCCCGATCAATCTGCGAAGTTTCCACACCAAATTCACAAGTAGACGAATTACCATTCAGCTCTACATAAGTAGCCTCCGACTCTTCCGTCGCGTCATTCCATTTATCGGTCATTGATACCTGTGCATAATAAGTGACAGCTGCAGTATAACCATAATCAGGTTGTTTATAAGTCAATTGTATATACGAGGATTTCTCCAGATCATATACATTACCACTCAATGCAGGTGTATTCAATTCAAATGTATCAGGCTGCTGGACAATGGGATTGGAATCATTATCGTCTTCACAGGCTGTGAACAGACTCAAGCCTATCCCCAGAAACAATCCAGCCAATATATTAAACTTTTTCATACTTTATTCATTTTAATAAATTAATAACCAGGATTTTGGGTCAGGTTGCTATTATTGGTCAAATCATTTTCAGGAATAGCAAAAATATTCATATAGCTGCCAAACTGGGCACCATCATAAGTACCACCCATCCATTCCCATTTATAGGAAGCCTGTCCACCGAAACGGCCGAAACGAATAAGATCCATACGACGACGTCCCTCAAACCAGAATTCTTTTGACCATTCGTCCAAAATATTGTCCAATGTATAAACATTCTGAGTAGCCGCATTTGCACGTCTGCGCAAATCATTAATCTTTTCTGAAGCATCTGTATTGGCACCGTTCAAACGCGTGGACGCCTCTGCATAAGTAAGATAAGCTTCAGCCACCCGGAACAAAGGTAAATCCGTATTCACATAGTCAATGACCTGATTAGGCTGACCGTCCGAACGTACATTTCTAAACTTCACACAACCATAACCGGCAGCTTGTTCGCTTTCGTCTTCAATAGACGGGGTAAATCCTTCACCGTAGAACAAAGCACGGTCATCGTTAGCAGCAGCAGTCATTGCAGCTACAGAGTTGGCAGCCGGTGCTGCACTGGTTGGGAAGAACTTATCCAGCAACTGCTGACGTACTCTTGTACACCGGTTCCAACTGTTATTCGTTCCGGAAGGAACATTGACACTCATGTCCGAACTATAGGCAGCAAGTATCAGGAAGTTCATTCCACCATAGCTTTTAGTGGTTACACCATCAAACAAAACTGGGAAAATCATCTCATAACGAGCTTCTGTCTCATTATTATCGGCAAGGAACAACATCTGATATGGAGAGTAAACTTCACCTGTCGAAGGATTGGTGGCTCCCACTGTACACAGATGATAATAACCATTGTTGATTACCTTGTCTGCATAATCCATGGCATCCTTCCAGCGTGCGGTACCTGTGTATACTTCCGCATTCAAATAAAGTCTGGACAACAGATTCCATACAGCAACTTTATCAACACGTCCATAAGTATTCTGTCCAGGCTCAGCCATAGCATTTACACAATCCAACAATTCAGTTTCGACAAAATCAAAGAACTGCGAACGGGTATAGCATTCGGCCAAATCCGAGCTAACGGTTGTCATAAATGCTGCATTGGCATACATATCCATTACATAATAATATTGCAAAGCGCGAATAAAGCGTACCTCGGCCCGTCTCATGGTTGTTTCAGGCGTACCATCCTCCGGAACCTGTTCCAAATAAAAGTTACACAATGTAATCGTAAAGTATAAACGATAGTAGAAACCTACCGCGAACACATTGCTCGCACCATAAGAATTATGAAGCAAATCGGGTACACCGGCATCCGTTGCCCAAACCCAGTGGGCTTCGTCTGTTGTAAATTCATTCAGATACCAGGACATACGATAGAAATCGGACTGACCCTCATCGATGTCTGCCACGTCACCGCTTCCGGCAGGACCAGTCTGACCAGTCAAAGCAAAACTGGCATATACTTTATTGAATAAAGCATCATTGTCTGCCTCCATTGTTTGTTGCGGATTAATTGGAGTGACATCCAAATCACCGACACACGATGTATTTCCCATCATCAGTGCCAGACTTGCCGCAAAGATAAATGCTTTTATTTTATTGAATTTCATATTCCACAAGTTTTAAATTATTAGAAATTAAGACTAACTCCCAAAATACCCATAAAAGGACGAGGATAAATGTTGCTGTCATATCCACCGTTGACTTCAGGATCCAAGCCTTTATACTTAGTCACAGTAAATACATTCTGAGCGGTAAAATAGATTCGTCCACCCAAAGCAAGCGCTCCTATCTTATCGAAGGAATAACCCAATGTTATGTTGTCACATTTCAGGTACGAAGCGTTCTGGATAAAGTAGTCAGACAAAGCGTCGGTTGAAGAAACTTGTTGCCAATTCTTCGGTCTTGCCATATCCAATACATTGTGCCATGTAGATCCGGAATAAGTACTGGAAGAAGACAGATTGGAATTGCTACATTCAACAGCATTGTAATTGTAATTACCCAAACTAGCACGCAAAGAGAAACTTAAATCCCAATTCTTATAAATCAACTTGGAGGTGAGTCCCATCAATACATCGGGATCTGCTTTCTTATAGAAATAACGGTCATCGCCATTGATTACACCATTACCATCACGATCGACAAATTCGCCTTCAATGGGCTGGCCATTCTCATCGTAAACCTGCTGATAAGTGTAATAAGCAGTAGACGGCTGGCCTACTGTCCAACCCTTAATACCATCCGAGCTTCCTGCACCTACGGCACTGCCACCGTATTGTACAACATAGTCATCGCCCTGACTGGCTACCAGTTCATCGATTTCATTGGAGTTCCAGGTTACATTATACCCAAGTTCCCAACTCCAGTCCTTCATCTGGATTGCACGCCATGTCAATGCCAGTTCCACACCTTGATTATGCAAGGAACCGATGTTGCTTGTCAGCTTATTGGAGAAATTTGAACCTGCGGCAATAAACACGGTATTGATCAAGTCCGTTGTTTTACGATAATAATAATCGATATTGGCCGTCAAACGGTTATTCCAGAAGCCCAAGTCAATACCGGCATTATAGGTTGTTGTTTTTTCCCAGGTCAGATCCGAATTATATGCATCGGGACGATAGGTTATTCCATTGCCGACAATCGGATAATAGGCGCCTTGCGAGTTGGGCGTATAAGAAGCAAAATAGGTATAATCGCCGATACCTTCCTGCTGTCCGGTAATACCATAGCCCAAACGAAGCTTCATGTCAGACAAGGCATCCACATCCTTCAAGAATGCTTCTTCCTTCAGACGCCAGGCCAAAGCGACGGACGGGAATATACCCCAGCGGTTCCCCGGAGAGAAGCGGGAAGAACCGTCACCACGCAAAGTTGCCGTCAACAGATACTTGTCTTTATAAGAATAGTTCAAACGTCCAAAGAAAGAAACCAGATAGTTTTCAGTCTTATACAATGTATTCTCCGATGGATTATACTGTTGACCCGGGAATTCTTCGTGAGAGTCTTGATAGTATCCACAATAGAAATAATCAGTTTCTTTATGGAAGTGCTGCCATTCGTAACCAGCCATGATATCGAAATGGTGGTCTTCCGTAAAATCTTTCGTATATTGCGCATAGGCATTCAATGAAAGATTATAAGTATCCATCGTATTCCAACCATAGTTGCCATAATAATAGTTGCCCGTATTATAGAAATAGGGAGAATAGCTTTGATTGGTTTCTCCCGAAGACAGGTTCATACCACCATTGACATGCAGACGCAAATCTTCCAATCCATGTACCTTGTAGTCCAACTCCGCATTACCCATCAACACCTTGGACTTACCCGTATTGGTATGCAGATTCAAGATGGCCACAGGATTACCGACCGCCAGGTTGTTCACGCCATATTGCCAGACAGGATCATAATCTGAAGCATACGGCCACTGCCAGTATCCTCCATAACTCTTCTGACCGACTTCCGTATTGTCATACACGGGCTTTGTCGGGTCCATCGAAGCGGCAGCACCGATAGCGCCTTCATCTGCATAATCGGTATTCGAATACATTCCCTTGGCATTCAGGTTGACATTCAAGTGATTGTCAAAGAATGAGGGAGCGATGTTAAAGCTTGCCGTATAACGCTCAAAATTGGAGGTTTTCAAGATACCGTTCTGATTGGTATAGCCGAAAGACACGCGGTAGGGCATGTTTTTCAAGCCTCCAGAGACCGTGATGTTATGGTCCGTGCTGATAGCCGTACGATAGATTTCGTCCTGCCAATCGGTATTGGCGAACAAGTGGTTGCCGTTTGCATCATAATATCCCAAAGACTGATATTCGGCACTGTTCAAGAAGTCTTCGTCCGAATAGCCGAACAAGTTCTGGACATAGTCCATATAAGCAGGTCCGTCCAGAACATCTACCGTATTCTTTACTTTACTAAACGATACATTTCCATTGTAGGCAACTTTGGGTTTGAACCTTTGGAGCCCTTCTTTGTCGTAATCAGAATAACACCGTTTGATGCTCGAGAACCATAAATAGCGGTTGCCGAAGCATCCTTCAGGACGGTAAAGCTTTCGATATCATTCGGATTTACCATAGAAAGCGGATTGGACAAACCCTGAACACCATAACTGTCCATAGCCAAACCATCGATTACAATCAACGGATCGTTCGAGGCGTTCAAGGAGGAACCACCACGAATGCGGATGGTAGCTCCACCACCCGGCTGACCACCATTGGTCTGTACATTTACACCGGCAATCTTACCCTGCATCATGTCCTGAGCATTGGTTACCAAACCTCTGTTCATTTCATCGGGCTTGATAGCTGTCACCGAACCGGTCAAGTCATTCTTCTTGGCCACACCATAACCGATGACCACCACCTCGCTCAACAACTCGGCATCGTCCTGCAACGTAACGACCACCTGTGGGGCGGCGGCTACCTCAGTCAGCCTCCTGTAACCGATGAAGGAGACTTGCAACGTGGCTCCCTCAGGAACCGTCAGTGTAAAGTTACCGTTCAGGTCGGTAATCGTACCGTTCGACGTATTACCTTTTTCCACTACATTCGCGCCTATCACCTCGAGCCCCGTGGCATCTTTTACGAAACCTTTCACGGTAACCGTCTGTGCATAAGCGCCTACACACAAGAACATCCCTAAGAAAAGGGTAAGAATCGTTTGAAAGATTCTAAGATTAACTTGCTTCATGCACTTAAAAATTAAAGTTAACAATAAAATTTATCTTTTCCTAAATCATTGGGCGCCGGCAGATGCCGACGTACTCAGTGCGCATGGCACACCGCAACAAAAGTATATGTTTGACACTTATTTTGGTTCAATGAATGAAAAAAAGATGCCGATGAAACCATGCAAACGATTGCACCATGATGCGCACAGCCGGGAGGTCCCCGAAAGAAGAATCGGGTACCCCCACACGCGCAGGAATACCCGACCGGGCTTCAAAAGTCTCTAAAAACAGGGTAGTGCCGCCCCGACTGACGCCGCTTCCGGCAGGTCTTTCCGACGAAGCACTGCATGACCCTCTGACGAAGTGCTTTCTGAGGGTGTGACGAAGTGCTTCGTCAGGGTGTCAGGAAGTGCTTCGTCAGGAGGTAAGGAAGTGCTTCGTCAGAGGGTCAGAAAGCACTTCGTCAGCGAGCCACGCCCAAAGTGAGCTTGGCAGACTTCAATCCCTTGGCTTTAGCCTCGAACACCAGCTGGCCGGCTTCGGTACCCGTCTGCACGATGGCCGTCAGCTGGCCGCTGAAGGCGTGCATGCGCGGCAGGTGGAAGAGGTCCAGGCAGGTGGCATCGCCGTTGGCGGCGGCACGATAGGTACCCGCTCCCTTGACGGAGAAAGTCACCAGGCGGTTGTCGGCCGGGCAGAGGTTACCGTCCTTGTCCACCACGCGGACGGTGATGTAAGCCAGGTCCTTGCCGTCGGCCGTGAGCTGCATGCGGTCGGCCACCACTTCCAGGTGATGGGGCTTGCCGGCCGTGCGCACAATCTTCTCTTCGGCGGGGCGGCCGTCCTTGTCGTAGGCCACGACTTTCAGTTCGCCGGCTTCATAGGGCACGTCCATCCACATCAGGCGGTAGCGGCGTTGCAACCACAAAGCATCCTTTTCCTTCAACGAAAGCGCTGCTTTCGCATCCAGTTTACGCTGCTTTCCGTAGCTCTTCCCGTTGACGAAGAGTTCAGCTTCGGGGTAGCTGGTGTAGACAAAGACGGGGGTGTTCTCCCCTTCCCGGCCAGGCCAGGTCCAGTGGGGCAGCACGTGCAGGGTGTTGTCGCGCTTGTTCCACAGGCTACGGTAGAGGTAGTAGCGGTCCTTGGGCAGGCTGGCCAGGTCGATGATGCCAAACACGGAGCTATGGCTGGGCCATGCGTTGGTGTCGTAGGGCGAAGGTTCGCCCAGGTAGTCGAAGCCTGTCCACACGAACTGGCCGAGCGTCCAGTCGTAGTCATCGGCCAAAGCAAAGTCCTCATCGGGCACATTCGACCACGAGCAGGCCTCCAGGTCGTAACCCGAACACTGATGGTCGTCATACATGGCCTGCTTCTTCAACTCGACAGGGAACTTGTAGACGCCACGTGAGCTGACGGTGGAAGCCGTCTCTGAACCCAGCACCAGGTTCTGTGGCAACTGGCCGTAGGCCTCGACGTAGCGGTGCGTGCGGTAGTTGAAGCCGGGCACGTCGAGCATGGCGGCAAAACCATTGCCCAGGACGCACGACACCTGGTCCATGCCGCAGGTGACGGGGCGTGTGGGGTCTTCGCGATGGCAGATGTCCTGCAGGAACGAGGCCACCTTGTAGCCTTCGGGGCTGCACTGGGTGGGCACTTCGTTGCCGATGCTCCACATCACCACGCTGGGGTTGTTGCGATACTGTCGGAGCATGTTCACCATATCCTTCTCCGCCCACTCGTTGAAGAAACGGTGGTAGCCGTTCTCACACTTGGCAATGTCCCACTCGTCGAAAGGCTCGAGCATCATCATGAAGCCCATCTCGTCACAGAGCTGCACCAGCTCGGGCGCGGGCATGTTGTGGGCGGTGCGGATGGCATCGCAACCCATGTCCTTGAGCAACGTCAGCTGGTGGCGGAGGGCAGCCACATTGATGGCGGCCCCCAGCGGGCCGAGGTCGTGATGGTTGCACACACCCTGGAACTTGCGGTGCTTGCCGTTGAGGAAGAAGCCCTTGTCGGCCACAAGTTCGATGCTTCGGATGCCGAAGCGGGTGACGTATTCGTCCACCTGACGGCCGTCCACGTATATCTTCGAAGAGGCCTTATATAAATAAGGTGTCTCGGGGCTCCACAACTGGGGCTTGTCCACGAGGAAGTTCTGCTCGAAGGGCTTGCCGTGGTTGATTTTCATCGTATTGTCCTTCACGGCCACCACCTGTCCCTCGGGCGAAAGGATTTCGGTAACGATGCGCACATCCTGCCGGCCGGCACCCTCGACGGTGGTCTTCAGGCAGACGGAGGCATAGTCGGCGGCTACGTGAGGCGTGGTGAGCTGGGTACCCCATACGGGCACATGCACCGCCTCCGTGGCCACGACACGCACGTTTCTGTACAAGCCCGCACCCGGATACCAGCGGGAAGACTGGGGGCGGTTCTCCAACCGTACGGCCAATACGTTCGGCTGACCATCTTTATATATATAAGGTGTAACGTCGCAATGGAAGGAATTGTAGCCGCAAGGCCAGAAGCAGGCTTCCTGCCCGTTGACGTAAACACGGGCCTCGCTCATGGCGCCGTCGAAGACGAGCGACACCTGCTTGCCCGCAGGAGCGTCGAACGTGGTGCGATACCACCCCACTCCCACGTAGGGTAAGCCGCCCGTGCGGCCTGTCTTCACCGAAGCGGCCGTCTCGAGGTTCTGCGTCACGGCCACATTCTGCAGGTCGTTGCTACGGTCGAAGGGACCGTAGATGGCCCAGTCGTGGGGTACGGTGACCGTCTCCCACTTCGTGTCGTCAAACTCCGGCTTCATGGCTTCGGCCACGTCACCCTTCGTAAATCTCCAGTTCTTCTCCAACAACGTTTCCGTGCGTTGTTGGGCGGCCACCATCCAGGCCAACAACAAGCAACACAAGGTTGCCAACATTCTTCGATTCATAGGCTTGTCAGTCTTTAAAGGCATCCATAATAACAGTAGGGCGGCCGTCTGCGGTAAAGGCACCCAGGCGGTATTGGCCCGGCTTGCACTCGGGCTCCCAGTAGAACACGCCCTTGCACTTGCCACCGGTATTCTCGCGGCATTCCTTGATGATGCGTGCCAGCTGCTCCTTGCCCTGCTGGAGGACGGCGTCGCTGGCCAGATTGCCCTTGTCGTCGGCACATTCCATGCCCGTCTCCACCAGCATCACGTCGCAACCGTAGCGGGCACTGACGGCCTTGATGTTGGCAATGCAGTCGGTAATTACCTTATTGGGGTCGGTATATTGATTGCCGTCGGCATCCTTGTTATCCCAGTTGATGCACCAATAGGGATAGAGCGACATGCCGATCATGTCCCATTTGCCGCCGTTCTTCTTCAGCTCGTCGAAGAACCAGGTATAAAGGCTCTTGTCGAAGCCGTTGTCCAGATGGACAATGGCGACAGCCTGCGGGAAGACACTCTTCACGGCATCATAGCCCGCGTTGATGAAGGCGGCCAGATTGGCCCAGTTTTCCTTAAAGCTCACCTTACGGTTACCGTCATAGTCGATGGTGCTTTCGCCGCTCCACGAGGCACCGCTGAGCGAGGCATCTTCGTCCCACAACATGCCCGGGCGTATCTCGTTGCCCACCTGCACCCACTTGGGTGTCACGCCTTCGGCCTTCAAGGCCTGCAGGGCTTCGACGGTGTGGTTCCTGACGGCTTCCTTCAGCTGGCCGAGGTCCATGTCCTTCCAGGCCGCGGGCTTCACCTGCTTGCTGGGATCGGCCCAGAAGTCGCTGTAGTGGAAGTCCACCATCACGTCCATACCCAGGTTCTTGGCCCGCACGGCCTTCACTACCATATCTTCCACGTCGCACCATCCGCCGTACTTCGAAGGGTCGACCCACACGCGCAGGCGGATGGCATTGAGGCCGCACTCCTTCATCAGGGCGGTGCATTCACGCTCCTGGCCGGCCGCATTGTAGAAACGATGGCCCTGGCTCTCCATCTGGGTCACCCAACTGATGTCCGCACCTTTGGCAAAATCCACCGTTTCCGATGCATCGCCCTTCTCTTCTCCCTCTTCCTTGGGAGTACTGCTACAGGAAGAAAACAGGAGGCAAGCTCCCAACACAAAACTGAAAAAACCGATGTGTTTCATGACTATTTTCTCTTTTAATTAAGGGTTATCGCCTTCAAAGATAAAGAATGTAAACGTCACATACAAGCCCGCACGCCTTTTTTCCATCTGAAAAAGTAAAAATCCATCCCACATCGAAGGGAATGCCATCCCATGCAATCGTTTGCAAAAACAGATAATCCGATAAGTTTCAATATCTAAAACAAATTCAGTCAATTAGCCTATTTTTGCAACAAAAATGTGACGGCCAGCATCCCTTTCCATTTGGCGGACAAGAATTATTGTCTACCTTTGGACGGAAAATAACGGTATTTATGAACAAACCTCAAATCACCATCAAAGACATCGCACGCGCGCTGAACGTATCTCCCTCGACCGTATCGCGGGCCCTGAAGAACAACCCCGACATCAGCCAGGAAACGCGCGACCTGATACATGCCTACGCCCGCGAGCACAACTACAAGCCCAACGTACAGGCAGTGAACCTGCGGGCCGGACGAACCAATACCATCGGCGTCATTGTACCACAGATGGTGCATCACTTCTTCTCTTGTGTATTAAGCGGGATTGAGCAGGCCGCTTCTAAAGCCGGTTACAACATCATTGTGGCACAAAGCAACGAGTCCTACGAACAAGAGGTGAAGATTGTCCATTCGTTTCTGGCCGCACGCGTGTGCGGCGTCATCGCTTCGCTGGCCAAGGAGACTTCGCACTACGAACACTACCAGGAGTTGCTGGACAACAACATACCCATCGTCTTCTACGACCGCATCTGCACCGGCATCAAGACCGAGCGGGTGGTGGTGGACGACTATGCCGGCTCGTTTGCCGCCGTGGAGTACATGATACAGACGGGGTGCAAGCGCATCTGCTTCTACGGCTCGTCGCCCCACCTCGAAATCACCAAGAACCGCCGCAACGGCTATCTGGACGCCATGAAGAAGTACCACATGCCCGTAGACGAGGGCATGATGCTCCTTTGTGACACGCGCGAACAAGCCATCGCCCTCACGCCCGACCTGCTGGAGAGCGCCAACCGCCCCGACGGCTTCTTCGCCATCAACGACGAGACGGCGGCCGGCATCCTCTATGCGTGCAAGCTGGTGGGCGTCAAGGTGCCCGACGAGGTCTCCATCTGCGGATTCACCAACGGCGTCATCGCCCAGAACACCGACCCCAAGCTGACCACCGTCGAGCAGCATGGCGAGGAGGTGGGAAAGAGCGCCTTCAACATCCTCTGCGAGAAGCTGGAGGGCGAGGAGAAAAGCCCGAACAAAATCGTGCGTACCAACCTGGTGGTGCGGGGCACAACCAAATGAGAAAGTGAAACGTAAATATGCAAAAACATAAAACAACCATGAAAGAAAAACCTGATTTGAGTTTCTGGAAGCTGTGGAACATCAGCTTCGGCTTCTTCGGCGTACAGATAGCCTACGCCTTGCAGAGCGCCAACATCAGCCGCATCTTTGCCACGCTGGGCGCCGACCCTCACAGCCTGAGTTATTTCTGGATATTGCCTCCGCTGGCAGGCATCATCGTCCAGCCGCTGGTAGGAGCGGCCAGCGACCGCACCTGGACACGCTTCGGACGACGCATCCCCTACCTGTTCATCGGTTCGCTCATCGCCGTGCTGGTGATGTGCCTCCTGCCCAACGCGGGCAGCTTCGGCATGAGTGTGGGCACCGCCATGATATTCGGCCTCTTCGCCCTGATGTTCCTCGACACGTCCATCAACATGGCCATGCAGCCGTTCAAGATGATGGTGGGCGACATGGTGAACGAGAAGCAGAAAGGCCTGGCCTACTCCATCCAGAGCTTCCTGTGCAATGCCGGAAGCCTCGTGGGATATCTGTTCCCCTTCTTCTTCGCATGGATAGGCATCCGCAACACGGCTCCGCAGGGCGTCATCCCCGACTCCGTTATCTATTCCTTCTACATCGGCGCGGCCATCCTCATCGCGTGCGTCATCTACACCAGCGTCAAGGTCAAGGAGATGCCTCCCAAGGAGTATGCCGAATACCACGGCATCAGCGAGGAGCAGGAGAAGGAAAAGACCAACATGCTGAAGCTGCTCGTCAAGGCGCCCAAGACCTTCTGGACGGTGGGACTGGTGCAGTTTTTCTGCTGGTTTGCCTTCATGTTCATGTGGACCTATACCAACGGCAGCATTGCCGCCAACGTATTCGGCGCCCCCACGACAGAGACGGTCGTAGACGGCATCAGCAAAGTGGTGCTCGACACCACCAGCCTGCAATACCAGGAAGCGGCCAACTGGGTGGGTGTGCTCTTTGCCGTGCAGGCCATCGGTTCCGTCCTGTGGGCCATCTGCATCCCCCTGTTTAAGAACCGCCGGCTGGTCTACTCGCTCAGCCTCGTGCTGGGAGGCATCGGCTTCATTTCCACCTACTTCGTCCACAACCAGTATGTTCTGTTCCTCTCGTTCATCCTCATCGGTTGTGCCTGGGCAGCCATGCTGGCCCTGCCGTTCACCATCCTGACCAACTCGCTGAGCGGCAGGCAC
>ULOG01029377.1_pt1 | contig 52779 bp, 44 predicted proteins | sample 1952401 | NCBI WGS metagenome assembly ULOG01 (sample SAMEA4835598, study PRJEB28245) | human gut metagenome | biome: gut microbiome; material: fecal sample | place: Denmark | collected 2008
TTGCTCTGGGAACTTCGCACGCTCCTACGGAGTCTATTGTCGCTACATTCCAGGGTACCGAATACGATACCGGTCTTGACCTTGTTAAGCTGAATGAGATCAGGGATTATTTTATGACGCTTCGTAAAAAATACATTGACAGCGGTCTTCTTGACCCATCTATGCTTGCGACAAATACAAATGCTCTGCTTTATCAGGTTCCTGGTGGAATGCTTTCCAATCTGCTATCTCAGCTCAAGCAGGCAGGTAAAGCGGATCAGCTTGAAGATGTTCTTAAGGAAGTTCCGAGAGTTCGTAAGGATTCCGGATTCCCTCCGCTTGTTACGCCTACTTCTCAGATCGTGGGAACTCAGGCTGTGTTCAACGTTATAATGGGCGAAAGATATAAGACTGTAACCAAGGAATTTAAAGGGCTTGTTAAGGGCGAGTACGGTAAGACTCCCGTTGAGATAGACCCAGAATTCCAGAAGAAAATTATAGGTGCAGAACAGCCTGTAACCTGCCGTCCGGCTGATCTCTTGAAGCCTGAGCTTGATGAAATGCGTAAGGAGTGCTCAGAGTGGACCGAGCAGGAGGAGGACGTTCTTACTTATGCTATGTTCCCTAAAGTTGCTCCTAAATTCTTTGAGCAGAGAAGAAATAAGAAGTACGGTGTTGACGGAAAACATTCCGACGCCGCCAATAAGGTTCATCCTGTTTAAAGCTTTAAAAGCTGTCCGATAAAAAGGACAGCTTTTCTTTTTCAATAAAATTTTCTTGCAAAAATTCTGCTGTCGTGCTATAATGGACAGTAGAAAAATACGGAGGACACAGTAATGAATAAGAAAGAAATAAATGAAATAAAAAAGAATTTCAGCGACGACTGCGGTTTCTTCACAGTTAATCACGTAGTTCAGGCTTTTGTAGATTCAGAGAAGAATATAAAGTTCAAGTCCAATCAGCTTTACAATACCATGCCGGCAGACGAGTCCGAGCTTATAATGATAATACTCAAAAAGGTTCTCAGTGGCTCGATAGGAAAGAATCTGCTGGAGTATCAGTTTCCTAAGGATGCATATCTTGAGGGCGGAGCACAGCCTTTTATGTACGAGGTCATGAAAAGCAAATTTCTTGACGACGAGATTACCGATAAGTTCCTATGCACTATAACAGAAAAAATGGAATATGTTTCAACTTATGCGATATTTTCCGCACACTGTACATATAGCGTTCTGAACAAAAATAAGTCGGATGAGATACCCGATGACGCTGAGTCGGAAATTGATTATAATTTTATTATTACTGCGATCTGCCCCGTTAATCTGCGTATAGACGGTTTGATTTACAGTGATGAATCCAATGAGATCGTAAAAAAAGCGTCTTGTGATCGTATAGTCGAGCTGCCTAGCGACGGATTTCTGTTTCCGGTATTTTCAGACCGCACTCCCGACGTCAATGGTGTACTGTACTATACAAAAAATCCCAAAAAGCCAAACACTTCTATTGTGAACGATCTTCTTGGATGCGAGTTTGTCATGTCCTGCCAGTCAGAAAAGGAAACCTTTCGTGCAATTCTGAATAATGTTGTCGGCGATGAGCTTGATTACAGCCTTATAACAACTGTAAATGATAAAATTGCCGAGATAGTCGATCAGTCCAGCCACGAAACCGAAATCCCCACTGTAGACGACAGAAAACTGTCCTCGATTTTGTGGGAGGCGGGAGTTAGCCAGGAAAAACTTGAGCATCTCCCCAAGGTATACGAATCGGCTATGGGAGATAAGCCGCTTACCGCGGTTAATCTTGTAGAACGTAAAACCGTTTTATCGGTTGCGAGTATCACTGTAAATATATCTAAGGACGCTGTGGATAAAGTTCATACCCGTATCATTGACGGTAAAAAATGTCTTATTATCGATCTTGACGATCCGGAAATTTCAGTTAACGGAATGCCTGCAAATATTGAATAAAAAATTGTCCAAGGCATTAAAGCTTTGGACAATTTTTTAAGAAAGGATATATTATCTATCGGAAAGAGGAATGTAATCTCTTTCACCTGAAACGCTTTTGTATGCCGGACGAATAATTTTTCCTGCATTTATAAGCTCTTCCATTCGGTGTGCGGACCAGCCGGCAATTCTGGCAACAGCAAAAATAGGTGTGTAAAGCTCCATTGGAAGTCCGAGCATACTGTATGCAAAACCGCTGTAAAAATCAACGTTTGCGCTTACGCCTTTGTAAATTTTCTTCTCTCTTGCAATAACCTTTGGAGCAAGCTCTTCAACTTTTGAGTAAAGGTTGAACTCATCCGTAAGACCCTTTTCCTGAGACAGGCTCTTGACAAATTTTCTGAAAACTCTGGCTCTTGGGTCTGAAATCGAATAAACAGCGTGACCCATTCCATAGATAAGACCCGCTTTGTCAAATGCTTCTTTGTGAAGCAGTTTGGTAAGGTATTCTTCAATTGCTTCATCGTCGTTCCAGTCGTGAACGTTTGCTTTCAGATCATCGAACATCTTCATTACCTTGATATTGGCTCCGCCGTGCTTAGGACCCTTTAGTGAGCACAAAGCTGCAGCAATTGCCGAATAAGTATCGGTACCCGAGGAAGTTACAACACGGGTAGTAAAAGTTGAGTTGTTTCCTCCTCCGTGTTCTGCGTGAAGCACTAAAGCGATGTCAAGCACTTTAGCTTCCAGCTCTGTATATTTGCAGTCAGGACGCAGCAGATAAAGAATATTTTCCGCAGTTGATTTTTCCGGGTCGGGAAGATGTATGAAAAAGCTTTGTCTTCCTATATAAAAATTATAAGCCTGAAAACCGTATACCGAAAGTATCGGGAATACGGCAATAAGCTGCAGGCACTGCCGCATAACGTTGTCAAGAGAAATGTCATTGGCGTTTGAATCGTAGGAATGCAGCGTAAGAATGCTTTTTGCCAAAGTATTCATCATATCATCGCTGGGAGCTTTCATAATAACATCCCTTACGAAATTAGTCGGCAAGGTTCTGTATTCGCCCAGAAGCTTTGAAAAATCGTCAAGCTGTTTCCTGGAAGGAAGCTCCCCGTACAGCAGCAGGTATACTATCTCCTCAAAACCAAAACGCTTATCTCTGACAAATCCGTCAATAATGTTTTTTACATTTATTCCGCGGTAAAAAAGTTCTCCGTCACAGGGAACCGAAACTCCGTCCTTTACAACGCTTGACCGAACCTCGGAAATTTCAGTAAGCCCGGCGAGAACGCCTTTTCCGTTTATATCTCTCAGCCCTCTTTTGACGTCGTATTTTCCGTAAAGCTCCGGATCTATTCTATTATGTTCAACGCATTTGCGCGTCAGCTCCCTGATTTCATCTGTGATATCGGAATAATTATTTCCCATACTTTTTACCTCCTTGTTTTTTATTCATTAAGATACCTGGCAGCATTTTCCGCTATCTTAATCATAAGTCTGCTCACAATTTCAATTTCATTTTCTGAAAGTCCTTTGACCAGTTTATCGTTAATTTCCTCTTTTACTTCATAAATCCGTTTTACAACCGGAAATCCTTTATCTGTAACAAAAGCGTGTCTGCGCCTGCCGTCGGTTTCGTCGTCCTCTATTCTGATATAATCAAGCTTTTGAAGCTTTTTAACCGATCTGGTGATTGTACTTTTGTCAAAACCGCCCTTATGGGCAAGATCAGCAAGATTGATACCGGGATTTTCATAGATATTTATCAGAAAGAACTGCTGACCGCTGCCAATACCAAACTGTTTAAGCGCCCGGTCGTAATATCCTTTGCATTCTCTTGTTATTATTGAAGTATATTTACTGAACCTGTATTGCGGATCCATACAGCTGCCTCCGTATAGATTAGTTGAATATACAACTATTATATCACAGAATAGTTTACAAGTCAACCTTTTTCACCAAACTTTCACAGAGTATTTGACTTTTATCAAGCTTATTGTTTATCCTTCGTTGTAGTAATACGCAAAGATACGCTTTTTTGCTATTTTCGATGAAAATAATTTTTCCGGTTTTATATAAGAACTGTTGAAAAGAACAGCATTTTTATGTATAATGATATATGAAAGGAAAGTGACGGCTTTGGAACAAAAAACAAATGTAATGCGTATTTTGGATCAAAAGAAAATTAAGTATGTTGAGTATACATATGTCGGTACGGGCGCCGTAAGCGGTGTTGAAGTAGCTCATGCCTTAGGTCAGAATCCGGATCATGTATTTAAAACCCTTGTGACGCATAGTCCGAAATCAAAAAAATACTATGTATTTATGGTTCCTGTAGCTCAGGAGCTTGATCTTAAAAAGGCTGCTAAAGCTGTGGGTGAAAAATCAATTGAAATGCTGAAATCAAAAGAGCTTTTGCCTCTTACCGGCTATATACACGGCGGCTGTTCCCCTATTGGGATGAAAAAGCAGTTTGTTACAACCATAAATAAAACCGCTGAAAACTATGATACCATAATTTTCAGCGGAGGAAAAATCGGTTTTCAGGTCGAGATGGCTCTGGCTGATCTTCGCAGGATTCTTCCCGTTAAATCGGCGGATATTGTAGTGTGATCTTTCAGCGAGTCTTGCACTCGCTTCAGAACTTTTAATTCAAAAAAAGAGCGCTCCGTCAGGAACGCTCTTTTTTAAATCAATAGAATCAAAGATCAAAGCTCTATGATGACCTTTCCGCTGGCAGTAGGAGTAACGTCTACAGCCTTACCAACAGTAGCGACCTCTATTCTGAATGAAGCCGATGTGTCAGTGTATGAGCACTCTATCTTATTGCCGTTTCGTGTTGCGATAAGCTCAAATACCTTGTTAGCCTCAGTATCGTAAATCGGACATACGGCAGTTTTTCCGTCTTCAAGCTCATATATCTTAAAGGTTGTGCCGTCAAGATAATCATACTCAACGTCTCTGACAAATTTTCCGTAAGGAATAATGCTGTTTGGTCTTGCAAGAGCCGGAATCTCAAAGTAAGAGCACTTGTGCTTATACCATTTGCCGCCATCCAGCACCTTACCGGTAATGATATCCGTCCATTTGCCTTCCGGAACATAGTATTCTGCAATACCTTCATCGTTGAGAATCGGCGCAACCAAAATATTATCGCCGAACATATACTGTCTGTCAAGAGTCAGGCAGGTAGGATCGTCTGCATAGTCAATAACCATTGCTCTCATCATAGGAACGCCGATTTCATGAGTTTTGATAGCCTGTGCCCAGATATAAGGCATAAGCTGTCCCTTAAGCTTTGTAAAGAAGCGCAGAACATCGCATGATTCTTCATCAAAAAGCCATGGCACTCTGTATGATGTGCTTCCGTGCAGACGGCTGTGCGAAGAGAACATTCCGAAAGCAGCCCATCTTTTGTAAATATCGGGAGTAGCCGTTGTTTCAAAACCAGCCATATCGTGTGAAGTATAACCAAATCCGGATATACACAACGAAATACAGCCTCTTACAACCTCGGCCATTGAGTTATAGTTTCCTGAGCAGTCGCCGCCCCAGTGTACCGGGAACTTCTGACATCCGGCCGTTGCCGAACGGGCAAAAAGACAGGCTTTATTTTCGCCGTAATAATCTTTAAGAACATTAAATACGCATTCGTTGTAAAGATATGTATAGTAGTTGTGCATCTTGATCGGATCAGAACCGTCATGGTATACGATATCTTTTGTAGGTATTCTCTCACCGAAATCGGTTTTAAAGGTATCAACGCCCATTTCGCAGAGCTTTCTGAGATAGCCCGCATACCACTCGCAGGCTTCTGGATTTGTAAAGTCTACAATAGCCATTCCGGGCTGCCATTCGTCGCACTGGAATACGGAACCGTCTTTTTTCTTGATAAAATATCCGCCCTTTACGCCCTCGTCAAAGAGTCTGGAACGCTGACCGACATACGGATTGATCCATACGCAGGTTTTAAGATTCTTGTTTTCGTGAAGTCTTTTGAGCATTGCAGGAGGATCGGGGAACTGAGATTTATCCCATTCAAAGTTACACCACTCGAAGCCCTTCATCCAGAAGCAGTCAAAATGGAATACCTGAAGAGGAATGTCCCTTTCAGCCATGCCGTCGATAAACGAATTGATCGTCTCCTCGTCATAATTGGTTGTAAAGGATGTGGTGAGCCAGAGGCCGAACGAGAATGCCGGAGGAAGCGCAGGCTTTCCTGTAAGAGTTGTATAACCATTGAGAACGTCGGTAAGATTTTCACCGCCGAATACATAATATTCCATGTTTTCGCCGGGGACTGTCATTGAAACCTTGGAAACGGTGTCAGAGCACACCTCATAGGAAACCTTATCCGAGCTGTTTACAAATACGCCGTAGCCCCTTGAAGAAACATAGAAAGGCACGGATTTATATGACTGGTCGGTGCAGGTTCCGGCATCGGAATTCCATATCTCAACGCTCTGTCCGTTCTTGGCGAAAGTTGTGAATTTCTCGCCGAAGCCGTAGAAATACTCGCCTACCGTCGTGTCAAACTGCTCGCGGATATAGGTCCTGTGTGGATCAGCAGGATAATTCCAGAATCTGTCGTCTTCAAACGTATTAAGTCTTGCCTGCTGCTTAAAGCCGCTTTCAAAGATAACACCGGTAGAACGCCATCCGCCGCTTGTAAGTTTTTTGTCCTTATAGAAATACTGTACGCTCCATGTTTCCTTTGAAATCACTACTTTTGTATCGCCGGAAACAAGCACAGCTTCCTTATCGGTAATAGTAACCTGCGGCTTATACGAGCCTTCGTTCAAAACAAAATGAGGACCGTTGTCGGCGTAACCCTTATGATGAGTAATATTAACTCTTATACAGTTTTCCTGAGTTGAAGTATAAGTGATTTCCAGGTTTGCGCTTCCAAGCATCATAGCTCTGTTATAAACTACAAAAGGCGTAGCTACAACCAGAATACCATTTTCGATTTCCTCAATTTCAAATGCCTGATTTGCATAGTTGACTTCATAGCCTCTCTGGTTCAGCCAGAATCCGTCTGCAAATTTCATGTGATAAACCCTCCTGTAATATTATTTTTTCAATCAAATATAAAAAAATGAAAATTTCAATCGGGAAACTGTTTTTTCCCTTTCAATAATATTTTATAGCATATTCGCATAAATTGCAATAGTAAAATAATATTTTATTTGATTATTTTAAGATTTTATCGTCACAAAACTTAAATATTTAATGAATTGATTTTAAAGCTATATTAAAATATGAATTTCTGCCGCAGGTTTGCATTGCCGCTGATTCCACATTATACAGACATCATGTGGACGGTGAAAGCAATAGCTATTCTATTGACAGAAATTCCTCCGGAATATAGGACAGACACTTTTCTGCCGACTCTCTTGTAAAGCCTTCAACAAAGTTTTTTGAAAACAATTCGTCGGTGTATTCTGCATAAGGATAAACGGTGCAGTTGTACCAATTTGAATTGTAATACTGAGCTTCGAAATGAGAGATTATCGGTATTGCCTTTACGTTTTCAAATGTGATCTCATCGGTATCATAATTTTTTACCACGTCAAGGTCGCCGATAAGTCCTACGAGAGATTTCGTATCGTACATAGTAGAAATGAAATTTCCCAAGCCGTAGTAGACAAAGGCCTGTCCTCCGTCCGGCTTGTCAATATATTCACATGAGGATATCGTATGAGCCTGTGTTCCTATAATAAGGTCAGCGCCCCATTCCACAAGCTTAGGGGTAAGGGTTATTTGCTGATTGTTAAGCTCATTTTGGATTTCGGTTCCGTAGTGACAGGAAACAACTACTACGTCGGCAAGCTTATCAGCTTCTTCTATCTGACGTTTTATAGTATCCTCGTCAGATAGATAGATTACTTTTGCACTGTCTCCGCTGAGAGAAAGACCGTTGGTATGCTCCATATATCCCAGAAAAGCAAAGGTAATATCGTTTACCGTCATTGTTCTTATGGTTTCGGAATCCTCCTGAGAGCGATAGGCGCCGTAGTGTACAACGTCTTTTGAATCCCAGTAATCAAGAGAAGATATCAGACCTTCTTCTCCCTTATCCAGAACATGATTGTTGCTCATGGAAATTACATTAAAGCCGACATCGTCCACAACCTCGTCTCCTAAGGCAGTTGGAGTGGCAAAAGTAGGGTAGCTGGTAGGTTCGCAGTAATCGGTAACGAGAGTTTCCTGATTAAGTACGGCAACATCTGCTCCCTCAATATATTTTTTTACGTGTTCATAGCAGGAGGAAAAATCATATTCCTCGCCTCCGCCTTTTTCAAGAGCTTCAATATAGATATTATCGTGAATAAGGTTATCGCCAGCACACACGAAATGAGCGGTCGTAGTTCCTGTAGGCTTTTCCGGCAGGGAGGAAGAATCTTCGCTTTCAGATTCCGGTTCGGTCCGAACGGGAGCGTCTGTAACGGGATTTTCCGAAATAAGAAATGAATCGCTTCCGCCGAAGCGATCTGTATCCCGAATAGGCGTTCCTCCGCACGAAACAAGTGAAATTGCACATATCGCCGACAGAGCGGCGCAAAATAATGCTTTCGATCGGTTATAATATTTGTTCATATGTTGTCCTTTCTGGAGTACCGTGTTATAATGTATATAAATTATAGCATACGCTATCAGATTATACAAGATTTTTTTAATTATACTTGTAAAAATAACGGACGTTAACTGAAAGCAAGGTGTGAATATGAAAATACTTATAGACGGGGACGGCTGTCCCGTTGTTGAAATTGCAGTGAAGACAGCTGAAAGCTTTAGTTTAAAGGCAATAATAATTTCCGATACATCTCACGAATACCACAGCTGTTACGCCGAAATCATTAAGGCCGACAAAGGCGCAGACAGTGTCGATTTCAGGCTTGTAAATCTGGTTGAAGCCGGCGATATAGCAGTTACTCAGGATTACGGTCTTGCCGCAATGGTTCTTGCGAGAAAAGGAATTCCGATAAGACAGGACGGGCTTATATACAGCGATCAAAATATAGATTCGCTGCTTACTGAGCGTCACAATGCCGGTAAGATACGCAGGGCGGGCGGACGTCTTAAAGGAAGCCGCAGAAGAACAAAAGCGGAGGACAAAGCCTTTTATAAATCTCTTTGTGAAATTATAATGAAAAATAAATAAAGTACTGGATTTTTTTTAGCGTATGTGCTATAATTCCAGTAATGAATTGCAGAAAATTCAGAATTGTTTTTTGAAAGGGGTCGGAAAAATGAATATTGACAGAATTATGGAGGAGCTTACGCTGGAAGAGAAAGCGTCACTTTGCTCCGGATTGGATTTCTGGCATACCAAGCCTGTAGAACGGCTTGATATTCCGTCGGTTATGGTTTCTGACGGACCTCACGGATTGAGAAAAAACGTGGAGGATTCGGAAAATCCCAACGAATCTATAAAGGCGGTTTGTTTTCCTACGGCTTCGGCGCTTGCTTGTTCCTTTGACAGGACATTGCTTGAAACGCTGGGAAAGGCTATAGGAGAGGAATGCCAGCACGAACGGCTTGCGGTAGTGCTTGGCCCCGGCTGCAATATAAAGCGTTCTCCGCTGTGCGGACGGAATTTCGAGTATTTTTCGGAGGATCCGTACCTTGCGGGGCAGCTTGCAGCGGCTCATATCAGAGGAGTGCAGAGCAGGGGAGTCGGTACTTCTCTCAAGCATTTTGCCTGCAACAATCAGGAATACAGAAGGATGTCCGTTTCGGCTGAGGTGGACGAGAGAACGCTGCGAGAAATATATCTTGCTCCGTTTGAAACAGCCGTAAAGGAGGCAAAACCCTGGACGGTAATGTGCTCATATAACCGTATCAACGGCGTGTATTCCTCGGAAAACAAAAGACTGCTTACGGATATTCTCAGAGACGAATGGGGCTTCAAGGGGCTTGTAATGAGCGACTGGGGAGCTGTTGACGACCGTGTCGAGGGAATAAAAGCAGGACTGGACCTTGAAATGCCGACAAGCTATGGAAAGAATGATAAGCTGATCGTACAGGCGGTTGAGGCCGGAGAGCTTGACGAAGCACAACTGGATAAATGCGTCAGACGGGTTCTTGAAATGGCGGACAGGTATCTTGAAAACGCAGAACCGGAAACGGCATGGGACATGGACAGACATCATCAGCTTGCAAGGAAAATTGAATCGGAATGTATTGTGCTTCTGAAAAACGAGGGCAATATTCTTCCTTTGGACAGGAAAAAGAAGATAGCCTTTATAGGAAAATTTGCCGAAACGCCTAGATATCAGGGCGGCGGAAGCTCTCATATAAATTCCTTCAAGGTAACTTCGGCCCTTGAAGCGGTAAGTGAATACGCTGATGTTTCTTATGCTGCGGGATATAGTATTTCAGGTGAAGATGACGAAGATAAACTCCTTAACGAAGCTGTAATGTGCGCCGGGAACGCCGATGCGGCGGTAATTTTTGCAGGACTTCCGGATTCCTTTGAATCCGAAGGCTATGACAGAAGTCATATGCGCATGCCTGAATCTCAGCTCAGACTGATAGACGAAATATGCAAGGTCAATCAGAATATTGTTGTAGTGCTTCATAATGGCTCGCCTGTAGAGATGCCATTTGCTGAAAAGGTAAATGGCATACTGGAGACCTATTTAGGCGGACAGGCAGTCGGCGGAGCGGTATGCGACGTTTTATTCGGAAAGGTCAATCCCTGCGGAAAGCTTCCGGAAACTTTTCCTATGAAGCTTTCAGACAATCCCTCGTATCTGAACTTCCCGGGCGAAGGCGACAAAGTAAAGTATAATGAAGGCGTTTTCGTGGGCTACAGATATTATGATTATAAGGAGATAGCTCCGCTGTTCCCATTCGGGCACGGTTTAAGCTATACAACGTTTGAGTACAGCGGACTTAATCTTTCACGTTCGGAAATCAGCGGCGATAAAATTCTTACTGCTGAAGTCACTGTAAAAAATACCGGCAGCGTTTCGGGAAAGGAAATTGTTCAGCTTTATGTTTCCGAAAAACATTCACAGGTAATAAGACCTGTTAAGGAGCTGAAAGGCTTTGAAAAGGTCGAGCTTAAGCCGGGCGAGGAGAAAAAGGTGATGTTCAGACTTGACAGCAGAGCCTTTTCATATTACTGCGAAGAGCTGAATGGCTGGCGTGCGGAATACGGGGAATATGAAATAATGGTCGGATCGTCTTCCAGGGATATACGCCTTAAGGAATCGGTTTATGTAAGTTCAGGCGAAAAAACCAGTGCGCATTTTACGCTGAACAGCACATTCGGAGATATTATGGCGGTTCCGGAAGGCAGAAAGATATTCAGCGAACTTGCGGCTATGGCGAACGTCGGAGTGGATGATTCCGATTCGGCAATAATGGGGGAAGGCTCTGCGCAGATGGCAGAGTCAATGATGAATGACCTTCCCGTAAGAGGGATCATAAGCTTCACTTCAAATCCCAGCATAAACCGCGACAGTCTGCAGCTGATGATAGACAGATTAAATAATGAGATAAACGGATAAATGATGGGTACTGTAACGAAGGTTAAAAAAATCGAGGCAGAGTCTGTTGACTCCGCCTCGATTTTTGCTATATATTTAATTTCCGAAAGTATATAACCCGATATGAGCCATTGAGACCATTTCCGCAAAGATGTCATGTGGGAGATTATGCTCATCAGCTATGGTATGATTTTTGGAAATTTGGCTTTCAAGAAAGAACAATAGTCTAATCTGTCCTGGTTGTTTTCATACTCATTTCTTATGTTAGTACATATCCAATCAAGCTTGCTTTGCGAAAGCTCTTCGTATCGGTTTATTATAATTTCGCCTCTGCTTTCAGCCAATAATATTGCTTTGTAAGCATCTTCTATAAATTCGCAATTTTCTACAATTACTTCAGATGTTGTTGTGAAAGCAAAAGGGATATCTTGTAGTTCTTTTGCAAATTCAACGGTTTTTGTGGAGTATATATATCCACTTACACCTTTGTATGTATCCGACAACGCATTTGGATAGTATTCGTCCAAGTGAATAATGCCATTTTGAAAACCATAACTTCCCCATTTTTTATATGGACCTTCATAACATAACCCGATTTCCTTACAATGCTTTTCTATTGCATTGCTTAAATAAACCAAAACATTCTCTCTTTTAGAAGAAAAATAAACTAAAGGTAAGTTGTGATTTGAAACATGCGGAGTTAGTTTATGCAAATTTCCAACCTGTGAAGCGTGGTAATACAATAGAAGCACTCCCAAAGCTAATATTAATAATTTCTGCAACACAAAAGCGGTCAAAACATATTGTTCTAACCGCTTATAAAAACTTTGTTACCGCACATCGGCTAAATCGGAATCTTTTTTAAATTATAATCATGAACTATAGCTTTTGCGTCTTGTAAAGGTCTTATATTTTTTCTTTATAACATTGGAAATATGAGAACCTATTTCAAGTGTTGCGGTGTACTTGTCGATCATTACAATCACATAACTCTCTGCATACCTTGGAAATTTGATTGTAAGCGGCCACATATGCTTTACGATCATATCCTCCTCGCGCTTTGTAATATCAAAGTTTTGCTTTGCATTATCGAGGGCGATCTCAGGATGACGCATTCCATGGGGTTTTTCACCTTGCTGACGTTCTCTTTCCCTCCAGTCGTAAAGAAACAGATCGTGAAGCAGACCTGCTCTTGCAGCCTGTTTTGAATCAAGTCCAAGCTTACGGCATACGAGATAGTTATAGTATGAAACGTTCAGACAATGCTGATAACAAGTAGTGCTGTAATGATGGCGAAATTTTTTCATCTGTTTTACAACATCGCTGTCAAGCAGATCTTTTACAAATTCAAAATACTCCTTAGCCTCCTTTGAGGTTTCAATTTGGTATTTTGAACCGATCGCTCTTGACATTGGCATTACCTCTTTTCAGTATCTTAAAGGGTTAAAGTTTTGTGAATGATGTCAGTAATGTTTAAAATAAATTGTGCATTCTGACAAATATATTATATCTCACTTTTACAGAAAAGTCAATGTCAAATAATTACGATATATTTACAAATCAATGTCAGCTGTCAGGTCTGGAATATCAAAATAGAGATGATCGAAAAATTCAGGTATAAATGCTGCATCCGCCGAGGTTTTTTCCTGAATATAACCTTCAAACCCGTATTTATCGATTTCCCTGACCACCGACCTGTATTCAAATGTGGTGGTTTTTCTGCTTATCTCCTTATGCTGAAAAGCCTTATAAACGGGAGTATACTGGCTCATAAGGCTTATCAGGATGTCATCTTTTTCAAAAATTTCCCCCAGTATTTTCATAATTTCCATTGAATCGTGTCTGCAGTTCGGCAGAACCAGATGACGAACAATCACTCCCTTTTTCAGCATACCGTTTTTATCAAATTGAGGCTTGCCGGCAATTTCACGCATTTTAATAATAGCTTTCAGGCATCTTTCGAAATAGTCGTTTGCCTTTGAGTATTTTGCAGAAAGTTCTTGACTGTAGTATTTCAGATCGGGCAGAAAAATATCCGCATAGCCTCTGAGAAGTTCAAGAGTTTCTGTTTTTTCATATCCGCCGCAATTATAAACTACAGGTATATTCAGCTTGTCTTTGCAAAGATCCAGCGCTGAAATTATCTGAGGAACGAAGTGAGTGGGATTTACCAGATTTATATTTTCTGCTCCCTTGCTTTGAAGCATTAAAAAGATCATTGACAGCTGCTTAACAGAGATTTCAAAGCCTTTATTCCCGGCTGATATCTCGTAATTCTGGCAGAAGCAGCATTTAAGCGTGCAGCCCGAAAAGAATACCGTTCCTGAGCCGTTTTTGCCGCTTATACAAGGTTCTTCCCACAAATGAAGATCAGCCCTGGCAATCCTGATATCCGCTCCTTCTCCGCAGTAGCCTGTGCGCTCATATCTGTTTACTCCGCACTCTCTGGGGCAGAGGCGGCAGTTTTCAAGCAGTCTGTTCATTTAGCTCTCCGAAGTTTCATCGCTGTCATAGCCGTCAGTAAAATAGTAGCTGTCGATTGTCAGCTGAATCTGTTGCTCCTCACCAGAGTCGTTGTTTGTGCTTAACACAATGTCGTAAGTCCAGGCGTCGTCAGGCGCAAGAAAGGTTACGCTCTGATATTCGTCCTCATACTCAATAAAAGCGGAAGTGGAAAGTTCCTCCCCGAGAATCGAGGTGCAGATAACATATCCGCCGTCGATATACCTTGAAGCATCTGCAAAATCCGGCGTAAGATCAATATTCGCCGACACCAGATTCCACTCGCCGTCAGCAAGCAGAGCATCATAAAAATCCACATACTGATTTACATTTTCAGTGTCATATTCCGACAGGGAATTATAATGTCCTATAACCGCAAGTCCGGAAGCGGTTATCTCAAAGCCGTAATCCGGGTCGGTGTAGGAATGTTCAAAAAACTCCGACATATCAGGCATACTGATATCGGGGAAAGAATAATCATAGTCAAAGTCATAATCGTAGTCGTAATTGTAAGCGTCGTCATTGCTTTCTCTGGTATCGGCAATCGCTGAAAAAATAATTACAGCGAAAAAGATAAAAAAGACAACAGATATAAGACAACCTGTTCTGGACGATTTGTTCTTTTTGAAATCAACCCTGGTATAATTTCTGCTTGATCCGTAGGGATTGAATGTAGTTGTCCATCTGACGGTTGATTTGCCGTTATTATAACTGTTTCTGAAATTATTGTTTGCACCCTGTGCAGTATAATTGTTTTTCAGCGCGTCAAGCTTTTGCTGCCGTGATGACGAACTATAAGAGCTTTTGTTATAGGTGCTGGAGGGAATGGGATTTTCAGCTTCATCCTCCCGCTGTTCTTCAATAAAAGACCCTCCCTTATTTTCAAACTCTTCAAATATGTCGTTATCAGAATTGTTTATCTCAGATTTCTTCTCATCATATCCGTATCTGTGACTGTGGAGATCGTCGGTATACCTGTTGCAGGAAATATTATCGTCTCTTGCTGTAAAGCATTCCGGACAGATGACCTCGTCTTTATCTTTGAATTTGTAGCCGCAGATTGCACATTTCTTTTTCAAGCCGTTCACCTCGTATAAATTTTCAATAAAAAGCGTCTCTCCGTAATTCAGATGTTAATTTTTAATTATTTCCCAGCCTTTATTTACCGGAGTAAGCACTTTAGCAAAGCTGTAGCATGACATTTTATCAATACACCTTTCAGCTTCTGAACGGTTTGAGAATATCCCGAAAACCGCAGAGCCGCTGCCGGTCATCATAGAATTAACAGCGCCATGTTCCAGCAGTCGCTTCCTGGCTTTTGTTATTTCATCAATGTCTGCGGCAGCTTCCAAAGCGTTGAACATTCCCTTGGCGATTCCGTTCAAGTCAGAAGTTTTCAGTGCCGCTTCAAATTCGGCGTAATTTTTTTTCGGCTTATCCGGCAAAGAATCATACATTTCATAAGCCTTAGGAGTTGAAATTCCGGCTTCCGGTTTTACCGCTGCAAAATAAATTTCAGGCGGCGCGGGAAGTGCAGTAAGCTTTTCGCCTATGCCCTCGCAGAGAACAGTCCCTCCCGTCAAGGTAAAAGGAACGTCAGCGCCGAGCCGGACTCCGATACTGCAAAGCTCCGGCAGAGACAATCCTGTATTATATAATTCATTCATAGCGACAAGAGCAGCCGCACAATCAGAACTGCCGCCTGCCATGCCTGCCATTGAGGGAATATTTTTTTGTACCTCCACTGTTATTTTTCCGACAGGTTTTACGCCTGTATGGATATAGAAAGCTTCTATAGCTTTCCATATAAGATTACGGCTGTCCAGTGGAAATCCGTCGGAGCTGCATTCAAGTTCGATACCCGTTCCGCCGGTCAGATGAAATGCGAGAGTATCGTAAACCGATACGGACTGCATGACTGTTTTAAGCAAATGATATCCGTCGCACCGTCTTCCCGTAATGTCGAGAAAAAGATTAAGCTTTCCGTACGCCTTTATTTTAAGTGCTTTGTTTTTCATTTTTCTGCTTCCTTAAGATCCGTAAGAAATTCACCTATACGTTTGACGGCTTCCTTGAGATGATTGATGGAATATGCGTATGAAACTCTTATATAACCTTCTCCGCATTTGCCGAAAGCGTCACCGGGAACGACCGCTACTTTTTTCTCTTGTACAAGCCGTTCGCAGAATTCATTGCTTGTAAGCCCTGTTGATTTTATACAAGGGAAAACGTAAAAAGCTCCGAGAGGAGTAAAACAGTCAAGCCCCAGTTTGTTAAAGCTGTCCACCAGAAAGCGGCGGCGCATATTGTATTCATTGCGCATTTTTGCTACGTCTCCGAAGCATGACTGCAAAGCGGTGACAGCGGCATACTGGCTTATTGAAGGAGAGGACATTATCTGATACTGGTGAAGCTTGTAAACGTGACGCATGATCTCCTCGGGTCCTGCCATAAAGCCTAGCCGCCAGCCGGTCATGGCAAAGGTTTTTGAAAATCCGTTGATAACGACCGTTCTCTCTCTCATGCCTTCAAGCTCGGCAATGGAGCAGTGCTTTCCCGAATATGTAAGTTCGGCATAGATTTCGTCGGATGCAACAAATATATTGGTATCCCGAAGAACCTCGGCAATAGGCTCCAAATCTTCGCGTCGCATGATCGCGCCTGTGGGGTTATTTGGGAAAGGCATAATAAGCAGTTTTGTTTTATCGGTAATTTTTTCTCTGAGAGCCTGTGCCGTCAGGCGGAATTCATCCTCAGCCTTTGTTTCAATTATCACCGTTTTTCCGCCCATAAGAGAAACCAAAGGCGCATAGCATACAAAGCACGGTTCGACAATGAGGACCTCGTCGCCGGGATTTACAATTGCGCGGATGGAAAGGTCTATAGCTTCCGATCCCCCTACCGTAACGATTATTTCAGAATCCGGATCGTAATCTGTATGGATAAGTCTTTTGAGATAGGAGGAAATTTCACGTCTGAGCTCAATTAAGCCGGCATTTGCGGTGTATGTGGTTTTACCTTTCTCAAGAGCGGAAATAGCGCTTTGTCTTACGCTCCATGGCGTTTTGAAATCAGGCTCGCCCACGCCGAGAGAAATTACGCCTTCCACCGACTGAGCTATGTCAAAAAACTTTCTTATTCCCGAAGGCTTCATTTTTACAGCTTCTTTTGAAAGCAGTTTATCATAATCCATCATGGAGAAATCATTCCTCTTTCATCGGTTTGGTCATTGTTTATAATAATGCCGTTTTCCTTATAATTTTTCAGAACAAAGTGAGTCGTTGTAGACTGAACTGCGTCGATAGCCGCAAGTCTTTGGGAAACAAACTGTGAAATATCTCGTATGTTATTACCCGTTACAGATACCAGAATATCATATCCGCCGGACATAAGCCTTACGGATTCGACCTGCTCGTAAGACGAAATTTCTTCAGCAATCTCGTCAAACCCGCTCTGAGACTGAGGAGTTACCTTTAGTTCGATCAGAGCAAAAACCGCGCTGCTGTCAATAGCAGATTCGTCTATAATTGCCGAGTAGCCTTTTATAATACCGTTGCATTCCAGCCTTGATATTTCCTCGGCGATTTGCTCCTCCGTTTTATCAAGCATTACTGCCAGTTCGGAATTGGAAAGTCTTGCATTGGTTTTAAGCAGCTTAATCAATGAATCCATAATTTTACCTCCCAGTAAGTTATTCATTTTTATTATACCTTTTCTTATAGAAAAAGTCAATTAAAATTAATTGCAGATATGTATTTTTAATTCAACGTCTTAACTGATTCTGTTCCGCACCTGAATTTGTTGTTGACATTAATAAAAAAATGAATTATACTTGATAACATAAAATAAAGTTTATTCATAATATGAGGTGTTTGTCATAAATAGTAAAATTCAGAACCGGATTCAGTGGATAGATACTCTCAGAGGTATAATGATGTTCTTTGTGGTATGGGGACATTCGCTGTCGGATCAGTATTTGGATAAATATATATTCAGCTTTCATATGCCTGCGTTTTTTGTCATCTCCGGTATGACCTTTGCATTCAACAGAGAGACGAATTTCTTCAGGTATGCATTGAAAAAAATTAAAGGACTTATCGTGCCTTATTTCTGCACAAATCTTCTAGTGGTTCCGCTGTGGTTTATAAACCGCCATATTTCTGCGGTCTCATATCAAACGTTTCCGGAACTTATAAAGGGAGTTTTAATATCAAACGTTGAAAGCGGATACAAAATGCCTTCAAATACCACGTGGTTTATAACCTGTTTGTTTCTTACTGATATTTTGTTTTTTGTTATAAGCAGAATCTCTGTGAACGAGATCGTTTTGATAGGCGCTTCGGCTTTTGTTTACGGTCTGGCCTATACTGCCGGGGTCGTTACTGACAAGCAATGGGGCATATGGCACTGGCAGGTCGCTTTCAGCGCCTTTGTATTCTATCTAGGCGGATATATTTTTATGAAAAATATTGAGGCAGTCAAAAGATTTTTCAGCAGACCATGGATAGTGTATTCGTTATCTGCCGTTCTGCTGGTCATAGGTGCGTGGGCGTCCTCGGAGAACAGCCGTATTTCTATGGTAAATAATAAATACGGCAAGCCTGTTATTTTTTTCTTCTCTGCCTTTTGCACTACGCTTGCATTTACACTGACGATTATGAAGCTTTCCGATTGCAGACTGTTTTCAAAAGCGTTCGGGCTGTTTAATTATGTCGGAAGAAACACTTTGGTATACATTGCGTTTCACGTTCCCATAATCAGATTTGTAAAGCATTTTATTCCGGCGCTAAAAGGAACAAACGATGTTTATAGGTTTATTATGGCAGTTGGAGTTTATCTGATTATTCTTCCGTTGGCTTGGCTTACTGAAAAATTTCTTCCTTTTTGTGTGGGAAAAAAGAAAAAAATATTAGAAAAGGACTTGACAAAACAAAAATAAAAGTTTATACTTCTTAATATGCGATTGCATGAAATTGAAATACAGAAAGGGGTGGGTAAAATGACAATAAATAATAGAACTTGTGGTTTGGATATTATTTTTATTATGTCGGATGTTGTTTTACCCGCACTTTTAGTGGACTGCTGACTTTTTGGTTTTGCGGACGTTTATCAATAAATATGCGGTAATTATGACCTCTGATGTACATTATCAGAGGTCTTTTTGCGTTTTGACCGGATACTCAAAAAAGTCTGAGCGGTTTTGGTGATGCACGCAGAATTCATTGAAGGAAAAATGCCGGACATACAAATATGACAGCCGCAATTTTGTATTTTTACTGACTGAATTCAGAAAGGAGTGTTTAGATAGATGAAATTTTTTGACGTTCTGCCTTCGCTGGCGGAGAACGAGCTTTTAAAGCGGGGAGTTATGACGGACGAGCTGCTATATTGCGTAAAAGCCGATCTTGACGGCGAAGGCTGTTATATAGACGTGTATATTACATTTACTAAGGAGGTTCTGTCGGTTCTCAGCGGATATGAGAAATACGGCAGGATGCAGAGAGGTTCAAAACGGAAAAATCTTGTTGAATTTACAGTATCGGATTACAGCGAGTACCCTTTAAAGGATATAGAAGAAATGTACGTTGACAGGTACGTCAATTCGGCGAGACTGATGATAAAAAGCAAGCGCGGCGAGGAATTTCCGATAGCCAGGTTTTCTCTCGGCTTTGCCGATAAGTTTGAGAAATTTTCACAAAGGGTCAATCTGACGGTAAAAGGAGAGCCTATAGACGATTCTCTGCTTGAGGGAACCAAGACTCATTGTCCAATATGCGGCGAACCCTTTCCCGATCCCAACCGGCCCGTATGTCCCAGGTGCGTGGACCGGCGTTCGGTATTCAAGCGGCTGCTTTCGTTGTTTCTCGAATTTAAAACGGCGGTAATACTTATTTTGCTTACAATAATTTTGAGCAATGTTTTTGCTGTTTTATCGCCTGTTTTCGGATCTCAGATGCTTTATGACGATGTGCTTGCCGAAGGCGGAAAATACTACGGAAAGATTCTGATGATAGTTATGATAATAGCTTCGATAAATCTTGCCGGTATGATAATGCGGATTATATCGGGGATCATTACTTCAAAAATCGTTCCCGTTGTTACGCATCGGTTAAGGGTAAGAATATTTTCGTCGATGCAGCATCTGTCCCTTGATTTTTTCACCAGTAAACAGACAGGCTCGCTTATGTCGAGAGTTGACCGCGACAGCCAGAATATCTATTGGTTTTTTACGGATATAGTGCCATATGGAATAACAAACGTGGTGAAAATCATAGGAATAGCAGTTATAATGCTTATGATCTCTCCGCTGCTTTCGATCGGAATCATACTTACAATTACGGTGATTGAAGTTGTTCAGCATAATTTTTACCGCAGTCAACGAAAGCTTTACCGAAAATATGACGTGGCAATGAGATCCGCAAACTCTGTTCTTTCCGACGTAATGAACGGACAAAGGGTAGTTAAATCCTTTGCGCGCGAGGATACGGAAATTGAGCGCTACCGGGTTAAAAATACCGACGCATTTACTATAAATACCCGCATAAATTCAAGATTAGCAAATACGATACCTGTAATCTGGACTTTTTACCGTATTGTAAATAAGCTTGTTTTCTGCCTGGGAGCTGTGCTGGTAATAAAAGGCCATATACTTTTCGGAGCTTTGTCGGCGCTTATTTCATATACTGAGATGGCAATGGATCCTATAAACTTTTTTACATGGATAGGCGACCGATGGGCAAGGTGTATGGACGCCGCCTCCAGAATGTTTGAGATAACAGACGCTATTGCAACTGTCAAGGAGGATAAAGATCCGGTTCATATCAAAAGCATGAAAGGCGATATCGAACTCAGAAACGTTTCTTTTGAATACGAGGCCGGACATCCGATAATCAAGAATGTTTCCTTTAAGGTGCAGTCAGGTCATATGTTCGGAATAGTAGGAAAAACCGGAGCCGGAAAATCTACAATTATCAACCTGATGGCGCGGCTTTACGACGTAACAGGCGGCGAGATACTTATAGACGGAATTCCGATAAGAAAAATTGCTTTTGATGATTTAAGACAGAATATTGGTATTGTTTCGCAGGAAACATTTTTGTTTATAGGCTCGATCGCTGATAATATACGTTACGCCAATCCTGACGCTTCAATGGAAGAGGTGATCGAAGCTGCAAAATCCGCCAACGCTCACGAGTTTATCACCAAGCTGCCGGAGGGCTATAATACAAAGGTCGGAGAAGGCGGAATATCCCTTTCCGGCGGTGAAAAGCAGAGAATATCCATAGCCAGAGCCATAATACAAAAGCCCAATATTCTTATCCTGGACGAGGCCACTGCTTCAATGGATACCCGTACTGAGCGGAAAATACAGAATGCCATAGATTCTCTTAAACAGGGAAGAACTATTATTTCAATAGCCCACAGGCTGTCAACTCTACGCGATGCCGATATGCTCTGCGTAATAGAGAACGGTGAACTGAAAGAGATGGGAACTCATGACGAGCTTATCCGCGCAAAGGGCAAATATTTCGAGCTGTACAAGCTTCAGTCTGATGCATTGCAGTTTATACAGGAGTAGAGTGATTTTTCAGACATAAATATCAAATAAAACAGCAAAGTTTTTACCGAAGATATCGAAATTATCAAGCCTATCTATAACTTAAAGGCCGGATAAGAATAATTGAACAGACTAAACGAGGTAAAATAATGATTTACTTTCAGGATGAAAATATTATAGTGAGAACAATGTCCGAAGCCGATCCTTATTCGGACTGTATAAACGACGATAATTTGAATTTGTATTTTTATAAAAAACTAAAGTAGGGGGTATGAAAATATGAGTAACAGCATACAGGAAGAAATATACGTGGTCGACAAGCTTACTATTCTGGATTGTACAAAAATAAAGCTTTCAAAGGAAGCAAGCGGCTATCTTACTCTTGATTATAACGGAAAGCTTTACAGTAAGGTGAGCCCCACAAGGCTTGTGCCTTTTATTTCAAAGACAACATATATCAGTCTTTCATATGAAAACGAAGAAAAGGAATTCCGCGAAATCGGCGTTATTAAGGATATGAGGGAGCTGTCAGAAGAACAGTACAAACTTTTGGACAGCTATCTTGAATATAAATATTATATGCCTGAGATCACCAAGGTTTACAGTATAAAGGACAATATGCATGGCGCAATTTTTGTAAAGGCGGACACTACCTCCGGACAGAAAACGATATGTATCCGCGATTGGTATCAGAATTTCCGTATGATAGGCTATGACTATCTTTATGTAAACGACGCTGACGGAAATAAATACTTCTGTCCGGATATTCACAAGCTCGATAAGAAAAGCCGCCTTGTACTTGAAATGTTTACTTAAAGCGTCTTAATAAAGAACTACCCAAAAGGAGCTGAAAAAAAGTGAACCTATGCCTTTCAAAACCCTTAAACGCAGTCGATGACGTGGTATATTCGCTGCCTTATAATTTTACGGCTGACGGCGCCGCAGCAAATGGGCATTTCTGCGTTACAAAAGAAAAAATACTTATATATCTTAAAGACGAGGTCATAAAAGAGTACAATATTTCGGACTTTTCTGAATTTATCTGTCAGCAGCAGATAGGTACCTCCATGGCTCAGGGCGTTACGGTAGGTGGTGAAACTGTATGCTTCTGCGCCTTTACTCAGGATAAGTTTCTGCGTTTTGCCGAGCTTTTAAAGCTGCTGGATTATTACGTAAGAACAGGGGAGTTTGTGATAGAAGCAGACACCGATGAACCGGTGTGCCCTAAGTGCGGACTGCCCTTGGACGGAGCAAAAGAATGTATTTTCTGTACAAGCAAGAGCAAAACCATGATAAAGCTGATAAAGCGCATAGCTCCGTATAAAAAATACTTTGTCATTGCGGTAGCCTGCACTATTCTGTCAGAGTTGGTGTGGGTGTTAACGCCCTATCTTGACAGAATAATCATTGATAAATATGTTACTCCTAAATCTGCCGAATGGGCAGGGCTTGCCGCCGTGGTGATTACCGTAGTATCGCTGCTCCTGCTTGCCGGAATATTTGAATTTTTCAATATGAAAAACAGCTTTAAGGTAGCGCTTAATCTTGGCAGAGATTTAAGGCAGGACGTTTTCCGCAAATCACAGGAGCTGTCAATGAACTCCATATCCAAAAGAACTGCGGGCGAGCTTATAAATCGTGTTTCCAGCGATGCCGCTAAGCTTGAAGACTTCATTACCGCCAACGGAAAAGACGCTATAGTCAAAATTCTTTCTTTGATCATTATAGGCGTGCTGTTGTTTGTTATGGACTGGCGGCTGGCGCTGATGACTGTAATTCCAGTACCGATAGTTTTTATAATTGTAAGCAAGCTTTTTGACACGATGGCTATACGATATACTAAGGTATGGAAAAAGAGCGTTTCACACGGCGAAACTCTGCATGATATACTAAACGGTATCAGGGTAGTAAAATCCTATGGCAACGAAGTAAGAGAAATACGCCGTTATTCCGACTGCTCCGAGCAGTGGGCAAAAAGCGCTGTACGTGCGGAAATAATGTGGTATCTGACTATGCCGGTTTCCGAGTTCATACTTACGATAGGAAATTTCTTTGTCTTGTATTTTGGAGGAAGAATGATACTTAACGAAGTAATGAGTCTGGGACAGCTTATACAGTTTACCACCTACGTGGCAATGCTTTACGAGCCGATACGCTGGCTTATTCAGATACCAAGAACCCTTGCTGATACTTCTGTTTCGGCAGGTAAGGTTTTTGAGATACTTGAAGAAGATAGCGACGTTCGTGACGCTGAAAATCCCGTAGAGCTTGACATAAAGGGAGATATAGAATTTGACGATGTATATTTCGGATACAAAGTCTACAATCCGGTGCTGAAGGGTATAAGCTGTAAAATCAATAAAGGCGAAATGATAGGAATCGTTGGACATTCGGGTGTAGGCAAATCTACCATGATAAATCTAATTCTGCGGCTTTACGACTGTACTCAGGGAGAAATACGCATAGACGGAGTGAATATAAAAGATATTGCACAGAAAAGCCTGCGCTCTCAGGTTGGAGTTGTACTTCAGGAAACCTTTCTTTTTGACGGAAATGTCCTTGAAAATATATCATATGCGAAACCCGACGCAACCTTTGAGGAAGTAATAAAGGCGGCGAAGATAGCCAACGCCCACGACTTCATTGTGAAGCTGCCTGACGGATACAACACCAGAGTAGGAAACAAGGGCTATCAGCTTTCCGGAGGAGAACGTCAGCGGATCGCTATTGCCAGAGCAATACTTCATGATCCGAAAATCATAATTCTCGATGAAGCTACCGCCTCGCTGGATACCCAGACAGAAAAGCAGATACAGGAGGCACTCGGCAAGCTGACCAAGGGCAGAACCACTATTGCAATAGCCCACAGGCTTTCAACTCTCAGCAGTGCCGACCGTCTTATCGTACTGGACAAGGGAAAACTTGCCGAATTCGGCACGCATACCGAGTTGATGAAAGCCAAGGGCGTATATTACAAGCTTGTAATGGCACAGAGGCAGACTACAAAGATGAAAAAGGCTGTGACCTCTCCCGCTGCGGAATAATAAACAGACCGATTGCAAGCATATAAGGAGAACAGAGAAATGTTTAAATACAAAAGAATTATGGTCATAGGCTGTTCAGCTTCGGGAAAATCCACCTTTTCCCGAAGGCTGTCTGAAATAACGGGAATACCCGTAACTCATCTTGATACGCTTTTCTGGAAGCCCGGCTGGATAGAGGAGGACAGAGCAGTGTTCAGGGAAAAGCAACGCAGAATAATCGCTTCCGACAGCTGGATAATCGACGGGCATTACAAATCAACCATGGAAATGCGCCTTGAGCGGGCACAGCTTGTAGTCTGGTACAGGCTGAGCCGGTTTGATTGTATAACCGGGTACTTGAGGAGATTGCTGAATGGCATGACAAAACGTATTTCTCGTCCGGATATAACTGAGGGTTGTAATGAAAAGCTCGATATTGAATTTTTTAAATATATATGGAACTTTAACAAAACTCAGGATAAACCGGTGGAGGAGTTGCTGAAGAAGTATCCCGGCGTAAAGGTAATTACGTTTAAAACCAGAAAGCAGGCGGATGTTTTTCTTAAACGGCTGGTGTAGAAGTACAAAACTGATTCTGCGTATTGACTGTCGGTACACTCTTTGGTAGTTTTATCTGATATGATATAATTTTTTGGGGGAGATATTATGAATATATATCTTGAAACTCTGCGGTACTATGCGGACTGGATAGGTATACCCGTAGTCAGGCTTGAACAGGCGACTGAAAAAGTTATTTATGTTGAAAATCCCGATCGTGCCAATACTCCGGCAGGTTATTCAAATCCTGTAGATATTTATATTTTTGCATCAGAGAAAGCAGTATTTGTTTCATACAGCGGAAAGTCTAAGCAAATTGTAGAAAATATGCAGGCAAACTTCAAATGTTATAACGATATCAATATATTGTCAGAAGATATATTTGGAGAGAGGGCAGTCCGTAAAATCAAATATTATCTTGACGAGCCGCCTAAGGCATTATCATTTACAGCTGCCCGTGCGCTTACATACGGCGACTTCCCTCAATTTCAGAATTTCTTTAAAAACAATAATCCTCAATGTACAGAAACCGATTGGCTGTATGATTATTTCAAAGAACTTGTGGATTGTAACCTTATTTTCGGAGTGTTTTCCGACGGACGTTTGGTAAGCGTTGCCGACTCTCCGAGTGTTCCTTACAGACAAGGCAAAGTAGCTGAAATTGGTGTAAATACTCTTGATGAATATCGCCGAAAAGGATTTGCCCGTCAGGTCTGTGCAGCTATGCTCAATTCGCTGACAGAACGAGGAATTGTTCCTTTATGGTCTCATGAAGCAAGCAATGCAGCTTCGCGAAAATTAGCTGAAAGTATTGGTTTTAAGTCATTGGCAGAGGTTATAGAAATAACCATGTAGGATCGAAGAAAGGAGCGTATATTATGAAGCTTGAAGAAATGTCTGCCTTTTTTGCAGCCAGAGTTGACGGTTACGATGAGCATATGATAAACGATGTAGGCTGTGCGCAGTGCTATGAAATAATCCCCGATATTTTACCGAAAGATACATCTTCGTTATTGGACCTTGGCTGCGGAACGGGGCTTGAACTTCACTGGATTTTTAAAAGATTTCCCGATATATCAGTGACGGGGATAGACTTGACCAAAGCTATGCTTGACAAGCTTGAAGAAAAGTTTCCGGGAAAAAATCTAAGGCTTATAAACGGTGATTATTTTGAAGTCGATTTCGGAACAGAACAGTTTGACGCAGTTATTTCCGTTGAAACAATGCATCATTTTCCGAAGCCCCAAAAAGTAGAACTGTACAAAAAAATACATAGTTGTCTGAAAAAAGGCGGAGTTTACATTGAATGTGATTATATGATACCCGACGAAATTGAAAACGCACAGCAGATTGAAGATTATTTTTTTGCCGAATATAAAAAGCTGTCTGGTGCAAGCGCTGAGGGAAAATATTTTCATTATGATACTCCCTGTAAGGTTTCAAATCAGCTTGAAATGTTTGCAGAGGCAGGCTTCTCCCAATCAGAAAAAATATTCTCGCTTGAAAACACCGTAATAATCAAAAACGTAAAATAAAAATCGGACCTTGCCATAACTGCATAAAGCAGAAAAACGGCAAGGTCCGTTATTTTTTATTATTACGCCTGCGTCTGAAGCCAGCCCCAGAGCATTATCCAAAGCAGAGTGCTTATAAAGGAAACTATGTAGAACTTCATGTGTTTAGTTTTATGCCTGAAAACGTACATGCCTATCCAGCTTCCGATAAATCCGCCACATAGAGTAAGACCAAGTAAAACCTTTTCAGGTATCCTCCATTTGTGCCTGATTGCTTTATGCTTATCAACGCCGTATAAAACAAATGTCGCAAGTCCCATTACTCCGAAAAATGCAGGAAGAATATAGCTGCTCAGCATTTCTTTCATAGCAGCGTCTCCTTTCATGATAATCTGAAACAGCCCGGACAGAGATTTCTGTCCAAGCTGTTTTTTACTATCTGCTGTTAATTAAAGTATTTTACGCCGTTTTCAAATATCTGCTGATCCTTTTCACCCGGGACATTAATGCAAACGCCAAGACCTTTACGCTCCGAGTGACCCATTTTTCCAAGCACCCTGCCGTCAGGGGAGGTAATGCCTTCAATGGCGTCGATGGAGGTATTCGGATTGCACTGAATATCAAGAGTGGGATTGCCGTCAAAATCAACGTACTGCGTAGCGATCTGTCCGTTTTCAGCCAGTCTTGCGATCTCTTCACTTGTCGCAACAAAGCGTCCTTCGCCGTGTGAAATCGCAATGCTGTGAATATCACCTACATTGCAGGAGGCAAGCCAGGGAGATTTGTTAGAGGCAATTCGTGTATTGACCATTTTGGACTGGTGACGATGAATGGTATTGAATGTGAGCGTGGGGGAATCGTTTCTCATTTCGGTTATCTCGCCGTAAGGCACAAGTCCCAGCTTTACAAGCGCCTGGAAACCGTTGCATATACCAAGCATCAGTCCGTCGCGGTTTTTCAGCAGGTCGTGAATTGCGTCGGTAAGACGTGGATTTCTGAGGAAGGAAACTATAAACTTGCCGGAGCCGTCCGGTTCGTCGCCTCCGGAGAAACCGCCTGGCAGCATAACGATCTGCGAACTTTTTATTTTTTCTTCCATTGCAGCAACCGATTCAGAAATAGCTTCGGCGCTCAGATTGCGCACCACGAATATCTCCGCTTCTGCACCCGCTTTTTCAAAAGCTCTTGCGGTATCGTATTCGCAGTTTGTGCCGGGAAATACAGGAATCAATACCTTAGGCTTTGCAATCTTTATAGACGGAGCGACTCTGCTTTCAGCTGTATAGCTGTAGGTCTTAGGAGTATAGTCAGGCTCCTTGATCTTTGCAGGGAATACCGGCTCAAGCTTTTCTTCCCAGAGTTTTTCCAGCTTGCTCATATCTACAGTATATTTGCTTGTAACAATGGAATAATCATCAGAAGTTATACCCAGAAGTCTGTAGGAATTCTCGTCAAGCCCTGCATTTTCAGTGTTTACACCCTGAGCAAGTTCGATAACGAATGAACCATAGCAGGCTCTGAACAGCTCTTCGGCGGAGCAGTCGCAGACAAATCTGAAGCCTATCTTATTTCCAAAAGCCATTTTTGCTACTGCTTCGGAAATACCGCCGTAGGAAACAGACCAGCACGCCGCAACCTTTCCTTCCGAAATAAGCTTTTCAACAGTTTTAAATACTTTTTTAAGCGATTCAAAGTTCACGATATGATTATCGTCGTATTTCGGCTTGATATAGATTACCGTCGAACCGGTATTTTTAAATTCCTGTGAAACTATATTTCCGGTTTTGGCAGTAGAAACAGCAAAGGAAACAAGCGTTGGAGGAACGTCGATTTCCTCAAATGTACCGGACATCGAGTCCTTTCCGCCTATAGAACCGCAGCCAAGCTCAAGCTGAGCCTTATATGCTCCGAGCAGAGCAGAAAAAGGTTTGCCCCAGCGCTTTGGATTATTCTGAGTTCTTTCAAAGTATTCTTGGAAAGTCAGCCAGCATTTTTCGTAGGTACCGCCGGCGGCAACTATCTTTGAAATAGATTCAACCACCGCGGAGATCGCACCGTGATACGGACTGATCGACGACAGGAACGGATTAAAGCCCCAGCCCATAAGAGAAGCCGTTGTGGTTTCGCCGTTGAGCACCGGTATCTTAGCCGCCATTGCCTGGGTTGGAGTGTTCTGATACTTGCCGCCGTACGGCATAAGCACTGTGGACGCTCCGATCGTTGAGTCGAAACGCTCAACCAGACCTTTCTGGGAACAGATATTGAGATTTGAGATCATAGCTTCCCATCTGTCTGCCGTATCTTCGGATTTGTCGTCGGGAGCAAATACGGGAGTATCAATTCTGACGGTCGTGTGTTTTTCAGCACCGTTGGAATTGAGAAATTCACGGGACAGGTTTACTATTTCAGCTCCGTTCCAGTTCATTCTTAACCTGGGTTCTTCGGTAACTCTCGCAACCAATGTAGCCTCAAGATTTTCCTTTGAAGCTTCATTCATAAACTTTTCAACGTCGTCTTTGGAAATAACTACAGCCATTCTTTCCTGCGATTCGGAAATGGCAAGCTCAGTGCCGTCAAGTCCGTCGTATTTCTTAGGAACTGCGTCCAGATTTATTACAAGTCCGTCGGTAAGCTCTCCTATCGCCACAGAAACTCCGCCTGCGCCGAAATCGTTGCAGCGTTTGATCATAGAGGTAACCTCAGGATTTCTGAAAAGTCTCTGAAGCTTTCTTTCTTCAGGCGCGTTACCTTTCTGTACTTCTGCGCCGCAGGATTCAAGTGAGTGAAGCGTATGAGATTTTGAAGAACCGGTAGCTCCTCCGCAGCCGTCGCGTCCCGTTCTGCCGCCCAGCAGTATAACAACATCTCCGGGCTGAGGTCTTTCCCTACGGACATTTGAAGCGGGAGCCGCGCCTACTACGGCACCGATCTCCATTCTTTTTGCTACATATCCCGGGTGATATATTTCGGTTACATGACCTGTCGCAAGACCGATCTGATTTCCGTAGGAAGAATATCCGTTAGCAGCTCCCACAACTATCTTTCTCTGAGGCAGCTTTCCGGTAATCGTGTCCTCCACCGGAACCAGAGGATTTCCGGCGCCGGTAACCCGCATTGCCTGATAAACATATGAACGTCCTGAAAGCGGATCTCTTATCGCGCCGCCCAAGCAAGTTGCCGCGCCTCCGAAAGGCTCGATCTCGGTAGGGTGGTTGTGAGTTTCGTTTTTGAACATAAGCAGCCAGTCCTCGTCAACGCCGTCAACGTCAACCTTGATCTTTACAGAGCAGGCGTTTATCTCTTCGCTTTCGTCCAGATCGTCCAGCAGACCGTCATTTTTAAGCTTTTTAGCACCTATTACAGCAAGATCCATCAGCGTGATAGGCTTGTCCGTTCTTCCCGCATACAAATTCTTTCTGGTATTTACATAGTCAGCAAAAGTATCTGCAATATATTCAGGTTCAATATCAACATCGTCAATAATAGTGGAAAATGTAGTATGGCGGCAGTGATCCGACCAATAAGTATCTATCATCCTGATTTCGGTGATAGTAGGATTACGTTTTTCGGTATCTCTGAAATAAGCCTGACAGAATTTTATATCGTCAAAATCCATTGCCAGACCAAGCTCGTCAAGCATAGCTTTAAGGTCGTCGTCGGTTGAATATATAAAACCTTCGACAGTATCAACTTTTGTGGGTATATCGTATTTAACGTCAAGAGTCTCAAATGTATCAAGCTTGGCTTCACGTGATTCCACGGGGTTTATCATATAGCTTTTGATCTTAGCAAGCTCGTCCTCTGAAAGATTACCCTTAACTATATAAATTACTGCGGATTTTACTGTGGGACGTTTGCCTCCGGTCAGGAGGGAAATACACTGAGCACACGAATCAGCTCTTTGATCAAACTGTCCCGGAAGATATTCAACGGCGAAAATAAATTCGTCTTCCGAAAGCTCAGGCAAGCAGCCATAGGTAACGTCAACTGCGGGCTCCGAAAAAACTACCGGGGTAGCAAGTCTGAAATTCTCGGCAGAAAGTCCCTCGGCGTCGTAGCGGTTGATAACGCGCAGACCCTCGAGATTTTCAAGCCCCAGCGCAGATTTGATGTCGCCTATAATAGATTTTGCCTCAACGGCAAATTCAGGCTTTTTTTCAACATAAATTCTATAAACGGCCATAAATACATCTCCTTACATCAGATAATTTAATTATACTACATTATTTCACTTTTTGTCAACTGAAAACAGCCAATATCCCACGGCTTTTTCTCCGTTTGCCCGCTCGCTTTCTGTTTGCTCTTAAACCGCGGTAATATCGGAAGTCTTAATAATCAGCGATTCTTATCAATCCGGATAAATGATTCGCCCTGTGCAGAAATTATCTTCCGCCCCAGTTATCTCTACATAAAAAAACTGACGCTTTAAAGTTGTTTCCGGCGAAATTCTCGGAATTTTTACAAGCACATATTCCGCAGTGTGACCCTGATGAAAATCAGGCGATGATTCTTTTTCAAATAAAACTCTCTGAACCGTACCGACCTGCGATGACAAATAAGCTTTTTGGTTTTCGGCGCATACAGCACTCATTTCAGCCGCTCGTTTTCGCTTCGTTTTATTATCGATCTGTCCGTCAAGCTTATCAGCAGCGGTGCCTGAACGGCGGGAATACGGAAAAATATGTGCATCTGCAAACTGAACTTTACGTACAAAATTCAGTGATTCTTCAAAATCTTCATCTGTTTCTTGAGGAAATCCAACCATTATGTCGGTGGTTATTGCGCAGCCGGGAAAATGTTTTCTAAGCTTTTCGCAAAGCCGTGCATACTCATCGGATCCGTAATGACGGTTCATAAGCCTAAGCGTTTTGTCGCATCCGCTTTGCAAAGAAAGATGAAACTGAGGACAAAGCTTTTCAAGTCGGCTCATGCGGAAAATATCGTCATCTGAAATCATTTCCGGCTCCATCGATCCCAGCCGTACTCTGAAATCGCCTTTGACTGAGCATACGGCTTCGATAGCGTCGATCAGCCTTGTGCCGTCTTTAAAGTCGCGTCCGTAGCAGCAAAGATTTATTCCGGTGAGTATTATCTCCTTATGACCCGATGAGGAAAGCTCTGCGGCCTCAGACGCAATATCAACCAAAAGCTTGGAGCGGATATGTCCTCTGGCTTTTGGGATAATACAGTATGAGCAGTGCATATCGCAGCCGTCCTGAATCTTTATATAGGCCCGGGTCTTTCCCTCAACGGAGGTATTTGTCATTCTTTCTATACTATCGCCAAGCTTATGCTCTTCAATATCCACGATTCTGTTACCGTCGGAAAGATATTTCATTATCAGCTCAGGAAGAGCGGCTTTGTTTTTTGTTCCGGTAATTATGTCGCATTGGGAAAGCATGCTTACGTCCTGTGGGAAAGCCTGCGGCAGACATCCGGTCACGGCAAGTATGCACGCAGGATTCTCTTTTTTTATGCGCCGTATGAGCTGCCGGCATTTTGAGTCAGACTGTGCGGTAACGGTGCAGGTATTAATAATGCATATCTGAGCCAGCGCAATTTCTTCGGTTTCCCCGAAACCAAGTTTTTTTAGCCGCTCCCGTATATTTTCAGTTTCATACTGATTTACCTTGCACCCGAAGGTATAATAAAAAACATTCATGTTAATTCGTTTCCTTGATTTACTCAAATATTACATATATACAACTTTCAACTTTCTGCATTGTGAAAAATGCTAAAAAAGTTCAATTGTACAAATCGGTTATTGACTATTATACTATATTTGAATTTTTTTTGCAAATAGTTATTGACTTTTCGGAAAAAATGCTTATAATGAATAATGTAGAGAGGAAAACTCTACAAGCTGATTTAACAAAAAACAGGTATGGTTTAAGCCAACCTTTAAGAGGAGGAGTTTTTATGAAAAAGGTTAAAATTATGCTCGATTCTATCGCTGCGGTAAAGAAGTTTGTAAGCATTGTTTCCATGTATGATTTTGATGTGGATTTGGCTTCGGGAAGATACGCAGTTGACGCTAAGTCAATTATGGGTATTTTCAGTCTTGACCTTTCAAATCCTATACAGTTGGTTGCGCATACGGATAATGCAGACAAGTTTATCGACGAAATCAAGGAATTTATTGTCGATTAATTCTTACTTATGTGAATTGAACCCTCGGGTACGATAACCAGCAGAGTGCTTTTGCGGCAGTCTGCTGTTATTTTATATCCGGAAGCTTGTTTATGACGGAATTCCAGCGTGAAGTGAATTTTTCAGGACATTTTCTTTTCCGTTTGCATTTATAAAACCGGTATAATATTTCATGGACTTGCCGAATAAGAATTAGTAAAAACAATTGGAGGCAGGTTTTTATGAATATTTATAGGAAAGCAGCTTTATTGTCGTTGTCAGCCATTATGCTGATCTCTTTTGCATTTTCTGCTTTTGCCGACGGAACTGACACTCATTACGAGACTTATCAGGCATATTCCCCGGCAGACGGAGGAATTCTTGACGGAATATCGGCGGAGTCGGCTGTAGTAATTGAAACCGGAAGCCGTACAGTCCTGGCAGAACTTAACTCTGACAGCCAGAGAAGCATTTCGCATCTTGCCAAACTTATGACGGTTTTGATTGCAGCGGAAAAAATAGACGCCGGGGAGATTTCAACAGACGATACGGTTACCGTTTCAGCTCATGCAAATTCAATGGGCGGCACGCAGATATGGCTTAACGTCGGTGAAAAAATAACCGTTGATGAGCTTCTTAAATCAATAACTATAGGAAATGCCAACGACGCCTGCGTCGCTCTTGCGGAAAAAATCGCAGGCAGTGAAGAAGAATTTGTTTCTTTAATGAATGAAAAAGCTTCGCAGTTGGGCATGAGCAATACAAAATATATCAATTGCACAGGTATGAGTGAAAAAACGGTGTCCACCGCCGGAGATACTGCGGTTTTATCCTGCGAACTTCTGAAATATGAATTTCTGACTCCTTATTTTACGACATGGATAGATAATGTCAGGAATCAGCAGACAGAGCTTGTAAGTACCAACAGAATGATAAGAACCTATAAAGGCGTCACAGGATTAAAGTCCTGCGCGTCTTCTGAAAGCGGGGAATGTCTGGCGGTATCTGCTGAAAGAGGTGAGATGTCAGTCTGCGCGGTTCTGCTTGGAAGCTCTTCGGACGAAGAAAAGTTTGCAGACGGCAAGAAGGCTCTCGACGGAGCTTTCGGAGCCTTTGAAATATATACTCCGGAGATACCGGAGGAAGTTTTTGAACCGGTGAAGATAAGCGGAGGGGAAAAAATGGACGCGGATGTTGCTGTAATTAATGCCGCACCTGTTATCATACCTAAGGGAGCATATTCGTCAATTGAATGTGAGTTCACAAAGTCAGACAATGCAGACGCTCCTGTATATAAAAATCAGGAGCTTGGAAGGATCACTTTTACTCTTAACGGAGAGAATATTATAGAGGGCAGTGTAGTGTCGAAAGAAGACGTGAAAAAGATAGGATTTGCTTTTGCTTTGAAAAAGATTTTGTTAAATTTGCTATACATTTAAAGCGATAATTTGTTGTATTTGCACAAAAAAGCAGTGCCGTCATTAAACCTCTTGAAATATTCACAAAAATATTGTATAATTTATCATAGCTAAGTATGGAAAGGAATTGAATAGTAGTGGCTGTTAAACTCAACGCAAAATATCTTGCTCCTTTTGTAGGAGAACATGAATTGGAGGCTATTGCTCCGCTGGTAAGCGCAGCTCATAAAAGTCTGACCGACAAATCCGGTCTTGGCAGCGATTTTCTTGGCTGGGTAGAACTTCCTGAAAATTATGATAAGGAGGAGTTCGGACGCATTAAGGCTGCGGCAAAACGAATTCAGGACAAGTGCGACGTTCTTGTTGTGATCGGAATCGGCGGATCATATCTCGGAGCAAGAGCGGCTATCGAACTTTTAAAGTCACCTTTTTACAATAATCTCAAGAAAGATACTCCCGATATATATTTTGTCGGAAATAACATAAGCCCCGATTATCTTAACGAGGTGCTTTCTATCTGCGAGGGCAGAGATATATGCGTCAACGTTATTTCCAAGTCCGGAACTACTACCGAGCCGGCGCTGGCTTTCAGAATCTTCAAGAAGCTTGTAGAGGATAAGTACGGTAAGGAAGAAGCGAAAACAAGAATATTCGCAACAACGGATAAGGCAAAGGGAACGCTTAAGGAGCTTTCAGACGCGGAGGGTTATGAAACCTTTGTTATTCCCGACGATGTAGGCGGACGTTTTTCTGTTCTTACCGCGGTAGGACTTTTACCTATAGCTGTGGCGGGCTGCGATATTGACAAAATTATGGCAGGTGCGCGTGCTGGTATGGATAAATATTCGGAGGATAACGGCAATGACTGCTATACCTATGCCGCGCTGAGAAATATTCTTTACAATAAAGGCAAGAGCGTTGAAATGCTTATTACATACGACCCAAGCTTTACTATGATGAACGAGTGGTGGAAGCAGCTTTTCGGAGAGAGCGAAGGAAAGGACAATAAGGGAATTTTCCCGTCGTCCGCTACTTTTTCAACCGATCTGCATTCGCTTGGACAGTTTATTCAGGACGGATCGAGGGTAATGTTTGAAACCGTTGTAGATATCAAGGAGCCAAAGCATGATTTGTTCCTTGAGGACGATAAGGATAATCTTGACGGTCTTAACTTCCTTACAAATCAGAATATGTCCGTGGTAAACAAAAAGGCTTATCAGGGTACGATTCTTGCTCATACCGAAGGCGGTGTACCGAATATTGTACTTGAGGTAGACGCTCTGGATGAGGAGAATTTCGGAGAATTAGTTTATTTCTTTGAAAAAGCGTGTGCGATTTCCGGTTATATGCTTGGTGTTAATCCGTTCAATCAGCCGGGTGTTGAAAGCTATAAGAAAAATATGTTTGCGCTTCTCGGAAAGCCCGGATACGAATCGCAGAAGGCAGAGCTTGAAGCAAAGCTTTATTAAGGGAATACGAGTGCTTTTGCGCTCTAAAATAAAAGTCCGTCAGGACAGAATGGAGATTTGTTATGATTAATCTGATACCTGGAAAAAAAGGAACAGGCAAAACTAAGATATTGGTAGACGCTATTAAAGAGTCCGCCGAAAAAGCTACAGGCAATGTTGTCTGCATTGAAAGAGGAATGAAACTTACTTATGACATTCCTCATAAAGTAAGACTTGTAGACGCTGAAGAATACGGAATCAATAGCTTTGACGCATTCTACGGCTTTGTTGCCGGAATGCTTGCCGGAAATTACGATATTCAGGAAGTATTTGTTGACGGTATTCTTAAAATCGGCGGCAGAGACTATGATGCGTTCGGAGCCATGATAGAAAAGATTGCAATGCTTGCCAAGGATGTAAAGATCGTATTTACGGTTTCGGCTGACGTTGAAGAGCTTCCTTCCAAGGTAAGAGCTTTTATCAAATAATTTTTTCGTTGGTGAAAAAAAGTATTGACAAATTCCGCAAGTGGAGTTATAATGGAATTTGTGATGTTTGAGGTGTTATTATGATTTTGCAGTTGAAACAGCTTTTTGATATCGTCGGCGAGACTAAAGAATTTTCTTTTAAGATTTCTCCGGAGGAGATCAATAAGGCTCAGTTCAGCGCTGATTTTGTAACGCCGCTGTCTGTCGTCGGACGTGCTGAGAACCGTGCCGGAGTCGTTACCGTTAGGTTTTCGTGCGCTTTTACTCTCAGTCATGTATGTGACAGATGTCTGAAGGAGTTTGAGCGGGAATATTCATTTGAATTTTCTCATATTCTTGTGCAAAGTTCAAACACTCAGAACGACGAATATGTCGTCTGTGCCGACAATACTCTGGATGTAAATGAATTGGCTATTTCAGATTTGCTGTTACAGCTGCCTACAAAGATTCTTTGCAGGGAAGACTGCAAGGGTTTGTGTTACGTTTGCGGACATGATTTGAACGAGGGTGAATGTAACTGCTCTTGATATAGCAGCATTATCTATTTTCCATAAGAGGAGGTGCCAAAATGGTAGTACCAAAGAGAAAGGTTTCCAAAGCAAGACGTGATAAAAGACGTTCGGCTGTATGGAAATTAAATGCGCCTGCACTCAGCAGATGTTCAAATTGCGGCGAGCTGACAGCACCGCATAAGGTTTGCAAGAACTGCGGATACTATAAGGGTGTAGAGGTAATCAAGAAGGAGGTTTAATTCTTCGCTGATTACCGGTTGCTCAATTGCGGCTTTACCTCTGCTATTTTTTTTATAGCGGAGCTTTGAGGGCAGAGGAGGATTCGCTTCCTTCTCTGCTTTTTACGTATATGAAGTATTAGGTAATACCGCCTGATGATCGTCTGACGGCTTTGCGCACAATAATTATGCGGTATTTCCATTATGAAAGGCAGAAAGATTATGTCGGCTGAAATTACGGGCATTGAAAAGCACAGTCCTGCGTTCCGCGCCGGAGTAAAAAAGGGCGATATTCTTATAAGCGTAAACGGACATGAGATTAACGACGTTCTTGATTATATGTTTTATTCCGCCGAGGACAGAACTGAGCTTTTGCTTGAGCGCAGCGGGAAAATACTGAAGAAAGCCGTTGTTAAGTCTGAATACGATGATCTTGGTCTTGAGTTTGCTTCTTTTCTTATGGACGACAAGCGTTCCTGCTGTAACAAGTGTATTTTCTGTTTTATCGACCAGATGCCTCCAGGAATGCGTGAAACATTGTATTTTAAGGACGATGACGCAAGGCTTTCTTTTCTGCACGGAAACTACGTTACGCTGACAAACCTTAACGATAAGGATATTCAGCGAATAATCGATATGCGCCTGAATATAAACGTTTCTGTTCATACCACAAATCCGGAGCTTCGCTGCAAAATGATGAATAATCGTTTTGCAGGAGAAAAGCTTAAATATCTGAAAATGATTGCAGACAGCGGTCTTATGATGAACTGTCAGATAGTTTGCTGCCCGGGGATCAATGACGGAGGGGAGCTTGAGCGTACTCTTAACGATTTGTCGGATCTGATGCCGAATATTCAATCGGTAGCCGTTGTTCCGGTAGGGCTTACAAAGTATCGTAAGGGCCTTTTTCCTTTGACCTGTTTTGATAAAAACGGTGCGGAAAAAGTAATCGGCATTATTGAAAAGAAACAGCAGGAATGTCTTGAAAAATACGGAACCAGAATGGCTTTTCCCGCTGACGAATTTTATCTGCTGGCTCAAAAAGAGCTGCCGCCTACCGAATTTTACGAGGACTATCCCCAGTATGAAAACGGTGTGGGGCTTATGCGTTCTTTGTATGACGAGGTCGTTCAGGCTTTGGATAACTGCAATGAGAATGTGTCTCAGCGAAAAGTTACTGTGGCTACCGGAAAGGCTGCTGAAGCTTTTCATAAAATGCTTGCTGAAATGATCATGAGCAGATTTCCGCAGGTTGAAATCCGGGTAAAGGGAATTATAAATTACTTTTTCGGAGAGACTATTACCGTTGCCGGACTTGTTACCGCCGGCGATCTTATAAATCAGCTAAAGGATTCCCAGCTTGGCGATGAGCTGATAATACCCAAAGTAATGCTGAAGGCCGACGAGCCTGTTTTTCTTGACGATCTGACAGTGTCGGACGTTGAGAAAGCGCTTAAAGTTAAAATTTCATCCAGCGCTAATGACGGATTTGAATATCTGGATAAGGTGCTTGGTATTTCATATTGAACTAAGAAGAAAAGACTTCAGGTCTTTTGCGTAAGTTGGGAGATGATAGAATGTCATTGCCGATAGTTGCAATTGTAGGTCGTCCGAATGTGGGAAAGTCGACGCTTTTCAATAAGCTTATCGGGCAGAAGCTTTCAATTGTAGAGGATACTCCGGGTGTGACCCGTGACAGGATATATTCAAAATGTGAGTGGCTGGGTCATGAATTCATGCTGGTGGATACCGGCGGAATAGAGCCCGATTCTGACGATATCATTCTTTCGCAGATGCGGCGTCAGGCAGAACTTGCCATAACAAAAGCGGACGTTACCATTCTTGTTACTGATATGCGAAGCGGAGTTACCGCCAACGATCTTGACGTTGCGTCAATGCTTCAGAAATCAGGAAAGCCTGTAGTTCTGTGCGTAAATAAATGCGACAGTATAGGAGAGCCTCCTGTCGAGTTTTATGAATTTTATAATCTGGGTCTGGGAGAGCCTATTGCAGTTTCTTCGGTTCACGGACACGGAACAGGAGATCTTTTGGATGAAGTACTGAAATATCTTCCCGAGAAAAGCGAAGAGGATTACGGCGAGGATACAATAAGAGTTGCGGTAATAGGAAAGCCTAATGTGGGAAAATCGTCGATAATAAATAAAATATGCGGCGAAGATAGAGTGATCGTTTCGGATATTGCCGGAACAACGCGCGACGCTACCGATACGTTTATAGAAAATGAAGAAGGCAAATTTGTATTTATTGATACTGCCGGAATCAGGCGCAAATCAAAGGTTCTGGACAGTATTGAAAAATACAGCGTTTTAAGGTCGTATATGGCAGTGGACAGAGCCGACGTTGCAGTAATAGTTATAGACGCTACGGTTGGATTTACCGAACAGGATTCAAAGGTTGCCGGTTATGCTCATGAAAAAGGCAAGGGATGTATCGTTGCAGTAAACAAATGGGATGCAATTGAAAAGAATACCAATACAATGGATGAATTCCGAAAAAAGCTTACCGACGATTTTAGCTTTATGAGCTATGTTCCGTTTGTATTTATTTCTGCAAAGACCGGTCTGCGTATAAACAAGCTGTTTGAGATGATAAAGTATGTCGCTCAGCAGAATTCGGTAAGAATTCCTACCGGAAGACTTAATGACGTGCTGGCATATGCGACTTCCAGAGTCCAGCCGCCGTCGGATAAGGGCAGACGTCTGAAAATCTATTACATGACTCAGGCTTCTACAAAGCCGCCGACATTCGTTGCTTTTGTAAATCGAGCAGATTTATTTCATTTTTCCTATCAGCGGTATATAGAAAATCAGATCAGGGAAACCTTTGCGCTTGACGGCACTCCCATTGTGATAAAAGTACGTGAGCGTGACAGAAACGATGTAAAATAAGGAGAATATCTATGGATTACTTTCTTAGTATTGCTTTTACTCTGGTGTTTTCTTACCTGCTGGGCAGCGTAAATTCGGCAATTACCGTTTGTAAGATATGGAAGAAGTCTGATATACGTGATTACGGTTCAAATAATGCCGGACTTACCAACGTTCTGAGAGTTTTCGGAAAAGGACCTGCAATCGTTACATTGCTGCTTGATCTTGCAAAGGGAATTTGTGCTGTTCTGGTCTGCCGAGGGCTTGTTACCCATGTTTTTGACGTTACTTTTTTCAATAATGACCGCTTTATCGGTTATGTTGCGGGCCTTGCTGTAATACTGGGACATATTTTTCCGATATTCTACGGTTTTCACGGCGGAAAGGGAGTTCTTGTTGCGGCAACTACCCTGATTACGATAGATCCTTTGACCTGCCTTTTTGCCGTATTGGTATTTGCCGTTGTAGTGGCGGTTACAAAATATGTTTCTGTCGGCTCGATTGCTGCGGCTTTCTCCTACCCCATTTTTACAATGCTTACCCAGTATTTAAGACATATTGACGGAGCGTGGCAGAATATGCTGATGGCTCTGGCTATAGCTTTTCTCATTACCTATATGCACAGACCCAATATAAAAAGACTTAGAGAAGGAACTGAAAATAAATTCAGCTTTAGCGGCGGAAAGAAAACAGATGGGAATACGGATAACGATAAATAATTTGAAACGGGGGTTAATTTATGGCGGATATAGCTATACTTGGTTCGGGAGGATTCGGTCTTTCGCTTGCCGTTATGTGCAGCAATGCCGGACATACGGTAACAGTATGGTCAAAATTTCAGGACGAAATAGATACTATAAAGAGAACCGGCGAGCTTAAAGCAAAGCTTCCGGGTGTGAAGATTCCGGAAAACGTTGCGCTTACTACCGATATTTCCTGTGTAAAGGGAAAAGAATTGATTATTATGGGCATACCTACTGCTTTTTGCCGCGGCGTATGTGAAAGTGCAGCGGAGTATGCGGACAGCGATTCGATAGTTGTAAACACTGCCAAGGGACTGGAGGCAGGGTCGCTCAAGACCATGAGTCAGGTTATGGAGGAAACTTTTCCGAATAACAGATATGCGATTCTTACGGGTCCGTCTCACGCTGAAGAGCTTGCCAGGGGCATACCTACCACTATAGTGGTAGCTTCTCCTGACAGGGAGGTTTCTTATTACGTTCAGAATACGCTTACAAACCGCACTTTCAGAATTTATGTTAACGACGATGTTTTAGGCTGCGAGCTGGGCGGTTCGCTGAAAAATATAATTGCGCTTGCCGCAGGAGTAAGCGACGGACTTGGGATGGGCGACAATACCAAGGCGGCGCTGATGACAAGAGGGATTCGGGAGATTTCGGTTCTCGGCGCCGCATTGGGAGCTAAGACGGAAACCTTTGCCGGATTAAGCGGAATAGGTGACCTGATTGTTACCTGCTGTTCAATGCACAGCCGGAACAGGCGTGCGGGAATACTGATCGGTCAGGGGGTCTCTCCGGAGGAAGCCGTTGAACGCGTTGGTACCGTCGAAGGATATACCTGTACAAGGAATGCATATGAGCTTGCAAAAAAAATGGGTGTTGAAATGCCTATTACAGAGCAGCTGTACAAAGTCCTGTTTGAGGGAGGAAAGGCGATAAACGCCATATCTGCGCTTATGGACAGACCTTCCAAAAACGAAACGGAATCCGATTTTCTGGGGCAGAAATAAAATACGGGAGCTTTTATTATGGTTTATAATTTCAATCTTCGTACCGAGCATGAAAATTTCTATAATATAACCAGCTATGTAAGGCAGGCAGTTATCGAATCGGGAATTTCAAACGGAATTGCCATAGTATATTGTCCCCACACTACCGCCGGTGTTACAATAAATGAAAATGCCGATCCGGATGTTGTAACCGATTTACTGTATGCACTTGATAAAACCTATCCGGAACGTCCGCAGTTTAGACATTCAGAAGGAAATTCGGCGGCTCATCTGAAGGCAAGCTGTATCGGTTCGTCCGTTACGGTAATCATTGAAGACGGCGTTCTTTTGCTGGGTACTTGGCAGGGAATATATTTTACCGAGTTTGACGGCCCCAGAAACAGAAGATTTTCGGTAAAGATTTTGAAGGGTTAAGATTGATAAGTCCTGCCGCCGCGAAGCTTTTCAAGCGTTTGCGGCGGGCAGGACTTTTTATTTTGCATACTGTCTTTTTTCTGAAATTTATTTTAAAAACCACTTTACATTTGATATTAAATATTGTATAATTTTAATATGAGTAATTATGTTAATATTACGACTATTATTAAATAAGGAGTGCTTTTTATGGAACCGAAATACAAGCGTATACTTCTGAAATTAAGCGGCGAGGCTCTCGCCGGAGATAAGAAAACAGGTCTTGATTACGATGTCATGACATCTTTCGGGGAGAGCATAAAAAAATGCGTTGACGCCGGCGTAGAGGTGGGCGTTGTCGTAGGCGGCGGAAATTTCTGGAGAGGTCGTTCAAGCGGAGCCATGGACAGGACCAGAGCCGACCATATCGGAATGCTTGCTACGGCTATGAACGCTTTGGCGGTTGCCGACGCTTTGGAAAACTGCGGTCTTGAGGTAAGGGTGCAGACGGCGATCTCAATGCCTCAGGTTGCTGAGCCTTATATCAGAAACAAGGCAATGAGACACTTTGAAAAGGGTAGAGTAGTTATTTTCGGATGCGGAACCGGAAACCCGTTTTTTTCCACAGATACGGCCGCTGCATTGAGGGCAGCCGAAATTGAAGCCGATATCTTCTTTAAAGCAACTATGGTTGACGGTGTTTACGACAAAGATCCCCATAAGTATTCCGATGCGGTAAAGTACGACACTCTCAGTTTTAACGATATATTGTCAAAGGATCTGGCGGTTATGGATTCGACTGCGGCCGCTATGTGCAAGGACAACAACATCCCTATCCTTGTGTTTGATCTTGCCAGACCAGACAATATTTACGACGCCTGCATGGGTAAGAATATCGGTACAGTGGTTAAGTAATATCAGCAGAAAACGCTTGAATTTACATTTGCATAAACATTTGAAAGGAATGAATTTTATGAAGGAAATCAGAGAAAAAGCAAAGGCGAAAATGGAAAAATCAGTGAACGTGATGCTTTCGGATTTTGCTGCGATAAGAGCCGGCAGAGCTAATCCTGCCGTTCTTGATAAAGTCAGAGTTGATTATTACGGAGCCCCTACTCCTGTCAATCAGATGGCTGCTATTTCGGTTTCTGAGGCAAGAGTGCTGGTTATTCAGCCATGGGACAAGTCTACGCTGGGTCAGATTGAAAAGGCGATACAGGCTTCTGATATCGGAATCAATCCCCAGAACGACGGCACTGTGCTCCGCTTGACCTTTCCTCAGCTTACCGAAGAGGACAGAAAAAAGATAGTTAAGGACGTTAAAAAAGCGGGAGAAGATACTAAAGTTGCCATCAGATCTATCAGACGCGACGCTATGGAAAAATATAAAACAATGAAAAAGAACAATGAAATCACCGAGGACGATCTCAAGGACTGCGAGGAGCAGATTCAGAAGCTTACAGATAAATTTGTAAAGCAGATCGACGCTTATGTTTCCGAAAAGGAAGCTGAGGTGCTTTCAATTTAATACGGGGCGGAAAAATGTCGGGAAATAAAAATGCAATTTTCTGGAATGGCATATCGGTTCCTGTTCATGTGGGAGTTATAATGGACGGGAACGGACGCTGGGCTAAAAAACGCGGAATGCCTAGAAAATACGGTCACCGCGAGGGAGCAAAGACTTTCAGGACCATAACTCGTCATGCAAAGGAGATCGGGATACAATATATCACTTTTTATGCATTTTCCACGGAAAACTGGCAGCGTCCCGCAGATGAAGTCAAGGCGATAATGGATCTGTTTGAAAAATATCTTGACGAGGTCAGGGATTTTATAGATGAGAATATAAGAGTGCGTTTTATCGGAGACAGATCAATGCTTAATCCGGGACTTCAGGAGAAAATGCGCAGAGTCGAAGAGGATTCTCAGGATTTTGATTCAATGACGCTTATTCTTGCAATAAATTACGGTGGAAGGGACGAGATAACTCACGCTGTCCGGAAAATTGCAAAAAGCGTTCAAATCGGAGAATTAGTTCCTGACGATATAACTCAGGAGCTTATTCAAAGCAGGCTGTATACCGAAGATATTCCCGATGCAGATCTGATAATCAGACCCAGTGGAGAGCAGCGGCTTTCAAATTTTCTTATCTGGCAGTCGGCTTACGCGGAATATTATTTCACTGATATTCTGTGGCCTGATTTTTCAAAAAAAGATTTGGAGGACGCTGTTATTGCTTACAATGAACGTAACCGCAGATTCGGCAGAATATAGATTTTGCGGCGTTTGATTTTATTCTGAAAGGATGGGGTTATTAATTATGTATACAAGAATTGTTTCGGCTGCGGTTGCGATTGCCGCGGCTATCGTTTTACTGATACTTCATAAGACATTTGTGTTCAATATTGCTATTGCATTTATATCTGTGGCTGCTATCTATGAACTTTTCAAGGCTACAAAATATGATCAGTATAAAATTCAGTCTTATTTGTGCTACGGATATGCTTTTCTTAATGCCTTTATGGGAGTTTTTCATCGGCATGGTTGGCTTACTTTTATTAACAACAGATTTTATTTCGGTTTGTTTATTCTGGCAATGCTTGCTTTATATCTGAAATCATATGATAAATTTAAGTATACAGATCTCTTTTTAATGATCGGTATAACTATGCTTATAACTTATTCTATGGACACGCTTCTTTATATGTCTTCTTTCTCAAAAACCGGTGTGTTTATGCTCGTGCTTACGCTCTGCGGCGCATGGCTGGCTGATTCAGGCGCATACTTTGTCGGAACATTTTTCGGAAAAACTCCGCTCTGCCCGAATATCAGTCCCAAAAAGACTTTGGAGGGAGTTATAGGAGGAGTTCTGTGCAACGGCATTCTTCTTATTATAATCAGCTTGTTCTACGACTTTGTACTGAAAGGCGAATCGGTAAATTACATTATGGTATTTCTGGCGGGGATCGGCTGCGCTCTTGTTGGACTTGTAGGTGATTTGTCGGCTTCTCTGATAAAGCGTCAGTGCAATATCAAAGATTTTGGAAATATAATGCCCGGTCACGGCGGTGTTATGGATCGCTTTGACAGCGTTCTGCTTGTGGCACCGTTTATGTATTATATGTTTACACAGGGCTGGATAATTTAATAACAGTAAACCGGAATTAATTGTAATAGGGGCGGGCAGATTTAAGCTTAAGGCTTGATCGGACTACCCCTATTGAGCGTTAAAAAGCCGGTTCAAAGTTTGATTCGGATTACAATAAACACAGCAGAAACCTTGTTGAGAGGAGAAAGCCCGCATGGGCGGCAATTATTATGAAAACAATAACCGTATTAGGTTCTACCGGTTCCATTGGGACCCAGGCATTAGAGGTTGCCCGCAAGCATAATATTAAAGTGAAAGCGCTGGCTTCATATTCAAATACCGATCTGCTGGCTCAGCAGGCGATTGAGTTCGGTGCGGAATATGTATGTATTTATCGTGATGATAAAGTCAATAATTTAGAAGAACGGCTTTCAGGAAACAAGGTTGAGATACTTAGCGGAATGAACGGTTTGAAAGCTATAGCTTCCCTTGACGGTGTTGACATTATGCTCAATTCTGTTGTAGGAATGGTAGGACTGGAGCCGACTCTTACCGCAATAGAGCATAAGACCGATATAGCTCTTGCAAACAAGGAAACCCTTGTTACTGGCGGTGAGCTGGTTATAAAAGCTGCGGAAAGAAACGGCGTCAGGATATTTCCTGTCGACAGCGAACACTCGGCCGTTTTTCAGTGTATGCAGGGAAATAAAAGGGAACAGGTAAGAAAGATAATCCTTACCGCTTCCGGCGGACCTTTTTACGGCAGAAAGAAAAGCGAGCTTGAAAACGTTACTGTTGCCGACGCACTTAATCATCCTAATTGGTCTATGGGAAACAAAATAACGATTGATTCTGCTACTTTAATGAACAAAGGTCTTGAATTTATAGAGGCAATGCATCTGTTCGGACTGAAACCGGAGCAAATCGAGATAGTCGTTCACAGAGAAAGCGTTTTACATTCCGCAGTAGAATATAACGATTGTTCCGTAATAGCTCAGATGGGTGTTCCGGATATGAAAATACCGATACAATATGCTTTGCTGTATCCTGAACGCATAGAATGTCCGGTCAGACCTCTTTCTCTGACTGATTACGGAACGCTTACTTTTGCAAAACCGGATTATGAAACTTTCGATTGTCTCAGAGCATGTATAAAGGCCGTTACCGTCGGAGGAACTATGCCGGCAATTGTAAACGGAGCAAACGAAGCTGCGGTTGAAAGCTTTCTCAGCGGTAAGATAGGTTTTCTTGATATCGGAAAGCTGGTCTGCGGAGCGCTTGAGGATCTGGAACGAAAAGAAGTAACTGAGCTTGACGATGTGCTTTGCGCTGATACGGCGGCAAGAAAATATGTGTATGAAAAAATAAGAAAGATCAAAAAATAAATATGTAATGAAAGGCGACATCTGATGAAAATTCTTTTTGCACTGATCATTTTCGAGGTTATAATTCTTATTCACGAATTCGGACACTTTATCGTCGCAAAGAAATGCGGCGTGAAGGTAAACGAATTTGCAATCGGAATGGGACCTGCAATTTTGAAAAAACAAAAGGGTGAAACGCTTTATGCGTTAAGGCTTTTCCCGATAGGCGGATACTGTTCAATGGAAGGCGAGGACACTGAAAGCGGCGACAGCCGGGCGTTCTGCAAAAAGTCGGTTCCAAAGCGAATGGCTATAGTAGTTGCCGGCATCGTGATGAATCTTATTCTGGGTTTTATTTTGCTTATAATCTATACGTCGCTGTCGGCGCCTATCACCTCTACTACGGTGTCCAAATTTGAAAGCGACAGCGCCAGATCTCATGTCACCGGACTTGAAGAGGGCGATAAGATCATAAAGGTCAACGGAATGAGAATTTATACCGCTATGGATATAAGCTATCAGTTTCAGAACGATAAAGACGGCGTTTTTGATATGACGGTCGTAAGAAACGGCGAAAAGCTGGAATTGAACGACGTTGCTTTTGATATAGAGAACAACAGTCTTCATATCGACTTCTTTGTAAAGCCGATAGAAGCGTCTCCCCTTACTGTGATTTCACAGTCTTTTAAGCAAGGTGTGACCTATTCAAGGCTTATATATATATCGCTTGCCGATTTGGTTACAGGAAAATACTCTATTCGGGATCTTTCGGGACCCGTGGGAATAGTGGATGTTATCGGAGATGTTATCGATAGTGAGACGGACGCGGAAACAGGTATAGACTGGCGCGCCTTATCGGAACAGATGCTATCGCTTGGCGCATTTATCACGATAAATATAGGATTGTTTAATTTACTGCCGCTGCCCGCTCTTGACGGAGGAAGATTAGTTTTCCTTATAATTGAAGCCATAAGAAAGAAGCCTGTACCTCCGGAAAAGGAAGGAATTGTACATTTCATAGGTCTTACAGCACTTATGCTGCTGATGATAGTTGTAACAGTAAGCGATGTTATAAAAATATTTTAGCGAGGTAATATAAAATGAACAGACAGGTAAAACCTGTTAAGGTCGGCAATCTTACTCTTGACGGAAAGAAAATTTATATACAGTCTATGCTTAATATTCCGGCTTCAGATGTTGAGCGTTCGGTAGATCAGGCAGTAAGACTTGAAAAAGCCGGTTGTGAAATAATAAGAGCCGCAGTGCCCGACAAGGAAGCTGTAAGACTTGTTCCTGCAATAAAAGAAAAGGTAAATATTCCTCTGGTCGCCGATATTCATTTTGATTATCGTCTTGCAATTGCCGCCGCTGAGGCAGGGGTTGATAAAATAAGGATCAATCCCGGAAATATCGGTTCTATGGATAGGGTAAAGGCTGTAGTAAAAGCTTGTCAGAGCAGGAACATTCCTATAAGAATAGGCGTAAATGCAGGTTCTCTTGAGAAGGATCTGCTTGAAAAATACGGCTCCCCCAAACCGGAAGCTCTGGTCGAAAGTGCACTGCGTCATATCAGAATACTTGAACAGTGCGATTTTGAGGATATCGTCGTTTCAATTAAATCCTCAAATGTTGTCAATATGATACAGGCATACAGAATTCTTGCGGAGGAATGCAGTTATCCGCTTCACCTGGGCGTTACCGAAGCAGGTACCGAAAGGATGGGAATTATTAAATCGTCCATAGGGATAGGTTCTCTGCTGGCTGACGGTATCGGTGAAACGATAAGGGTTTCTCTGACTGACGACCCTGTAAAGGAAATATATGCGGCTAAGGATATCTTAAAAGCAGTGGGAAAAGGCCGCGGAGTTAAAATCGTGTCCTGTCCCACCTGCGGAAGAACCAGGATAGACCTTATAACTCTTGCAGGTAAGGTAGAGGAAGCCGTAAAGGATATTGACAAAGACATAACGGTTGCCGTAATGGGATGTGTGGTAAACGGAATCGGTGAAGCCGGCGAGGCCGATATAGGAATAGCCGGAGGCGACGGCTGCGCTGTTTTGTTCAGAAACGGACAAAAGCTGAGAAAGGTAAATGAAAGCGAAGCGCTGGAGGCGTTGCTTTCGGAAATTGAAAAGCTGTAAGGAAGTTAAAATGAATAGTTATACGTTACATACTTTATTTGAAAAATACAGCGGAATTATTCCCAAATCAATGGAGAACGGAAGAGTTCTGAAGCTTACTTTCTACGAGCAGCAGAATAAAATGTCTGTTGCCGTAAAGTTCGACGAGCTTCAGGGCTTTGATTTGCTGTCCGAATGTGAAAACAAGCTGGCTCAGGCGATCGGAATAGACAGGTTTGAAATTCTGTGCAAGTACACTCCTGATATGCTCGGCTCTGATTATTTCGGAGAGCTTGTTAAGTTTATGAAAAGCAGATTTCCGGTTGTAAACGGCTTTTTTGACGGCGCTACCGCAGTATATGACAGCGGAAGCTTTACTGTTAACCTGCTGCATGGCGGAGAATCAGTGTTGAAAAAGGCGGGGATTGAATCGCAGTTCAGCGCATTGGTATATGAAATGTTTTCAGTAAGCGCAGGAATAGCTTTTACGGGAGTTACCGAAAACGACGAAGAAGCGTTTTACAAAGCTCAGGAGGAATTTTTGCAGAGTATTCCTGTGAATATACCATATTCTCAGTCGCCGGAGCAGGGCGGTCCAAGCGGTTCTCATTCGGGTGAATCTGATAAAAAAATCGACTTCCGCACCTGCAGCGTTGATTTTACCAGGCTTCATCTTATTGCCGAGGATGCCGTAGTGCTTAAAGGCGCGCCGATAAGCTCCGACTCAAAGGTTACGGATATGAAAAACATACCGCTTGAGGGTATGGATGAACCGATAACGGTCTGGGGAGAGGTCTTTCAGGTCGACACAAGAGAGACACGTAACGGAATGCTTATTGCTATTATATATTTTACTGATTTTACTTCGTCTTTCTCTATAAAAATGCTCGGAGGAATAAAACGTGGACGTTCTTCGAAAATGCTTTCAAAGGAAGAACTTGAGGCTATACTTGAAAAGCTGAAAAAAGGTGCCTGTATAATTTGCTCCGGTAAAGTTGAGGTGGACGATTATGACCATAAAACCAATCTCACTCCGGACAGCATAATGCTGGTAAAGCGTGAAAAGCTGACTGACAGCGCAGAAAAAAAACGCGTAGAGCTTCACTGTCATACCAATATGTCAAGCATGGATGCTCTTACCTCTGCGGACAAGCTTGTCAACCGCGCTTTTGAATGGGGGCATCAGGCTATAGCCATAACCGACCACGGTGTTGTTCAGGGATATCCGGACGCCATGAATGCCGTAGCCAAAATAAGAAAGGGCGGCGGAAATTTCAAGGCTATTTACGGCATAGAGGCATACGAAGTAAACAACGACGTAAACGTTTTCAAGGGCTGGGATAAGCGCAGGCTTACCGACGAGATAATTGTCTTCGATCTTGAAACAACAGGCACCTCTGCAACTAACGACAGAATCATAGAAATAGGTGCGGTAAAGCTCAGAAATCTTGAGATTTCAGAACGCTTTGATATGCTTGTAAATCCCGGAAGAGAGCTTACGGATTTTATTTCAAATCTTACTCACATAACCGACGATATGCTGAAAGACGCTGCCGACGAAAAAACTGCTATGGAGGCCTTTGTGAAATTCTGCGGTGAGAGGCCTGTTTTTGTTGCGCATAATGCCGATTTTGATACGTCGTTTATCAGGGAAGCTTTCAGGCGGCAGGGAATAAAGTATGAGTTTTCGTCAATAGATACTGTGCCTATGAGCCGGATAATGCTTCCGGAGCTTGAAAAGCACAAGCTCAACTATGTTGCCGAGCATTTCGGGTTGGGTGATTTCAATCATCATAGAGGATGTGATGATGCGGAAGTCCTGGCAGAGATATTTATAAGGCTGTGCAGGCAGATCACAGAGCAATATCCCGGTATGTTCGTTACTGTGGATATGCTTAACAGCCTGCTTGCCGACACCGGAAATGTTAAGGACAAGCCGTCGTATCATCAGATCATTCTAGTCCGCAACAATATAGGATTAAAAAATCTCTATAAACTTATTTCAATGTCCAATCTCGATTTTTATAAAAAGCGTCCGCGTATACCTAAGTCAGAGCTTGTAAAGCACCGCGAGGGTCTTATTGTCGGAAGCGCCTGCGAGGCAGGAGAGCTGATACAGGCTTATCTTGAAGGGAAGCCAAAAGAATATATAAAGCAGATAGCAAGCTTCTACGATTATCTGGAGATACAGCCTCAGGGCAATAATATGTTCATGCTTACATCAGAACGTCCTCCGTATACAGACATAACTACCGAAGAACAGGTCAAGGACATTAACCGGTTCGTGGTGGAACTGGGCGATGAAATGGGGATTCCGGTCTGTGCTACAGGCGACGTTCATTTTATGAATAAGGGCGATTATCAGTTCAGAGCAATTCTTCAGGCTTCAAAGGGCTATACCGATGCCGACAGACAGCCTCCTCTTTATTTGAAAACAACTCAGCAGATGCTGGACGAGCTTTCTTATCTCGGAAAGGAGAAGGCTTTTGAAGTAGTCGTTACAAATACAAATTATTTTGCCGATATGATAGATAAGGACTTGAAAGCTTTTCCGTATGGCACATATACGCCGTTTATCGAAGGCGCCGTGCGTGAACTTCAGGTCATATGCTGGAAAAAGGCCTGTTCGATATATGGCGACTGCGACCCGGATGACGTAAAAATACCTGACGGTGACGAGGGCATAAACGAGCCGTTTAAGGAGCATATACCTGAAATAGTCTACAAAAGGCTTGACAGAGAGCTATCGTCTATTATAAAGCACGGATTTGCTGTACTCTACATGATCTCCCAGAAGCTGGTGGCAAATTCAGTGGAGCATGGTTATCAGGTTGGTTCCAGAGGTTCAGTAGGCTCGTCGTTTGTAGCGTCAATGTCCGGAATTTCCGAGGTTAATCCTCTTATGCCTCATTATGTGTGCCGAAAGTGCAAGCACAGCGAGTTTATTACCGACGGTTCGGTAGGATCGGGCTTTGACCTGCCGCCTAAAAACTGTCCCGTGTGCGGAGAAAATATGCATCGTGACGGACATGATATTCCTTTTGAAACGTTTCTTGGCTTCGACGGAGACAAGGCTCCGGATATTGACCTTAATTTCTCCGGCGATTATCAGGCTTTTGCACATAAGTATACTGAAGAACTTTTCGGAGCAGATCATGTGTTCAAGGCGGGAACGATAGGCGGAGTAGCCGAAAAGACCGCTTATGGCTATGTAAAAAAATATCTTGAGGAACGCGGAAAGGTTGTTCATCCGGCCGAAGAGCAAAGGCTTATAAACGGCTGCTTGGACGTGAAAAGAACTACCGGACAGCATCCGGGAGGAATGGTTGTAATCCCAAGCGATTATGAAGTATACGATTTTACGCCGGTACAGCATCCTGCCGAAAAAGCTGATTCGGATATTGTAACGACGCACTTTGACTTTCATTCGCTGCATGACACTATCCTCAAGCTTGACGAGCTTGGCCACGATGTGCCCACTCTTTATAAATACCTTGAGGATATGACGGGACTTGATATACTTGAAATTCCGATGTCTGATGAAAAAGTGTATTCGCTTTTTACTTCTCCCGAAGCTTTGGATGTTACGGCAGATGATATAATGTGGGAAACGGGAACTCTGGGAATTCCTGAAATGGGCACCGGATTCGTATGTCAGATGCTTCTTGAAGCAAAGCCTAAGAATTTCAGCGACCTTCTGCAGATTTCCGGTCTTTCCCACGGAACCGACGTTTGGCTCGGCAACGCGCAGGAACTTATACATAACGGAACCTGCACAATTTCAGAGGTTATCGGAACGCGTGACAGTATTATGACTTATCTTATATATCACGGACTTGAGCCGAAGCTGTCCTTTAAAATCATGGAGATAACCAGAAAGGGTAACGCGCCTAAGCTGCTGACTGAGGAAATGAAGCAGGATATGCGTGATCATGACGTGCCCGAATGGTATATAGACAGTTGTTTAAAAATCAAATATATGTTTCCAAAGGCTCATGCTGCGGCGTATGTAACTTCGGCAATAAAGCTTTGCTGGTTTAAGATTTATAAACCGCTGGAATTTTATGCGGCGCTGTTTACGGTGCGCGGCGAGGATTTTGAGGCTGAAACGGCTATAAAGGGCAAGCATCATGTTCAGATGAGGATAGAAGAACTAAAAAATAAATCAAAGCAGGACAGAACCGCAAAGGACGATGGTGTCCTGGATATGCTTATGCTTATCAACGAAATGCTTTGCAGAGGCTATGAGTTCCTGCCGGTAGATATTTTTAAATCTCACGCAACGATCTATCAGATAGAGGACGGGAAGCTCAGACTACCATTCTGTTCGCTTTCCGGAGTCGGGGCCAATGCGGCAGTCAGTCTGTACGAAAA
>ULOG01005865.1_pt1 | contig 52452 bp, 37 predicted proteins | sample 1952401 | NCBI WGS metagenome assembly ULOG01 (sample SAMEA4835598, study PRJEB28245) | human gut metagenome | biome: gut microbiome; material: fecal sample | place: Denmark | collected 2008
CTGTCCACATTGATGATGCAGTGCGCCTGCGGGCCGACCTGAGTCCCGACCGTTCGCAATACATCGAGCTGGAAGGCGGAGGCGACCTTTCCTGGCAATATACCCCTCAGGGAGACATGAGCCTGACGGGACGTTATACGTTCAGTGGAGGCGTCATGAAATTCTCGTTGCCCGTCATTCCGCTGAAAGAGTTTCAGATTGTCAGCGGCAGTTATGTGGACTGGCGGGGCGATGTGATGGACCCGACGCTGAACCTGAAGGCGCAGGAACGTATGCGTGCCTCCGTGGCCGACGGTGACGACGGCAGTGGTTCGCGCATGGTGAACTTCGATGTTTCCATTGCTTTGAAGGGACGGCTGGCAAGTCCCGAACTGGTGTTCGACCTGTCGGCTCCCGAAGATGCCACCGTGGAGAACCAGTTGCAGGCCATGGGTGCCGAGGAACGCAGCAAGCAGGCCATTACCATGATGGCGACGGGAATTTACCTGAATGACAGCGGCAAGGGAGGCGGACTGACCATGGGCAGTGCCTTGAACAGCGTGCTGCAGAGTCAGATCAACGCCCTGGCCGGTGGAATGAAGGGCGCCAGCTTCAGTGTCGGCATCGAGGACCGTACATCTGCCGAGACCGGCGACAAGCAGACCGACTACAGCTTCCGTTACTCCCAGCGCCTCTTCAACGACCGGGTGCAGATCATTATCGGCGGCAAGGTGTCGACCGGAGCCAATGCTACCAACGATGTGGAGTCGTTCATCGACAATATCTCGCTGGAATACAGGCTCGACGCTTCGGGTACCCGATACATCCGTGCCTTCCACAACAAAAACTACGAGAGTGTGCTCGACGGGGAGATTACCGAAACGGGTGTCGGCCTGGTGCTGCGTCGCAAGATGGACCGCCTGAGCGAGCTCTTTATTTTTAGAAAGAAGAAAAAGGGAGAACCCTGACGTCCATCCGCAAGTTTAACGAGAACGATATGAAGAAGATTATATCCTACATAACAGTCCTGATGCTTCTGGTTGCCTGCTCTACCACGAAGAACCTGCCGGAAGGGGAAGTGCTCTACACCGGGCAGAAGCCTATGGTGATACACAATCCCTATCCGACACCGGTGGGCGAGACCGCGATCGAGGAGGTGGAGGCTGCCCTGGCCACCGCTCCCAACAATTCGCTGCTGGGCAGCTCGACGGTGCGTATCCCTTTCCCCCTCGGCCTGTGGGTGTACAACGGTTTTGTGAAATACGAGAAAGGGTTGGGCAAGTGGATATTCAACCGTTTTGCGGCCAAGCCTGTACTCATGTCGTCTGTCAATCCGGACATCCGCATCAAGGCGGCTTCCAACCTGCTGCGCGATTACGGCTACTTCAACGGGACGGTGGGGTACGAAACATTTGTTGACCCCAAGGACTCGCTCAAGGCCAAGATACAATATACCGTGGACATGCGCAATCCGTACATGATAGATACGGTGACCTATCAGGGGTTCAGCAACCGGACGCAACGCATCATGGAACTGGGCCGCCGCCGTTCGCTCATCAGTCCGGGCGAACAGTTCAACGTGCTCGACCTGGATGGCGAACGGACCCGCATCAGCACCCTGCTGCGCAATGTGGGCTGCTACTATTTCCGTCCCGATTATCTGACTTTCCAGGCCGATACGACGCTGGTGCCCGGCGGACACGTCAGCATGCGCATGATTCCGGTGCCGGGTATGCCTGCCGTAGCCGAGAAGCCCTTCTATCTGGGGCGCAAGACGGTGGAAATCTTGGGCAAGAACGGGGAGGCGCCCAACGACAGCGTGGACTACAACGGGCTGCGCATTTATTTCCACGACAAGCTGCGGGTACGCCCCAACATGTTATACCGCTGGACCAATTACAAGGGCTTCCGCCTCAAGCGTCAGGTGCAGGACAGTGCGGGCATCAGCCGGCAGCGGTCGGCCGAAAACCTGTACAGCCTCTACCGTCAGACGCGTGTGCAGGAGCGTCTGGCCAACGTGGGCATCTTCCGTTACATGGAGATGCAGTTCACACCCCGTGACACGGCCTTTGTGTCTGATACGCTCGATGTCAATATCCGTACGGCTTTGGACAAGCCCTATGATGCCGAGCTGGACTTCAACATCAAGATGAAGAGCAACAACCAGGTGGGACCCGGCGCTTCCTTTACCCTGACCAAGAACAATGTGTTCGGTGGCGGTGAGAGCTGGAACGTGAAGCTGACAGGCTCCTATGAATGGCAGACGGGCGGCGACCATTCCTCCCTGATGAACAGCTACGAATACGGCATCTCCACGTCGCTGACCTTTCCCCGTGTGGTCTTTCCGCGCATGGGCGACCGTGAGTACGACTTCCCGGCCACGACTACCTTCCGCCTCTATGCTGACCAGATGAACCGTGCCAAGTACTACAAACTGCTGGCTTTCGGCGGCAATGCTACCTACGATTTCCAGCCCAAGCCGACGAGCAAGCATAGCTTCACTCCTTTCCGGCTGACGTTCAACGTGCTGCGCGACCCCACCCAGGCCTTCCTTGACCTGCAGGCCGAGAATCCGGCCCTGTACATCAGTCTGCGCGACCAGTTCATCCCCGCCATGGAGTACACCTATACCTACGATGATGCCTCGATACGCAAGAACCGCCGGAGCACGCACTGGTGGCAGACGACGGTTACCTCGGCGGGCAATCTGGTCTCCTGCCTGTACCAGGCTTTCGGCCAGTCGTTTGGCAAGCAGGAGAAGGAATTGTTGGGCGTACCGTTCGCCCAGTTCTCCAAGCTGAACAGCGAGTTCCGCTACAACTTCCGCATCGGCCGCAACCAGTCGCTGGCGGCCCGTGTGGCGGCCGGTTGTGTGTGGTCGTACGGCAACATGCTCTCGGCCCCCTATACCGAGCAGTTCTATATCGGCGGAGCCAACAGTGTCCGTGCCTTTGCCGCCCGCAGCATCGGTCCGGGCGGCTATGCGCCTGCCAACGAGGAAACAGACAAGTATGGCTTCATCAACCACGTGGGCGACATCCGTTTCGAGGCCAATGTGGAGTACCGCTTCCGCATCATCAGCGACCTGCACGGAGCCGTCTTCCTCGATGCGGGTAACGTGTGGCTGCTCCGTGCCGACGAGGGCCGTCCCAATGGCGAGTTCTCGCTGAAGAAGTTCCCCGAACAGATTGCACTGGGTACGGGATTCGGCTTGCGCTACGACCTGGACTTCCTCGTCTTCCGTCTGGATTGCGGTGTAGCTCTCCACGATCCTTCTGCCGTGGGCCAGTCGGGATATTACAATATTGCTAAGTTCAAGGACGGGTTGGCCCTGCATTTTGCCATCGGTTATCCGTTTTAGAGGGATTTTGCGCCGATGCCCAAAGATTGTATCATTTTTTTTGCATATCCTGCGGTTTATTTCTTACTTTTGTGCGTTGAAACAGGAAACACTAACCTTTAAATAATAACAAATATGAAACCTACTCTCTTTTTACTGGCAGCCGGTATGGGCAGCCGTTACGGTGGTTTGAAGCAATTGGACGGACTGGGTCCCAACGGTGAGACCATTATGGACTACTCCATCTATGACGCCATCAAGGCCGGATTCGGCAAACTTGTCTTCGTCATCCGCAAGGATTTTGAAAAAGATTTCCGCGAGAAGATTCTTTCCAAATACGAAGGCCACATCCCCTGCGAACTGGTGTTCCAGTCGCTCAACGACCTGCCCGAAGGCTTTACCTGTCCCGAGGGCCGCACGAAACCGTGGGGTACGAACCATGCCGTGCTGATGGGCGAGAAGGCCATCCAGGAACCGTTTGCCGTTATCAACTGCGACGACTTCTACGGACGCGATTCCTTCCAGGTGATGGGCAAGTTCCTGGCAGCGCTGCCCGAAGGTTCGAAGAATAAATATGCCATGGTAGGCTTCCGTGTGGGCAACACACTGAGTGAGAGTGGTACCGTGTCGCGCGGCATTTGCTCTACCAATGACCAACACCTGCTGACTTCCGTTGTAGAACGCACGAAGATACAGCGCATCGACGGCGAGGTGAAGTATATCGATGACAACGGCGAATGGACCGCTACAGCCGACACCACTCCTGTCAGCATGAACTTCTGGGGCTTCACTCCCGACTACTTCGGTTACAGCAAGGAATACTTCAAGACTTTCCTTTCCGATCCGAAGAACATGGAGAACCTGAAGAGCGAATTCTTCATCCCGCTGATGGTGGACAAGCTCATCAACGACGGTACGGCTACGGTCGAAGTGCTCGACACCACCAGCAAGTGGTTCGGCGTGACTTATCCCGAAGACCGCCAGAGCGTGGTAGACAAGATCAAGGCGCTGGTCGATGCCGGCGAATATCCTGCCAAGCTGTTCTAAACGAATAAGGTACCTATACCATACAGAGCCGCCACGGCTGCCAACGGGCAGTCGTGGCGGCTTGCTTTTGGGAGATGGGCGGTCGGGTTGTCGGACAATGTTCTGCCACGGGTTTTGACACAGTGCTTCATGACCCTCTGACACAGTGCTTCGTCACCCGCTCATGCAGTGCTTCGTCAGGGTGTCATGCAGTGCTTCGTTGGCAGGTCATGCAGTGCTTCGTCAGAGTGGAAGAAAGCCTGTTGTGGAAAAACGTGCATTCGGACGGTCGCTTTGCCTGATAAAAATCCTTTCGTTCTTTTAATAAAAGGCTGAATGACAGATTTCATTTTGTATTTCCCTCGGTTTGCACTACCTTTGCATGCTCAAATAAAAATGACATTGTTACAATTATGATATCTGTAGAAGGACTGAAAGTGGAATTCAACGCCACGCCCCTGTTCGAGGACGTGTCCTACGTCATCAACAAAAAGGACCGCATCGCCCTGGTGGGCAAGAACGGAGCGGGCAAATCGACCATGCTGAAGATTCTGGCCGGATTGCAACGCCCTACGGCGGGCACGGTGTCCGTCCCCCGCGACTGTACCATCGGCTACTTGCCGCAGGTGATGGTGCTGAGCGACGAGCGGACGGTGATGCAGGAGGCCGAGCTGGCCTTCGAACACATCTTCGAGATGCAGGCCGACATCGAGCGCATGAATCAGGAACTGGCCGACCGTACCGACTACGAGAGTGAAGACTATCAGAAACTTATCGACCGCTTCACGCACGAGAACGACCGTTTCTTGATGATGGGCGGCACCAACTATCAGGCCGAGATAGAGCGCACGCTCCAGGGCTTGGGATTCAGTCGCGAAGATTTCGACCGCCCCACGAGCGAATTTTCAGGCGGTTGGCGCATGCGCATCGAGCTGGCCAAGCTGCTGCTCCGCCGTCCCGACGTGCTCCTGCTGGACGAGCCTACCAACCACCTGGACATCGAGTCCATCCAGTGGCTGGAGAATTTCCTCGCCACGCGCGCCAATGCCGTGGTACTGGTCAGCCACGACCGCGCTTTCCTGAACAACGTCACCACCCGCACCATCGAAATCTCCTGCGGACATATTTACGACTACAAGGTGAAGTACGACGAGTTTGTCGTGCTGCGCAAGGAACGACGTGAACAGCAGCTCCGTGCCTACGAGAACCAGCAGAAACAGATTGAGGACACCGAAGCCTTCATCGAACGCTTCCGCTACAAGGCTACGAAGGCCGTGCAGGTGCAGAGCCGCATCAAGCAGCTGGAAAAAATTGAACGCATCGAGGTGGACGAGGAAGACAACTCCGCCCTGCGCCTGAAGTTCGTTTGCTCCAGCCGGAGCGGCAACTATCCCGTCATTTGCGAGGACGTGGCGAAAGCCTATGGCGACCATGTGGTCTTCCACGACGTCAACCTCACCATCAACCGTGGCGAGAAGGTGGCCTTCGTGGGCAAGAACGGTGAGGGTAAGTCCACGCTGGTGAAGTGCATCATGGGCGAGATAACCGACTATACGGGCAAGCTGACGCTGGGACACAACGTGCAGATAGGCTACTTCGCCCAAAACCAGGCGCAGCTGCTGGACGGCGAGCTGACGGTGTTCGACACCATCGACCGCGTGGCCGTGGGCGACATCCGCCTGAAAATACGCGACATCTTGGGCGCCTTCATGTTCGGCGGCGAGGCCTCGGACAAGAAGGTGAAGGTGCTCAGCGGCGGCGAGCGCACCCGCCTGGCCATGATCAAGCTGCTGCTCGAACCGGTGAACTTCCTCATCCTCGACGAGCCGACCAACCACCTGGACATGCGCTCCAAGGATGTGCTGAAGGAAGCCATCCGCGACTTCGACGGCACGGTGATTGTCGTAAGCCACGACCGTGATTTCCTCGACGGACTGGTGACCAAGGTCTATGAGTTCGGCGGCGGATTGGTGAAGGAACACCTGGGCGGCATCTACGACTTCCTGCAGAAGAAACAGATCGAGAACCTGAACGAATTGCAGAAGACGCCCTCCCTGTCGGAGTCGCCCACGGGAGCCAAGAAACCGTCTGCGGCGGATGCTCCTCAAGCCTCGTCGGGCCGCCTGTCCTACGAAGAACAGAAGGAGCTGAACAAGCGCCTGAAGAAGCTGGAGCGGCGCGTGGCCGATTGTGAAGCCGAAATCGGGCAGACGGAAGCCGCCATCTCCATTCTCGAAGCGAAGATGGCTACACCCGAAGGCGCTTCGGATATGTCGCTCTACGAGCAGCATCAGAAGCTGAAGGAGCAGCTCGACCGCGCCATGGAAGAATGGGACGCCGCTTCGACAGAACTCGAAGCAGCCAAGAAATAAAGACGAAATAGATAAACCCTTTAAAACGATAACATTATGAATTTGAAAAGTTACTTTTCTGTTGCAGCCCTTTGCCTGGCATTGGCCTCCTGCAACTCGGGCAAGCAGCCTGCCACGCTGACGGCGGGTATCGACCTTGCCAATCTGGACACGACCGCTCTGCCGGGTACGGACTTTTACGAATATGCCTGCGGCGGTTGGATGAAGAACAATCCCCTGACCGACGAGTATTCCCAGTATGGCTCGTTCACCATCCTGGCCGAGAACAACCGCAAGCAGATCCAAGGCCTGATTGAGGAACTGGCCGCTACGCAACACGAGACAGGAAGCATCGCGCAGAAGGTGGGTGACTTGTACAAGATTGCCATGGACAGCGTCAAGCTGAACAAGGAAGGCGTAGCCCCCATCCAGGCCGAGCTCGACCAGATTGCTGCCCTGAAGGACAAGAAGGAAGTCTATCCGCTTCTGGCCGAGATGTACAAGAAAGGCATCGCCGCCTACCTGGCCCTCTATGTGGGTGCCGACGAAATGAACAGCAGCATGAACGCCGTTCAGATGGCCCAATACGGCCTGAGCATGGGCGACCGCGACTATTATCTGCTCGACGATGAGGCTACCGTGAAGATTCGCGAAGCCTTCAAGGAACATGTCAAGAAGATGTACCAGCTGGCCGGCTTCGATGCCGCTACCGCCGAGCAGGGCATGAAGACCGTGATGGACGTGGAAACCCGTCTGGCCAAGGCTTTCCGCTCGCGCGTGGAGCTGCGCGACCCGCATGCCAACTACAACAAGATGGCGATGGCCGACATCAAGAAGCAGTACGCCTCCTTCGACTGGGATGCCTATCTGAAGGGACTCGACCTGAACAATGTCAGCGAAATCATCATCGGCCAGCCCGCTTCGCTCGAGGCTTCGGTCAAGATTATTGACACCCTACCCCTCGACCAGCAGAAGCTCTACCTGCAATGGAAGCTGATTGACGCCGCCGCCAGCTACCTGAACGACGCCATGAAGGAGCAGAACTTCGACTTCTATAACCGCACGATGTCGGGTGCGCAGGAAATGCAACCCCGCTGGAAGACGGCCGTAGGCGTGGTAAGCTCGACGCTGGGCGAAGCCGTCGGACAGATGTATGTGGAGAAGTATTTCCCCGCCGCTGCCAAGGAACGCATGGTGACGCTCGTGAAGAACCTGCAGACGGCTTTGGGCGAACGCATCCAGGCGCTGGAGTGGATGAGCGACTCTACCAAGGTGAAAGCCATGGAGAAGCTTGCTACCTTCCATGTGAAGATCGGTTACCCCGACAAGTGGAAAGATTATAGCGCGCTGGAAATCAAGGACGATTCCTACTGGGCAAACATCGAACGTGCCAACCTGTGGGGGCATGCCGAGATGGTGGCCAAGGCCGGCAAGCCTGTCGACAAGGACGAGTGGCTGATGACGCCCCAGACGGTAAACGCCTACTACAACCCCACGACCAACGAGATCTGCTTCCCTGCCGCCATCCTGCAACCGCCTTTCTTCGACATGAACGCCGACGATGCCTTCAACTACGGAGCCATCGGCGTGGTGATCGGTCACGAGATGACCCACGGATTCGACGATCAGGGTCGCCAGTACGACAAGGACGGCAACCTGAAAGACTGGTGGACGGAAGAAGACGCCAAGAAGTTTGAAGAACGTGCCAACGTGATGGTAGCATTCTTTGACAGTGTCGAAGTGGCTCCCGGCGTACATGCCAACGGTAAGATGACGCTGGGCGAGAACATCGCCGATCACGGCGGCCTACAGGTTTCCTTCCAGGCCTTCAAGAACGCTACGGCAGGTGCTCCGCTCGAAGTGAAGGACGGCTTTACTCCCGAACAGCGTTTCTTCCTGGCTTATGCAGGCGTATGGGCCAATAACATCCGCCCCGAAGCTGTGCTTCAGATGACCAAGATTGATGTACACTCGCTGGGCGAATGGCGTGTGAACGGTGCCCTGCCTCATATCGGCGCATGGTATGATGCCTTTGGTATCACCGACAAGGACCCGATGTTCATCCCTGTAGAGAAACGCGTGTCCATCTGGTAAAATATCCTTCCACGCCGATGCACCTGTACGCATCGGACGGAAGACTTCAGGAAATGCCCGTCCTCCCCGTTGTGGAAGGTCGGGCATTTCTTGTCAAGGAGGAAAGCAGTGTTTTCCGAGGGCGAAAGCATCGTTTTCCGAGGAAGAAAGCAGTGCTTTCCCGATGGAGGCAGTTGGGGGAGGAGAGAGGCGTAAACTTCTCATTCTTTTAATTATAGTAAATTTCTTGCCAAGGAATAGGTGGGTAAACCAACAAAATTTGTAACTTTGCGGGGTTATTATACATATACGCATAAAAACCATATAACCATGACGGAAGCAAAGAGAATCAAAACAGCATTGGTATCCGTTTACCATAAAGACGGTTTGGACGAAATCATCAGCAAACTGCATGAAGAAGGAGTGGAATTCCTCTCGACAGGCGGCACCCGCCAGTTCATCGAAGGACTGGGCTATCCCTGCCGTGCGGTGGAAGAGCTCACCACCTATCCGTCCATCTTGGGCGGCCGCGTGAAGACCCTCCATCCGAAAGTATTCGGCGGTATCCTGTGCCGCCGCGACGTGGAGCAGGACAGACAGCAGATCGAAAAATATGAAATCCCCGAAATAGACCTCGTCATCGTAGACCTCTATCCGTTTGAGGCAACCGTAGCCAGCGGAGCACCCGAGGCCGACATCATCGAGAAAATCGACATAGGCGGCATCTCGCTCATCCGCGCCGCTGCCAAGAACTACAAGGACGTGGTTATCGTCGCTTCGCAGGCACAGTACCAACCCCTGCGCGACATCCTGATGGAGCACGGCGCCACGACGTCGCTCGAAGAGCGCCGCTGGTTTGCCAAGGAGGCCTTCGCCGTTTCTTCCAACTACGACTCGGCCATCTTCAACTACTTTGACGGTGGAGAGGGAAGCGCCTTCCGCTACTCGGCCAACAATCAGAAGACCCTGCGTTACGGCGAGAACCCCCATCAGAAGGGTTACTTCTACGGCAATCTGGACGAGATGTTCGACCAGATCCACGGCAAGGAAATCTCCTACAACAACCTGCTGGACATCAACGCAGCCGTAGACCTCATCAACGAATTCGGCAACGAAACCACTTTCGCCATCCTGAAGCACAACAACGCCTGTGGCCTGGCTACCCGCCCCACGGTGCTCGAGGCCTGGAAGGATGCCTTGGCTGGCGATCCCGTATCGGCTTTCGGCGGTGTGCTCATCACGAATGCCGTTGTCGACAAGGCGGCTGCCGAGGAAATCACGAAAATCTTCTTCGAAGTCATCATCGCTCCTGACTATGACGTGGACGCCCTCGAAATCCTGGGTCAGAAGAAGAACCGCATCATCCTGGCCCGCAAGCAGGGCAAGCTGCCCACCAAGCAGTTCCGCTCGTTGCTGAACGGCGTACTGGTGCAGGACCGCGACCTCAAGGTGGAAACTCCCGAAGACCTGAAGGTAGTGACCGTCAAGGCTCCTACCGCACAGGAAATAGACGACATGCTCTTCGCCAACAAGATTGTGAAGAACTCCAAGTCCAACGCCATCGTACTGGCCAAGGGACACCAGCTGCTGGCCAGCGGTGTGGGTCAGACGAGCCGTGTCGACGCCTTGAAGCAGGCCATCGAGAAGGCCAAGAGCTTCGGTTTCGACCTCCACGGAGCCGTGATGGCCAGCGACGCTTTCTTCCCCTTCCCCGACTGTGTGGAGATTGCGGGCAACGAAGGCATCACCGCCGTCATCCAGCCGGGCGGAAGCATCAAGGACCAGCTGAGCTTTGATTATTGCAACGAGCATGGCATCGCCATGGTGACAACTGGTTTCCGTCACTTCAAGCACTAAAAAAACAGTGGTAAGCGGTTAACGGTGAGCGGTTAGCATCCCTTTCGGATAACTGCCTGCCGCTTGCCGTTAACCACTAACCACTAACCACTAACCACTATAAAAAATGGGATTATTCTCTTTTACCCAAGAAATAGCCATGGACCTGGGTACGGCCAACACCATTATCACCTCGGGTGGTAAGATTGTGGTGGACGAACCTTCCGTTGTGGCCCTCGACCGCCGTACGGACAAGATGATTGCCGTGGGCGAGAAAGCCAAGCTCATGCACGAGAAGACGCATGAGAACATCCGCACCATCCGCCCCCTGCGCGACGGCGTCATCGCCGACTTCTACGCCTGCGAGCAGATGATACGCGGACTCATCAAGATGGTGAACACCCGTCACCGCCTCTTTTCGCCTTCGCTCCGCATGGTCATCGGCGTACCTTCGGGCAGTACGGAAGTGGAACTCCGTGCCGTGCGCGACTCGGCCGAGCATGCCGGCGGACGTGACGTTTACCTCATCTTCGAACCCATGGCCGCCGCCATCGGTATCGGCATCGATGTGGAGGCACCCGAAGGCAACATGATTGTGGACATAGGTGGCGGTTCGACCGAAATCGCCGTCATTTCGCTGGGAGGTATCGTGTCGAACAACTCCATCCGCATCGCGGGCGACGACCTCACGGCCGACATTCAGGAGTACATGAGCCGCCAGCACAACGTGAAGGTCAGCGAGCGTATGGCCGAACGTATCAAGATACATGTAGGAGCCGCCTTGACCGACCTGGGCGACGATGCTCCCGAAGACTACATCGTGCATGGCCCGAACCGCATCACGGCCCTGCCGATGGAAGTGCCTGTATGCTATCAGGAAGTGGCCCACTGCCTGGAGAAGTCCATCTCGAAGATTGAGACCGCCATCCTCAGCGCGCTGGAGAATACGCCGCCCGAGCTGTATGCCGACATCGTGCACAACGGTATCTACCTGGCCGGTGGAGGCGCTCTGCTTCGCGGACTCGACAAGCGTCTGACGGACAAAATCAACATCCCCTTCCACATTGCCGAAGACCCCTTGCATGCCGTTGCCAAGGGTACAGGTGTGGCGCTGAAGAACGTAGACCGTTTCTCGTTCCTGATGCGATAACTTTATCAGCGGTTAGTTGTAAGCCGTTGACGGTGCGTATTCCTGTCCAGAGGACTACTTGCCGTTGACCACTTGCCGCTAACCGTTCATCATTAACCCACTAACCGCTAATTATCGTGCGCGACCTCCTTAACTTTCTGCTGAAATACAGCCATTGGTTTCTCTTTCTGCTGCTCGAGGCTCTTTGCCTGGTGCTGATAGGGCGGACCGCACGCTATCAGCAGAGCGTATTCTTTTCGTCGGCCAACTACGTGGTCGGAAAGGTATATGACATGGCGGGTGTCGTCACGTCCTATTTCCATCTGAAGGATTCCAACGAGGACTTGCTCGACCGCAACATCTGGCTGGAGCAGCGCGTGGCTTTTCTGGAGAAGGCTTTGGCCGACGAGACAGGCGACACACTGACCTCCAAGGTGGCAGGCAAGCCATTGCCGGGTGGGTATTGGACCTTCAAGGCGCATGTGATAAAGAACAGTCTGACGCTGGCCGACAATTACATTACGCTCGACAAGGGAAGCGCGTCTGGCGTCCGTCCCGATATGGGGGTGGTAGGTGCCGCGGGTGTGGTAGGCATCGTCTATCGTACGTCGCCCCGCTATTCGCTGGTCATCCCCTTGCTCAACAGCAAGTCCAGTGTCAGTTGCAAGATTCAGGGCAGCGACTACTTCGGCTATCTGAAGTGGGAAGGCGACGATCCCTGTTACGCTTATCTGAAGGACCTGCCGCGCCATGCGGAGTTCAGTTTGGGCGATACGGTGGTAACCAGCGGCTTTTCCTCCGTCTTTCCCCAGGGGTTGATGGTAGGGACGGTGGACGATATGGCCGACTCGAACGACGGCCTTTCCTATCTGCTCAAGGTGAAGCTGGCAACCGACTTCGGCAAGTTGGGCTCGGTCCGTATCCTGGCGCGTAGCGGGCAGGCTGAGCAGAAGGCACTTGAAAAGACGGTCGATTGAGTTGGAATAAGGAGAATGAAAGGAAGAAGCAATAATTAAACAAATGGATTGTTGACGCATGGCAATTAGCTATCTATATAAAGCTGTCTGGCTCGTGGTGCTGGTTTTGTTGCAGGGCTTGGTGCTGAACAACCTGCACATTGCGGGGTATGCTACGCCTTTTCTCTACGTGGTGCTCATCCTGCAGTTCGAGAACGACGTGAAGCCCTCGAACCTGATGTTGTGGGCCTTTGCCGTCGGCCTGCTGGTCGATGTCTTTTCAGACACTCCGGGCATGAATGCGGCAGCTTCCGTATTGATAGCCTTTCTGCGCCCCACGCTGTTGAGGCTCTTTGTTCCCCGCGACGTGCAGGAGACACTGGTGCTTTCCATGCACTCCATGGGAGTAGGCGCTTTCCTCAAGTATATCGTGTCTGCGGTGTTCATTCATCACACAGCCTTGTTCCTGCTGGAGTTTTTCTCGCTGGCCCATCCGTTGGACCTGTTGCTGCGCATTCTTTCCAGTACCATACTGACAACGGTTTGTATCTGGGCTCTCGAACTCTTCAGGCAGCGTGGCAAGTGACGGGCAATATATAAATTGACTGATGGCGAAAGACTATACATTTGAAAAGAGAAAGTATGTGCTGGGGGCGGTCGTAATATTGGTCGTCCTTCTGTACATTGTGCGCTTGTTTGGCCTTCAGATTCTTTCGGACAAGTACAAGCGCTATGCCGACAGCAATGCTTTCCTCAACAAAATACAATACCCTTCCCGCGGAGCCATTTACGACCGCAACGGCAAGTTGCTCGTTTTCAACCAGCCGGCTTATGACGTGACGTTTGTGCCGCGCGAGGTGGAAAATCTTGATACGCTGGACTTCTGCCGTTCTCTGGGCATTACGGAGGAGCAGTTCCTGCAACGCATGGCTGATGTGCGCGACCGTAGAAAGAACCCGGGTTACTCCAAGTATACGCCCCAGGTGTTCATGACACAGCTGTCTGCTGAGGAGTGCGGCATCTTTCAGGAAAAATTGTTCAAGTTTCCTGGCTTTTCCATCCAGCGGCGTACCATCCGCCAGTATTCCTACAATTCGGCCGGCCATGTGCTGGGCGATATCGGTGAAGTGTCGATGAGCGACATTGAGAAGGACGACTATTACATCCGTGGCGACTACATCGGCAAGCAGGGCATTGAGCGTTCCTATGAAAAATACCTGCGCGGCGAGAAGGGCGTGGAAGTGCTTTTGCGTGATGCTCACGGCCGCATACAGGGGCATTATATGGACGGGAAGCTCGACCGCCCCTCCGTGCCCGGCAAGAACCTGAAGCTGGGTATCGATATCGACCTCCAAATGCTGGGTGAACGCCTGATGCAGAACAAGATCGGAGCTATTGTAGCCATTGAGCCGAAAACCGGCGAGATACTCTGCATGGTGTCGTCGCCCAACTTCGACCCGCATATGATGATAGGCCGCCAGCGAGGCAAGAACCATCTGCTGCTCGAAAAAGACCGTCAGAAACCTTTGCTGAACCGCGCCATCATGGGTACTTATCCGCCCGGCTCCACTTTCAAGACCACGCAAGGCCTCATATTCTTGCAGGAAGGCATCATTCAGGAAGAAACATCTTTCCCCTGCTCGCACGGATTCAGTTACCGCGGCCTGAAGGTGGGATGTCACGGTCATGCCTCTCCCTTGCCGCTGATACCTGCCATTGCCACTTCGTGTAATGCTTATTTCTGTTGGGGATTGTATCGGATGATAGGCGACCGCAAGTATGGTTCGCCCCAGAATGCGCTTACGGTGTGGAAGGATTACATGGTGTCGCAGGGATTCGGATATAAGCTGGGAGTCGATTTGCCGGGTGAGTTGCGAGGGTTCATTCCCAATGCCCAGTACTACGACCGGGCTTATCGAGGCTCATGGAACGGATTGACCATCATCAGTATCGCCATCGGGCAGGGTGAAGTCCTGGCTACTCCCTTGCAGATAGCCAATCTTGGAGCTACGATAGCCAACCGCGGCCACTTCATCACGCCCCATGTCGTGAAGGAAGTTGAAGACAATTCGTTGGACAGCCCCTATACGGAAGTGCGGACGACCGGCATCAGCCGCGATTATTACGAAGACATTGTCGAAGGAATGAGGGCGGCCGTCACAGGAAGTACAGGCAGTGGTACCTGCCGCCTGGTGGGGGCCTTGTTGCCCGGTGTGGAGGCTTGTGGCAAGACGGGTACAGCACAGAATCCGCATGGGAAGGACCATTCGGTGTTCATGGGTTTTGCTCCGAAGGACGATCCCAAGATTGCCATTGTGGTTTATGTGGAGAACGGTGGCTGGGGGGCTACGTACGGCGTACCCATCGGTGCCTTGATGATGGACCAATATTTGCACGGCAAGCTCTCGCCGCAGAACGAGGCGCTGGCCGAAGACTTCAGTAATCGTGTGATTTTCTATGGTAACGAGGAGAGATAGTGTTTGGAAAACGGTGGACTGGGTGACGATTGTCATCTACCTGCTGCTGGTTGTCGGTGGGTGGTTCAGTGTGTGTGGTGCCAGCTATGATTATGTGGACCGCGACTTTCTGGACTTCAGCACGCGTGCGGGCAAGCAGTTTGTCTGGATTGTCTGCTCATTCGGTTTGGGAGTGGTGCTGTTGCTGCTCGACGATATGTTCTATGATACCTTTGCCTACCTCATTTATGCAGGCATGCTGCTGTTGCTACTAGTGACCATCTTCATTGCGCCCGACACGAAGGGCTCGCGCTCGTGGCTCATCCTGGGACCGGTCAGCATTCAACCCGCTGAGTTTGCCAAGTTTGCCACGGCCTTGGCTTTGGCCAAGTTTATGGGAGCGTATGGCTTCGTGTTGCATCGCTGGCGCAGCGTGCTGACCATTGCCTTTCTCATTTTTTGTCCGATGTTGCTTATCGTGGGACAGCGTGAAACGGGTTCGGCTCTGGTCTATCTGTCCTTTTCCTTGATGCTTTATCGGGAGGGAATGCCTGGAGCGGTATTGTTTGCGGGTGTCTGTGCGGTAGTCTATTTTGTAGTGGGCATCCGTTTCGGTGATGTTTGGATGTTTCAGGATACCACTTCGGTCGGTGAATTCTCCGTGTTGTGCCTTATTCTGATTTCTGTACCTGCGTTGCTGCGGGTCTATCTGCCCGAGAACAGCCGTGTACGGTTGTGGCCTTTGGCTGCTTCGGGTGTAGGCGTGGTGTTGCTGGCCTGTGCGTTGTCCGGTTGGCTGTGGGCCTTCAATGTGGTATATGTCCTGTGGGGGCTTTGCGCGGTGGCCGTCGGTTGGCTGTTCTACATGCTGCTGCGTGAGCGGAGGCGGGTGTATGCCTTCATTGCGGTTTTCCTGATAGCGTCGGTCGGTTTCCTGTATTCGTGTGACTACGTGTTCGACCGCGTGCTTGAACCCCACCAGCAGGTGCGCATCAAGGTCCTTTTGGGCCTGGAGGAAGATTTGGCGGGAGCCGGCTATAATGTCAACCAGTCGAAGATTGCCATCGGTTCGGGCGGATTATGGGGAAAAGGCTTTCTGAACGGTACACAGACCAAGCTGAAATATGTACCCGAGCAGGATACCGATTTTATCTTCTGTACGGTGGGCGAAGAGGAGGGCTTTGTCGGCTCCGTTTCAGTGCTGTTGCTGTATATGGCGCTCATCCTGCGTCTCATTTGGCTGTCCGAACGCCAGCCGACGGTTGCGGGCCGTGTCTATGGCTATTGTGTGATGGGGGTTTTCTTCTTTCACCTGTTTATCAATGTGGGCATGGTGCTGGGATTGACCCCCGTTATCGGCATTCCCCTGCCGTTTTTCAGTTACGGAGGTTCTTCGCTATGGGGATTCACCATCCTGCTTTTTGTTTTTCTGAGGATTGATGCAGCCCGCGGGCTTCGGATGCGATAGGGTTACTCCAGCCGGATACCGATGTCGTTGATGCCCGGCAGCAAGGAGTCGGGCAGAGCTGGAGTGAGGTCGAAGCGCAGGTCGGCAGGCGTCGTCGTGTGCAGGCGTCCGGCGGGAAAAGAACGTTGGAAGACATTGGCCAGTCCTTCGCCCAACCAACGTCCTTGGGCGTCAGCGAGTGTCAGGCGCAGGGTATCTACCTGGCAGACGGTGTCGGTGGGTGTGGTCAGTGTGCGGGCCATGCGTACTGACAGATTGCGGTAGGGGTAGTCGCCCCGGTGGCGTACCTCCACCCACAGACCGAGGTCGGCTTGCCCCGTGTCCGGCAGGCTGACGGCAAAAGACAATGTATCGGTCTGCCTCCATGCCAGGCCGTCGACGGCCCGGTATTCATAGTAGACAGGCTCCGTACTGCTGCATGCGGCCCATAGCCAGGCTGCCGCCAGCGCGAGGCCTGTCGTCTTCCATCTTTTCCACTTCATGGTTCACTATCCTTTAGCGGGTACCGTCAGGAAGCAGGTTGGTTGCCTCCGTCCTTGTTGGTTGGCTTGTTGCTTTCCTTGCCGCCCTCTTGTTGCGGGCGTTCACGCTTCTCCTGTTTGGGACGGTTACGCCGGTTACGGTTCTGTCCGTTTCCGCCTTTCTCCTTCTTTTCTCCTTTGTCGGTAACCTCCGGCTTTTCCGTTTTTTCTCCTTTTTCTGCCTTGGGCGCTTTCTGCGTGGCAGGCTGCTTGTCGGCTGCCGGCTTGGTCGTATTGGCTGCCGGCTTGTCGGCCTTTTCACTCTTGTTGGCCGGCTTGTCGCCGTTTTCGGCATTGGCAGACTGCGCACCTTTGGTCTTTTTCTTCTTCTTTCCGTTGCCGTTCTTGCCGCCTTCGGCACCTTTGCCCTTGCGGTTGCGGTCGAAGCGCGTCACGCTCTCCTGCTCCAGCAGGTCTGCCGAGGGAGCTTTGACGTCGTTCTCGCTTTCTATCAGCTTTTCGGGCGCATTGCCCCGTTTGTTCATACCGATGATTTCGAAGGCACGGCGGGCGCTGATGGTGGTCAGGTTGGCCGGGATGGACTTGTCGCTCGAGTAGGTTACCTGTCCGGCCAGGATGTCGGCCTTGAACCAGAACCATTCGGCGTCCTTTGTATGCAGCGTCACTTCCTTGCTGGGCAGGCGTTTCTGTGCCTCGACGTAGCAGTCCACTTCATAGTTCAGACAGCACTTCAGCTTGGCACACTGCCCGGCCAGCTTCTGCGGATTGAGCGAAATGTCCTGAAAACGTGCCGCTCCCGTCGATACGCTGACGAAGCTCGTCATCCACGTGGCACAGCACAGCTCGCGTCCGCAGGGGCCGATGCCTCCGATGCGTCCGGCTTCCTGGCGGGCACCGATCTGCTTCATCTCGATGCGCACGCGGAACACTTCGGCCAACACCTTGATGAGCTGGCGGAAGTCCACACGCCCCTCGGCGATGTAGTAGAAGATGGCCTTGTTGCCGTCGCCCTGATACTCCACGTCGCCTATCTTCATGTCCAGGCCCAGGCTGAGGGCTATCTGGCGCGAACGTATCATGGTGTCGTGCTCGCGTGCCTTGGCCTCGGCATACTTCTCCATGTCGGTAGGTTTGGCCTTGCGGTAGATGCGGCGGATGTCGGCCTCCGAGCGGATGTTGGCTTTCTTCATCTGTAGGGGAACGAGTTGTCCCGTCAGTGTCACCACGCCGATGTCGTGGCCCGGATTGGCCTCCACGGCTACGGTGTCGCCTTTGGTCAGCTCCAGGTGGTTGGAGTTGCGGAAGTAGCCCTTGCGGGTATTCTTGAACTGCACTTCGACGTACTCCGAAGCTGTGTCGTTGCCCGGAATGTCGGCCAGCCAGTCGTAGGTGTTCAGCTGACGGTCCTGTCGTCCGCAGCTTTTGCAGCAGAGCCTTCCGCTGCCATTATGTAAGATAAAGTCGGTCATATCAACTGTCAAATATTAAATGTCAATTATCAATTCTTCATTTTAATGAGTACCGTCATGTTCAGTATCACGTCGAAGAACACCATGCGCGCGTTCACGTTTTGCGCCACGTGTTCCTGCGCCCGTGCCAGCAGGTTGGTGATGCCTGTCACATTGCCTTCATGGATAAACGGGGCGAAGCGTACGGCAAACTGCTGTTCGTCCATCCCCATGTAGTTCATCTCCGGCCGGTGGAAGTTGGCGATGAAGTTCTCACGCACCATGCGTTGGGCATATTCCAGAAAGACCTTCTGCCGTTCGCGTCCCAGGCCGGCCACCTCTTCGCTCCAAGTCTTCATGCCGCGTATGTCGCGTTTCCAAGCCAGGCGCATCAGCCGTGTGAAGAGGTCGAAGCACAGGGCTTGCTCGCCGCTCTGTCCGGCCAGTTCCAACGCTTTCAGCAGGCTGCCGTCTGCCCGGTGGGCCAGGGCGGCGGCTTCGTCGGCCGGATGTCCGTAGCGCGTTTGCAGGGCTTCGGCCAAGTCGGCTTCGGCAATGCGGGGCACGTAGATGCGCTGCGTGCGGCTCACGATGGTAGCCAGCAGCCGTTCGGGTTCTTCGCTCACCAGGAGGAAAGCCGTTTTCGAGGGCGGTTCCTCGAGCAGCTTCAGCATCTTGTTGGCACAGGGCTCGTTCATGCGTTCGGGCAGCCATACCACGACCACCCTCCATCCGCCGGTGGCCGACCTCAGGCTCAGTTTGCGTAGGATGCGGTCGGCCTCGGTGGCATAGATCATCGGCTGTGCGTTGCCCGCTCCCATGCGTTCGGTCCATCGTCCCAGATCGGTATAGGGGTTTTCGAGCACCATCTCGCGCCAGCTGGGCAGGTAGTCGTCGCACGTGTTTTTGGTGCCGACGATGGGGAACACGAAGTGGGCATCCGCATGGGCCAGTTTCTCCCAGCCCAGACATGCCGTGCAACGTCCGCAGGCTTCGCCGTCATCCGTAGGATGGGCGCAGCACAAGCGTCTGCCCAAGGCCAGTGCCAGCGGCAGTTTGCCTGCTCCGCGCGGGCCCGTCAGCAGCAGTGCGTGGGCCATGCGTCCGGCAGCCACTTCCTGCTTCAGCATGCGGCCTGTCTCGCGTTGTCCTATGATGTCCTCCAGTCCTGTCATCGTCTTTGCCTGTCTGTCAAAATATCTGTTTCGCCACTTCTCGTATGCTGTCTTCGGCCGCTACGGAGTAGAAGTGCAGGCTGGGCACCCCATGTTCCATCAGTTCGCGGCATTGGGCCACGCACCATTCGATGCCTACCTGGCGCACCTTTTCGTCGTCGCCAGCGCATCGCTCCACCTCCTCGGCCAGTTCCTGCGGGATGTCCACCTTGAACGTCTTGGGGATGATGCTCAGCTGGGCCGTGCGCTTCAGGGGCTTGATGCCGGGGATGATGGGTACGGTGATGCCGGCCTGGCGGGCACGGGCTACGAAGTCGAAATAGCGCCGGTTGTCATAGAAAAGCTGCGTCACGGCATATTGTGCACCTGCGTCCACCTTCCGTTTGAGCCACATCAGGTCGCTTTCCAGGTTGGGCGCCTCGTCGTGCTTCTCGGGATAGCAGGCCACTCCGTAGCTGAAGGGCGTGCGCGTCACGGTCATCGGACTTCCGTCCACGAAGATGCCCTGGTTGAAGCGGTTGATTTGTTCCTCCAGTTCGATGGCGTGGCTGTATCCGCCTTCTTCGGGTACGAAGCGCGCTTCGTGCTTGGCCTTGTCGCCGCGGAGCACCAGCAGGTCGGTGATGCCCAGAAATTGCAGGTCGAGCAGCACGTATTCGGTATCTTCGCGCGTGAATCCGCTGCACAGCAGATGGGGCACGGTGGTCAGTCCGTATTTGTTCTGGATGGCAGCTGCCACGGCCACGGTGCCCGGTCGGCGGCGGAGCCGCTTGCGCTGGTAGAGCCCGTTGCCCAGTTCCTGGTACACATATTCGCTCCGATGGGTGGTGATGTTGATGTATTTGGGGTCAAATTCGCGCAACGTGTCTATGGTGGCATACAGCCGTTCGATGCCTGTCCCCTTGAGTGGGGGCAGCACTTCGAAGGAGAAGGCCGTATGCTGGTTGCTGTTGATCAGTTCTATGACGTTCATTGTCTTTTTCTTTGTTTCAGTTGTTTCGGGCACACATCGGTGCATATTGGGACAAAAATAGTAAAAGGCGGGCGCATAGGCAAATGAAAACGAAAATTTTCATTGGCCTCTGCCGGGCCGGGCTTGGAACCTCTGGAAAACATACGACCTTTTGCCTTGAAACAAGCAATGTTTTTCCTTGAAACAAGCAATGTTTTTCCTCGAAACATACAATGTTTTTCCCTGGGACATTGCCTGATTTTCTGCTTCTGTGAGCCGGGCAAAAAAATCCCCTTGCCGTCTTCTCTGTCCGAGAGGCCCGGCAAGGGGATGTATATGTGTAGCCTTTGTCCGTTTACTTCAATGCAGCCAGCGCTTCCTTAATGCGGCGGATGGCCTCGACGATGTTTTCGTCACTGGTGGCGTAGCTCATGCGGATGCAGTCGGGGGCGCCGAACGACGTACCGCCCACGCAGGCCACATGTCCCACTTCGAGCAGATACATGGCCAGGTCGTCGGACGTGTTGATCTTGCGGTCACCGGCCGACTTGCCGAAGTACGAGCTGCACTTGGGGAAGAGGTAGAAGGCACCTTCGGGTACGTTCACTTCCAAGCCCGGCACTTCCTTGGCCAGCTTCACGATGAGGTCGCGACGACGCTGGAAGGCCTGGCGCATTTCTTCGACAGGAGCCTGTGTGCCGGTATAAGCGGCTTCGGCGGCTTTCTGGGATACCGAGCAAGGTCCCGACGTGTATTGTCCCTGCAGCTTGTTCACACCCTTTACAATCCATTCGGGTCCGGCAATGAAGCCGATGCGCCAGCCGGTCATGGCATATGCCTTGGATACACCGTTGACGATGACCGTGCGGTCCTTCATCGAAGGAATCTGGGCGATGCTGTGGTGACGGCCGATGTAGTTGATGTGCTCATAGATTTCGTCGGCAATGACATAGACTTGCGGATGCTTCTCGAGCACGGCGGCCAGTCCGGCCAGCTCTTCAGCGCTATAGACGGAACCTGTAGGGTTGGACGGTGAGCAGAGGATCAGGGCCTTTGTCTTCGGCGTGATGGCGGCTTCCAGCTGGGCGGGCGTCATCTTGAAGTCCTGCTTGATGCCGGCGAGCACAGTGACGGGCTTGCCTTCGGCCAGCTTCACCATTTCGGGATAGCTTACCCAGTAGGGGGCAGGCACGATGACCTCGTCGCCGGGGTTGACCAGCGTCAGGATGGTGTTGCACACCGACTGCTTGGCACCGTTGGCGCACGAAATCTGGGCAGCGGTATACTCCAGACCGTTCTCGTTCTTCAGCTTGGCCACGATGGCATTGCGCAGGGCAGGGTAACCGGCTACAGGAGAGTAGCGCGAGTAGTTCTCGTCGATGGCTTTCTTGGCGGCCTCTTTGATGTGGTCGGGAGTATTGAAGTCAGGCTCGCCGACACTCAGATTAATTACATCCACGCCCTGTGCCTTCAGCTCGGCACTCTTTTGAGACATGGCCAGCGTCGCCGACGGCGACAAGCTGTTCAAACGGTCAGATAATTGGTTCATTTCAGTTCTATCTTTAGAAGGTTGTTTTAATTCTGGTTGCAAAATAACAGATTTTTCCCGATACATGAAAGCAAAGGGACAAAATCATTTGTTGAAGTGCAGCGTGTGCCCCATGCGCTCCTTCTTCGTGCGCAGATAGCGCTCGTTGTAGGGATTGGGAGTGGTTTCGATGGGGACGATTTCGGCTATCTCGAGTCCGTAGGCTTCGAGGCCCACGCGCTTCACAGGATTGTTGGTCATGAGGCGCATCTTGTGCACGCCCAGTTCGCGGAGGATTTGGGCTCCTACGCCGTAGTCGCGTTCGTCGGCCAGGTGGCCCAGGCAGATGTTGGCATCCACCGTGTCCATGCCGTCTTCCTGCAGCTTGTAGGCTTTCATCTTTTCCATCAGTCCGATGCCGCGTCCTTCCTGGTTGAGGTAGACAATAACACCTTTACCAGCCTTTTCAATCATTTCCATGGCCTTGTGGAGTTGTTCGCCGCAATCGCAACGCTTGGAGGCGAAGATGTCGCCCGTGGCGCATGAGGAGTGTACGCGCACCAGGATGGGCTCGTCGGGTTCCCATGTTCCCTTGAACAGAGCCACGTGCTCCAGTCCGTTGGATTTCTGGCGGAAGGCGATGAGGCGGAAGTCACCGTGGGCGGTGGGCATGTGCACCTCTACACCCTTTTCAACGATGGATTCCTGTTTCAGGCGATAGGCTATCATGTCGCGGATGGAGATCAGCTTCAGTCCGTATTCATCGGCCATCTTGCGCAGCTCGGGCAGGCGGGCCATGGTACCGTCTTCGTTCATGATTTCCATCAGGGCGCCGGCTGGATAGAGACCGGCCAGGCGGCACATGTCGATGGTGGCTTCCGTATGGCCTGCACGGCGCAGCACACCTTTCTCCTGGGCATAAAGAGGGTTGATGTGGCCGGGTCGGCCGAAAGTAGCGGGAGTCGAGGCCGGGTCGGCCAGTGCCTGGATGGTCGCGGCGCGGTCGGCGGCCGATACGCCCGTGGTGCATCCTTCCAGCTTGTCGATGGTTACGGTAAAGGGAGTACCCAGTACGGAGGTATTGTCCAGAACCTGATGGGGCAGGTCCAGTTCCTTGCAGCGCGACACGGTGATGGGCGCACAGAGCACGCCGCGGGCATGCTTCAGCATGAAGTTCACCTTTTCGGGGGTGATTTTCTCAGCGGCGATGATGAGGTCACCCTCGTTCTCACGGTCTTCGTCGTCTACCACGATGACAAAGTTTCCGGCCTTGAACTCTTCAATAGCTTCTTCGATAGTGTTCAGTTTTACATTCTCCATACGTTCTATCTTATTTATATAATGGTTATTTGTTTTTATCTCTTTCCATCACCAGCACGAGGTCGTCACAAGTTTTGATGATTCGCTCCAAATCCTTGTACAGGCGGAGGCGGAAGGCCCAGATTCGGAAGTAAAAGAACAGGCCGACAGGCACGACCACACCACAGGCCACGTTCAGCCAATAGTTTCGGAAGGGACGTGTATGGGCACGTACAGGGATGATGGGAAAGTTGTTGAGCAGAGTCAGCAACGTCATGGATCGGGTGTTTGATAGCTCTTCAACCAGTTGTTCCATATGGTTGCTGATACGTTCCACGGCCTCGTCTTGTGTATCGGTCATCCACAGCTTGAAGTAGTTGGGAGCATGCTTCAGGTTCTTCTGTCCCATGTAGCGGCGGCATTCGTCGGCCAGGGATTGGAGTTCGCCCGGAAGGTGTTCGTAATCCGGGTCGTGTATGATGACCTCCTTGCGGAAGAGGTGGCGTACGCTGCGTATGCCTATGAGTTTCTTGAAGAACTGGATGTAGGCGTCGGCGTTGAGTACCACCGAGTCGTTGTTCGACTTGTAGGTGAGGAACGCGCCCAGCGGAGCCAGCACGGCCGTACTGGTCCACATGCCCATCCACACAATCCATTTGCCGTCACGGGCCATCTTGAAGCCTGTGTTGTTGATGATGTAATAGATGATGAATATCAGTACCGACACGATGACGGGCATACCCAGTCCGCCTTTGCGGATGATGCCTCCCAGCGGTGCGCCGATGAAGAAGAAGATGAGGCAGGCCAGCGAGAGGGTCAGCTTCTCGTGCCAGGCCGTCATGTGACGGCGCAGGTTGGTGTCGGTCTGCGACACATTGAAGCTCTTGAAGTTCCAGTCGCTTCCTGTGCTTTGGGCGCGGCTGACGGCTGAACTGATAATTTTCTCCTTTTCGGCCAAGGTGAGCGAGTTGAACAAACTGTCCAAATCGTAGGCTGTAGGGCAGGCCTCTTCTATCTTTACCGTGTCGGCTCGGGTCAGTGAGGCTGCAGGCTTGTAGGTGCTGCCCATCACTTCGGTATAATAGGCCCGTCCGATGCTGTCGTTCTGTACCTTCATAGAGTCGATGGCCACCTGGAGCATCTCCATGTTCTTGCTTTGTGCAGTCCCTCCCATGATACCCTCGTCGGCCATGTTGAAGTCGGAATCGAATTCGATGATGGCATGCTTCTCGCGGAAAGTTTCGCGGCGGTAGGGCACATTTTTCTGGCTCATGTTCTGTGACTTGAGGTTTTCGAATTGCTCACCGCTGTACAGATGAAGGTACAAGTGTTGTTTGTCGGCCGTCATCTCGAGCCGTCCGGAGTCGGCCTTGATGATCTGGGCATTCTCAAACCCTTTCTCGAAATTGTAGATTAGCACGTCGTAGAGCATACCCGTATTACGGTTCTTCTTCTTGACATACAGGTTGTAACCCTCGATTTCATCGTAGAATACGCCTTCAGGAATATCCAGCTCGGGCGACTTCTGCTTCATGGAGAAAAGTAGTGTCCATAATTTGGTTTGGGCCTTAGGACCAACCACATTTTGGAAATAGAAGGATACACAGGAAATGAAGGCGATGAACACGATGAGCGGGCGCATAATCTTGAGGAGCGAGATGCCTGCCGCCTTCATGGCCAGCAATTCGAAGCGCTCGCCGAAATTGCCAAATGTAATCAGGGCCGCCAACAATACGGCCAGCGGCAGGGAGGCAGGAACGAGTGTCAGGGCGGAGTAGAAAAAAAATTGCGCCAAGACGGTCATTTCCAATCCTTTTCCCACCAGCTCGTCTACGTATCTCCACAAGAATTGCATCATGAAGATGAAGAGGCAGATGAAAAAAGTGCCGGCAAAGAGCATGCAGAAGCTCTTCAATACGAATATATCTAACTTTTTTATGCGCAGCATGTTACTTGTCTCATACTTATTGAAAGCACAAAAGTAGCACAAAAAAGGGAGTACGTAAAATTTTTAATTGAAAGTTAACTAAAAGCCGCACGCCCGACGCAATGTTTCTACCTGCGAGTCCCACAATTCGCGCATGTCGTCGGCTTCGTCCTTGGCTGCAAAATCTACGATTTCGAGGGTGAAGTCATTGGTCAGCTCGCTATAGTCCATCCTGAATTCGAAATATTCACGGGAGTCTTTCTGGTCTTTCCAGCGGAAGCGGATGAAGGAGTAGGCCCGCATAGCCACAATTTCGGCACTGCGCGATTCTGTCTTTCCCCAAAAGAATGTTACGGTCTTGTCGTCCGACTGTACATGATCGGCAAACCATCCTTCCAGCCCGCTGGGAGTGCTGATGGCATTCCACAGAATGGTTTTGGAAGTGGCGTTCAACGGATATTGTAAATGTATCTTCTCTCTTTCCATGGTTTCGTTTCTCGAATTGCGTCGCCAAGTTAAAACATTATTTCTAATTATAAAAAACAATTTTGCATTTTTATAGGACAGCTTGCTCTCTCGCTTCTGCAATTGTTTGATAATAAATGATATGGGAATTGTTGGAATGGAAAACTTTTTTTTGCTTCCTTTGGACCTTTCCTGCTGGAAGTAGAAAATTGGAGAAAAAAGATTGAAAAGCTTTGGTAGTTCCAATAAAAGCCGTATCTTTGCACCCGCAATCGAGAAACGATGGCGGGATAGCTCAGCTGGTTAGAGCGCATGATTCATAATCATGAGGTCCCCGGTTCAATCCCGGGTCCCGCTACTAAAAAAGATTTAGACTGTTGAGTGGCTTCCACACTTGGCGGTCTTTTTTTTATTATATTTGTCTTTTATGTTAGAAAAGGCTGTATCAAGAACCCTGCTAATGGCATTTCTTGACACAGCCTTTTTCCTGTAACAAAAGCCTGTTTTTACTTGCTCATCAGATAGCTTTTGAATGCGGCAAATTCTTTCGACATCGGTACGCTCTGCTTTTCACCCTTCATGAAGGCTTGTAGCTTGGCAGGGATTTCCACAGGCTCGCCGATAATCTTTTCCACTGTATCCTTGAATTTGGCCGGATGGGCCGTTTCCAGGAAGATGCCTGTTTCGCCCGGCTTCAATCCTTCGGCCAGGGCGCGATAGCCACAAGCACCATGCGGGTCGAGCAGGTAGTGGTGTGCCTGCCATACCTGCTTCATCGTTTCGGCAATCTGCTCGTCGGTATAGGTGGCTCCGCTGATGTCGGCACAGATAGCTGCATGGCTGTTGCCATAAAGGTCGAGCACACGAGCAAAGTTGCTGGGAGCACCTACGTCCATGGCATTGGCAATGGTGGCTATCGATGGACGGGGCGCATAGACTCCTGTCTGCAGGTATTGGTAGAAGATGTCGTTGCGGTTGTTGGCGGCAATAAAGCGTTTTACGGGCAGCCCCATGCGCTTGCCGAAGAGCCCCGCCGTGATGTTGCCGAAGTTTCCGCTGGGTACACAAACCACGACATTGTCGGCTTTACCGGCCTTCTTCAGCTGGGCATAGGCGTAGAAGTAATAGAAGGCCTGCGGCAGGAAGCGCGCCACGTTGATGGAGTTGGCACTCGTCAACTGCATGTGGGCATTCAGTTCTTTGTCCATGAAGGCGGCCTTTACCAGCGCCTGGCAATCATCAAAAGTGCCGTCTACTTCGAGGGCGGTGATGTTCTGTCCCAGGGTGGTGAACTGCTTCTCCTGTATCTCGCTCACCTTGCCTTTGGGGTAGAGCACATAGACGTGGATACCCTCCACACCCAAGAAACCGTTGGCCACCGCACTGCCTGTGTCGCCCGAAGTGGCTACCAGCACATTGACCTGCTGTTTGCCCTCCTTGCGGATAAAGTAGCCCAACAGACGTGCCATGAAGCGGCCTCCCACATCCTTGAAGGCCAGTGTGGGCCCGTGGAAAAGCTCCAGTGAATAGATATGGTCTGACACGGGTACCAGCGGCGTGTCGAAACTCAGCGTATCGCATACAATCTGCTTCAGCGTATCGGCTGGTACGTCCTCACCAAAGAAGGCGTCGGCCACACGACAGGCTATCTCCTGAAAGCTGAGGTTCTCGATGTGGTCGTAAAAGCTCTGCGGGAGCACCTTGATGACTTCGGGCATGTAGAGCCCCTTATCGGCTGCCAGTCCTTTGACAACGGCCTCTTCCAGGCTGATGTTACGTTCCTGTTGGTTGGTACTATAGTATTTCATGTGTTTCGATGTTTGGGGTTATTTCATAAATTCATTCATAAATTCGTCTTCCTTCATCAGACCATAAACACCGTTGCAGGCGGCTACTTCGTCGAAGGTCTGTACCTCGTCGGGCTCGATACCCGGATACCAGATGAGGAAAGGTACGGGCTCGGCCGTATGTGTGCGCAGTTCGCAGGGAGTGGGGTGGTCGGGCAGGACGGCAATGGCTACCGGCTCGTCCCAATCCTTTACCTCCTCGTAGATAGGGCCTATGGCGCGGTTGTCCAGGTTCTCGATGGTGCGTATTTTCAAGCCCACGTCACCCTCGTGGCCTGCCTCGTCGCTGGCTTCTACGTGCAGGTAGACGAAGTCATCGGTTTTCAACGCTTCGAGTGCGGCAGCGGCCTTGTTCTCATAGTTGGTGTCGTACAGGCCGGTGGCACCCTCTACCTTCAGTCTCCGCAGGCCTGCATAGTAGCCGATGCCGTTGATCAGGTCGACGGCCGAGATGACAGCTCCTTTGTGGATTTGGGGATATTTCTCGGCCAGCGGCTCCATCTGTGGACGATAACCGGGGCTCCATGGCCAAATGCTGTTGGCAGGGTCCTTGCCTTCGGCCTTGCGCTTCAGGTTGATCGGATGGTTCTCGAGCAGTTCCTGCGAGCGTACTATCAGGTCGTTTATGAGTTCGGCCGTCTGTGCGGGTGTCAGCTCGGCGCCGCCTTCGGGACGGGTGATGTGTTCCGTGCCCGGCAGGGGTTTCACCATCAGGGGGCGGTAGGGCTTTAGCGGAACGTCGTGGGGCGGGGTACAGGCAATGCGCTTGTCACCGCCCTTGATGACCAGCAGGTGGCGATACTGTACGCCCGTGTAGAAGTGTACCCGCTCGTTTCCCAATTTCTCCTGAAGATATTTTACCAGCACATCGGCTTCAGGCGTCGTGATGTGGCCCGCCGAATGGTTCTTCAGCAAATCACCTTCGATGCAGATGATGTTGCAGCGCATGGCCATCTCGCCCGGCTTCAGGTCGACACCGATGCTGGCGGCCTCCAGCGGGCCGCGTCCTTCGTACACCTTGGGCAGGTTATAGCCCATGACAGACATGTTGGCCACTTCGCTTCCGGGGTGGAAGTCTTTGGCCACGGTGACAAGCCGTCCCGTACGGCCCATGCGGGCCAGTTTGTCCATGTAGGGCGTACGGGCGGTCTGTAGCAGCGTCTTGCCGCCCAGCGACTTCACAGGCCAGTCGGCCATGCCGTCGCCCAATATGATGATGTGTTTCATTTCTCAATTCTCCATTAATTAAACGTTTGCAATACTCATGATGTCTGCAAAGACGCCTGCGGCCGTCACACTGGCTCCTGCGCCATAGCCTTGGATCATCATCGGATATTCCTTGTAGCGCTCGGTGGTAAGCAGAATGATGTTGTTGCTGCCCTCCAGGCCATAGAATGGATGCCCGATGCCCACTTCCTGCAGGCCTACCGATGCCTTGCCGTCTTCCAGCCGGGCCACGAAACGCCAGTGCTTGTGCTCGGCTTCGAGCACCTTGCGGCGGGCTTCGAAGTCTGCGTCGAGGGTCGGAACTTTCTTCCAGAAGTCGTCCAGCGAACCTTCGAAGAAGTCGTCGGGCACAAAGAGGTGCTTCTCCACATCCTCCTGCTCCAGACGGTAACCGGCCTCGCGTGCCAGGATGACCAATTTGCGGATGACGTCCTTGCCGCTGAGGTCGATGCGCGGGTCGGGTTCGGAATAGCGTTCGGCCTGCGCCATGCGGATGGTCTGGCTGAAAGGCACGTCGGCACTGATTTTGTTGAAGATGTAGTTCAGTGTTCCGCTCAGCACGGCCTCAATCTTCAGAATCTTGTCGCCGCTATGGATAAGGTCGTTGATGGTATTGATGATGGGCAGGCCTGCACCCACGTTGGTTTCGAAGAGGTACTTCACTCCGCGCTGACGGGCTATCTGCTTCAGTTCGCGGTAGTTCTCGTATTCCGACGAGGCGGCTATCTTGTTGGCCGCCACTACCGATACGTTGTGCTGCAGCAGGTCCTTGTAGAGAGAGGCGACGCCTGCGCTGGCCGTACAGTCGACAAACACCGAGTTGAAGATGTTCATACCGATTATCTCGTTGCGCAGCACGCCCAGCGAGCTGTCCATGCCCTTTTGCTTGAGTTCTTCGCGGTAGTGCTCCAGATCGATGCCTTCGCGGCAGAACAGGGCTTTCGAGGCATCGGCGATGCCCACCACGTTCAGCTGGAGGCCGTTCTCCTGCATCAGTTTCTGGCGCTGGCTGTGAATTTGCTCAATGAGGCTTCCGCCTACCGTGCCGATGCCGCAGATGAAGAGGTTGAGCACCTGGTATTCGGAAAGGAAGAACGAGTCGTGGATGACGTTGAGCGATTTGCGGAGCGACTTGCTTTCGACCACGAACGAGATGTTCGTCTCCGAGGCACCCTGTGCACAGGCTATCACGTTGATGCCGTTGCGTCCCAGCGTACCGAACAGCTTGCCTGCGATGCCGGGTGTATGTTTCATGTTCTCTCCTACGATAGCGACCGTGGCCAGGTTCTTTTCCGCCTGGATGGGCGAAATTTCACCCATTTCGATTTCCTTGGCAAACTCTTCGGACAACACGGCGCAGGCCAGGTCGGCATCGGCATTGCGCACACCGATGGACGTGGAGTTCTCCGACGATGCCTGCGACACGAGGAACACGCTGATGCCGTTCTTGGCCAGGGCCTTGAAAATGCGGTAGTTCACACCGATGACACCGACCATACCCAATCCCTGTACCGTGATCAGCGTGGTGTCGTTGATGGACGAGATACCCTTGATGGCCTTGCTCTGAGGGTCGGACACCTCTTGCTTGATGATGGTGCCGGCACCTTCGGGGTTGAAGGTGTTCTTGATGAGGATGGGGATGTTCTTGTGGCACACGGGGTAGATGGTGGGCGGATAGACCACCTTGGCACCGAAGTTACACAGCTCCGTAGCCTCCACATAACTCAGCTCGTTGATGGTGTAGGCGGTGGAGATAACACGCGGATCGGCGGTCATGAAGCCGTCTACATCGGTCCATATCTCCAGCGAGTCGGCATCGAGTGCGGCGGCGATGATGGCTGCCGTATAGTCGGAGCCGCCTCGTCCCAGGTTGGTCACGTCGCCTGTCGTCACGTCGGTGGCGATGAAGCCGGGTACCAGCGAGCGGCGGGGCAGATTGGCGAAAGTGCTGCGCACCAGCCGGTTGGTCAGTTCCTTGACCAGCACGTGCTTGGAAAACTTCTTTTCTGTCTTGATGAACTGGCGTGAATCAAACCATTCGGCTCCCGTCAGCCGGGCGGCGATGATCGACGAGATGCGTTCGCCGTAGCTCACGATGGTGTCCGACGTCTTCTGCGACAGGTCCTTGATGAGGTAAATGCCCTGGAAGATGTCCTTCAGCTCGTTCAGCAGTTCGCCCACCTGTTGCTGCAGTTCCGTCTGCTCGGGGCCGGCCGGAAAGACTTCCTTGATCATTTCCACGTGGCGCGACACGATTTCGCGGAAACCGTCCTCGTAAGAAGCGTCGCCTGCCGCAGCCTTGCGCGAGGTGTCTATCAGCTTGTCTGTGATGCCGCCCAAGGCCGAAACGACTACAATCACCGGCTCGTCTGCGGCCTCTACTATCTTCTTGACGTTCAAAATGCTTTTTGCGGACCCTACGGATGTTCCGCCGAATTTCATGACTTTCATTTCTCTGTATATATTTGGATGGAAAGGGTGATACAATATGTCGGGAGCAAGCTTTGGAAAGCCTGCGCAGACGTTTGGAAAAACGGGTAAACTTGAAAAAACGATTGAAAAATTGGTGTAACACGTAGAAACACAAATACTATCCCCTAACCCCTAAGGGTCATGGTCCACATGGATGTCCCTGTATGTAAATAGTATCCGTTCATAATCTCTGTTCCTTCGTTATTGATAGGTTGGCGCAAATATAGCAATAAAAACATTCATTCTAACACTTTTTCCTACTTTTTTGCGATAAAAGCATAGAAAGTTACCCGAAAGGCAAGAAAAATGTCTGTCGCCGTCCTTGTCTTTTCACACTTCCGGTGCGGAAAAACTGACGCTATCGCTTTACTTTTCTTTCATTTTGTCAGATATTTAAAGAAATGTAACTATATTTGCCTCATAATTGCGAAATAAAACATTCTATGGGCGCCAATAATACTTCCGTTTTGCTAATATATACCGGCGGTACTATCGGAATGATAGAAAACCCCGAAACGGGTGCGCTGGAGAACTTCAACATGGAGCAGCTCCAGAAGCACATTCCCGAGCTGCACAACTTCGGCTTCTGCATCGACACCTATCAGTTCGACCCGCCGATGGACTCGTCGGACATGGATCCGGAGGCCTGGCAACGGCTGGTGCGCATCATCAGCGACCACTACGACCGCTATACGGGTTTCGTCATCCTGCACGGCACCGACACGATGGCCTATACCGCTTCGGCCCTGAGCTTTATGCTCGAGAACCTCAACAAGCCCGTCATCCTGACCGGCTCGCAGCTGCCCATCGGTGTGCTCCGTACCGACGGCAAGGAAAACCTGCTGACCAGTATCGAGATAGCCACCGCCTGCCATCCCAACGGACGCCCCGTGGTGCCTGAAGTCTGCATCTTCTTCGAAAACCACCTGATGCGCGGCAACCGCACCACCAAGATGAATGCCGAGAACTTCAACGCCTTCCGCTCGTTCAACTATCCCAACCTGGCTTCGGCGGGCATCCATATTAAATATAATAATGTGCAGATTCATGCCCATTCGGGGGCGGCTGTGCTGAAGCCCCACTACCTGCTGGACACCAACATCGCCATCCTGAAACTCTTCCCGGGCATACAGGAGAACGTTGTGGCTTCCCTGCTGGCCACTGAGGGACTGAAGGCGGTGGTACTCGAGACCTACGGTTCGGGCAACGCTCCCCGCAAGGAGTGGTTCCTCCGCCGGCTGCGCGATGCCTGCGGACGGGGGCTGGTCATTGTCAACGTCACCCAGTGCCACGCCGGTATGGTGGAGATGGAACGCTACGAGACGGGCTACTGGCTGATGCAGGCAGGCGTGGTGAGCGGCTACGACAGCACTACCGAGTCGGCCGTCACCAAGCTGATGTTCCTCCTGGGCCACAACTACGGCCCCGACGAAGTGCGTCGCCTGATGACGGTCCCCCTGGCCGGAGAAATCACCGTCTGATCCCTATTCCACCGGCGTTAGCTCGCCCGTCACGGAGTCGATGATGTAGCCCGACACGCGTATGTCGTGCGGGATGAGCGGATGGTTCACGATGGTGTCCACCGTCTGCCGTACCGATTTTTCCGTGTCGCCGAAGCCGTAGAGCCACGATTCGAAGTCTACGCCGCAGAAGCGCATCATGTCGATTGTTTCCTGGTGGATGCCCCGTGCCTTCATGTGGGCTATCATCTGCTCGCTGCTCATGTGGCACGCTCCGCAGTCGGAGTGCGCGATGACCATCACCTCCGTCACGCCCAGTTCGTAGATGGCCACCAGCAGGCTGCGGATCACGCTCCCGAAGGGATGCGAGATGATGCCTCCCGCGTTCTTTATTATCTTCACGTCACCGTTCTTGATGCCCAGTGCGGCAGGCAGCAACTCCGTCAGCCGCGTGTCCATACACGACAGGATGGCTATCTTCTTGTCGGGATACTTCGTGGTGATGTATTTCTCGTAGCCTTTTTCGGCCACGAACCGCTTGTTGAATTTCAGAATTTCGTCTATCATAATAACTCCGTATTACAGGTGTGCTGCAAAAGTAAAAAAACTCCGTGAAACCCTGTGTACTCTGTGCCGAATAAAGTATCTTTGAAGCCACAATCTTAAAAAGAATTTCAGATTATGGCCAAAGAAAAGACCGTGTACGTGTGCAGCAACTGCGGGCAGGAGTCGCCCAAGTGGCAGGGAAAATGCCCGGCGTGCGGGCAGTGGAACACCTTCGTCGAGGAAATCGTGCGCAAGGAGCCCGCGGCCCGTCGCCCTGAAGCAGGCATCTCGCCGACCAAGGCCAAGCCCGTGACGCTGGACCAGATAGAGGCGGCCGACGAACCCCGCATCGACCTGCACGACGCCGAGCTGAACCGCGTGCTGGGCGGCGGACTGGTACAGGGCTCGCTGGTGCTGATCGGTGGCGAGCCGGGTATCGGCAAGTCGACCCTGGTGTTGCAGACCGTCCTGCGACTGACAGAGAAGCGCGTGCTCTACGTCTCGGGTGAGGAGAGCGCCCGCCAGCTGAAGTTGCGTGCCGAGCGCTTGACCAAACAGTCGTCCGACTGCCTCATCGTTTGCGAGACATCACTCGAACAGATTTACGTGCACATCAAGAACACTCGCCCCGACCTGGTTGTCATCGACTCCATACAGACCATCTCGACCGAAGCGCTCGAGTCCTCGCCCGGCAGCATCGCCCAGGTGCGCGAGTGTGCCGCCAGCATCCTGCGCTTTGCCAAGGAGACGCATACGGCGGTCATCCTCATCGGCCACATCAACAAGGAGGGCAGCATCGCGGGTCCCAAGGTGCTGGAACACATTGTGGACACCGTCCTCCAGTTCGAGGGCGACCAGCACTACCTGTACCGCATCCTGCGCAGCATCAAGAACCGCTTCGGCAGCACCGCCGAGCTGGGCATCTATGAAATGCGTCAGGACGGCCTGCGGCAAGTGAGCAATCCCTCGGAGCTGCTCCTGAGCCAGGACCACGAAGGCATGAGTGGCGTGGCCATCGCTTCGGCCATCGAGGGCGTGCGTCCGTTCCTCATCGAGACGCAGGCGTTGGTCAGCTCCGCCGTCTATGGCAATCCGCAACGTTCGGCCACGGGGTTCGACCTGCGCCGCATGAACATGCTCCTGGCCGTGCTCGAGAAGCGCGTGGGCTTCAAGCTGGCGCAGAAGGACGTCTTCCTGAACATCGCCGGTGGCCTGAAGGTGAACGACCCCGCCATCGACCTGGCCGTCATCAGCGCCATCCTGTCAAGCAACGTGGATACGGAAATCGAAGCCGAAGTGTGTATGGCGGGCGAGGTGGGACTTTCGGGCGAGATACGTCCTGTGAACCGCATCGAACAGCGCATCGGCGAGGCCGAGAAGCTGGGCTTCAAGCGCTTCATCCTGCCCAAGCACAACCTGCAGGGACTGGACACGCGGAAGCTGCGCATCGAACTGGTGCCGGTGAGGAAGGTGGAGGAAGCTTTCAGAACTTTATTTGGATGAGTGCACCACAGATTACTCAGATTAACACAGATTATTATGATGATGACGTTGAATGACTTGTCTTATAAGATAATTGGCTGTGCATATGAGGTGCATAAGACGTTAGGGCCGGGACTGCTTGAGAGTACTTACGAAACGTGTTTGTGTTATGAACTCGATCGGATTGGGCTTGGCTTTGAAAAGCAAAAGGCCATCTCAGTAAACTATAAAGATATGAAGCTGGATAGTGGATACCGGATTGATATTTTAGTAGAGAATCAAATTGTGATAGAATTGAAATCTGTGGAAGAATTGTTACCTATTCATACAGCACAACTTCTTACCTATCTTAAACTATCAAAGTGCCCTTTAGGGCTTCTTATTAATTTTAATGTTGTAAACTTGCAGAAAGGCATACGCAGATATATATTATAATCTGTGTCAATCTGCGAAATCTGTGGTGAAACGATGACATACGAATACACAATCAGAGTGCTACCCGAGGTAGCCGCCAACGAACAACAATTGAAAGCCTATCTCGTACGCGAGAAAGGCCTTGACGAGAGAACCCTCAACGCCACCCGCATCCTGAAGCGGAGCATCGACGCCCGCCAGCGGACGGTCTTCGTGAACCTCACCGTGCGGGCCTACGTCAACGAAGTGCCCCGCGACGACGAATACCAGCACACGGACTATCCCAACGTGGAAGGTCGCCCGCAGGTCATCGTCGTGGGTGCCGGCCCCGGAGGTCTCTTCGCTGCCTTGCGCCTCATCGAGCTGGGCCTGCGCCCTGTGGTGGTGGAGCGCGGCAAGGACGTGCGCGAGCGCAAGAAAGACCTGGCCCAGATCAGCCGCACGCAGGCTGTGGACCCCGAGTCGAACTACAGCTTCGGCGAAGGCGGCGCGGGTGCCTACTCCGACGGCAAGCTCTACACCCGCAGCAAGAAGCGCGGCAATGTGGACAAGATACTCAACGTCTTCTGCCAGCACGGCGCCTCACCCTCCATTCTGGTGGACGCCCATCCGCACATCGGTACCGACAAGCTGCCCCGCGTCATCGAGAGCATGCGCAATACCATCCTCCAGTGTGGCGGCGAAGTGCATTTCCAGACACGCATGGACGCCCTGCTCATCGAGGGCGGCGAGGTGAAGGGCATCGAAACCCATACGGGACAGACCTTCCTCGGCCCCGTCATCCTGGCCACAGGCCACTCCGCCCGCGACGTCTACCGCTGGCTGGCTGCCAACGGTGTGGAGATTGAGGCCAAGGGGATTGCTGTGGGTGTGCGTCTGGAGCATCCTGCACACCTCATCGACCAGATACAGTATCACAACAGGAACGGGCGCGGCAAGTATCTGCCCGCTGCCGAATACAGCTTCGTCACGCAGGTCGAAGGCCGTGGTGTCTACAGCTTCTGCATGTGTCCCGGCGGCTTCATCGTGCCCGCCGCCAGCGGTCCCGAACAGATTGTGGTGAACGGCATGAGTCCCAGCAACCGCGGCTCGCGCTGGAGCAACAGCGGCATGGTGGTGGAGATACGGCCGGAAGACCTCCCACAATTGAAAATGGAGAATGGAGAATGGAAAATGAACGATGAACATTTTCAATTTTCCATTCTCAATTCTCCATTAAGTATGCTTTCCTTCCAGGAACATCTCGAACGCCTCTGCTGGCAGCAGGGCAACCGCCGGCAGACAGCTCCCGCCCAGCGCATGGCCGACTTCGTGAACTGCCGTCTCAGTGCCGACCTGCCCGAGACGTCGTACGCCCCCGGCCTGATTGCTTCGCCCCTGCATTTCTGGCTGCCCCCGTTCATCGCCGGGCGTCTGGCCAAAGGTTTCCAGCAGTTTGGCCGCAACGCTCGCGGCTTCCTGACCAACGACGCCGTGATGATAGCCGTGGAGACCCGCACGTCGGCACCCGTCCGCATCGTGCGCGACCGCGACACCCTGCAGCACGTCCGCCTGCGCGGCCTCTTCCCCTGCGGCGAGGGGGCTGGCTATGCCGGCGGTATCGTCTCGGCTGGTGTAGATGGCGAACGGTGTGCCGAAGCTGCGGCGCAGTATTGCGAAGGTAGATGAATATCCAAATTTTATTTTGACAGCTTATGACATCTACCCCCGAAATCGCCATCATCGACGCCAACACCCTGAGTAGCCTGGGGCTGAGCGGTCTGCTCGAAGAGCTGATACCTGGTGCCGTCATCCGCACGTTCCCCTCGTTTGCCGCCTTCATGGACGACACGCCCGACATGTATGCCCACTACTTCCTCTCGACGCAGGTGTATCTGGAGCATACGGCGTTTTTCTTGCCGCGACGGCCCAAGACCATCGTGCTGGCGGCGGGGGAGGGCAATCCGCAGCTGGCAGGTGTGCTGACGCTGAACATCTGCCAGCCGGAAGAGGAACTGGTGCGGAGCATCGTCCGCCTGCACGGGCACGGACATCGGCACGGACATCCCGGCAAGCTGCCTGCACCAAACGGGCTGCCGGCCAACCTGCCTGCCGACCACGAACTGACGGCCCGCGAGATTGAGGTGCTGGTACTGGTCGTCAAGGGATTTATCAACAAGGAGATAGCCGACCGGCTGAACATCAGTCTGACTACCGTCATCAGTCATCGCAAGAACATCACGGAGAAGCTGGGCATCAAGTCTGTCTCGGGCCTCACCATCTATGCCGTGATGCGTGGCTATGTGGAGGCGGACCAAATCTGAACCGACTTTTCCCTTCAATTTCCTCATAAGTGAGGATTGTGTGTCCGCAGGATTTGCCTTTACTTTGCGGCCGGAAATAAACAAGATGCAATGAAAAGACCTATCCTTACCCTTACCGCGCTGCTGGCTTTTGGAGCAACGGCGACCGTTCGGGGCGAAGAAGTGCCCCAGGACACTACCAAAGTGGTAGATATTGAAGAAGTGGTAGTCATCGCTACCCCCAAGGAAAACAGCCGCCTGCGCCAACAGGCCCTTTCGGCCACGTCGCTTTCGCAGGCCGACATGCGGAGCAATGCCGTCCGCTCGGTCAAGAGCCTGTCGTCGCTGGTCCCCAACCTCTTCATTCCCGACTATGGCTCGAAGCTGACGACTTCGGTCTATGTGCGTGGTATCGGATCGCGCATCAATACGCCGGCTGTAGGCCTTTATGTGGATAACATCCCTTTCATTGACAAGTCGGCTTTCGACTTCAACTACTCCGACATCGAGCGCATCGACGTGATGCGAGGCCCGCAAGGCACACTCTACGGACGCAACACGATGGGTGGCCTGATACGTGTCTTCACCAAGTCACCCTTTACCTATCAGGGAACGGACCTCATGCTGAGCGCCGCCACGTACAACAACTATAAGGCCAGTGTGAGCCACTACCACCGCATCAGCCCGAAGTTTGCCTTCTCCGCCAACTTCTTCTATGAACACAAGGGAGGTTTCTTCAAGAACGCATACCTGAACGAGCGCGTGGACAAGGACGACGAGTTCGGCGGCCGCTTCCGTGCCATCTACCTGCCCAAGGAGAACCTGAAGCTGGACTTCACCCTGAATTACGAATATACCAACCAAGGTGGATATCCGTATGAATACACTGGCGTGACCGAGGGTGAGGAAGACCGTGCCGACTACATCGGCCGCATCGCCTATAACCACAAGAGCGGTTACAGACGCAACCTGTTGAACGGTGGGCTCAACCTGGAACATCAGGCCGACAACTTCATCCTGAGCAGCGTGACGGGTTTTCAGTTCCTGGACGACCACATGGACCTGGACCAGGACTTCACGGAACAGAACATCTACACCATGATGCAGAAGCAGAATTCCAAGACGGTGAGCGAGGAACTGGTACTGAAGTCCAAGCCCGGCCGCCGCTGGCAGTGGACCACAGGTGCCAGCGCCTTCTGCCAGTGGATCGATACCGATGCACCTGTTACCTTCCACGAAGACGGTCTGGCATGGCTCAACGCCCTGACCAACGACAATGCCAACAAGTACCTGCCCACCATTTCGCAGGGACCCATGACGATGCAGTTCGTCTTCAGTGATCTCATCGGTGGAAGTACGTTGCCTATCAGTGGAATGTTCAAGACGCCTGTGCTGAATGCGGCCCTTTTCCATCAGTCGACCTTCAATGATCTCTTTGGTGCCGAGGGACTGTCGTTCACTGTCGGCCTCCGTATGGACTACGAACGCCTGAAGCTGGACTACAATACGGGATGTAGCTACACTCATACTTATTCGCTGAGCGGTGAACTGAAACCCATGGGCATGACCATCCCGATGGTGAAGGAAACGACCTTCGAGCAGAACCTTTCCTATCGGGGCAGCCTGACACATGACTACATCCAGCTGTTGCCCAAATTCTCCCTGCAGTATGACTTCGACCGTCGCAACAACGTCTATGCTACCGTTTCCAAAGGCTATCGTTCGGGAGGCTACAACATACAGATGTTCAGCGACCTGCTGCAGAACGACATGCGCAGCGCCAATATGGGCGATGTGGCCCAGGTTACCATTCCCGTTGTCGAGGGCGTGGCGATGATTGACGAAGCGACCAAACAGAAAGTCATCGGCATGCTGAACGGTATGGCGCAAAAGGTCGAAACCGACGTGCAGGGGGCCACCCTCTACCGCCCTGAATACTCATGGAATTACGAAGTAGGCTCGCATCTCACCCTTCTGGACGGCCGTTTGCAAGCTGACCTGGCCGCTTTCTACATGGATACGCGCAACCAGCAAATTTCACGCTTCGCCGCCAGCGGACTGGGACGCATCACCGTCAATGCCGGCAAGAGCCGTAGTCTGGGAGCGGAAGCTGCTCTGCGTGCCCAACTGACTGACGCCTTGAGCCTGAGCGGCAGCTATGGCTACACGTACGCTACGTTTACCGATTATGTGGTGAGCGACGAAGTGAATTATAACGGAAAGTATGTACCTTTTGTACCCAAACACACCTTTAACGTAGGCGGGCAATACATCTTCGCCATGAAGGCGGGCGCATGGTTGGACAACATCACCCTCGACGCTCATTACAAAGCCGCGGGCCGAATCTACTGGACGGAAGCAAACAATGCCAGCCAGACCCTCTACGGCACACTGAACGGGCGGTTGAGTTTCAATAAGGGCAACGGTCAGATTGCTTTATGGGTAGACAATGCGTTGAACAAGCGCTACCAGGCCTTCTGGTTCGAGACCATGAGTCGTGGTTTTGCCCAGATGGGACGCCCCATACAGGTAGGCATCGACCTGCGCTGCCGGTTTTAGTGAAGTCATTCGTTCATGGCTCCGCAATGCGGGCACACTCCTTTGTGCATCAGCTTGCCGCCGCAACGCCCGCAACGGTAGCGCGGAGTGTGGACCGAATGCTTCAGTTTTCGGATGAATATCCAGATGAATGCGCCCAGAAAGAAATAGCCTACATAGAGATAGGTGGTCAGGATGAAAAAGAAGTAGCAGAAGATGCATGCTGATGCCAGTCCCAACAGGTAGGATAGGGCTGCCATGGGCGAGAGCTGGCGGAAAAGGTCATCGAGTACGGCCAGCAGTACAATGACGAACATCCATAACCCTGTCAAAAACAGGGAAAGAACGAATGGCACCTTGAAAGGTGATAACGTGGGGTTGTAGTAGAAATGCTCCCATGTCTCGGGCACGAAGACCTGCATCGATTCATAAACCGTTGCACAGAAGGCCATCAGCAGGCACAGGGCCAGCGGATACAGGCTGTCGATGTCGTTGAAGTACACCAGCTGGAGCTGCTTGCGGTGGAAGGCCCGTACCAGCCAGACGGCTACGAAGATGGCAAAGACGACGATGAAGTACGAGGCATGGGTATCGCTGAACACGTAGATGGCTTGCGAAATGCTGTCCGTAGGCACGAAGGCACGCTTCAGATCGGCTTCGCGCAGCCAGCCCTGTACATCCTGTGAGTGGGCCAGCTTTACCCAGATGGAATCGACAGAATCGGTAGGATGGACAGCAAATTCGGCAACCACTACGCGGTCGCCCTTGTGCAGCATATAATAGGCATCTTTTACGGGCAACAGTTCGAGGGGTACGGAATCGGCCCGCACTTCCAGATTGGCGTCCCATGTGTAGTGGCGCTCGTACAGGTAAGTCAGCGAGTCGCGTACCCGCTGCTCCAAGTTTTCATCTTCCAGATTGGGGCGTGGGTAGTGGCAAGAGGAGAGGGAGAAAATGAGCATGAGGATGATTGCCCCACACAAATCTGCTTTTAATCTTGCATTCCGTATGTCCTTATGATTCGTTCCCATAAACTTTCATTTGGCAGTTTTTGCAATCAAATTCCAGCCGGAAGCGGCGTCCGTCATTCCCCAACAGGTAGTAGGGCTCCCGATAGGGGGAGCGGCCTTTCTGATGGACAGGGCACCAGCCCATGCTATAGCGCAGGCAATGGCGGCAGAACATCAGCACTGCTTTGGAGGGTGATTCCTTTTCATAGGCGGGTGCGATGCTCTTTACCCCATGATCGAGATAGAAGCGGCGTGCCTGATCGTTCATCACATTGCCCAGATAGGTCAGTGTCTGGACGGGGTAGGTATGATGTGTCGGTTTCCATACAGCCAGTTCACGACGGTAATTGATACGGCGGGCGGCGGTCAGACGGTCCACCACTTGCCTGCGCCATTCCGTCACGACCGACGAAGGTATGAACCAGTTCCCCGTCAGGTTGATTTCGGCAGGTTCTGCCAGTTCGTAGGGAGTGTTCCCCAGTTTGGCCAGCTGTGTACGGAGATTTTCGGCCTGTGGTGTACGGGCCTGTTCTTTGGTGTGGTCGAAGGCCAGCGTAACGCGGTGGCCATCCTCATCGTTCGCTGACAGCGAAAAGCCGAAAGCGTTTTCCTCCAGTGTCAAGTGGATACCTATCTTCCGTTCGGCCGACTTGCGTGCTAGGGTGCGTTCGAACTCCTGGTCCTGGTTACGGAAAAGTGGTGTGCGTGGTTTGATGCGAGGCACGTTGCCTGCCGGAAAGAGTTTGTTGCCCTCTACGCGATTGATGCGGAATCCTTGCAGGCGTCCCTGTTCGTCAAGGTAGCAGACGCCGTCGCCATTGTGGAACGGTTTGATCCCTGCTACGCTCAGCCATCCTCCGCGCTGCTCCTTCAGGGTGCCCATGGCTTCGCCCAGCGATTTGGGCGTGTCGAACGAGGCGATGTTCTCTCCCCTTCCTTCCAGAAAATAATGTGTGAATCCACGGCTGAAACTTTTTTCGGGCTGAGGCTGGAAGTCGAACCGACAGGTACCTGATGAGGCGCGGATATATTCACTCCTTCGCTTCAGAATCGTGTCGAGGCGCTGGCGATAGGCGGCCGTTACATTTTTTACATAGGCTACGTCCTTCAGTCTTCCTTCTATCTTCAGAGAGGTGGCTCCTGCGTCCAGCAGCTGCTCCAGCATGTCCAGGCGATTCATGTCCTTTAACGAAAGCAAGTGCTTGTCTTTGACTACCACTTGTCCGTCGGTATCTACCAACGAGAACGGAAGACGGCAAAATTGCGCGCATTCCCCCCGATTGGCACTGCGTCCGAAGCAGGCCTGGCTGGCGTAACATTGGCCGCTATAGCTCACACACAAGGCTCCGTGCACAAACACCTCGAGCGGCGTGTCTGGGCAAGCCTTGTGGATGGCGGCTATTTCATTCAGAGAAAGTTCTCGGGCCAAAACTACTTGTCGGAAGCCTGCTTCTGTCAGAAAGCGCACCTTTTCAACCGTGCGGTTGTCCATCTGGGTGCTGGCATGTAGCGGGATGGGAGGCAGATTCAGTCGTGTCAGGCCCATGTCCTGTACGATGAGTGCATCTACACCTTTTTGATACAGTTCCCAGATCATAGCCTCTGTCTCTTTCAGCTCTTCGTCCTTCAGAATGGTGTTTACTGTCACGTAGATGCGCACTCCGTAGAGGTGTGCATAGTCCGTCAGCCGTTCGATGTCCTCCATCGAGTTGGTGGCAGCTGCTCTGGCTCCGAATTTGGGTGCACCGATGTATACCGCATCGGCTCCATGGTTTATGGCTTCGATGCCACACTCCAGGTTGCGTGCCGGAGCCAGCAGCTCTATTTTTCTGGGTTCCTTCTTCATCATTCAATCTCGTTGATGTTGTATGGTGTTTCCTGATATACAAAGTAGTTCAGCCAGTTGGAGAAGAACAGGTTGGCATGTCCTCTCCATCGTACGACTACTCCCTTTTGGGGATCGTTATCCTTATAGTAATTCTTTGGCATGTCAATTGGCAGTCCTTTGCTTAAGTCTCGCCGGTACTCCGTGTCCAGTGTCAAAGGTGAGTATTCTGAGTGACCTGTCACGAAGAATTCTCGTCCTCCGCGTGCCATGACCATGTAGACTCCTGCCTCGTCTGATTCGGAGAGCAGTGTCAGTTCCTTCACCTTTAAAATATCTTCTCGCTTCACTTCCGTATGCCGGCTGTGCGGTACATAGAATACATCGTCGAATCCTCGAAAGATGGGGTGCAGCGGTTGCAGGGGACGGTGCTCGAAGATGCCGAACATTTTTTTCTCCAACGGGTATTTGGGTATGCCGTAATGGTGATAAAGTCCCGCTTGCGCTGCCCAGCAGATGTATAGAGTAGACGTCACGTGTGTCCGTGCCCAGTCGAAGATTTCTTGTATTTCACTCCAGTAGGTTACCTCCTCGAACTCCATTTGTTCCACGGGCGCTCCTGTGATAATCATTCCGTCATACTTCTCGCTTTTCATACGTTCAAAGTCCGTATAAAACGCCTTCATGTGTTCGATGGGCGTATTTTTGGACGTATGGCTTTTTATCTTCATGAAAGATATTTCCAGCTGGAGGGGGGTGTTGGATAGCAGCCTGATCAAATCTGTTTCTGTGGTTATTTTCAGGGGCATCAGATTGAGAATGACTATTTTCAGGGGGCGGATATCCTGACGCGTAGCTCGTGAGTTGTCTATGACGAATATATTTTCCCGCTTCAACAATTCGATGGCGGGCAGTTTGTCGGGGAGGTTAAGTGGCATGGTTTATTCGTATTTATATTTATTGGGTCAAAGATAGTGTAAATCAAGGGAAATACAAAGTTGAATACAAAGTTTTCATTTTTCAGTATATTGCATAGGAACAAATTTATTTTGAGAAAAAATGTTTTTTTATTTTGTTAATAACAAATCTTTTATAATTTTGCGCACAAAATTTTAATAATTTTCTAATATTATGAAAGCACAGTTGATGAAAATGCTGACAGTATTCGTCATGAGCTTCTGCCTGTTTTGGGGTGGATCTTGTTCTGGAGAAAACAATGTAATCAATGAAAAGTCGGAACTGATTCCTATTACTTTTTCGGGAACGCTCCTTTCGCAAACTAAAGTAACTGCGACGTCTTTCGAAACAGGAGATGTGGTTGGCTTGTATGCAACTTTATCGCCGGGAACACTCAAAGAAAAAAGATATATCGATAATTTGAAACTGACGTTTGGTAGTGGAAGCATCTTTACTCCTGCCAAAACTGTATTTTATCCTGAAGGAGAGGCAACATTGGACTTTGTGTGTTACCATCCTTATCATGAGCACGGAGTAGATGAAGGGAACGATATATTGCATGTGGAGGTGCAGACAGATCAGCGTACGGAGGAAAATCTTTCAAAGAGTGATTTCTTGCTGGCTAAAAAGGTTGATGTGGAAAGCAGCATGGAAGCGGTAGAGCTGAACTTTGCACATAAATTCTCTAAACTGAAAATAGCTTTGGTGCCTGGTGAGGGTGAAGACTTGGAAGGCATTTTGGCCGATGCTCCACAGGTTGTGTTGACTGGTATCTATACGCAGGCCGATTATCATTTGGCTGATGAGAATATGGACGGCTTGAAGACGGCAACTGACATTTTGCCTTATGGTTCATGGAGTATCGAAGGTGAAAAACTGGTAGGAAAGGAGGCTATAATTCTTCCGCAAGAATTGACTGCTGAAGGGCAGAGCATCTTGTTGGAGTGGAATGGCAGGATACATACCTACAGTATGCCGACAGTGAGTATGGAAGCGGGGATGCAATGCGAAATAGTTGTGACAGCAACGCAAAGTGGAAATGAAACGCTGACAGGAATTGCAGGGACAATAACGGACTGGACTGAAGCAGAAGGGGGCGCTACAGATAATGCGGCAAACAATGTTGCTATACATACGGCTGCATTGTCTTTTGCAATGTCAGATGTGTATCGTGTATATTATGAGGGCCATCCTGTGGCGGATATTTGTCGGGAATATCTGAAGTCGGAGGCATTGACCTCCCAGGCGATAGTGGCTTATCCGTTGGTTGCTGAAACAGAGCTGCCAGATTTAACCAATGGAATAGTGCTTCAACTGTTGGATACGGAAGATGCACTTTGTGGAGGCATGCTTCGATGGGATGTGGAAGCAAATAGCTTTACGTATGATCCGGGCGACAAACCTGTGGTAGAACAGTTCTATGTAAAAGGTGATGGAACTTTGGATTTGGTCTCGGCAGAAGGGGCTGTGACTTGTAATATTGCTGCTCTGACAATACGTGATGTGCGGGATAAAGTCATGCAGACGTATCCTGTCGTTAAAGTTGGTACTCAATATTGGATGAAGGAAGATCTTCGGGCTACCACTTACCGCGATGGGACTCCTCTATCTTTATTAGATGATTTTGGCGTAGGAGCGGGATACTTTAAACCGGCCGATTACGATTATTTCTTTTATAATGGTGAGGCAGTATTGGCTGGAGAACTGAGTCCTGAGGGCTGGACGTTGCCTACAGAACAGGATTGGGAAACGTTAAAGGGTTATGTTGGTGACGATGCCGCATTATTGAAGACGGGCGAATGGGGGCTTGCCGTAAATGAAATGGGAGAAGTGCAGCCGGTTAACAATTTGACAGGTTTCAGCGTGTATGCCAACGGGACTTGGTTGGATGGAAAGCATAACAACGATGGAAAACTGAACGGTTATTGGAGTATGGAGAACGGAGGGAATGGCATTGCGGAGAAAATCATATTCTTTACGGGTGGAAGCAGTGGTTTTTATATGTCTGATGCTATGATGAAGGGGAAGGACTATTACAAGGCGTTGTCTATCCGTTGTATTAAGAAATAATTTTTATAATAAAAAAGTTTATGAAATCTTTCTTGAGTTATGGAAGTCGTCTACTGATAGGATGGTGGACGGCTATGTCAATATTGACTTCTTGTGTCAATCAGATTGCCGAGGAAGTGGGGGTAGGTACAGTTCCTATCAACTTTTCTGTACAGGTGCAGAAAGCTGGTACCAAGGTAACAGGCACGGCTTTTGACAGTGGTGATGAAACTGGCCTTTTTGCCATGCTTAGTTCGGTTGATATAACAGGGCAGCGTTATATTGATAATCTGAGATTGGTGTGCGATGGGACCGATGCGTTGATACCCGAACGGGAAATCTTCTACCCGGAAGGGGAAAGCTCATTGGATATGTTCAGTTACTATCCTTATCAATCTTCAGGTGTGGAAACAGGTAAAAGTCAGATGGTTGTCTCGGTAAAGGCTGATCAGAGTAGTGGAAATAAGTTTTCTCTTTCAGATTTTCTGGTAGCAGAGGCACCTCAAGTGAAAAGCAGTCCGGATCCGGTAGAATTGACATTTCAGCATAAATTCTGTAAGATAGAGTTGATGCTGGTACCATCGGAAGATGAGGATATAGACGACTTGCTGGAGGCAGATCCCAGAATTATCGCCAGCGGATTCTATACGACAGCTACATACGATTTCTTGAAGGGTACTTTCGAGCAGTTGTCTGATCCGGCCGACATAATACCTTATGGCGAATGGAAGAAAGAAGATGGTTACCTGACGGGGAAGGAATTTATCGTGGTGCCCCAAGGTCAGCCGGATGGCAGTCAGCTATTTACGATAGAATGGAATGGGAAAGTGTATGTCTGTCCGATGCCTGATGTTGACATGCAGAGTGATGTGGCTTGTAAAATTAGTATCAATGCCTTTCAGTCGACCAGTCATACATTGAGTGGGGCGGTGAGCAGCATTAAAGAATGGGGTACTATTGAAAAAGGGGAAGGCGATACGCAGGTAGCGCTCTCGTCCGTAAAGACAGCGGCACTTTCGTTCAAATCTTCTAAAGTATACAGAGTATTTTTGAATAGTACGGCTGTAGCTGAAGTTTGTAAGGAATACTTGCTGTCGGAGGAATATGGGCTGGATGCGCAGGCTTTGGTCGCTTATCCCGTGAACAACGAACAGGCAGACTTGACAAAAGGTATTGTATTGCAATTGCTGAATACTGACCAGACATTGCATGGAGGAAGTATCCGATGGGACGAAGGCGGAAATACGTTTATTTACACTCCTGGGGGGAAGAAACCAGTGACGGAATTCTATATTGACAGCAGTGGCAATCTCTGTTTGGAGAAGCCGAAAAATGCTGTAAACATCAACATCAGTAGTTATACTTTAAGAGATATACGTGGAGGAGAATTACAAACATATCCGATAGTAAAGGTGGGTTCGCAATATTGGTTGGGAGAAGATTTGCGTGCCAGGCAATATACGCGGGCAGAAAAGGCATTGGAACAGGTTTCCCAGTTGGGTAATCCTGGCTATTTGATAGCCAGAAGTTGTTATTTCTACACGGGTGAAGCATTATTGGCGGGTGAAATTGCACCTTACGGCTGGCGGATACCGACCCGAGAAGATTGGGATCAGCTCATGGATTATGTAGGTCAGGATATGTCACGTCTGAAGGGAGGAACATGGAAGGGCTTTAATGCTTCGGATACGGTCTATCCGGCTACTGATGAAACGGGCTTGGCGTTTTTGCCCAACGGATTATATATTTTCAATGGAGAAGGCAAAACGACTCACTATAATTGGCAGACTACAGCTGCGTATTGGGTAGGAGGAAATGCCCCATGTACGTTAACCGACGAATCTATCATGTTGATGGGAAATAGTAATGAAGTCAGTGTGGGCGGCAATCATCCTAAGGGTGAGGAATGTTATGCGGGATTGTCCATTCGCTGTATTAAGGAATAAAAGCATGCATTAAGCGTTTGTGGGGAATTCTGCAAGGTAGATGACTGGCGCATTGAGAAAATTCCGTTATCTTTGCTCTTGATAACTGGATTTGTCGCTTTGCGGCGAGAAGTCTTAAATGCGGATTCTTATGAAAAAAACTATGTATTTGTTGGCCGGCGTACTGGCTGTTTCTCTGCTGGGAGCTTGTGCCCCTGTGCAGAAGGAGGCATCAGCCGGAGAAGAAGGACAGGTTGTTTTTGCCTGCATGGATAGCACCACGATGGAACGTGGTGGAGTTAAACTGACGTGGATTAAGGACAATGCCAAGGAACGTCTGATGCCCTTGAGCCTTTTTGGCGATGTACCCAAAGCATTGGTTGATAGTCTGGGTATAGCCGACGGCATTCCGTCATCGATCAGCTGCTTCTTGATGGAGACCGATGGCAAGTACATTTTGTTTGATACCGGCAATGGAGCCTCCGACAGTCGTCTGATGGATGGGTTGGTATCAGTGGGTGTTTCACCATCTGACATTGATTATCTGTATCTGACTCACTTTCATGGAGACCACATCGGGGGAATGATGAAAGGAGACAGTGTGGCTTTCCCTCAAGCTGAGGTATATGCCGCGCGTCAGGAGTACGAGGGTTGGATGCAGATGCCCGATGAACAGAAGGCGCAGGTGGCTCGTACAATGGAAGCCTATAAAGACCGTCTGCACTTGTTTGAATATGGCGATACGTTGCCCGCACGGGTCGTAGCTTTGAATGCTGAGGGGCATACGCCCGGCCATACGGCCTATCAGACTGGAGGATTTCTCATCGCAGGCGACTTGATGCATGGGGCCGCCCTTCAGCTGGTGCGTCCCGATATCTGTGCTTCTTACGATATGGATCCGCAGAAGGCGGTTCATTCCCGCAAATATTATTTGGAGTATGTGTGTGAACATCACCTGCTACTGGCGGGTATGCACCAGCCTGCCAAAGGATTGAAGTAAGGTGGAGGCTTATGATAAAAGAAAAAGGGATGTACCGAAGTACATCCCTTTATTTTTTCTGAATAGGATTGTATTATGCTCCCGGGTGAATTGCTTCAGAAGGACAAACATCTGCGCAAGTACCGCACTCTGTGCAAGCTTCGGGGTCGATAGAATACTTGTCACCTTCAGAGATAGCGCCTACCGGACACTCATCGATGCAAGTGCCGCAAGCAATACAATCGTCACTAATTACGTAAGCCATTTTCGTTAGATTTTAAATTATTATTAGTACTAATTACAGGTGGCAAAAATAATGCTTTTCCACATTGGTTGTTGCCTTTGAATAGTTTTTTTGTTCTAATTTGTTTGCTTTCTAAATAAGAGAGGCTTTCAAGGGGTTGAATATTAATACAATTCAAGCCCCAAGGCATCTTTCAGCTTCAGTAAGGCTTCGTTCTTTTGTGCCATCATTTGGAACTTCTCCACTCGTCCGTAGGCATGGGGCTTTTCGTCGGGAGCGCTGATGCGTACGGTCATGGTCACCTTCTTGTTTTTCAGACGCGTGCGCAGATAGTTCTGTATGGACGGAACCAGAGCGTTGAAGTCTTTGGCGATAAGATCGTTGTCTACGGTCACTTCAAAAGTGGTGTCGTTCAGCAGGGTAGGATGCATGTGGCGCATGCGTTTGGCAATGGCTACCTGTTCGTTGGGCAGTTGTCCGGCATATTCCTGCCAGTAGTAATTGACATCACGCTCGTTGAAGATGTAGTCTTCCTCAGGTTGCTGGGGAGCGGGAGTTGGCGTGGTCGTAGTAATAGCTACCTTTTCGGTGGAGGAGTCTGATGTTTGCGGATGTTGTTTGATGGACACTCCCAATCCGCCCATTTTCATGACGGGAATCTTTTTTTCTTCCTTTTCCTTGGCCAACAGGCTGGCGGCGACGGACGATGACGTCTGCTGGCGGGGGGGCTGCTGGACGGTCGTTGTCGGTTGGGCAGTTGGGGTGGGCTGTGCCTGCGGTGCGGGTGTCGGAGCCTGTTGAGGCTGCTGGGTAGGAGCTGTCTGTTGGTTGAATATGGGTTTGATAACTTGTTTAGGGCTACGCCCTCCACTGATGGCTTCTTCCTCGCCCGACGTGATTTGTGCCAGCTGTATCAGTGTCAGTTCTACCAGCAGGCGTTTGTTTTTGCTTGTGCGGTAGTTCAGGTCGCAGTCGTTGCATAGCTTCATGGCACGGTAGAGGAAGGGCAGGGGGCACTTTTGCGCCTGTGCCTGGTAGCGGTCGCGGATGCTGGCGCCCACCTGAAGCAGGGGGAGGGTAGAAGCATCCTTGCTGACAAGCAGGTCGCGGAAGTGGGACGACAGGCCGGTGATGAAGTGATTGCCGTCGAAGCCTTTGTTCAGCACTTCGTTGAACAGCAGCAGGGAGTCGGGCACTTTGTTTTCCAGAAAGTAGTCGGTCAGGCGGAAATAATATTCATAGTCGAGTACGTTCAGATTCTCGATGGCATTCTGATAGGTGATGTTCCCGCCTGTGAAGCTGACCACCTGGTCGAAGATGGAGAGGGCGTCGCGCATGCCGCCGTCGGCTTTCATGGCGATGACGTTCAAGGCTTCAGGCTCGGCCGTCACGCCTTCCTTGGAAGCTACGTAGGCCAGATGGGCTACCGTATCTTCCACGCTGATTCGGTTGAAATCGTAAATCTGGCAACGCGACAGGATGGTGGGGAGAATTTTGTGCTTCTCCGTAGTGGCCAGGATGAAGATGGCATGGCGGGGTGGCTCTTCGAGCGTCTTGAGGAAGGCGTTGAAGGCCGAGGTGGAGAGCATGTGTACCTCGTCGATGATGTAGACTTTGTATTTTCCTATCTGGGGTGGGATGCGGACCTGCTCGACCAGCTGGCGGATGTCGTCCACCGAGTTGTTCGACGCGGCGTCCAGCTCGTGTATGTTGTACGAACGCTGTTCGTTGAAGGCCTTGCACGACTCACATTCGTTGCAGGCCTCACCGTCGGCAGTGGGGTGCATGCAGTTGATGGTCTTGGCAAAGATGCGGGCACAGGTCGTTTTCCCGACTCCTCGCGGGCCGCAAAACAGATAGGCGTGTGCCAGTTTGCCGGTGGCGATGGCGTTTTTCAGAGTAGTGGTCAGGGCGCGTTGGCCGACGACCGATTCAAACGTCGTCGGGCGGTATTTTCGGGCCGATACAATATAGTTCTCCATTTCTTGTCTGCGTTACATGATGTGCAAAGATAGTGCAAACCGAGTGAAGTTCAAAGCGAAAACTCTGTTTTCGGCTTTAACTTCCGAGGTGCCGCCTATTTTATGAAAAGATAGTGCAGACCGAGTGAAGTATAAAAACGAAAACTTTGTTTTCATGTTTTTCTTTTCAGTTATTCGTCTTATCTTTGTGCCACAAAGTTATTTTGGTTCAATCATAAACGAATAGACACAGAGATGGGCAGATTGGTTTCACTTTGGCTTTTCATCCGACGGCACAAGTATCTGATTACGGTCGGAGTGTTTGGCTTCATCATCGTCTTTCTGGACGAAAACGGCATTATTCGTCGCATGAAGTATGCACACGAGGAGCAGGTGCTGCGCAGCGAGATAGAAAGATACCGGCAGGAGTATGAACGCAGTACGGAGCGGCTGGGCGAATTGGCGGTCGATTCGGGGGCTATCGAGCAGGTGGCGCGTGAAAGGTATCTGATGAAGAAACCGAACGAAGATATTTATGTGTTTGACGATAAAGTGGGAGATTGAGTGATGAAGCAATTGATGCAAGCCTTTATGGTAGTGGGCGCTGTGATGGTGCTTACGGGTGCAGCCGTTTACATAACAGATTGGGCGCTGGCGCCTTATGTCTATACGATTGGGGCGGCCTTGTTTGCCGTGGCGCAGATCAATACGCCTGCGCGGGCGCAGAGCATAGCTATTCGGCGGTTGCGACGCCAGCAGATTTTTGGGGCAATCATTCTGGTGCTCACAGGGGCCTTTATGCTCTTTACGCATGGCAATGAGTGGATTGTCAGTCTGACCATTGCGGCAATTCTCGAGCTTTATACTTCCATCCGTATTCCACAAGAAGAAGCAAAGGAACTGGGCGAACATTGATTCGCCCATTATTTCCCTTTTTTGAGGTGTGCACATTCTCTTTCCGTCCTGTTCGCATCCTCTTTCCGTCTTGTGCACATCTTCCCTTTTGTTTTCGCACATTCTTTCCCCTTCGCTTGTGTTCGGTAACGCACCGTTTTCCCCTTGCCAAAGCATTGCTTTCCGGACGGGAAGTCACCGTTTTCTTTTCCGTAACTGTAACTGTAATTGTCATGCGCGCGCGATGCGCCCGCGTGAAATATTATAATGTGTGCCTTCTTTTCCCTGCCTTCACAAGCGTGGGAAAAATATGTTTTGTAACATGCCTGTAAACCAGTAGTTTGCGTAAAAACCTGCGAAAAAGTTCAGAAAAAACCTTTGATGTATTTTGCGTGTATGGAAATAACCTGTACTTTTGCACCCGCTTTCGGAAAGGAAGCGGCGATACTT
>ULOG01046455.1_pt1 | contig 46972 bp, 51 predicted proteins | sample 1952401 | NCBI WGS metagenome assembly ULOG01 (sample SAMEA4835598, study PRJEB28245) | human gut metagenome | biome: gut microbiome; material: fecal sample | place: Denmark | collected 2008
CATACTCGCAAAATACATCAAAGGTTTTTTCTGAACTTTTTCGAAGGGTTTTATGCAAATTGCTGGTTTACAGATATGTTGGAAAACATGTTTTTCCCAAGCTTATGGAGGGAGAGAAAAGAAGGCACACATTATAATATTACACGCGGGCACAATGCGCGCGCGTTACAATTACAGTTACAGTTTCGGAAAAGAAAACGGTGACTTCCTGTCCAGAAAGCAATGCTTTGGCAAGGGGAAAACAACGTGCAAGAACTACAGAGAGAATGTGCACAAGAAAAAAGCAGGACACATACAAGGAAGAAAGAGAATATGCACACTCAATAACAAGGAAGAAGTTACAAACAAAATTGCTTTTCCAACAAGCCGCAACCACCTATTACAATTACAATTACAGTTGAATGAAAAAATCTGGCTTTTCTTGTTTCTGAACAAAAGAAGAATTAATTTTGCGCCCGTTTTCTAAGACCTTATACTAAATTGAAGAAGAAAATGAACGCAAAACTTAAACTTCCATCCAAACAGGCGGCTATCCATGAAGCCAAAGATTACCTCATGATAGCCTTGGGCATGATTATGTACGGCATCGGATGGACCGTATTCCTGCTGCCCAACGACATCACCACGGGAGGCGTCCCCGGCATTGCATCCATTGTTTATTTTGCCATCGGGCTTCCTGTACAGTACGTCTATTTCTCCATCAACTTCATCCTGCTGCTCCTGGCCATCCGCATTTTGGGATGGAAGTTCAGTATCAAGACCATCTTTGCCGTATTTACCCTGACTTTCTTTCTGTCGGTCATCCAACGAATAACCCAAGGCATCACGCTGCTTCACGACCAGCCGTTCATGGCCTGCGTCATTGGCGCCTCCTTCTGCGGAAGCGGCATCGGCATCGCCTTCTCGTCGAACGGCAGCACAGGTGGCACGGATATCATTGCAGCCATCATCAACAAATATCGGGACATCACGCTGGGCAAGGTTATGCTGATCTGCGACCTCATCATTATTTCGTCCAGTTATTTCGTTCTGAAAGATTGGGAAAAAGTTGTATACGGATACGTTACCTTGTACATCTGCAGCTTTGTCCTCGACCAGGTGGTAAACAGCGCGCGCCAGTCGGTACAGTTCTTCATCATCAGCGACAAATACGAAGAGATAGGCAAGCACATCAACGTCTATCCGCATCGCGGCGTGACGGTCATCAATGCCTCGGGTTTCTATACAGGTAAGGAAATCAAGATGTTGTTCATTCTGGCCAAGAAACGCGAGTCGGGTATCATCTTCCATCTGATCAAAGAGATTGACCCGCACGCATTCGTGTCACAAAGCGCCGTCATCGGTGTCTACGGCGAAGGCTTCGACCGCATCAAAGGGAAGTGACGGGCACGAAACGTCCTTCCCTCCACACATATTTCAGCACGGGGCGAATGAAAGGTTTCAACACTTCATTCGCCTCTTTGTCTATATAGCGGGGTGTCGTGAAGGTGAACGTCAGCGTATCGTCCTTGGCAGAGAGATCGGCCATGACCAGCGTCATGTCCACCTGGCTCAAGGCCTGCCGTACGCCATTGTCGTCCACCGAATCGGGGACAGAAAGGAAGTCCTCCAGCACAGGCTGCCGGAGGAAAGAAGAGGCAGGAAGCTCCTGCCAATCCGTGGTATAGAAACAGATGTCGCTATCGGGTACAGGACCGTTGACGGTAGAAACCGTACACACGACACGCGTCGAGTCGTTCACGTCCAGCACCTTCATCTGCCAAAAGCTGCGGCTGGTCATCTGCATGCGGATATAGTCGGGGGTCAGTTCTGTCATTTCGGACTTCTGCCCCAAGCGGTTGGTCACTTCCGCCCGCATCTTGCTTTCCAGAAAATCGATGAAATCAGCTTTGTTGACAGCCGTCAGCAAGGGGGTCAGGCTGTCGGGCATAGCCTTGAAACAGTCCTTGGCAGTCTGCCCGAACAAGGGAGCTACCCCCAAAAGGACCGCATATATAAAGGTATACAGTTTTTTCATTTCCATCAGTCTTTATCGCGGCGGAGCAGACGGCACACCTCCTGCAAGAAGCGGGCATCTACCTCGTCGAACGTATTGAGTTCACTACTGTCTATATCGAGCACCCCCCATACCTCGCCCGCACCGCCGGTCAACGGCACGACGATTTCCGAACGCGAAAGCGAGCTGCAGGCTATATGGCCGGGGAAAGCATCGACATCGGGCACTACCTGCGTACGGGCTTCCTGCCAGGCCGTTCCACAGACGCCCCGCCCCTTGCGGATGCGCGTACAGGCCACAGGTCCTTGGAAGGGGCCAAGCACCAGTTCCTCGCCCGACACCCGATAGAAACCTACCCAAAAGAAACCGAACGTTTCCTTCAAGGCAGCCGCCACGTTGGCCAGATTGGCCACTTCATCGGTTTCACCCGACAGAAGTCCCTGAAGCTGCGGAAGCAGGGCCTCGTAGCGTTCTTCCTTCGTGCCGCCATTGATATACAAATCTTCTGCCATAACATGAATTGAGTTTAAATCCGGTTGCAAATATGAGAATTAACGCCGAAAGATACAAGACCGGCCGACGTTAATTCTCCTTTATCGCCCCGTCAACGGCTGCCCAGATAGAGGAAGAACATGCCGATGAGTACCAGGATGAGGTCGACCGCCTTGCTCTTGAGGTTCTTCTCGTGGAAGAACAGGGCACCAAAGAGGAAGGAAACCACCACGCTGCCACGGCGCACCATCGAAACGATGGAAATCATGGAGTCTTCGTAACTCAGAGCATAGAAGTAGGCAAAATCGGCCGCACAAAGAAACAGGGAAATACCGACAATGGTCCACTTCCAATGGAAAGGAGTACTGGTCTTGCGCTGGGGGTACCACAACAGCAGAATGATGGGACACATGATGAACACCTGATAGACATTGTACCACGACTGTACCAGCATGGGATGGAGGCGCGTCATCAGATACTTGTCGTACAGGCCACTGACGGCCCCTGTCACTGCCGCCAGTACGATGAACAGAATCCACTTGTTGTGCTGGAAGTCGATGCCTTCCTTCTTGCCCGAACGGCTCAGCATGAAGAAGGATAGCACGGCCAGCAACACGCCGGCCCACTGATACAGATTTAACCGTTCGCCGAAGAAGAGCAAGGCTCCCACCAGCACCATGACAGGGCGGGTGGCATTAATCGGCCCCACGATGGTGAGCGGCAGGTGCTTCATGCCGAAATAACCGAAAATCCATGATGAAAGCACGATGAACGACTTGAGCAGGATGTACTTGTGTTCCTCCCACCCCGCCACCGGCATGTCGAACATCGTCCCATGAAGTACGTCGGGAGCCCAGAAGGACAAGAGGATGAAAGGCAGAAACACCAGACTGGAAAAAATTGTGTTCAGAAAGAGGACAGGCAGCACGGCATTGTCGCGCAACGACTCTTTCTTGAAGGCATCATAAAATCCCAGCAACGCGGCCGAGAGAAAAGCAAGCAATAACCACATGGGAGAGAAATATCAAATATAAAATATCAAATATCAAACAGGGAATCGGGATAGGTGACGTCCACCAGAAAAAGGGCATTGCCCGGCACGGACGTACCCGCCCTGCAACGGTCCTTCTGCTCGATGACGCGGCGGAACCCGTCCACGTCCATCTTGCCACGCCCCACCTCGAGCAGCGTACCTACCACCGCACGCACCATGTTGCGCAAGAAGCGGTCGGCACGGATAGTGAACACCCACGTCACCTCGTCCACCTGCGTCCAGGCAGCTTCCATGATGCGGCAGTTGTTGGTCTTCACATCCGTGTGCAGCTTGCTGAAGCTGGTAAAGTCGGTATAGTCGAACAAAGCCCGGGCGGCCTCGTTCATACGGTCAAAGTCAGGCCGCTGGAAGAGGCGGCAACGATACTGACGGTCGAAGGGACGCTTGGCCGTCGTGACGTAATACCGATACATGCGCGACGTGGCGTCGAAACGGGCATGCGCGTCGGGCTTCACGGCCCGCAGACGATAGACCGAGATATCGGGCGGCAGCAGACGGTTCAGCTTGTCCGTCATGAAAGCCTCATCGAGCAGACCGTCGGCATCAAAATGGGCCACCATGAGCGACGCATGCACACCCGCATCCGTCCGCCCGGCCCCCACCACGCCGACATCACGGCGCAGCAATGTGGACAAGGCTTTCTCCAGACACTCCTGCACACTCGCCCCGTTGGGTTGTACCTGCCAGCCGTGATAGGCCGTACCGTCGTAAGCTAAATCAATGAAATATCGTTGCATCAGATATCTTTTTAGGACGCAAAGGTACGGATTATTTTATATCTTTGCACGCGGTTTCCCAAAAACCACAAAGTAAAACGACTTAAAACAAGTAATGAAAATGAAACTGATCCAACGGGCCTCGCGCCTCCTCCCCTGCCTGCTGCTGACGGCAGGCCTTGCCTCCGCCTTTGCGGGATGCAAAAAGAAAGACATGTCGATGAAGATGAACGAGCCGCGCAACATCCACGGCGTGGCCAACTTCGGCCGGACCTTCGGCGACCTCAACCAGAAACAGCTCAACGTGGCCCAAGCCATCGGCATCACCCCCATCGCCTCGCGCGAAGATGCGGAAGAGATGACCGACCAGCTGACCTTCATCGAGTCCAACGACCGCTATGCCGTCGACTCACTCACCCACTCCATCCCCTACCTGATACCAGGCGCCGCTGCCCTGCTGGATACCATCGGACAGAATTTCCTCGACTCGCTCGCCTCCAAGGGGCTCAACCCCAACCGTATCATCGTCACTTCCGTCTTGCGCACAGAGAAAGACGTGAAGCGCCTGCGCCGCCGTAACTCCAATGCCTCCAGCAACTCTACCCATGCCTACGGCACAACATTTGATGTCAGCTGGAAGCGCTTTCAAAAAGTAGAGGACGAAGACGGGCGCCCCATGCAGGATGTCGGTGCCGACACACTGAAGCTGGTGCTCGCCGAAGTATTGCGCGACTTGAAACAGGCCGACCGCTGCTACGTGAAGTATGAAATCAAGCAGGCATGCTTCCACATCACTTCACGGAAATAACGTTTGCAATGCAATATTCATCAGACATGGATGAAGCGGATCGCGTCTCAAAGGTGAAGCAGCGCCAATCCGCTCCATCCATGCCTGTATCCATTCCATGCCTTAAGTTCACTCGTCCTTTTCTTCCAGCAGCTTCCACGCCAGAGGCAGGCAGGTAGCAATGTCGCCCGCCGTCATTCCCGTACGCCCCTGCTTGCGGGCAGCAATGTCGCCGGCCAGGCCGTGTACATAGACACCCAGCCGGGCAGCCGTCCCTGCATCATAGCCCTGCGCCAGCAAAGCCAGCAACACGCCCGTCAGCACATCGCCGCTTCCCCCTGTCGCCATGCCGGGATTGCCTGTGGTATTGAACCAGCAATGCCCTGAAGGCGCTATGACAGCCGTATAGGCACCCTTCAGCACGATGTACACACCCACGTTTTGTGCCAGCTCGCGCGCCTTCATCAGCCGTTCGTAGGAGTTCTGACACTTGCCTACCAACCGCTCCAGTTCCTTGGGATGGGGCGTCAGAATGCTGCCGGCCGGCAGATGGTTCAGACCCGAACGGTGTTCGCCCAACGCATAGAGGGCATCGGCATCAATGACCATCGGTGTCTGGCAGGCACGAATCTGCTCCACAACCGCCTCCACCGTCTGAGGTTCCCGTCCCAGCCCCGGACCGATGCCCACAGCCTGATAGTCGTCCGTATCGGTCGGCTCCGAGAAGCGTGTCTCGCTGTTGTCCAGTTCGGTCATGGCCTCGGGTACCGATGTCTGTACCATGAAGTTGTTGCAGAAAGGCACGTGTACCGTCAGCAACCCCACACCCGACTTCAGACAGCCTCGGGCAGAAAGGATGGAAGCGCCTGCCATGCCTTGCGAACCGGCAATGAGCAGTGCCCGCCCGAAAGTACCCTTGTGGGCAAAATGCCCGCGCGGACGGAGCAGGGACGTCACCTCCTCGTCGTCAGCCAGTTCGAAGTCGGTATCCGTCTCCTCGATGGCTTCCTCGCTCAGGCCGATGTCCAGCAGGCGCCACTCGCCCACGTAGGCCTCGTTCTCGGCAAAGAGGAAGGCCAGCTTGGGCAGCTGCAGGCTCAGGGTCAGATTGGCCCGCACGATGTGGGCGGCAATGTTATAGGTATTGTCCTCGCCCATCAGGCCCGAAGGCACATCGATGGCCACCACACGGGCCGGCGAGGCGTTGATGTACTTCACAACGGCGGCAAAGCCTCCGCCCAACGGTTTGTTCAGTCCGCTGCCGAAGAGGCCATCCACCACCACATGGTCCGCCGTCAGCACGGGCGGTGCAAACTGGGTGGAGATCTCGTGGAAAGTGATTCCCTCCGTTGCCAGAAGGCGTTCGCGGTTCTCGGCACAGTCTTCGGAAAGCTTTCCCTGCGGATTGAACAGGTAGACCTCCGGCCGATAGCCCTGCACGGCCATCAGACGGGCCACGGCCAGTGCGTCACCGCCGTTGTTGCCGGGCCCTGCGAATATAGTAAAGGGGGTGTCGTTGTCGGGCCACTGTTCCATGATGGCGTCGGCCAGTGCCCGTGCGGCCCGTTCCATCAGGTCGATGGAAGCGATGGGCTCGTGTTCGATGGTATAGGCATCCAGCTGGCGGATGCCCGAAGTTGGAAATATTTTCATAATGCCTTGCTTACAGTTTTCCACAAAAGTAGGCATTCCCCTTCTATTTCGCAAATGAAAAAGCGTTTCGCTCCGTCTTTCTGAAAATAAGGGAGGCAAACAGGACGCATTCGCCCGATAATTCGTAACTTCGCGCCGCAAAAACAACTACCACGCATGAATACAACCAACAAACATCCCAAAGGCCTCTACCTGATCTTCGCCACCAGTACGGCCGAGCGCTTCAGCTACTATGGCATGCGCGCCATCTTCATTCTGTTTCTCACCCAGGCCCTGCTGCTCGACACCGAGACAGCCGCCTCCATCTATGGCAGCTATACGGGCCTTGTCTATCTGACTCCGCTTATCGGCGGCTACGTGGCCGACAAGTACTGGGGCATCCGCCGTTCCGTCTTCTGGGGAGCCATACTGATGGCCGTCGGGCAGTTTCTGATGTTCTTCAGTGCCTCCATGCTCGATGCGCAAGAACTGTCGCGCGGACTGATGTACGGCGGACTGACCTTTCTTATATTGGGCAACGGTTTCTTCAAGCCGACGGTATCGTCGCTCGTCGGACAGCTGTACGAGCCGGGCGACCGCCGGCTCGACTCGGCCTATACCATCTTCTATATGGGTGTCAACGTCGGGTCGTTTCTGGCTCCGCTTGTCTGCGGATACTTCGGCGAGACGGGCAATCCGCAGGATTTCAAATGGGGCTTCCTGATTGCCGCCATCGTCACGGTACTGACCGTCGTACTGTTCGAAACGCAGAAGAACCGTTACCTCATCGGTCCCGACGGACAGCCATTGGGCATTGTGCCCGATGCACGCAAGGAGACGGAAGGGAAAGCAATTAAAGCACAGACACCCGAAGAGGCCCGGCGCAAACGCCGCAATCTGTGGATATGCAGCGCAATGGCCGTCGTCCTGGCCCTGTTCTTCTACGGATGCTTCGGCAACGACTGGATCAGCATCGGCATCTTTACGGCCTGCATTGTTTTCCCGGCCAGCATCCTGATGGACGGCTCGCTCACCAAGATTGAACGCGACCGCATCCTGGTTATCTATATCATCGCCTTCTTCGTCATCTTCTTCTGGGCGGCCTACGAGCAGGCAGGCGCTTCGCTCACGCTGTTTGCCTCGGAGCAGACCGACCGCGTCATATTCGGCTGGGAAATGCCTGCCTCGTGGATCCAGTCGTTCAACCCCTTATTCGTCGTCATCCTGGCCGCTGTCATGCCGGGCGTATGGGGAGCGTTGGCACGCCGCCACATGGAGCCTTCTTCGCCCACCAAGCAGGCCATCGGCCTGTTGCTCCTGTCGCTGGGCTATCTGGTCATCTGCATCGGTGTGAAGGACGTGCAGCCCGGCGTCAAGGTAAGCCTCATCTGGCTGACCGGCCTGTACTTCATCCATACGATGGGCGAGATTGCCCTTTCGCCCATCGGCCTGTCGATGGTGAACAAGCTGACGCCCGTCCGCTTCGCCTCTCTGATGATGGGCATCTGGTACCTGTCCACGGCCACGGCCAACAAGTTTGCCGGCATGCTGTCGGGTCTCTATCCCGAGGCAGGAAAGGTGAAGACGCTGCTGGGTTACCGCATCGAGACGATGTTCGACTTCTTCCTGGTGTTCGTCGTCATGTCGGCTACGGCGTCGCTCATCCTCTTCCTGCTGTCGAAGAAATTGCAGAAGATGATGCATGGAGTGGAATAAATTCGCTACCTTTGCAGCAATTTAATATTCACAAGTTCCATGGATTGCATACAGATTAAAGACAAGAAGTTCACCGTCTCCATCAAGGAGGAGGACATATTGAAAGAAGTGAGCCGCGTGGCCGACGAAATCAACCGTGACCTGGCCGGCAAGAACCCGCTCTTCCTGAGCGTGCTGAACGGTTCGTTCATGTTCACCGCCGACCTGATGAAACGCATCACCATCCCCTGCGAGATATCGTTCGTCAAACTGGCCTCCTACCAGGGCGTGTCGTCGACAGGCGCCGTCAAGGAAGTCATCGGCATCAACGAAGACCTGAGCGGCCGCACGGTGGTCATTGTGGAAGACATTGTGGACACGGGCCTCACCATGCAACGCCTGCTCGAAACGCTGGGCACCCGCGGACCGAAAGAGATACACATCGCCACTCTGCTGGTCAAGCCCGAAAAGCTGAAGGTGGACCTCAACATCGAGTATGCCGCCATGCGCATCCCCAACGACTTCATCGTAGGATACGGGCTGGACTACGACGGATTCGGGCGGAACTACAAGGACATTTATACCGTTGTAAACGAATAAATGTATGAGCCCCATCTTCAAAAGAGAAGAAGGTTTCTGCTTCAAAATCTATTCGAACGAAGAAGAGCGGAAACATATCCATGTCATAAAGGCAGAGTGTGAAGCCAAATTCTGGTTAGAGCCGTCCATTGAACTGGCCAGCAATTATGGCTTCAACGACAAAGAAATAAAGAAAATCACCCAAATGCTGAAACAATATGGAAACGACTTTAAACGCCAGTTCTCAGAACACATCGGCAAGCGTCTTGATGATTAATGCGCAAGGCATCATGCTCTCGGTCTTGGGTAACGACTATTTCATCTCGTACAACCGTGTACCTTGGCTGAAAGATGCACGCATCTCAGACGTACTGAATGTCAAGATGTGCGGACACTCCGCCATCGAATGGGAAGACTTGGGAGTCGATCTGGAAATCGAAAGCCTGAAGCATCCCGAACGCTATCCGCTCATCATGAAACGGAATCCGCTGGATACTATCAGATAAAATTTACAATTATACTATAACCATTTAATCACTAAACAAAAACAATGCTGAACATTGTAATTTTCGGTGCCCCCGGTTCCGGCAAGGGCACACAAAGCGAGAGAATTGTAGCAAAGTATGGCATCAACCACATCTCTACAGGTGACGTGCTGCGTGCCGAGATAAAGAACGGTACCGAGCTGGGCAAGACAGCCAAGGGTTACATCGACCAGGGCCAGCTCCTCCCCGACAACCTGATTATCGACATCCTGGCCTCCACGCTGGACAGCTTCAAGGATTCGAAAGGCGTCATCTTCGACGGCTTCCCCCGCACCATCGCACAGGCCGAAGCCCTGAAGAAGATGCTGGCCGAACGCGGACAGCAGGTGAGCGTGATGCTCGACCTCGACGTGCCCGAAGACGAACTGATGAAGCGCCTCATCCTGCGCGGACAGCAGTCCGGCCGTGCCGACGACAACGAGGAGACCATCAAGAAACGTCTCACCGTTTATCACAGCCAGACCGCTCCGCTTATCGACTGGTACAAGCAGGAAGGCCTCTACGCGCACATCAACGGACTGGGCGAGCTGGAGACCATCACTGCCGACATCTGCAAGGCGATTGACGCAGTGAAGTAAACCGCTTCGCGCTACAAGCAAACACTCACCACAGATTACACGGATTCGCACAGATTGTTTTCAATCGTCTGTAACGGTCTGAGTAATCTGTGTTTTTTATATCCGCACGGAGCCTTCCGCTCACTTTGCCAGCTCCAGTTCCACCCACTCCACCTTGTCGGGCACCAGCGTACGGCCCGTCACCTTACCGTTCTGTGCCCGTCGGTATTCGGGGATGAAACGCACGCGTACCTCGGTAAACTGCTGGGCCGACACCTCCTCGGGGGTATCCACACCCTGCCCGTTGGCCTTCCCCGCCAGGTAAAATGTGCCCAATCCGTCCAACTTGACCGAATAACCGGCCTCCATGATGCCGCCCAGCACCTCGCCCAGTCCCAAGAGCACGGCATACGTGTCGCCCTTGCTCACCGTTGAAATCTGTGATAACCGCTCGGCCACTTCCATCGTATCCACCGCCCGCAATGTCAGCGAACGCGGATACCATTTTCCTTTCTGCTTCTGTTTCTTGTAATAAGCCATATCTTCTCTTCTGTTAAAGTGTTACTTCATACCTGATTCCTCAGGGAGTAAGGGGGGCATCCTATATAGGTTTCCCCACAATCATGTTACTTGATTCCACCAATCAACCTACTTGATTCATACAATCCTGTTACTTGATTCTTCCATCAGTCACAAAGATAACATACCCGAAGCATATATGCAAGCATGACAAGGTGGCATCGTTGCATGATGGAATATTATTCGTGCCTTTTCATAAAACAGACTGCACCTCGGAAGTAAAAAGTCCGAAAACGTTGTTCCTGTCTTTTGTACTTCCCCGGGTTTGCACTATCTTTGCCGACGGAATTCATCATCCTTAATATTATAGCATTATGGCAGAATCGAACTTTGTAGATTACGTAAAGATATATTGCCGCTCGGGCAAGGGCGGACGAGGCTCCACGCACATGCGCCGTGCCAAGTACGTGCCCAACGGAGGGCCCGACGGCGGCGACGGCGGACGCGGCGGACACGTCATCCTGCGCGGCAACCGCAACTACTGGACCTTGCTCCACCTGCGCTACGACCGCCACATCATGGCCGGTCACGGCGAAAGCGGATCCAAGAACCGCAGCTTCGGCAAAGACGGCGAAGACAAGGTCATCGAGGTGCCCTGCGGCACGGTGGTCTACAACGCCGAGACGGGCGAGTACATCTGCGACGTCACCGAGCACGGGCAGGAAGTAATCCTGCTGAAGGGCGGACGCGGCGGACTGGGCAACTGGCACTTCAAGACGGCCACCCGTCAGGCTCCGCGCTTTGCACAGCCCGGCGAGCCGATGCAGGAGATGACCGTCATCATGGAACTGAAACTGCTGGCCGACGTCGGACTGGTGGGCTTCCCCAATGCCGGCAAGTCGACCCTGCTCTCGGCCGTATCGTCAGCCAAGCCGAAGATAGCCAACTATCCGTTCACCACGATGGAGCCCAACCTGGGCATCGTGTCCTACCGCGACGGCAAGTCGTTCGTCATGGCCGACATCCCCGGTATCATCGAGGGAGCCAGCGAAGGCCGCGGACTGGGTCTGCGCTTCCTGCGCCACATCGAGCGCAACTCACTGCTGCTGTTCATGGTGCCCGCCGACAGCGACGACATCACCAAGGAATACAACATCCTGCTGAACGAGCTGAAGAACTTCAACCCCGAAATGCTGGACAAGCAGCGCGTGCTGGCCATCACCAAGTGCGACATGCTGGACCAGGAACTGATGGACGAGATAGAGCCCACCCTGCCCCAGGACGTGCCCCACGTGTTCATCTCCGCCATCTCGGGCCTCGGCATCAACGTGCTGAAGGATATCCTGTGGGAGGAACTGAACAAGGAGAGCAACAAGATTGAGGGCAAGATAGAAAGCATCGCCCACCGCCCCAAGGACATGAGCCACCTGAAGGAGGAGCTGGCCGACGAAGGCGAAGACGAGGACCTGAGCGTCGAATATGTGGACGAGGACGACGTGGAAGACCTCGAAGACTTTGAATACGAGGAAGAGGACTGGGAGGACGACAAGCAATGAACCGCCTCAGTCTCGACAAGCGAATGTTGGAGTATGCGTTGAACGACACATGCTCCGACATTTTTGCTTTCAGCACCACCCGCCACGGCGGCGTCAGCACGGGCACCTATGCCTCGCTGAACTGCACACCCTACACGGGCGACACGGCCGAGAACGTCCTCCTCAATCAGGAACGGCTTCTGCAAGCCCTGCCGCAACGCCCGCAGGAGCTCGTCATCCCCTGGCAGACGCACGGCACAGCCTCTCTCGTCATCGATGCCGACTACCGACAGGCCGACCCACAGACACGCCACGAGCGCCTGCAAGGCATCGACGCTCTCATCACTCGCGAACGGGGTATCTGCCTCTGCATCTCGACGGCCGACTGCATTCCTATTCTATTGTATGACCCAAGGCACCGCGCCATCGCCGCCGTCCATGCCGGCTGGCGGGGAACGGTGAACCGCATCGTTCGGCACACGCTGGAGCGGATGCAGATGCTCTGTGGCACGGAGGGCAAAGACGTGCAGGCTGTCATCGGCCCCGGCATCTCGCTCGCCGCCTTCGAAGTGGGCGAAGAGGTGTACGAAGCCTTCCGCACGGCAGACTTCCCCATGCCCTACATCGCCGAGTGGCACAACGACACCCACAAGCACCACATCGACCTGTGGGCCGCCAACCAGCTGCAACTGCTGGACTTCGGTCTGCCTGACACACAGATAGAGACCGCCGGCATCTGTACCTATACCCGCCACGAAGACTTCTTCTCCGCCCGCAGGCTGGGAATCAAGTCGGGCAGGATGCTGTCGGGAATCATGATGAAGAGCTATGAGTGACGAGCTACGAGCTACGAACTACCAGCTACAAGCTACGAGCTACAAGTGACAAGTAATTGCGCAGCCCACTCGTAGCTGGTAGCTTGTAGCTCGTAGCTCGTCACTAATTATAAACTAAAAAACTTAAGTAGCATGTACAACCTCACCGTATCCGAAGAACTGAAATCGCGCTGCCCTGAATACCGCGGAGCAGCCGTCTATGCCGAAGTGACCAATACGCCCCACAGCGAAGGCCTTTGGCAGGAGATAAACGCCTTTACCGGAGAACTGCGTACCGCCGACACGACCGAAGGCATCAAGCACCAGCCCGCCATTGCCGCCACCCGCGAAGCCTACAAACGTTGCGGCAAGGACCCCAGCCGCTACCGTCCCTCTGCCGAAGCCCTGCGCCGGCGTCTGCTCCGCGGGCTGGAGCTGTACCAGATTGATACGCTGGTAGACCTCATCAACCTCGTCTCGCTGCGTACGGGCTACAGCATCGGCGGCTTCGATGCCGACAAGATTCAGGGCACTGACCTCTGCCTGGGCATCGGACGGGCCGAAGAACCGTTCGAGGGCATCGGCCGCGGCGTGCTCAACATTGAAGGCCTGCCCGTCTTCCGCGATGCCGCAGGAGGTATCGGCACCCCTACCAGCGACAACGAACGCACCAAGATGGATGTCGGTACCCGCCATATACTGGCCGTCATCAATGGTTACGACGGCGACACGACACGCCTGCAACAGGCCGCCGAAATGACACAGGAACTTTTAAGAAAATACGCTTCGTCCGACGGTGGAAGCATCCATTACTTCGAATGAAAACATCGCTCATCATCCTCATCGGCTTTCTGCTGACCCTACCAGTGTATGCCCAGCAGAAGGCAGGCACCTTCTCCAACATGGAGGTGAACCACATCCGCGTGGCTACGCCGGGACTGTTCGACAAGACCAAAACCGTCCTGCTGCACCTCGACAGCCTGGGGCAGAAGGACTATTGCTTCCCCCTGCCCGGCGGCAAGGTCATCTCGCCCTACGGACGGGGAGGCGGACGGCACACGGGCGTAGACATCAAGACCCGGGCCAACGACACCATCCGCAGTGCCTTCGGCGGCGTGGTACGCATGTCGAAGCCCTACAGCGCCTACGGCAACGTCATCGTAGTGCGCCATCCCTCCGGCCTGGAGACCGTCTACAGCCACAACTCCAGGAACCTGGTAAACAGCGGCGACACCGTCAAGGCCGGACAGGCCATTGCCCTGACAGGACGCACGGGGCGCGCCACTACCGAGCACCTGCACTTCGAGACACGCATAAACGGCCAGCACTTCAACCCCAACATTCTCTTCAACATGAAAGAAGAAAGCCTGCGGCACGAATGCATCCGCTGTACCAAGAACGCGAACGGCATCGTCGTCAGGCCGGTGTTGAAAAATAACGGTGCGAAGTGATAGGGTTTTCGAAACGATTCACTAACTTTGCAAGGCATTTCAATGAACATTAAACCATATCAATGATAGAAAAACTGATTGTCCTCGAAGATATCGACCCCGTCATCTTTTACGGCGTAAACAACGCCAACATGCAGCTGATAAAAGCCCTTTACCCCAAACTGCGCATTGTGGCGCGCGGCAATGTCATCAAGGTGCTGGGCGACGAGGAGGAAATGTGTGCCTTCGAAGAGAACATCGTCAAGCTGGAGAAGCATTGCGCCGAATACAACTCGCTGAAAGAGGAAGCTATTATCGACATCATCAAGGGCAATGCGCCACAGGCGGAAAAGAGCGGCAACGTCATCGTGTTCAGTGTGACGGGCAAACCCATCATCCCCCGGAGCGAGAACCAGCAGAAACTGGTGGATGCCTTCCACAAGAATGATATGGTGTTTGCCATCGGCCCGGCCGGATCGGGCAAGACCTACACCGCCATCGCCCTGGCCGTGCGTGCCCTGAAGAACAAGGAAATCAAGAAAATCATCCTCAGCCGCCCCGCCGTGGAGGCAGGCGAGAAGCTCGGCTTCCTGCCCGGCGACATGAAGGACAAGATAGACCCGTACCTGCAACCGCTCTACGACGCCCTGCAGGACATGATACCCGCCGCCAAACTGAAGGAATACATGGAGCTGAACATCATCCAGATAGCTCCGCTGGCCTTCATGCGCGGACGTACGCTGAACGACGCCGTCGTTATCCTCGACGAGGCACAGAACACCACTACCGCCCAAATCAAGATGTTCCTCACTCGCATGGGCATGAACACCAAGATGATCGTGACGGGCGACATGACACAGATTGACCTCCCCTCCTCGCAAACCTCCGGCCTCGTACAGGCTCTGAAGATATTGAAAGGCGTGAAGGGCATCAGCTTCATCGAGCTGAACAAGAAGGATATCGTCCGTCACAAACTGGTGACACAGATTGTGGAGGCGTACGAGAAGTTTGAAAAAGAGCAGAAAGCGGAACGCGAACGTCAAAAAGAAGAAAAGAAAAGCCAAGCAACCAATACTAATCAAAATACATAATAGTTATGAAACAAGCATTAACTAAAACAGACTATCATTTTCCTGGACAGAAGAGTGTCTATCACGGAAAAGTGCGCGACGTGTACAACATCAACGACGAAAAGCTCGTCATGGTAGCAACCGACCGTATCTCGGCCTTCGACGTCATCCTGCCGAAAGGCATCCCCTTCAAGGGCCAGATGCTGAATCAGATTGCCGCCAAGTTCCTGGATGCCACAACAGACATCTGCCCCAACTGGAAACTGGCTACACCCGACCCGATGGTAACCGTCGGCGTGCTGTGCCAAGGTTTCCCTGTGGAAATGATTGTACGCGGCTACCTCTGCGGCTCGGCCTGGCGTGCCTACAAGAGCGGTGTGCGTGAAATCTGCGGCGTACGTCTGCCCGAAGGCATGAAGGAAAACCAGAAGTTCCCCGAACCCATCATCACTCCGACAACCAAAGCTGAAATCGGCGAACACGATGCCGACATCTCCAAGGAAGAAATCCTGGCACGCGGCCTGGCCACTCCCGAAGAATATGCCCTGCTGGAGAAGTACACGCTGGCCCTCTTCCAGCGCGGTACGGAAATCGCAGCCGCACGCGGCCTCATCCTGGTAGACACCAAATACGAATTCGGCAAGCACAACGGCCAGATTTATCTGATGGACGAAATCCATACGCCCGACTCCAGCCGCTACTTCTACAGCGAAGGCTACGAAGAGCGCTTTGCCAAAGGCGAACCGCAAAAGCAGCTCTCCAAGGAGTTTGTACGCGAATGGCTGATGGACAACGGTTTCCAGGGAAAGGCCGGACAACAGGTACCCGAGATGACCGACGAAATCGTCACTTCGATCAGCGAACGCTACATCGAGCTGTACGAGCACATCACCGGCGAGAAATTCGTCCGTGAGACAAGCGAAGACATCGCTGCCCGCATCGAAAAGAACGTAACGGAATATCTGAGCAAGTAACGCAAGCCAAGAAGAAGCGCACCAGCTTCGGACATACATACAATGACGCGGATTACGCGGAATCATACGGATTTCTTCATCCCAAGTTCCACGCAATCCGCGTCTGTTTTTACCAGGTCCGTCCACCGCCTGTCAGCGCAGCATCACCACACGGCGTAAGATAAGTTTCTTGTACTGCCGCTTCAAGTCGTCGGGCAGAAAAGAGCTGTCTATCAATTCGAACCACTTGGGCAAGGCCCGACTGAAACGACGGGAAAGGTTTTCGATGACCTTTTCGTCTACTCCCGAAGCGGTGATGGCTTTATGGAAATCGGCCTTGCGCAGCCGGTTTTTCTTCCCGTTGAGCGTCAAGGCCAGCTCCTCGGTATCTTCAGGCATCACCAGCGTCGTGGACAGCATGTCGTAAGCCGGAGTCAGCGTATATCCTCCCATCAGATTGTAAAGAGAAAAGTTCTTGAGATGCATATCCGCATTGCCCGTTATCCAACAGAACACCACCACCTCCCAGAAGTTGATGACATCCAGCTGTGGCGTAGAGGAGTAACGCCGGATCAGCTTGGCTATCTGCTCATAAGAACCTTTGTACTTGTATTCGGTAAGTCGCTCGGACAGCTGGCACATATCCTCCATGGCAACCTTGCGCCCGTCGGGCAGACGGTCGATGCGGCGGGTAATGTAACACAATTCACCGTCGCTGAAACGTATCAAGCTGTGAGGCACCACACTGATTTTGACAGCTTCGGCCAGATGCATGGTGACATCTTCCAATTCGGGCAAGGCGCGGTAGGACTGCGTCTGCGGCTTTAGAATAAAACGTCCCCACAGGCCTACGATGGTAAAACGGTCAGGCTCATTGCGCCCGCCCCGGTTGATGTCGAGTGAAAGCTTGGCCTGCACACCGGTTAGGGTCGTCTGGCTGCGCACCACCTTCCGCGCCAGGTCGCCCAACTGGCCCCGTACATAAGGCAGTTCGGGTGCCGTGCGGACACCGAAAAACTTGCGGGCACAGGCCGGATGGAAATCCGTCATCCCCTCACCCAATTCCTTGTAGCAATACAGACATCGGCTCATGGCTTTTCCTCCTCCCTTGTTTCGTCATCGGGTATCACACTGACGGCTCCTATACAGTCTTTGCAGCAGGCCAACAAGAGTGACATGCGGTCGCGCTGATTGATCTTCCAGCTCCGTTCGGCAATGTCCAGCAGCCAGCCTTCAGGTATCAGTCCGTCGAAGAACGGGAAAAGCACCGTATCATGGTAAGGCTTCTCGCCCAGCGGCAGCGTCAGACTGATCGCAGCCGCATCGGGCAAGGCCAGATAATCGGTGTCATACGTAAACGTAAACCCGTTCTCATCTTCTACCAGCCGGCCTGCCAACCGGTCGTGCAGATATACTTTGGCACGCTTCATGACCTATCCTCCCTTTTTTTTACGTTCATCTCCACCGGTCCCACCTGACGGCCGAACAGGCTGAGCACCTGGTTCACCTTATCCATCCGCAAGGTCTGCTTGCCCTGCTCCAGGTCGCGTACAAAGCGCAAGCCCACTCCCGACTTGTCGGCCAGGTCCACTTGCGTCAACCCAAACTGCTTGCGCATCTCCTTTACGAAGTCTGCTATTACCGTATATTCCATAATTTATACCCTTTCGGGTACAAATATAACAATATATTCCATTGATTATACCTCTTAGGGTATAATTCATTTATGCAAGCAGACATTTATACCCAGTCGGGTATAGTAACGACCGGAATCATCCCAGCAGTTATCCATCCTTTCAAAGACTGAGAATGACAGACGAAAGGGAAAATCGGTCACAAACTATCAATTCAATCACTTTTTTTTTAACTTTGCGCACAAATAGACTACAATATCATGGACTACCCGCAAGAAAAAGTCATGCCTTACGGCAAGGAAGGGAAAAAGAGCGAGCAGGTAGAACAAATGTTCGACCACATCGCCCCCACCTACGACCAGCTCAACCATACCCTCTCGCTGGGGATTGACCGCAGCTGGCGCAGGAAAGCCATCCACACGCTCCGTCCCTTCCGTCCGCAACGGATGCTGGACGTGGCTACCGGTACCGGCGACTTTGCCATCCTGGCCTGCCGCGAACTGCAACCCCAGTCGCTCATCGGCATAGATATTTCGGAGGGGATGATGAACGTAGGCCGTGAAAAGGTACGTCAGGCCGGACTGGCAGACCGCATCGCCTTCGCACGCGAAGATTGCACCGCTCTCACCTTTGCCGACGCCACTTTCGACGCAGTGACGGTTGCCTTCGGCATCCGCAACTTCGAGAAACTCGATCTCGGACTGAGTGAGATGTGCCGTGTGCTCCGTCCGGGAGGCCACCTGGTCATCCTCGAACTTTCCACACCCGACCGCTTCCCCATGAAGCAGTTGTTTTTCCTCTATTCCAAGGTAGTGATGCCCCTTATCGGCAAGCTGGTGTCGAAAGACAACAGCGCCTACACCTACCTGCCCGAAAGCATCCGGGCTTTCCCTCAAGGTGAAGTCATGCAACAGGCCCTCCGCCATGCCGGTTTCAGCCAAGTCCGTTTCCGGCGGTTGACGTTCGGCACCTGCACGCTATATTTTGCAACGAAATAATTAAATCAGACGATTATGGACAAATACGGTTTAATAGGCTATCCGCTGAAGCATTCATTCTCCATCAGCTATTTCAATGAGAAATTTCAATCGGAAAACATTGACGCCGAATACGTGAACTTCGAGATTCCACGTATTGAGGACTTTATGGAAGTGGTCGAAGAGAATCCCAATCTCCGTGGTCTCAACGTCACCATCCCTTACAAGGAACAGGTTATCCCCTATCTGGACGAGCTGGACAAAGACACGGCCAAGATCGGCGCGGTCAATGTCATTAAGATTATCCCGCAGGGCAAGGGAGACGTCAAGCTTGTGGGTTACAATTCGGACATCGTCGGCTTTACGCGTTCCATCGAGCCGTTGCTGCAATCCCATCATGTAAAAGCGCTCATTCTCGGCACAGGCGGTGCCTCCAAGGCTGTCTTCCACGGACTGGCCAATCTGGGTATCGAAGCCACTTTCGTATCGCGCACCAAGAAAAGCAACGACATACTGACCTATCAGGAACTGACCCCTGAAATCATGCAGGAGCATACGGTCATCGTCAACACCACCCCGCTGGGCATGTATCCCAATGTAGACGCCTGCCCCGACATCCCCTATGACCAGCTGACCCCCAACCATCTGCTGTACGACCTGCTGTACAATCCACACGAAACCCTCTTCATGAAGAAAGGCATGGAACGGGGAGCCACCGTAAAGAACGGACTCGAGATGCTGTTGCTGCAGGCATTCGTGTCCTGGGAGATCTGGAACAAATAACGCCATCCGAATGAAGAAAGCACTCCGATACACACTGGCCGTCCTCGTCGTACTGGCCGCTGTACTGACAGGAGCCGGCTACTACATGGTGGACTATGCCCTGAAGCCCGAAGGCCTCGTAACCCGCAGCCGCGACATCCCGGGTTCTCTGGAATACATGCACCAGACGTATCCCGAAGTGGGAAACTGGATAGACAGCCTCCAGCATGTACAGGCCCTCCGCGACCTCTACATCGAGAACGAGGAAGGAACGAAGCTCCACGCGCTCTATGTTCCTGCCGCCGATTCCACCAGCCGAACGGCTGTCATCGTACACGGCTATACAGACAATGCCGTCCGCATGCTGATGATAGGCTACCTCTACAGCCGCCGGTTAGGCTACAACATCCTGCTGCCCGACCTGTACGGACACGGGATGAGCGAAGGTACCGAAGTACAGATGGGCTGGAAAGACCGCCTCGACGTGCTGCGCTGGACGGAAGAAGCCAACCGGCTCTTCGGGAACCACACACAGATGGTGGTACACGGCATCTCGATGGGAGCCGCCACCACCATGTGCGTAGCAGGCGAAGTGCAGCACGGCCTGCACCGGCAGCCTTTCGTGAAGTGCTTCGTCGAAGACTGCGGATACACCAGCGCCTGGGACGAATTCAAGGGAGAACTGAAGAACCAGTTCGGCCTCCCCGCCTTCCCGCTGCTCCACGTGGCCAGTGCCCTCTGCGACATGAAGTATGGCTGGAGCTTCCAGGAAGCGTCACCGCTGGAGCAGGTCAGGAAATGCACCCTGCCCATGCTTTTCATCCACGGCGACGCCGACACCTTCGTACCTACCTGGATGGTCTATCCGCTGTACGAAGCCAAGCCTGCCCCGAAGGAGCTCTGGATTGTACCCGATGCAGAACATGCCGTGGCCTACAAGGAAAATGCCGAAGCCTATACCCGCAAGGTCGGCGACTTTGTCAGCAAATACATCCAATAACATAAGTAACAGATATCCATGAAACGAACGATAACATTCATCCTACTTTTCTGCCTGTGGGGAATGACGGCCTGGGCACAGACCGTCTATACCCCCGATAACCTGCCCAAGGTGCATCTGCAGGACAAGACCCGCTATGCCGTCGACCCCGACGGCATCCTCACTCCCGCCGCACGCGACAGCATCGACCGCATGCTCTACCGGCTGGAACAGCAGACAGGCATCCAGACCGTCGTAGCCGTAGTGCCCAGCATCGGCGAAGCAGACTGCTTCGACTTCTGCCACCAGCTGCTCAATTCGTGGGGCGTGGGACAGAAGGGAAAGGACAACGGCCTTGTCATCCTGCTCGTCACCGACCAGCGCTGCATCCAGTTCTACACCGGCTACGGCCTCGAAGGCCCCCTGCCCGACGCCATCTGCAAGCGCATCCAGACCCGCGACATGATTCCCTATCTGAAGGACGGACGCTGGAGTGAAGGCATGGTGGCCGGCGTACGTGCCACCTGTGCCCGCCTGGACGGCTCGATGGACAACGATGCAGCAGACGACGGAGCAGACGACGGCGTGGGCAGCGTATTCTTGGTGCTGCTCGGCATCGTCGCAGTGGGTGTGCTGCTTGCCGTACTGGCCATGCATACAGCCTCCAAGTGTCCCAACTGTGGCAAACACAAGCTGCAGCGCAGTTCGAGCCGTCTGGTGTCCCGTCGCAACGGCGTACGGACTGAAGACGTAACCTACACCTGCCGCAACTGCGGCCATCAGGTGGTGCGCCGCCAGCAGTCCTACGACGAGAACTACCGCGGACGGGGCGGAAGTGGCGGAGGTCCCTTCATCTTCGGAAGCGGAGGCGGCTTCGGTGGAGGCGGAGGCTTCGGCGGAGGCAGCTTCGGCGGAGGAATGGGCGGCGGAGGTGGAGCCGGTTCCCGGTTCTGACCCGTCCAACGTTTTGTCACCCTATGATTCATTCATTAAAATACCGAACAATATGAAAAAAGTAACAATCATCATCCTTGTGGCCGTAGTGGCCATCATCGCTTTCTGGGCCATCAGCGGCTACAACAGCCTCGTCAGCATGGACGAGAACGTCAGCAACCAGTGGGCCAACGTCGAGACGCAGTACCAGCGTCGTGCCGACCTCATCCCCAACCTGGTGAACACCGTCAAGGGCTATGCAGCCCACGAGAAAGAAACGCTCGAGGGTGTCATCGCCGCCCGCAGCCAGGCTACCCAAATTAAGGTAGATCCCACAGACCTGACACCCGAGAAGCTCGCCGAATACCAGAAGGCACAGGGCCAACTGGCCACCGCCTTGGGCAAACTGCTGGCCATCACCGAGAACTACCCCGACCTGAAGGCCAACCAGAACTTCCTGGAGCTGCAGGCCCAGCTCGAAGGCACGGAGAACCGCATCAACGTGGCCCGCAAGAACTTCAACGACGCGGCCAAGGCCTACAACACCGCCATCCGCCGCTTCCCCAAGAACATCCTCGCCGGCATGTTCGGCTTCGACAAGCGCGCCTACTTCGAGGCAGCCGAGGGTGCCGAACAGGCTCCGCAGGTGCAGTTCTAAGAAACAAAAGAAAAGGCTGTCTCAAAATGAAAACAGAAGTTACATATCAGTACTTCCTCATTTTGAGACAGCCTTCTCTTCTTTATTTTTATTCTACCGTTTCAGAAAACAGGACTATCGACCACGACATCCAGTCTGTCAAATCATCCACATCATACAACACTTCCCTGAAAAGCTTCATTTCCTGCTGTTCTTCCTCGGTCAGACCAGCCATTCCCTTACCTTGCATAAACCGATCGAGTGCATCATACCGGCTGGGATTACTGATGGTCCAAGTAAAGGCATCGCCTCCCCAGAACATAAGTTCCAATTCATAAAAATCTCCATTAGGAGTATTCACCTTACGGAATGGTGAAGCCGGTCCTTCTGAAGACCCGAACCATTGCTCCGAGAACTTTTCATATTGCTCCGGAGTCAAAATCCAGTACATATTTTGATAATCTACCCAATAATAAGCCTTCATCCACTCTTCATAATCAGACTGTCCGGCCCGTTTCAGCCAGGTAGTGAAAGTTCCGTCAGCATGAAATTCCAATTTCATGCCACTGAACTCCTGAGCGATACGAAGACGAATCTTGTCCAGAACGGACTGTACAAAATCCCAACTGTCCCACGTCTCGCCCTGCCATTGCACCGTACCTCCTCCAGGACCGGCGGAAACGCTCAGGCAATCTTCATTAAAATTATATTCATACGGTTGCTCCACTATTGCATCGTGACTGAAAGAGTGGGTACACTCTATTTTCAGGCTCTTGCCCCCTTCCGCATCGGAACTCTGATAAAGGCCACTCACTTCGACATAATGACCTGTAAGGGGAAGGCCCTCATTGGTTCCCTTCAAAGCGATCTGCCCGTTATCGGGAGTAATCTGCACCAAAGCCTGTACCGCATGCAAAGGTACAATCTTGTCAATGGTCATCAGCAACAGGGTGCTATCCCCTTCAACCGGTTCAAAAGTAACCTGACAATCATCCGCTTCATATCCATTTATCTTCAACGACAAGGCATCATCTGCAAATGACAATCCTTCCGCATATAGCTCAGCCGGATCAGTCAACCGCACCGGCTCTTCATTGGAACAAGACTGCATGCCCATTATCAGACACATTCCAATAACGCCCATCCAGCTTTTCCTTGCAAAAAAACTTGTTTTCATGGTTTATTTTATTTTTGTGATTTCTGCAAATGTAATCATTTCATGCCATTCAAGCAAGTAAACAAATAGATTTCTTGTATCGAAGAATCTACAGATTGGCAGCAAATACCTGATTGAACAGTAGGCTGCTACAAGAATATTCCCTATCTTTGCACAACCGATTAAGAACCCAAAAACATTTATACATATCATGAGCAGTAACCAACGATACATGATGCGTGGCGTAAGCGCATCGAAGGAGGACGTTCACAACGCCATCAAGAACATCGACAAGGGTATTTTCCCGCAGGCCTTCTGCAAGATTATCCCCGACATACTGGGCGGCGACCCGGAGTATTGCAACATCATGCACGCCGACGGCGCAGGCACCAAGTCCTCGCTGGCCTACTTGTACTGGAAGGAGACGGGCGACCTCTCGGTGTGGAAAGGCATCGCGCAGGACGCGCTCATCATGAACATCGACGACCTGCTCTGCGTGGGCGCGGTGGACAACATCCTCGTTTCCTCCACCATCGGACGCAACAAGCTGCTGGTGCCGGGCGAAGTCATCTCCGCCATCATCAACGGTACGGACGAACTGCTGGCCGAGCTGCGTGAAATGGGTGTGGGCGTCTATGCCACGGGCGGCGAAACGGCCGACGTGGGCGACCTGGTGCGTACCATCATCGTAGACTCTACCGTGACCTGCCGCATGAAGCGCAGCGACGTCATCAACAACGCCAACATCCGTCCGGGCGACGTCATCGTGGGCCTTGCCAGCTACGGACAGGCCACTTACGAGAAGGAATACAACGGCGGCATGGGCAGCAACGGCCTTACCTCGGCCCGCCACGATGTCTTTGCCAAGTATCTGGCCGAGAAATATCCGGAGAGCTACGACCACGCCGTGCCCGACGAACTGGTGTACAGCGGAAAGCTGAAGCTGACTGACAAGGTAGAAGGCAGTCCGCTGGATGCAGGCAAGCTCGTCCTTTCGCCCACCCGTACCTATGCGCCGGTGGTCAAGAAGCTGCTCGACGCCCTGCGCCCCCAGATTCACGGCATGGTACACTGCTCGGGCGGCGCACAGACCAAGGTGCTGCACTTCGTGGGCGACAACTGTCGCGTCATCAAGGACAACCTCTTCCCCATACCTCCCCTGTTCCGCACCATCAAGGAGCAGAGCAACACGGACTGGGCCGAGATGTACAAGGTATTCAACATGGGCCATCGTCTGGAAGTTTACCTCTCGCCCGAGCATGCCGAGGAAGTCATCGCCATCTCGAAGTCGTTCAACATCGACGCACAGGTCATCGGCCGCATCGAGGAGAGCGACAAGAAGGAGCTGATCATCCGTTCGGAGTTCGGTGAGTTCAGGTATTAATAAAAGAGATTGCGTGCTATGGGCTATGCAGTCATCATTCTGATTGCGGTGTGTGTATTGGCTTGGGGCAATATTACCGAAGCAATACCCGCCGCAAGAGGAAATAAAAGCATAGCAAAAAGATAAATAATAGCTCCGAGGTCATGAAGAAAACGCTTGGAAAGCTCATTCTGTATGTCGTACTGTGGATCGTAGCAGGTGCCGCACTGAGCGTTGTAGCCACACGCATCGGTTCAGATTATCTGCACAGCCTGGCTGTCATAGGTCCGCCCATGGTGGTAGGTTACCTGTCCAGTCTCGAAGACGTAGAGGAAAAGGGCCGCCGGTTGCAGTGGTGGCGATTGGTGCTACTGATAGGCATAGTCACTACAGTGTTCTGGCTGCTTGAGAAACTGGTGTGGTAAGAAATATGAAGCATTTAGTAAAAGTAATTATTGTAGCCGTTGTCATCCTTGCCTTCTGCTTCGGCCTTTACGTCCTCAGCGACCGGTGGGATGCGCCTGTTCTCCGATTCCTGAACTACACCATCATCGGTGCAGCTGCTGGAATTTACTCCGGTCCCCGTCTTGCTCCCGAAGCCGATAAGGCGAAGTATCGGATGACTCCCAGAAAATGGATAGTGAGTATCGCAGGAGTGGTCGGGATTGCAGTACTGCTGTCCTGGCTGATTGAGGGGAGGTTGTGGTAATAATAGAATAAAACGAAATAAATGGCAGAAAACAACACCATACTGGAAAAGCTCGACGGCCTCGTGGCCCGCTTCGAGGAAGTGTCGACACTGATTACCGACCCGGCAGTCATTGCCGACCAGAAGCGGTACGTCAAGCTGACGAAAGAATACAAGGAACTGGGCGACCTGATGAACGCCCGCAAGGAATACATACAGGTACTGAAGGGCATCGACGAGGCCAAGGACATCATTGCCAACGAGACTGACCCCGAGATGCGCGACATGGCCCGCGAGGAACTCGACACCTGCCAGGCCCGCCTGCCCGAACTGGAGGAACACATCAAGCTGCTGCTCATCCCGGCCGACCCGCAGGACAGCCGCAACGCCATCCTCGAGATACGTGGCGGTACGGGCGGCGACGAAGCGGCCCTCTTTGCCGGCGACCTCTTCCGCATGTACTCCAAATATTGCGAACGCAAGGGCTGGAAGCTCGAAGTGTCCAGCGCCAACGAAGGGGCTGCCGGCGGCTTCAAGGAAATCATCTGCTCCGTCACGGGCGAGAATGTCTACGGCACACTGAAGTATGAGTCGGGCGTGCACCGCGTACAGCGCGTGCCGGCCACGGAGACACAGGGCCGCGTACACACCTCGGCCGCCTCGGTAGCCGTACTGCCCGAAGCGGAGCCCTTCGACGTGGAAATCAACGAAGGCGAAATCAAGTGGGATACCTTCCGAAGCGGCGGTGCAGGTGGTCAGAACGTGAACAAGGTAGAATCGGGCGTGCGTCTGCGCTACAACTGGAAGAACCCCAACACGGGGGTCGTAGAGGAAATCCTCATCGAGTGTACCGAGACGCGCGACCAGCCCAAGAACAAGGAGCGCGCCCTCTCGCGCCTGCGTACCTTCATCTACGACAAGGAGCACCAGAAGTACATCGACGACATCGCCTCCAAGCGCAAGACGATGGTATCTACCGGCGACCGCTCGGCCAAGATACGTACCTACAACTATCCGCAGGGACGCATCACCGACCACCGCATCAACTACACCATCTACAACCTGGCCGCCTTCATGGACGGCGACATACAGGACTGCATCGACCACCTCATCGTGGCCGAGAATGCGGAACGGCTGAAGGAAAGTGAGCTGTAAAGAGCTACGAGCTACAAGCTACAAGCTACGGGCTACGAGCTACAAGTTCCGTCGGCACATATAAAACTTTAACAATAACCAAGAACTACAGGCCACAATGCTACGCCACTCGTAGCTCGTAGCTTGTAGCTCATAACTAAAATAAACCTGAGCAACAACGCTACTTGTAGCTCGTAGCTTGTAGCTCATAACTATAAAAGACATGAACAAGCAACAACTCTTTGAAAACATCAAGAAAAAACAGTCGTTCCTCTGCGTGGGGCTCGACACGGACATCAAGAAGATTCCCGAACATCTGCTGAAGGAAGAAGACCCCATCTTCGCCTTCAACAAGGCCATCATCGACGCAACGCAGGATCTCTGCATCGCCTACAAGCCCAACCTGGCTTTCTACGAGAGCATGGGCGTGAAGGGATGGATGGCCTTCGAGAAGACCGTGAACTACATCAAGCAGAACTATCCCGACCAGTTCATCATCGCCGATGCCAAGCGCGGCGACATCGGCAACACGTCGGCCATGTATGCCCGCACCTTCTTCGAAGAGCTGGACATCGACTCCGTGACCGTGGCTCCCTACATGGGCGAGGACAGCGTGACGCCGTTCCTGACGTACAAAGGCAAGTGGGTCATCCTGCTGGCACTGACCAGCAACAAGGGTTCGCACGACTTCCAGCTGACGATGGACGTGGACGGTGAACGCCTCTTCGAGAAAGTGCTCCGCAAGAGCCAGCAGTGGGCCAACGACGAGAACATGATGTACGTGGTAGGCGCCACGCAGGGACGCATGTTCGAGGACATCCGCAAGATTGTGCCCCACCACTTCCTGCTCGTGCCGGGCGTAGGTGCCCAGGGCGGCTCGCTGGAAGAAGTCTGCAAGTATGGCATGACGAAGGAGTGCGGCCTCATCGTCAACTCCAGCCGTGGCATCATCTATGTGGACAAGACGGAGAACTTCGCTGCCGCCAGCCGCAAGGCCGCACAGGAAGTGCAGGCTCAGATGGCCGAGCAGCTGAAGGCTATTCTCTGATTTTGCAGGAAGCTCCATTATATAACAGGGGTGCTGTTCATACATAAGATGAACGGCACCCCTGTTTCGTTGAAAGAGTACGCCTTACAACCTTACTTCAGATACTCCCTGAAGAAGCTCTCAATCCGGTCGAACGGAATCACCTTCAGGTTGTCGTACAGGTCGGTGTGGTTGGCGCCGGGGATGAGGAGCAGCTCCTTGTTGTCGCCCGTCAGCTTCTTGAACGCATCCCGGCTGAAGTAGCACGAATGGGCCTTGTCGCCGTGAATCATCAGGACGGCGCTGCGTATCTCGTTGCTGTAGGTCAGGATGGGCATGTTGAGGAACGACAGGGCAGAGGTCTTGTTCCATCCGTCGTTCGAGTTGAGCGAACGTTTGTGGTAGCCGCGCGGCGTCTTGTAGTAGGCGTAGTAGTCCTTCACGAACTGGGGCGCGTCGGCAGGCAGCGGGTCCACCACACCGCCGGCACGTTCGTAGGAGCCGTTGCGGTAGTCGGCCGTGCGCTGGGCGTTGAGCTGGCGGCGGAGTTCGTAACGCTGGTCGGCGTCCATCGAGTCGAAGTAACCGTTGGCCGTGACGCGGCTCATGTCGTACATGGTCGAGGTGACCGTCGCCTTGATGCGTGTATCAATAGCGGCGGCGTTCAAGGCCATGCCTCCCCAACCGCAGATGCCGAGGATACCGATGCGCTCGGGGTCCACATCGTCGCGGGTAGACAGATAGTCCACCGCCGCGCAGAAGTCTTCCGTATTGATGTCGGGCGAAGCCACATAGCGTGGCTGGCCGCCACTCTCGCCCGTAAACGAGGGGTCGAAAGCGATAGTCAGAAAGCCACGCTCGGCCAGCATCTGTGCATAGAGGCCGGACGACTGCTCCTTGACGGCTCCGAACGGTCCGCTCACGGCAATGGCTGCCAGCTTGCCCGCGGCCTGCTTCGGCACGTAGAGGTCGGCTGCAAGCGTAATGCCGTAGCGGTTGTGGAAGGTCACTTTACTATGATTCACTTTGTCGCTCTGCGGGAACACCTTGTCCCACTCGCTGGTCAATTCCAATTTTTCCATATTCTGTTGGTTTGAAGGGTTACACTTGTCCGTAACGTTTGCCGCACCGGCGGCGGTAAAGCCTGTCAGCAGGAGGGCCGCCAGCAGGCAGGGAAGGGATTTCTTTCTATTCATGTCTTACACCTATTTATATTGCAAAGATACGGCGGCGGACGCCTCCGCCATGTATACGGATTACGGAAGAAATGACGGAGATTACGGATAGATGTACGGATTTCTGCCGCATTCTCTCCGCCTCCCCCTTGTTTATCTCCTTGAAATCTCCTACCTTTGGGCGTAAACAAATAAGGACATCCAATTATGAATCACGAAAACGCCACCGTCACCTCTTCAGGAAAGACGAACAACATACCCAAGGACTACATCTACTGCCCTGCCGCCGACGGGGCCTGTCCCCGTGCCTTGCAATGCCTGCGTGCCATTGCCTACCGCCAGCTGACGGCAACGGAGGCTCCGGCCAAGCCCGGCCCCATCCGTATCGTGCATCCTGCCTGCGTCGCAAGTGCGGCAGACGGATGCGAATACTACCGCGACAGCACGCCCGTGCGCTTCGCACGGGGCATGACGAAGCTGTTCGACGAAATCCCCCACCGGCTGGAGGCGGACATCAGACGCCGCATCATGGCTTGCTTCTCCTGCCGGAGCTATTACTTCCAAAGCCGGAAGGGCGAACGCCTCATCACGCCCAAGGAGCAACAGGATATAGCCAACGTCTTCCGCCGGGCGGGACTGAAAGCCGAACCGGAGTTTGATAACTACGTCGAGGAAACTTATTGGTAATCAGCCGCCAAGCAGTTTATTTCAGTTTACTAAAAATAAACTGTCAGTTTAACCGTAATAAACTGATAGTTTAAAAGCATTAAACTGACAGTTTAAACGGAGTAAACTGACGGTTTAAAGGCTTTGAACCGGGAGTACACTGACGGTAAACGAACGCCATCCGTCTGTCGTGCCATCCCATCCTTACGCTAAAAACAGAAAATATGAGCTACGAACGCAAAATCATCAACGACCCCGTCTTCGGGTTCATCAACATACCGAAAGGACTGCTCTACGACCTCGTGTGCCATCCGCTGCTGCAACGCCTCACGCGCATCCGCCAGCTGGGCCTGTCGTCCGTGGTCTATCCCGGCGCCCAGCATACGCGCTTCCAGCACTCGCTCGGCGCCTTCTACCTGATGACCGAGGCCATCCAGCACCTGACGGCCAAGGGCAACTTCATCTTCGACAGTGAGGCCGAAGCCGTCAAAGCCGCCATCCTGATGCACGACATCGGCCACGGGCCCTTCTCGCACGTGCTGGAAGACACCATCGTGCGCGGCGTCTCGCACGAAGACATCTCCCTGCTGCTGATGGAGCGCATCAACCGCGAGATGAACGGGCAGCTCACGCTGGCCATCCAGATATTCAAGGACGAGTATCCCAAGCGCTTCCTCCACCAGCTGGTCAGCGGCCAGCTGGACATGGACCGGCTGGACTACCTGCGGCGCGACAGCTTCTACACGGGCGTCACCGAAGGAAACATCGGCTCGGCGCGCATCATCAAGATGCTCGACGTCAAGGACGACCACCTCGTCGTCGAAGAGAAAGGCATCTACTCCATCGAAAACTTCCTCATGGCCCGCCGCCTGATGTACTGGCAGGTGTATCTGCACAAGGCCTCCGTGGCCTACGAGCGGATGCTCATCGCCGCCCTGCTGCGCGCCAAGGAGCTGGCCGCCAAGGGTGAAGACCTCTTCGCCTCGCCCGCCCTGCGCTTCTTCCTCTACAACGACGTAGACCGCACGCGCTTCTACGACGACCCAGCCTGCCTGGAGAACTTCATCCGCCTGGACGACAACGACATCTGGACCTCGCTCAAGGTATGGTGCGGACACCCCGACAAGGTACTCTCCACACTGAGCAAGGGCATGGTAGAACGCCGCCTCTTCAAGGTGGAAATCTCCTCCGAACCCGCCACCGAGGAACGCAAGCAGGAACTGACGGCACAGATAGCCGCCGCGCTGGACCTGACGCCCGCCGAAGCCGCCTGGTTCGTCTCCATCCCCAGCATCGAGAAGAACATGTACAACCCCGCCGACGACAGCATCGACATCCTCTACAAGGACGGCACCACGAAAAACATCGCCGAGGCATCGGACATGCTCAACATCCAGCTGCTCTCGAAGAAGGTAAAAAAATACTACCTTTGCTACCTGCGCCTGCATAGATAAGTATAAAATATTCACCCGAGGACAAGGAAATATAAAAAAAAAGTCCGTTATTTGTGTTTTGAAAACCATTTAGCAAGAAACAGACATGGAATTTTCAGCCAAACAAATAGCTGCCTATATACAGGGAGAAATCGTGGGAGACGAGAACGCCACCGTGCATACCTTCGCCAAAATCGAGGAAGGCATCCCCGGCGCCATCTCTTTTCTGTCCAACCCGAAGTACACTCCCTACATCTACGAGTCGGAGGCCAGCATCATCCTGGTGAACAAGGACTTCGAACCCGAGCATGAAGTGAAAGCCACCCTTATCAAGGTGGACAACGCCTACGAAAGCCTGGCCAAGCTGCTCACGCTCTACGAGCAGAGCAAGCCGCGGCTGACGGGCATCGACCCGCTGGCCTTCGTAGCCCCCACGGCCAAGGTGGGAGCGAACGTCTACATCGGCCCCTTTGCCTACGTGGGCGACCATGTGGAGATAGGCGACAACACCGCCCTGCATCCGCGCGCCACCGTCTGTGCCGGAGCCCGCGTGGGCAGCGACTGCATCCTCTATCCGGGCGTGACGGTCTATCACGACTGCCGGGTGAGCAACCGCTGCATCCTGCATGCCGGAAGCGTCATCGGCGCCGACGGCTTCGGATTTGCCCCCACGCCCGAAGGTTATGAAAAAATACCACAAATCGGCATCACCATCCTCGAGGACGACGTGGAGATAGGCGCCAACACGTGCGTGGACCGCGCCACGATGGGAGCCACCATCGTACACCGCGGCGTGAAGCTGGACAACCTTGTCCAGATAGCCCACAACGACGAGATTGGTTCGCACACGGTGATGGCCGCCCAGGTAGGCGTGGCCGGTTCGACCAAGGTGGGCGAATGGTGCATGTTCGGCGGCCAGGTAGGCATCGCGGGACACATCCACATCGGCGACAAGGTCGTGTTCGGCGCCCAGTCGGGCGTACCCAGCAGCACCAAGGGCAACCAGCGCCTGATAGGTACGCCGCCCATGGAAGAGAAACCCTACTTCAAGTCGCAGGCCATCTTCCGCAAGCTGCCCGACATGTACTTCGAGCTGAACGCGCTCCGCAAAGAACTGAATGAACTCAAAGAACAATTAAAGAAATAACCCATGTTGAAACAAAGGACTCTGAAAGAAAGCTTTTCGCTCAGCGGCAAAGGTCTTCACACGGGCCTCAACCTGACCGTAACCTTCAACCCGGCTCCCGAGAACCACGGATACAAGATCCAGCGGACCGACCTGGAAGGACAGCCCGTCATCGACGCCGTAGCCGAGAACGTGGTCGAGACGACACGCGGCACCGTGCTGGCCAAGAACAACGTGAAGGTCAGCACCGTGGAACATGGCATGGCAGCCCTCTACGCCCTGGGCATAGACAACTGCCTGATACAAGTGGACGGCCCCGAATTCCCCATCCTGGACGGAAGCGCCCAATATTACGTCAACGAAATAGAACGCGTAGGCACGGAGGAGCAGAACGCGGTGAAGGACTTCTACATCATCAAGTCGAAGACGGAATTCCGCGACGAGAAGACCGGTTCGTCCATCATCCTGCTGCCCGACGAGAGCTTCAGCCTGAACGTGCTCATCTCCTACGACTTGAGCATCCTTCCCAACCAGTTTGCCACGCTGGAAGATATGGGCAAGTTCAAGGACGAAGTGGCCGCCAGCCGCACCTTCGTCTTTGTACGCGAAATAGAGCCGCTGCTCCAGGCGGGCCTCATCAAGGGAGGCGACCTGGACAACGCCATCGTCATCTACGAACGCGAGATGACGCAGGAGAACTTCGACAAGCTGGCCGACGTGATGGGCGTGCCCCACATGGACGCCAAGCACCTGGGCTACATCAACCACAAGCCGCTGGTATGGCCCAACGAATGTGCCCGCCACAAGCTGCTCGACGTCATCGGCGACATGGCCCTGATAGGCAAGCCCATCAAGGGACGCATCATCGCCACCCGTCCGGGCCACACCATCAACAACAAGTTCGCCCGCCAGATGCGCAAGGAAATCCGCCTGCACGAGATACAGGCCCCGACCTACGACTGCAACCGTCCGCCCCTCATGGACGTGAACCGCATCCGCGAACTCCTGCCCCACCGCTACCCCATGCAGCTGGTGGACAAGGTCATCGAAATGGGCGCCAACTACATCGTGGGCGTGAAGAACGTCACCTCCAACGAACCCTTCTTCCAGGGCCACTTCCCGCAGGAACCGGTCATGCCGGGCGTGCTGCAGATAGAGGCCATGGCACAGACGGGCGGCCTGCTGGTACTGAACTCCGTAGACGAACCCGAACGCTACTCCACCTACTTCCTGAAGATAGACGGCGTGAAGTTCCGCCAGAAGGTAGTGCCCGGCGACACGCTGATATTCCGCGTGGAACTGGAAGCCCCCATCCGCCGCGGCATCTCCACCATGAAAGGCTACGTCTTTGTAGGCGAGAAGGTGGTGTGCGAAGCCGAGTTCATGGCACAGATAGTAAAGAACAAATAAAATTAATAATGAAGAATGAAGAACGAAGAATTTCCTTGGAACACGCCTCATCGTGCAGCCTGAATTCTTCATTCTTCATTCTTAATTCTTCATTTATATTATATGATCAGTCCCTTAGCATACATCCATCCCGAAGCGAAGATAGGCGAAAACGTGGAAATCGCGCCTTTCGTCTTCATCGACAAGAATGTGGTCATCGGCGACAACAACAAGATTATGGCCCATGCCAGCATCCTGTACGGCAGCCGCATCGGCAACGGCAACACCATCTTTCCCGGTGCCGTCATCGGTGCCATCCCGCAGGACTTGAAGTTCAAGGGCGAGGATACGACCGCCGAGATTGGCGACAACAACCTCATCCGTGAGAACGTGACCGTGAACCGCGGCACAGCTGCCAAAGGACGCACCATCGTGGGCAACAACAACCTGCTGATGGAAAGCGTACACGTGGCCCACGATGCCCTGATAGGCAACGGCTGCATCATCGGCAACTCCACCAAGATGGCCGGCGAGATTGTCATCGACGACAACTCCATCATCAGTGCCAACGTGCTGATGCACCAGTTCTGCCGCGTGGGCGGATATGGCATGATCCAGGGAGGATGCCGCTTCAGCAAGGACATCCCGCCCTACATCATCGCCGGACGCGAGCCCATCTGCTACGCCGGACTGAACATCGTGGGCCTGCGCCGCCGCGGTTTCTCCAACGAGACCATCGAGGCCATCCACAATGCCTACCGCCTCATCTACCAGAGCGGCCTGAACACCACCGACGCCCTCAACAAGATTGAGGCCGAAATGGAAATGACTCCCGAGATACGCTACATCGTCGACTTCATCCGAAGCTCGAGCCGCGGCATCATCCCCGGGGGAAAATGATACAGACAACCCGATTAGCAACCAAGAACCAACAAACTGAAACGATGATTTATAGATTTACAATCATTTCTGACGAGGTGGACGACTTTGTCAGAGAAATACAGATTGACCCCGAAGCCACTTTCTATGACTTCCACGAGGCTATCCTCAAGTCGGTGGGCTACACCAACGACCAGATGACTTCCTTCTTCATCTGCGACGAAGACTGGGAAAAGGAGAAGGAAGTGACCCTGGAGGAAATGGACGACAACTCCGAAATGGACAGCTGGGTGATGAAGGATACCCGCATCGACGAACTGGTGGAGGACGAAAAGCAGAAACTGCTCTACGTGTTCGACTACATGACCGAACGCTGCTTCTTCATCGAACTGAGCGAAATCATCACCGGCAAGAACATGAAGGGCGCCAAGTGTACCAAGAAGCAGGGAGAAGCTCCCAAGCAGACGGTGGATTTCGAAGAATTTGAAGCCAAGAACAATGCAGCCCTCGACCTCGACGAGAACTTCTACGGCGACGAGGATTTCGACATGGACGACTTCGACAAAGACGGCTTCGAAGGCTTCGACGAAGGCAGCGGAGGCAATCCTTACGACGAAGACAGATACTAAATACAATGAAGAATGAAGAATTTCCGCTTTGCGGATGAATGAAAAATTCATCCCATAGTCCTATTCTTCATTCTTCATTTTTAATTCTTCATTTCCCTTGACTCTCCTCGTACTCATAGGCCCCACCGGCGTAGGCAAGACGGAACTGAGCCTGCGGCTGGCAGAAGCGTTCGACACGTGCATCGTGTCGGCCGACTCGCGCCAACTGTATGCCGACCTGAAGATAGGTACCGCCGCCCCGACCGAAGAACAGCTCCGGCGGGTGAAGCACTACATGGTAGGCACGCTGGACCTGACCGACTACTACAGCGCCGCCCAATACGAGGCTGAAGTGCTGAAACTCCTGGAACAACTCTTTCAGGAAAAAGAAGTCGTCGTACTGACCGGCGGTTCCATGATGTACGTGGACGCTGTGTGCAAGGGCATCGACGACATCCCCACCGTAGACAACGAGACGCGCTCGCTGATGCTCCGCCGCTACGAGGAGGAAGGGCTCGAACGCCTCTGCGCCGAACTCCGCCTGCTCGATCCCGAATACTACCAGATTGTCGACCTGAAAAATCCCAAGCGCGTCATCCACGCCCTCGAAATCTGCTACATGACGGGCAAGACCTACACTTCCTTCCGCACCCGGCAGACCAAACCACGCCCCTTCCGCATCGTCAAAGTGGGACTGACCCGCGACCGCGAGGAACTCTACGACCGCATCAACCGCCGCGTGGACCAGATGATGGCCGACGGACTGCTGGACGAAGCCCGCCGCGTCTATCCGCACAAGGACTACAACTCACTGAACACCGTGGGCTACAAGGAACTCTTCAAATACCTGGACGGTGAATGGACGCTGGACTTCGCCGTGGAGAAAATCAAGCAGAACTCTCGCATCTACTCCCGCAAGCAGATGACCTGGTTCAAGCGCGACACCGACATCCGCTGGTTCCACCCCGAACAAGAAACGGAGATACTGGCGTACCTCCGTTCCCAAATTTGATTTTATCAAGTATCATTGATATATCTTCCATAAGTCTGCCCTGTCCAGCCGCCGGTAGAGGGCCTTCATCTCCTGCCTGTCTACCCTGTTCTGCCGCCGCCAGCTTTCCAACACACGTTCTGCCTGCTCAAAGTTTTCCGCTTCGTAGGGGGCCAGCTGCTGCATGTAGCCGCTGCCTTGTGCATTGTAAAGCAAGGACCAGTGCAGGTAGCGGTCGCTGCCCATGCCCCACTTCAGGGAGAACACCCGATCTTTCAGGGACAACGAGCCGTAGGACAACGGAGAAGTTCCCAGCCCATCGTCCATGCAGACCATACGAGGCAATTCCGAATCGACCCAAAGCGGAACAGCCACTCCCGTAGGCGCATAGCCCAACACCGTCCACATGGTGGTCAGTGTGGCCGACTCGCCCTTCTTCACCCCCTGCACCACGACCGAACACGAACTGCTGCTGCGGGGAATGAAGTCCTGGTCGACAAACCAGCCCGACGCATCGGCGTCCGTAAAGGGAGCTTCCTTCAGGTCGATGCCCAGCACACAGTTGTGGAAGGAGCGCGACAGGTCGTCGAAAATGTGTCGGGGCGTAACGGCCTGCTCACGTGCCAGGGGGTCGAGCACCCGCACAGCCTCCTGGTAGCGCACCACTCCCGCCCCCGGTCCATACTGGCCCGACTGGGAGAAGTTGGTACGGGCCACGTAACCGTCGGGCGCCGTTGCAGGGTCGTTGGCGTCGTATATCTTATAGGTATAGTAATCCACCTCGAACATCATGGCCCCGCCCTGCGCGTCTATCGCGCCAAAGTTGGCTTCTATCAGGCTGGGCTTGGCGATGGTGTCGAGGAAGTGGCAGAAGTCGTCGACCGTGGCACAGACTTCGAGCGCCCGATAGATGACGCGCCCATTGGCAGCGCCGCGTTCCTCGTCGTCCTTCACGTCCACGAGGTTGTAGCTCTGCGTGTTCATCAGCGCGAAGCCCGCCGAGTTGGTGCCTATCCATGCCTCGCGCTTCTGGCGGAAGTCGGCACTGTTGACCACGGCGATGAAGTCGTACTTCTCTCCGCGGACGTACTCCACATGGTTTTGGAGAAAGTCCGTATCACGATGTTTCCACAACAGGGGACGGCCGTCGGGTGTCGCCCGTCCGGACACTACGGCCGAAGTACAGGCCAGCGCGGGCGTCAGCCAGGCGGCCAGCAGAGCAGTCAAAAGCAGGATATTTTTCATTTCAAAGCCTCGTTTACGTTCACGGAGGGCAAAGATACTATTTTAAACGGAAAAACCATATCTTTACGGACAAGGATAACAAAAAGAAAGCAAATTCGTCATTTCGCTGACACAGCCATTTCTCCGACAAGGACCAACGGGAAGGGAAAAAGAGAGAAACGGGCAATGAATATGGGAAAAGGCAGGCTTTCCGACAACAAAACGTCCACTTCCTGTCGATAAAACATCGGTTTCCTACCGACAGAAAGCAGGTTTCACGACGAAAGAAAGCCACTTTTCAGGCAAAAGCGGGCATGCTTGGAGGCCGAACAACGCCTGTTTTCCATGAAAAAGCCGCCGAAAGAGGAGAAAAACCTCGTCTCGGCGGCTCCAAAGGGCGGCTTTTTCCGCTATTTCAAATGTAAAGTTTTCGCTATCTTCCTGGCAATAAGAGAGAAAAGTGGTTGACGCTCCGTTCTTTTCCACGACACCTGCCTTGCGTCCGAAATACGCGATTCTCGCGGGCTTGGGAAATCAAAGTGTCACTTTGACAAGGCAGATACCTGTTTCTCCAACTTCTTTTTCAAGATTCCCTTCCGATAACCTTTCCATATCTCCAGTATCTTCCCGTCGGGAGCTATCAGTACAAAATAAGGGATGCCGCTCATTTTGTAACGCGACGCAAGTGTCCGCCCGCCAGCTTTCAGTTCGCTCCACTGGTGGCCGGGCATCTCGCGTCCGGCCAAAAAAGTAGTCCACCGCTCTTTGTCGTCGGTACAAATGCCTACCAACACCAGCTGGTCCGCATAGATTTCGGCTATCTCCTTCAGTTCCGGCTCTGCCATGCGACAAGGACCGCAAGCCACACTCCAAAAGTCGAGCAGGATGTAGCGGCCTTTCAGCTCGGACAAATGATGTTTCCCGCCGTCAGCGTCATAGAGAAGGCCGTCCACCATCTTGTCGCCCTCATCCACCGTGGGAGCGGGAAAGGCATACGACTCCATCAGTTTCCCCCTCTCCGTGTTCTGCCAATCGAGGGGGAGACGGGCATAGAGCTGCTGGAAGTCGGGACGACAAGAGGCCAGGAAGTCTTGTTGGTCTGTGGCATACCAGGCGATTTCCAGAAACTTGTCCAACCAGGCTTCTGTTACGGGTATCGTCTTCAGATAGGAAAGTCCCTTGCTGACAATACGGTTGTTCAGCTCACGCGAGCGTTTCGAAGACAAGCTGTCCCACCGTTCGGTTTCTTCGTCCAGACGGAGGATTTCTTCCACCTCAGCGGCAACGCAGGCCTCATAACCCGTCATGTCTTTCTGCAGGCCGATGTTGGTCGTTACCGTCCATCGGTTCAACCACTTGTCCTCGCCTTGAATGTCAATCCAACCGCCAGGCTCCACCCACAAGTCGAGTACCCAGTTGGGAAAACCTTTTCCCCAACCGAAAAACCTCAGATGACGGGGGCGGGAAATCGTATCTTCATAGACCGTCAGGCCGTCCTGCAAGGAGAACTCGGCAATGGCTTTGGCGGCGCTCATGTGGGGATTGAAATCATAAAGCACTCCCTTCACACTGTCGGGCATGTTCTTCAAGTTCCAACGGATGACGAATTTCCCATCGGAGGGGGAAGCTCCCCATGCCGTTCCACAGCAAACAAGCCAAACGAACAGCCATGCCATGTATTTCATCACAGCCCTGCTCATTCTTCCTCCAACTTCACAACCAGAATAGGCGAGGCCTTGAGACGGGCTTCCTTCATGCCGACATAGCCCACCTTGAGCATGGCACCGTTGGGAGCCGTGAGCGTGAATTTACCGTCCACATCACTCACGGAACCTCGAGTCGTACCTTCAATTGTGATATAGGCGCCGATGACAGGCTCGCCCTGCGTATCCATCACCCGCCCGCTGACCTTCAGTTCGCCGTCCTTCGTGCTGGCAGCCGCTTTGGTACGGATAACAATGACACCGTTCTTGCCAGCCTCGTCATAGATTGCAACAGCCTCTTCGGGCTTCAACACGGTAACAGACTCAAACTGGTCGGGCGACAAAGACTTGAAAGTGGCTTCATCCACCAGTTTGTCGTCTACCACGACCTGTGCCTTCAGAGCATTGTCAGACACGCGGATGGTGGACACGGCGCCTGCCAAGGGTTTCGGATCTTCCTTCTTCAGCGTGACCTGCATCACGGCTTTCTTGCTCTTGTCTGTTGTGTACTTCGCCACATCGACAGGTTCCTTCAGAATGGAAACTGACTGAATACGGTCAGGATTGAGGGCGCGAAGAATTTCAGGAGTCACCTCCCGACCGTTCACCTGTATCGATATGTCCGCATAGCCCGTTTGAGCACCTTCCACGATGATCAGATGGTCTTTTTTGTCCGAAGCCTCCGCTTCCACATCCTTCAGTCTGAACGGCACAGGCAAGGTGTACTTCACCGTCACCGCCTTTCCCTTCTGCATGCCCGGCTTCCACTTGGGCATGGAGCGGACAAGGCGGACGGCCTCGGCATCGAGCAGGCGGTCAACGCTGCGCAGCACACTCACATCGCTGATGGCACCGTTCTCGTTGATCAGGAACTGCACCACCACGCGCCCCTGCGTGCCTGCCTTCTTAGCCTCGGCGGGATAGCGCAGGTTCTTCTTGATATACTCCGTCAGCCCCGTCACGCCCCCGTTGGGGAACTCGGGCATCTGCTCCACGACCTCGAAGACGGATTCGTCGGGTGTCAGGGTGTCTTTCACTGCGACGGAGGCAGTTTCCCGCTGATTTGTTTTCATACTTGCCACCAAATCATTAACTTTGGCGCTTGAAAGCTCGTCGGCCACGGCCGACACTTCGGGACGGGCAAAGGCCGACACGGCCAGTGCCGCCAGCGGGAGCACGTAGAGGTACTTCACCCGCGCCCACGGATTGGACTTTTCTTTTAACATCATAGTGATACGTTTTTTAAGTGAACTGTGATTAAAGCTGTTGGCCATAGAGTAGAGCCTTGTGCCGACAGCTTTTTTTATTAACAACATCTGATATTTCTTCGCGTCCACACCCTCGCGCAGCACGGTCTCGTCGGCCTCGTACTCGTGGAGGGTCTGCAATTCCTGCTTCAGGAGCCATGCGGCGGGGTTGAACCACTGCACGAAGATGCAGAGGTCGGCCAGCAGCAGGTCCCACGAGTGATGGTTGCGGATGTGGGCCAGCTCGTGGATGAGTATCTCGCGACCGTTCTCCTCCAGATCTTTGCGCGAGAGGACAATGTAGCACATCCAGCTGAAGGGAGCAATGTCATGGTCGTGTACCACCAGCCTTACATTCTCCGTCCTGCCCGGCAGCCAGTCGGCCAGCCGCTCCAGACGGCCCCGACGAAGCAACACAGCCAGCCGCCCCAGCGACCACAGGTTACGCACAGCAAAGAAGACCATGCCCGCCAGGTAGACCAACAGGGCCACGCGCACCCACAGAGCTGTGACGGGTTGGGCCGCCACCCTACTTCCGTCCTCCGCCTGCACATCGGCCAGCAGGAGGAGCTGCTCCAACGTGAGCATCGTCTCGTGGACAGGAGCGGGACGGTTCACGCTGACCTCCACCAGCGGCAGCACGGACGAGAGCACCAGCAGCCCCAGCAGGGCAAAGCGGTTGAAGCGATGAAACGTGTCACGACTCATCAGCAGCTTATAGAACAGGTAGAACACCGCCAGGCAGGCGGCAGACTTGAGTATGTAGACTAAAAAGGTTCCCATATCCGTTTGTTCACTTAAAACGTTTCCAATGCTTTCTCCAATTCCTGCTTCATGACCTCCGTGCCAGGGAAGCCCACATGCTGGTACACCACGCGGCCTTCCTTGTCCAATATCAAGTAGGCGGGGATGCCTGTGAACTGATATTTCTTCAGCAGGTCGGCATTCTGTGCGTTGGTCAGGTAATAATGCTCGCCATGAATGTCGGGAATCATCTTCTTCCATAACACCTGCGGAGAGGTTTCGTCGGTCACGAACACAAAATCCACCTCCTTGCCCTTCAGTTCCTCCTTCATCGGCTCCATGCTCTTCATGGCCTGACGGCACGGGCCGCACCACGTGGCCCAGAAGTCTATCAGTACCACACGTCCCTTGTGGCGGGCAGCAATGGCCGACAACAGGCTGTCGCCCCTGACGGAAGCGTCCAGCGTAGCGATGGTATAGCCGTCGCCTTCATTGGCAGACTTTTTCAGAGCCTCTGCGTATTCGTGGTGTTTGGTCAGGACATATTCGCGGATGGCAGGCGTCTGCAGGCTGTCCACCTTGGCCAGCAACGTATCGGGCAGCGGAGCCATACGTCCCAGGTAGCGGCGCGCCATCTCGTTCAAGGCCGTGCTTTCCATATCCTTGCACCAGGCATGGTCTGCGGCAAGGTCGTGAGCCTCACTCAAGGCCGACACAATGCCCGAATAGCGCGTAGTCATCATCATGGCCGGTGAGCGGAGGGAGTCAAGCGCCATGATTTCGTCGCGGAAGCCAGGCCCTTCTACCAAGTTGCCCCGCTTCTGTCCTTTAGCCCGTGGAGCATAACCTATGATGTACTTGGCAGAGGAAACGTTGCTGAATGTAAGAGCCTGCAATTCCAAGTGCAACAGCCTCTTCACAGGCTCACTGAACGAAGCATCATTCTCCAGCCATCGTTCCACCCGATCATAATAAGCCAATATCTTCTCTTTCAGTTTATCCACCGACAGGATACCGATGTCGTCCAGTTCGTCAGTCGCATCCAGGCTATAAGGGCCATTGGCCAAGGCAGTGTTCAGCCCGTCGTAATCACCTTCGAACCACACTTTCTGCACGTCCTTGTATTCTTCGCCAAAGAGATGCGTACCCGCCATCTGCATGGCATAATAGTTAATGGTCATCGTCACCTCGCTGCCCGGCACCACGAAGACCGAAAACTTCTGCCTGCCCACGTAGAACGACTTCAACCCTGGATGGGTCAAGTAGTCGTCTATCACACAAACGCCGTCCTTCTCTTCGATTGTAACGGGCAGGAACGACTGCGCCCCCCATTCGCTCAAACCATAGCGGATGCTGCCCGGCGACGCCTGGCCCAGGAAACGGACGGTGATGCGAAACTTTCCGAAGGCAGGCTCGGCCGTCGGCAGAGGGCGGTCGTAGTCGGGCCGATGATTGGCCAGACGTTCGGGTATCTCTATTTCAGGCTTTTTGCCGTCCAAGTGTATCTGAAGCAGCTTCCAGCCCCTGTCCACATTCTCCTGAAAATCGAAGGTAGCGACATCGAGCGGAAGGGGCTCGAATGTCCACTGCATGCTGACTTTTCCGTTAGCGGCTACCTCCAACTCCTCCGTGGTCGAAATGCCTTCGGCCTTCTTCAAGGCATATTGCTTGCCCTCGGCCGACAAGGTGGCCGAAGGGGACAACCTGATTCCATCGCCCATGGCTCCGGCATAATAATCCACGTCGAGCACCGTGCGGTCATTGTAGAGGGACACACGGCTCACCTCCAGTCTTGTCTCCCCACTCAGGAAGTAGGGTTTCTTCACCACCTTCAGTTGTGCGTACCCACTTAACCAGCATAGCACGGACAACATTACCCATACTATCTTTTTCATACAGATTCTACATTAAATTATCCAACTGATCATTGTTTCTCGCCCGACACCTGCCGGATGGCTTCCAGCAGCTCGTCGCGCTTCTGCTGGCTAGTACCTATCACCAGCTTGCGCACCACGCCCTGCTTGTCGAGCACCACGGTGGTGGGCGTCTGCTGCACGCCGAACATCTTCCACAGCACAGAGTCGCCTGCCACCTGATGGAAGCGGAAGCCACGACGCTCCACAATTTTCTGTATCTGCTCGGGGGTATTCCAGGTAACGGCTAAGTAATTCACGTCGGGACAGGCGTCCATCCATCCGTTCAGCTCGGGCATCTCGCGGATGCAGGGACCGCAACCGGTGTACCAGAAGTTCAACACCAGCGGACGCCCCTGCGTATTGCCATCGGTCCAGCAGGTACCGTCCGTGGCCTGCACGCTGAAAGGCTTGATGTGCTCGCCCTCCTTCAGGGCCGACTTGGGAGTGCGGTCGATTATGGACAAAAACTGTTTGTTTTCCTTCGCCTTCTTCAACCAATAGTCGGCGTCTTTTACTTCGGACAGGGGGATGGCATACTTCTTCGACTGCTCACTCAGCTTGATGCCCGTCACCAGCAGCATCATCCGCCCGTCGTCGCTCTTCAGGAAGGACATCCGATAGGAAGCTCCCTGCAACTCCGAAGGCATTTCCGCAAAGAAGCAGCTGTCCACCAGCAGCTTCGGTTCCTTTTTTCCGTCCGACTGCCCCCAAGAAAACATAGCTATGCCACAAAGCAGCCACACAAACATCAACATACGCCGTCTCATAACCGTCCCTCCTCTACTTTCTGTATCAGCTCCTTAAGTTCCTTCAGCGAAATGTCCTCCTCTTTCACCAACGACGACACGGCGCCCAGGTAGGAATTGTTGAAATACTTGCTGATGACGCTCCGCAGGGTGCGGCGGCTGAAGTCGTCGCGACTGACGGTGGCGTAATACTGATAGGTGTTGCCATAGGCCTTGTGCGACAGGTAGCCTTTCTCTTCCAGCCCGCGCACAATGGTGGACAGGGTGTTGAAATGCGGCTTCGGCTCGTCGTAGAAAGCCAGCATCTCCTTCACGAACAGCGGGCCTTTTTCCCAAAAAAAGCCCATGATTTCTTCTTCTTTTGCGGTCAGTCCTTTCATATCTTTTTTAGTTTTTAGCTCTTTCATCCGCAAATAACGGAACAATTTAGTTCATAAACTAATTTTTCTCGTTAATAAGAACTAAAAGATTTAGTTTGCCTGGAAGAAGGGAGGAAAACTGACTCTTTCAGCCCACGAAATACCTACAAATGGGGATTGCGCCGTCCGCCCAAAAATCGTTAATTTGTGGCCGAGAAAAGAACAACCGCTGCCAGGAGGCAGTTATAACAGAAACAAGCATTTACGCCCATGAACGAACCGCATAAATACCGCGCCACGGACAAGATGAGCGACCTCATCTGCGACAATTACTCCCTACTGATGGTGATGAGCCGCTTCGGCCTGTCGCTGGGCTTCGGCGACCGCTCGGTGAAGGATGTCTGCCAGGCACAGGGGGTGGACTACCGAACGTTCCTGGCCGTAGCCAACTTCATCAGCCACGAACCCTACACGTACAGCGGCGAGGAGGACGACTTCTCGCTCACCGCCCTGATGGACTACCTGAAGCGGGCGCACACGTACTTCCTCGACTTCAACCTGCCTGCCATCCGACGCAAGCTCATCGAGGCCATCGACTGCTCGGGCACCAACGACGTGGCCTTCCTCATCCTGAAGTTCTTCGACGAATATGCCAAGGAGGTGCGCCGCCACATGGAGTACGAGAACCAGGCCGTCTTCACCTACGTGGACGGGCTGTTGCAAGGCCGCCTGTCCGCCACCTATGATATCGCCACCTTCGCCAGTCACCACAACCAGATAGACCGCAAGCTGACGGAGCTGAAGAACATCATCATCAAGTATTACCCCGAAAAGGAGAACAACAACCTGCTGAACGCCGTCCTGTTCGACATCTTCAACTGCGAGCAGGACTTGGCATCGCACTGCCAGGTGGAGGACTACATGTTCGTGCCCGCCGTGGCACAGATGGAAAGGAGACTGAAAGATGAGCAACTCTAACCAACCGTTGAAGATAGTCGTGGCCGAAGCCTCGGTCATCATCCGCAGCGGGGTGTCGGCCGTGCTCCGACGCATCCCCCACTTCGACGTCCACCCCGTAGAGGTGACCTCCGCCGAAGCGCTCGACCACTACGCCAACCTGCACCGCCCCGACGTCCTCCTCATCAACCCCTCGTTCGACGGCTGGTTCAACCTGTCCGCCTTCAAGGAGGCACACCCCCGATGGGCAGGCGTGAAGTACGTCGCCCTCCTCGCATCGGTCACTGGCAACAACGCGCTGAAGGACTACGACGAGCACATCTCCATCTGCGACGACCTCGACACCATCGCCGCCAGGCTGGACAGCCTGATGCAGAGCGAAGAGGAGGAGGAAGAAGAAAAGGACAACGGAGCCGACACCCTGAGCCAGCGCGAGAAGGAAATCGTGACTTGCGTCGTGAAGGGCATGACGAACAAGGCCATTGCCGAAAAGCTCTTCCTGAGTATTCACACCGTCATCACCCACCGCCGCAACATCGCGCGCAAGCTGCAGATACACTCGCCCGCCGGCCTCACCATCTATGCCATCGTCAACAAGCTGGTGGAGCTGGACGAAATCAAGGAGAAGCTGTAAAGCATACTTTTTACCACAGATTACGCAGATTGGCACAGATTTCAGAAGAAAGAGTACTTTCATTCTGTCATGTTGAGCGGAGTGAAGCGAAGTCGAAACATCTCACATACATGTATGCTTGAGATTCCTCGACTTCGCTCGGAATGACAGGATGCAAAGGCTTTGTCGCTTTGACACGTTCTTCTGAAATACCTATGCCGACCTGCGTAATCTGCAGTGGGCAAACAAGGAAATTCCCGCCCCACGATGTCGCATCGGAAGGCGGGAATCTTTTTACCTTACTTGTGGTTACGTAATTATGACTAACTAATTCATTCAAATCTGATGGTGCAAAGGTAGTGTATCGCGGCGGACGGTGCAATCGCTTGAAGTAGGTATTTTCGGGTACGAAACATCAGGCAGTAGGTATTGAGGACAATTATTCTCAATTTTCCATTCTCCATTCATCAAGCGTAGCTGTGCATGCCTCCCAGCAGGAAATTGACGCCGAAGTAGGTAACCAGCACGCAGAGGAAGGCCACCACACTGAACACGTGGAAGAACAACGGACGGCGGAAGCAGGGCAACGAAGCAGGATGGAGCGCCAAAGCATAGACAAGCATCGTGACCAGCGCCCACACCTCCTTAGGGTCCCATCCCCAGTAGCGGCCCCACGACACATTGGCCCACACGGCTCCGATGAAGATGCCTGCCGCCAGCAGGAAGACGGCCGGATAGAGCAGCAGGCTGCTCACCACCTGAAGGCGCTCCACCTGAGCGTCACACTCCCTGCGCGAAGCAAGCAGAACCAGCGCCGCTACCCCATTGAGCATGACGAAGGCCAGCAGGGCGTAGGCCACCATGATGACCGCCACATGCACACTGAGCAGGGGCGAGGCAAGGACAGGCATCAGTTGGCCCACCTGCGGATTGCGCTCGCCCAGCATGGACACCACCAACGCCAACCCACATACCAGGAAGCCCAAAGGAAGCGCCAGGGGCAGACGGCGATGGAAGACGAGGGTGAGCAGGGCGGCACAAAGGGCCAGCAGGTGCATCGTTTCGTGCCCGTTGGACATGGGCAGGTGGCCGCTCACCAGGCCACGAAGCACCATCAGGCCTGCCAGCCAACAGGCCATCAGAGCCAATGCGACCAGCAGTACACGACTTACCCCTCGCCTCTCCCGCCGACGAAGCATCAGGCAGCGGACAGAATAAACAAAGGAGAAAAGCCCCAGCACGACAGAGGCCACGGCCAGCGGAAAACTGTCGTTCACCTGGTTATAGACCCGCTCGGCACCAAAGCGGAGGTCAGAGGGCAACAACACCCCACCCTCACGCTGCTGGTAGCGGCGTATCTTGTCCACCAGCCGCTCCACCTCGGCAAAATCCTTGCGCGCCACCTGCTCGGCCACGTAGTTCATCGCCCCACGCACGAAAGTGCCTTCTTCGAGGGGCATGTCGCGCGGCAGGCGGTCGGCCAGGGAGAGCCACTCCAGGCGGGAAGCATCGGCCGACGACGAAGGCGTAT